>JAAUYI010071814.1_pt1 | contig 10644 bp, 9 predicted proteins | sample 7278041 | NCBI WGS metagenome assembly JAAUYI01 (sample SAMN14350216, study PRJNA611818) | marine sediment metagenome | isolation source: surface marine sediment (0.6m) | place: French Polynesia: Moorea | collected 2018-08
CGATCAGCTTTGTCGGCCATGACCTGCACCACCTTCGCCTGGAGCGGGAAGCCTCCCTGAACGACGATGAAGCTATCCGGCGCAAGGCCGAGGAGTGGAAAGGTCGAGAGTTCAGAGTCTTCGAACAGGTCGATCGCATCTACTACTTTTCCGACCTCGAGATCAGCACCCTTCAGGGGCAGGTGCCGGAAGAGAAGCTCCGGCGCCTGCCGCTCTACGCCATGAATATCGAAGAACTGCCGCCATACGAGCCTGCTGCGCGCCACGAGATTCTTTTCGTCGGGGGCTACAACCACCCGCCGAACGTGGATGCCGCGCAGTGGCTGGTGAACGACATTCTCCCGGCGCTTCGCGAGCACTGCGCCGACGCGCATGTCCATCTCGTGGGCTCCAATCCCACGGGCACGGTGCAGGCGCTGGCCGGGGACGGCGTCGAGGTGCACGGTTATCTGAGTGATGACGAGCTTGCGGCCCTCTATCGCCAGGTCGGTGCGGCGGTGGTGCCGCTGCGTTTCGGAGCCGGGGTGAAGGGCAAAGTGATCGAAGCCATCAATCACAACGTTCCCCTGGTGACGACTCCGGTGGGCGCGGAGGGCATACCCGAAGCCGAGACCGTCATGTGGGTCGAAGAGACCGCGGAGACTCTCGCCAGGCGTCTCGCGGAGGTTATTGGCGGCGACTGCCCCGAGCTTGGCACCCGCGAAGAGCGTTCTTCCTGGCTGAACCGGCATTTTTCCATCGAGACCGCGGCCGAGTTCATCAAGGCGGATCGCGAGGCCATGTTCGCAGCCGGGGCATGATGTCCGACGAGGAGTTCCTTGCCTTCGCCTACAGGCGTGTCCTGGGGCGACGGCCATCAGACGCGGAGGCCGCGCGGGCCCTTGAGCGCATACGCTCGGAGCCGTCGGGACGCCACTTTCTCCTGGTAGATCTGCTTTCAAGTAAGGAGCGCGATGTACAGCTCCGGAACGCCGAGTTCGTACCAGCGGGACATTTCTACTCGGCAGTTCCATCGCAACGGGAACGCGACGCCTACCTGAGCGACGCTTCGACTGCCCCGCAGACATTGCCGGCGATCGACCTCCGGGTCGAGCAGCAGCTGACCCTCATGAGTACACTTGCCGAGTACGGAGCCAGTTGCCCGTTTCCGGAGACTGAGTCACCGGATTGGCTCTACTACATGGACAACCCTGCCTATGCCTACGCCGATGGCGTGACGCTGTACGCTATGCTGCGCCACTTCAAACCCCGACGCGTGATCGAGGTCGGCTCGGGTTTCTCGTCTTGCGCTATCCTCGACACAACTCGGCGCTTTCTGGACGAGGGCACGGCGTTAATGTTTATCGAGCCGCATCCAGAGCTTCTCCGGTCGCGCCTGGGAGATTCCAATCTGCAGTTCCGCCTGCTAGCCGAACGCGTGCAGGACGTTGAACTATCGCACTTCGAAACACTCGAGGACGGAGACTTCCTGATCATCGACTCAACGCATGTGGCCAAGCTGTCGAGCGACGTTTTGCGCCTGGTCTTCGAGGTTCTTCCCGTCCTTAAGCGCGGCGTCTTCGTGCATTTTCACGATATCTTCTGGCCCTTCGACTATCCCAAACGTTGGGTCAGCCAGGGCAGGGCCTGGAACGAAGCCTACCTGCTTCGCGCCTTCCTTCAGAACAACACATCCTTTGATATCGTGTATTTCTACTCTTATCTGGAGGCCCTTCACCGTGATCTCATCGACGCCACGATGCCCCTTTGCCTGAAGCGAACCGGCGCCAACCTGTGGCTTCAAAAGCGTGAGGAGAGCAGCCGGGCCTGAGCGATCACAGCCGCTAGGACGCAAAACTCCTCGGCAGCTTGTGCAGTGTGCTGCGCAGTAGTTCGATTTGAAGCTGGCTCCAGACTTGGCGATCAGATTTCCTCCGGCCACAAATTTGCATAGGAGCTGAGTACTTGCGCTGAGTCCGTCGAATCGCGGCACCTTGCCGTTGACTAACAAGGCCAAGCCCAGCCCAGCGCGGTCTACTTCAACGAGCGGTGCGCTCGATGAGCGCGGCGCCGAGGAAGCGCGCCGCCGGACAGTGGGTGGGGCCCTGGCACTCAGCGTAGTCAAACTGCCAACGTATTTCGTGCAGACCGTAGGGGGTCGCGGTCGGCAGTTCGACCAATACGCGATTAGGTTCGCGGCCTTCTAATGTGACTTCGGTCGTTAAGTCCTCCCCATCCTGCTGGGGAGCCGTGATTGTGATTCGCTGCAGCTGAGGTCTGGAGGACAGCGACGCCTGAAGGTCAAGCTGCAGTTGGCGCGGAAGGTCGTCTGGCGCCCGCAGTACAAAGGCACCGTTCTGCTCCATCACCTCGCCGCGAATGCCGTACAGGATGGCCGCGTCACTGCGCTCCTGCGGGCTAAAGCGCTGGGGTACCGGCCGGGCTGCGTCCTCGTAGAATCTGGCCCGTTGGTTTGGGTCCGTGCGGCGCTCCCGCGTCGCTGTAAAGGCTTCAATGTACGTACTTTCTTCCGCCGACCAGGCGATCGCCGGCAACACGCCTTCGTCGATAAGATGCTGTGCCAGGGCAACGGCAATCCGCTCATTTGCCCAGCGCGTCGGATGGCAGTCCGGCGGCGCGACGCACCAGCTTGCCTCGTCGTAGCGATACCGCCCCGGGATATGGAGGACAGGCCCGCTATAGCCCGTGTCCTCAAGGAGGTCGTCGAGGACGGCGCGTTGCTTCTCGCGCCACCACAATACGCTCGTGGTGACGTCGTGCTCTCTGGCGAAGCGCTCGATGCGCTTCAGGTTCTGCTGCCAGCGCTCTTGCAGGCTCGGAAGGGGAAGGTCCAGGTGGCGTTCCGGGGAGCGCAGTTGGAACGGCACCGGCATAGTTGCCTGGGGCGCGTCCCAGGACGCCAGCACGCCCGGCGGGACAACGCCGGGGGTGTCGAAAAGATCGTTCCTGATCAGGCTCCACACGATGTAATCCGGGTTGATTCGTCCGAGGTGGTAGCGCAGGAACGTATCCTGGTCCGTGGTGTTCCAGCCGGGGATTGCTGCCGTTACGACTTCAATCCGGCTCGCGGTCTCGGGCAGATGGCGCTCGAGAAGTTCCGTGAGCACGGACGCGAGCCGGTCCTCCTCAGCGAGTTTCCAGCCGAAGAACAGGGAGTCGCCGACCAGGACGATCCGCGTTGTTCCTGCAGGCTTGGGCGAGATTGGGGCGCCGCGAAGCCCAAGCCGGTTCACGGGGTAGGACGAGTTGGCTGCGGCCATGTAGGTCGCGCTCGGAAGGGCCGGATTGAGGACAAAGCTCAGTGCCGGGACTGTGTGCGGATAGGGCGCACGATCGCTCGCCTGCTCGAGAAGAAGCTGTTCTCGCGCATCGTTGAGTGCGGCGACTTCTCCCCGCAGCAACGCCAGCTCCAGGCGTTCGCGCAGCAGGAAAACGCCGAGGACGACGGAGGTCGCCAGAAAGATCGCCGTCAGGGTGAGGAGGAAAGCTGCGATACGCTGCAGCGAGGCGCTCCCGAGGCCACTGTCAGCCGCGTTGTCCGGGGCCATGCGGTCTCAGAAGAGCGTGTAGATGAAGGGAGCGATCACCGATCCCTGCGTGAACACCAGCAGACCACCCAGCAGCACCATCACCAGGATGATCGGGGCCATCCACAGTTTCTTGCGCGCGCGCATGAATCGCCAGAGGTCACGAAGAAGGTCGAGCATCAGAAGGGGTTGTCCATGTGCGAAATATCGCGCGGCTCGCTGACGTCCAGGTAGCTTTCGAGTTCGGGATCGAAGCGTCGGCGCAGCGGATCGCGCCCGAGGAGCCGCATCAGCAGTCCGGCGGGCAGGAAGATAACAAAAAACATCGTGGTCAGGACAACGCGAGAGCTGATCGCGCCCAGCGCGTGGCCAAGGCGGAGCCAGCCGCGATAGAACGGTGTAAGAGATTGGGGCCGAAATGCGCTCCACAGCGCCAGGGCCGCGGCGCAGCCCAGCAGCCAGACTCGGGGCGACGCGTCGCGGCCGAGGAGCGGCCATAGGCCGACGACTGCGGCGACGGCCGCAATGAGGAGACCGAACTGTAGCAGTTGGCGACGCGACGGCGGGTCCGTGGCGCCTTCGTGCGCAGACCTGCGAGGCTCAATCACGTTCGAACCTCGATACCCAGTCCTGATCCCGGAGTGCCTGCGGCTGGTCCTCGCGCTTGAGGAGGAAGTTTTCGATCACGAGGTAGTCCATCTCTGTATTGACGAAACAGCGATAGGCATCTTCCGGAGTTCGCACGATAGGTTCACCGCGCACGTTAAAGGAGGTGTTCACGAGTATGCCGTGCCCTGTCAGCGCCTTGAAGCGGTCCAACAGGGCGTGGAACCTCGGATTCTGATCGGTGCTCACGGTCTGGACCCGCGCCGAGTAATCGACGTGGGTGATCGCGGGAAAATCGGAGCGCAGTGAATTCAGGCGATCGAGACCCTGTCGTTTACGGTCTTCCGCGGAGGCTTCGCATCGGAACACCTCCCGCACGTTGGCGACCTGCAGCATATAAGGACTGGATCCAACCAGCTCAAAGTACGTCTCTGCATCTTCGGCCAGGACCGCCGGCGCAAACGGCCGGAACGATTCCCGGAACTTGATCTTCAGGTTCATCACCGATTGCATACGCGCGGAGCGGGCATCGCCAAGAATCGAGCGCCCGCCCAGCGCCCGGGGACCAAACTCCATGGGACCCTGCATCCAGCCCACGACGTTTTCGCTGGCCAGCAGGGAGGCGACGCGGGAGAGGAGTGCGTCCTCGTCGAGGCGCTCATAGGCGGCGCCCACGTGCGTGAGCTGCGCTTCGACCTCGTCATCGGAATATCGTGGCCCGAGCAGTGCGCCGGCCATGGCATCCGGAACCTGCGGCTGCCTTGGTCGGTCGGCGTACTGGTGCCAAACGGCCAGGGCCGCACCGAGCGCGCCGCCCGCGTCACCGGCTGCGGGCTGAATCCACACGCCATCGAAGGGTCCCTCGCGAAGCAGTCGTCCGTTGGCCACGCAGTTGAGAGCGACGCCGCCCGCGAGGCACAGGTGCCGCTCGCCCGTTTCCGCGTGCGCCGTGGACGCCAGGCGGAGGACGATCTCCTCGGTCACTTCCTGGATCGAGCGCGCCAGATCGATCTCGCGCTGGGTGATCGGGGCTTCGGGTTCCCGGGGCGGCCCGTTAAAGAGCGTGTCGAAGGCCTTGCTCGTCATGCGCAGGCCCGTGGTGAATTCAAAGTAGTCGAGGTTGAGGCGGAAGCTGCCGTCTGCTTTCAGGTCGAGAAGGTGATCGAGAATCTTCTCGCGATAGACCGGTGCGCCATAGGGCGCGAGGCCCATGAGCTTGTACTCGCCGGAGTTCACCTTGAAACCCGCCTGATAGGTAAAGGCCGAGTAGAGCAGGCCGAGGGAGTGGGGGAAGTCGAGTTGCCGGCAGGGGCGAAGGGTATTCCCTTCGCCGTGGTGGATGCTCGTTGTCGCCCATTCGCCGACTCCGTCCATGCAGAGTACGGCGGCGCTGTCGAAGGGACTCGGAAAAAAGGCCGAGGCCGCGTGCGATTGGTGGTGCTCGGTGAAAAGCAGGGGAGGGAGGCTCCGCGCTGGTGCCCCGCTCAGTGCCGCCAGTTCGTCGCGCAGAACCTTCTTCAGATACAGCTTTTCCTTGAGCCACACGGGCATCGCCTGGAGAAAGGAACGCAATCCCCGGGGCGCGCTGGCCAGGTAGGTTTCGAGAAGACGTTCAAACTTGAGTAGCGGCTTGTCGTAAAACACGACATAGTCGAGGTCCCTGAAGGTCAGACCCGCTTGTTCGAGGCAGAAATGAACCGCATTGCGCGGAAACCCGGCATCGTGCTTTTTCCGAGTAAAGCGCTCTTCCTGCGCGGCAGCGCTGATCCGGCCCTCGCAAAGAATCGCTGCGGCGCTGTCGTGGTAGTACGCCGAAATACCCAGTATGTTCACGACCGGCCCGAGTTGTCCTTGATTGCGGGGCAATCACTATACGCGAACGCCGTAGTGAGAAGCGGCCCGGGCGGCGGTCGGTCCTGAGTGGTAGCGCAAGCTGACAGCACGGCGACCGTGTCGTGGCGCGACGCGCTGCTGATCTATACGCGCAAGCCCGTTCTGGTGATAACGCTGCTGGGTTTTTCCGCGGGCCTGCCTTACCTGCTCGTGTTTTCCACGCTGACGGCCTGGCTTCGAGACAGCGGTGTCGAGCGCACGGCCATCGGCTTCTTCGCCTGGATAGGACTGACTTACTCGATCAAGGTGCTCTGGGCGCCGGTCGTGGACCGGGTGCGTCTGCCGCTACTGACGCGGGTATTAGGTCAACGCCGTGGCTGGATTGCCCTTGGCCAACTCGGTATCGCGTTTGGCCTCGCTGCGATGAGTGGACTCGATCCCAACACGCAGCTTAGCGGGATCGCTTTCGCCGCACTGCTTGTCGCCTTTTCGTCTTCAACGCAGGATGTCGCACTTGATGCCTTCCGCATCGAGTCGGCGCTCGACGAAGTCCAGGGCGCCATGTCGGCGGGTTACATCTTCGGTTACCGGAGCGCGCTGTTGGTGTCCGGTGCCGGGTCGCTGTACATCGCCGAAGTCGAGGGCTGGTCAATGGCCTACCTGTCGATGGGTGGCGCCATGCTTGTCGCAATACTTGCGACGCTGTGGGCGGACGAACCCGAGCATCGCAGCGGCGAGGAGCAGCGCCGCATGGACGCCTTGATGGTCGATCGGGTCATGGGCCGCCCCATGCATCTCGATCGCAGGCCCGCCTGGCAGCGCCACCTGCTTGGCGCGATTATCTGTCCGCTTCTCGAGTTCTTTCAGCGCTACGGTCGCTTCGCTCTGATCGTGCTCGTTTTTGTCGGCGTGTTTCGGATCAGCGATATCGCCATGGGCGTTATGGCGAATCCCTTTTATCTGGATCTCGGTTACAGCAAATCAGAGATCGCAAGCGTGGCCAAGGTATTCGGCTTCTTCATGACGATTGCAGGTGCGGCGCTGTGTGGGGTCCTGATACTTCGAGTGGGCATTGCAGGCCCGTTGATGCTCGGGGCCGTGCTGGTCGCGGTAACCAACCTGCTCTTCGCCGTGCTGGCGCAGCAGGGGTTGGTGGAAACGCCGGCGCTCTTCTGGCTCGCCCTGGTGATAAGCGCCGACAACCTCAGCGGCGGCATCGCCATTACGGCCCTGATTGCGTATCTGTCGAGCCTCACGCACCGCAACTACACAGCAACGCAGTACGCCCTGTTCAGCTCACTGATGACGCTGCCTGGCAAGTTCCTCTCCGGCTTCAGTGGCTGGGTGGTGGACACATCGAGCTATGCCGTTTTTTTTGTGGTGGCTGCCGGGCTCGGAGTTCCGGCGATCCTGCTGGCGATGTTTCTGATCAGTCGAGGGCTCGTGAAGCCCACTGCGAGGGAAGACGGAGAATAGCGAGAGGGAAAACGCGGCTTGATTGGCTCACCGCCAGCGGTATCGCTCGAGCGCCGCTCGACCACCAGAGCCCAGCAGAACCCCTTCGTCCGCCAGTCGGGCGAGCTGACGATCAGCACCCCGTCTACCCGGGGGCAGGGAACTCCGCCCCTGCGCATTGACGACGCGATGCCAGGGGACTTCGCTTCCTCGCGGCAGCTTGCGTAGCGCCGCTCCAACGCGTCGGGCCGCGCCCGGCAGGCCCGCCCGTTCCGCCACGTCGCCGTAGGTGGCTATGCAGCCGGGTGGTATGGCGCAGACGGTCAACCAGATTGCCTGGTCGATGGAGGCACCTGGGTCTTCGTTGGATGGCACCGAAGGCGAATTTGCGTCTGTTTTTCGATTGCGGCGAGCCACTACGAAATGACCCTGCGAAAAGATACGTGGACCAGGGCAGCGCGCGAACGGTGCAGTCCAGCCCACGAACTCTGCTTGCAATGCACGAAACGCCCCCAATATCCTCACCTATGCGCTGGATTCTACTCCTCCTGCCCTGGGCAGAGCTTTACGGGCTGATACAGCTCGGCGGACGCATCGGCGGCTTCGCTACCCTTGTTTACGTATTTGTGACACTCGTGCTCGGCATGAGCATCATTCGTGCCCAGGGCATGGAGATCGTCGCCAGGCTTCGCGAGGCCCAGGAGAGCGGCATCCTGACGGACCGGTTGCTGGCGGACGACCTTGCCGTCGGCCTCGGCGGAGTGCTGATGGCCATCCCCGGGCTGATCACCGACCTGCTGGCGGTGGCCGTTCTGCTGGGACCGCTCTGGCGTCGCCTGACCGGTCAGACCCGCCCGGCGTCACCCTACGCGGGCCAGCGTGGGCCAGATGGTCCCGGTCACACGGGTACGGGCCAACCTCGTCAGCACGACACCATCGAAGGCGAGTTTCGCCGCATCGACGACGATCCCAGCTAACCTGCTGATTTATATGCATTAAATAAAATTCTGCTGGTGCGGAGAAGCTTCGCTGGCGCCCGTTTTGGCACTCGATCGAAAAGAGTGCCAAAAAATCCCTTGAATTCTTCCCAACACACCCCATGAAGGTGGCAGTCCCCGGCGTCGGGGTATCACAACGTTGTTTTACTGGAGAAATAACACCATGAGCATTCGTCCTCTGTATGACCGCGTGGTCATTCGTCGCCAGGCAGAAGAAGAAACCACGGCCGGCGGCATCGTCCTGCCGGGTTCCGCCAAGGAAAAGCCCAACCAGGGTGAAGTAGTAGCCGTAGGCGAAGGCAAGGCTCTCGACAACGGCGAAACCCGTCCCCTGGCCGTCAAGGTCGGCGACGTCGTCGTTTTCGGCCAGTACGCCGGCAGCAACACCATCGAGATCGACGGTGAAGAGCTCATCATCATGGGTGAGAGCGAAATCTACGCCGTGATCGAAGGCTCCGATGCAGCTAAAGCTGCGGCCTGAATCTGCAACTCGCAGCTCCCTGATTTAACTCAGTAACTAAGGAACAGAAAATGCCCGCTAAAGACGTATTTTTTGCAGATGACGCGCGTCAGCGCATGCTGGCCGGTGTAAACGTCCTCGCCGACGCCGTGAAGGCCACGCTGGGACCCAAGGGCCGCAACGTGATCCTCGACAAGGCGTTCGGTGCCCCCACGGTGACCAAGGACGGCGTCTCCGTCGCCAAGGAAATCGAGCTGAAGGACAAGTTCGAGAACATGGGCGCGCAGATGGTCAAGGAAGTCGCTTCCCAGGCCTCCGACGCCGCCGGTGACGGCACCACGACGGCCACCGTTCTGGCTCAGTCCATCGTCAACGAAGGCCTCAAGTCCGTTGCGGCCGGCATGAACCCCATGGACCTCAAGCGCGGCATCGACAAGGCTGTTGCTGCGGCCGTCCAGAAGGTCCAGGAAGCGTCCATCCCCTGTGAAGACAGCACGGCTATCGCCCAGGTAGGTACGATCTCTGCCAACTCCGACACCGCCGTCGGCGAAATCATCGCCCAGGCCATGGAGAAGGTCGGCAAGGAAGGCGTTATCACGGTCGAGGAAGGATCCGGCCTCGAGAACGAGCTGGACGTGGTTGAAGGTATGCAGTTCGACCGCGGCTACCTCTCCCCTTACTTCATCACCAACCAGGACAGCATGAGCGTGGACGTGGAAGCGCCGTTCCTGCTTCTGGTCGACAAGAAGATCTCCAACATCCGTGAGCTGCTGCCGCTCCTCGAGCAGGTGGCCAAGGCCTCCAAGCCCCTCGTTATCGTTGCCGAAGACGTTGAAGGCGAAGCGCTTGCCACGCTGGTTGTTAACAACATGCGCGGCATCGTGAAGGTAGCGGCCTGTAAGGCACCGGGCTTCGGTGACCGTCGCAAGGCCATGCTCCAGGACATCGCGATCCTGACCGGCGGCACGGTGATCTCCGAGGAAGTCGGCCTGGACCTCGAGTCCGCGACCCTCGAGCACCTGGGCAGCGCGAAGCGCGTGACCATGGACAAGGACAACAGCACCATCATCGACGGTGCCGGCGATCACGGCGCTATCGAGGCGCGCGTGAAGGAAATCCGTGTTCAGATCGAGAACACCTCTTCCGACTACGACCGCGAGAAGCTCCAGGAGCGCGTGGCCAAGCTGGCCGGTGGTGTTGCCGTGATCAAGGTTGGCGCCGCTACCGAGATCGAGATGAAAGAGAAGAAGGCCCGCGTTGAAGACGCGCTGCACGCTACGCGTGCCGCCGTGGAAGAAGGCGTGGTTGCTGGTGGCGGCGTTGCGCTGGTACGCGCAATCGCTGGCATCGCTGACCTCAAGGGTGACAACGAAGACCAGAACCACGGCATCGCGGCTGCGCTGCGCGCCATGGAAGGTCCGCTGCGCCAGATCGTCGACAACGCCGGTGACGAAGCCTCGGTCGTCCTCGACAAGGTCCGCCAGAGCGAAGGCAACCACGGCTACAACGCCGCCACGGGCGAGTACGGCGACATGATCGAGATGGGTATCCTCGATCCCGCCAAGGTAACCCGCACGGCTCTGCAGGCCGCCGGCTCCGTCGCCGGCCTGATGATCACCACGGAAGTGATGATCGCCGAGCAGCCCGAAGACAAGGCCGCACCGGCCGGTGGCGGTATGCCCGACATGGGTGGCATGGGCGGCATGATGTAAGCCGACCAGCTACTTGCTGATCGAAAGCCCGGCCTTTGTGCCGGGCTTTTTTA
>JAAUYI010021422.1_pt1 | contig 10636 bp, 5 predicted proteins | sample 7278041 | NCBI WGS metagenome assembly JAAUYI01 (sample SAMN14350216, study PRJNA611818) | marine sediment metagenome | isolation source: surface marine sediment (0.6m) | place: French Polynesia: Moorea | collected 2018-08
ATTAGTCGAGCCAATGAGAATGCCAAAGATTTAGTAAATTCTGCTGTAGTCAAAGAAAAAGTAGTAGATAATGCTAAATCAAAGCAAATATCTCAAACATCTAACTCCTCGCTACCATCAAAAGAGCAAGAATCCAGTCATTCCAGCAATGAATCAGACCAACGGTCACTCAGAAACGAACCAGAATCCAATCAGCACAGAAGTGGATTGGACAAAATTATTGATAGCCTTACAAACTCTAGCCGACGGGCAGGAGAATTGGCAACAAACCTTCGAGGAACTGGTATCCAAGCAGCAACAGCAGGAAGAGAAGCTCCAGACTCTAATCGAGCAACAGAAAACCCTGAAAATAGAATTACAGAGTCTAATCGAGCAGCAGAAGAACTCACAAGAGAATGGAAAAAGCTTGAGCAACGTGCTGTCGGCTCTGATCTCAAGAATCGAAAGACTAGAGAACCAATCCGAACAAGCCACAGCCAACACATCGAAAAAAATCAACAATTTGCAGAAGACATCGGAACAGATTCAGAGAACAATCTCCCGCGACAGGTACGGAGTGAGCAACATTTGGTCAGAAGCAACGACAATCAGACCCCTACAATGGCTCAAGGAAAAGGGAATTATGTTACTGATTATCATACTGGGGATTTGGGGACTCAACCATATAAGTCCTCCCAACAGAAAGACACTTCAAGAGATCAAGGGCAGAGTCAACAACAACGAAATCCGTCTGAGACGAATCGAGAACAAGTTTTAGAATCAGTACAATCATCTCCCTCACCAAAAGTCCCCCTATCTCAACCATTGAGCCAAAATGAGGTTAACCAAATTTTGCTCACAGCTACATCAGCCGTACAACGATACGGCAGAGAGAGGGATAAAAAGACAACCTTCAACAATGATTACTATCAAATCCAGAAGTTCTCAGTGTTTGAAACCTATGGTTATCGGAGCTATTTAACCATAGATGCAAAAGATGGACGGGGAAGGATTTTGACCATGAAAGGGCAAAACTTTCATCCTGCCAATCTAAAAATTCAAGAAAACCATCTAACCAAGCTGGATGTATTGACTTTCGAGAAACTCCAATCCGCCCTAGATTATCTCCAACAAATCCGTAACTTTAAAGAGAATGCTCAAACAATACTGTTGAAGTATGGAGAACCAGACCCCCAGCAACCCCTCAAAGGTTATGGAACCCTTGAAGGACAAAAGTATCGGATTGTGTCTGACGAACAGGCATTGAGGATTATAGCCAAAGATGGACGGGGGGAAATTCTTAACTATCCGAGCGACCCCTATACCCGTTATCCAGAAACTCAAGCGAGGGCGAAGTTTAATCAAGAGGATGTAGAGTTATTTTCTACCATAGTCAACCAAATTGAACAGAAGCGACGGGAAGCTGAACAAATAAGGCAGAGAGAGCAGTCCCAGACACGACAGCGAGGCAGAGGTCTTAGTCGTTAATTAAAGGGTGATATTGACATGACTTCTTCTTATGAAATGAAGCATTATCCAAAATTACAATTATTCTGGGTCCTCTACTGCTCCTAAAGACTTGAGGGACTCTTTTTGAGCATCAGTTAATATACTATCTTTGATATTAGTGCCTTCGTATGGTCTTGGTAGTCTCAGGGGTTTCCCAAGCTGATCTATTTTTTCGATGTTCCCAGACTCTATTTTGAGCTTCCACAGCTTAATTGTCCCGTCTCGACTGCCACTGGCGAAAGTTTCATCGGAACAAAAAGCTACTGAAGGTATGCCATCTTTATGTTCTTTAACAGTACCGAGGCATTCCCAACTATTAACGTCCCAGATTTTGACTGTTTTATCATCACTGCCACTAGCTAACCTTTTACCATTAGGACTAAAAGCTACCGACCAGATCCTCTCATTATGTCCCTTTAGAGTTTTTAAACATTTACCAGTGGCAATATCCCAGATTTTGACTGTTTTATCATCACTGCCACTAGCTAAGGTTTGACCGTCAGGACTAAAAGCTATTGAATTTACCCAATTATTATGTCCCTCTAGAGTTTTTAAACATAAACATGCATCAGTAGCAACATTCCAGATTTTGACTGTTTTATCATCACTGCCACTAGCTAATATTTCATTGTCAGTAGGACTAAAAGCTACTGAACGTACCCAATCATCATGTTCCTTTAGAGTGTTTAAACATTCCCCCCCACTATTAACGTCCCAGATTTTGACTGTTTTATCCTCACTGGCACTAGCTAACATTGTACCATCTTTGCTAAAAGCCACCGACCAGATCCAATTTTCATGTTTCTCTTTCTCTTGAAATTCTAAACATTCACCAGTAGCAACATTCCATATCCTTACCTTTTGGTCTTCATGAGCACTAGCTAAGGTTTGACCGTCAGGACTAAAAGCCACTGACCAGACCCAATTGGAATATCCTTGCAAAGTTCTGTAGCATTTTGCATTATCAAGCTCCCCGCTCTTGACAGACCACATCTTGACGCTGTGGTCATCACTGCCACTAGCTAAGGTTTGACCATTAGGACTAAAAGCTACCGATCTTATTGTTGCAGTGTGTGCCGACAGAGTTTGTAACCATTCAGCCTTATCAATAGTACTAACGTCCCAAATTTTGACTGTTTTATCCTCACTGCCACTAGCTAAGATTTTATCATTAGGACTAAAAGCTACCGATCTTATTGTTGCAGTGTGTGCCGACAGAGTTTGTAAACATTTAGCCTTATCAATAGTACTAACGTCCCATATTATGACTGTTTTGTCAGCACTACCACTAGCTAAGGTTTGACCGTCAGGGCTAAAAGCTACTGAACTTACCCAATCATCATGTCCCGATAGATTTTTCCGGCATTTCCCACTATTAACGTCCCAAATTTTGACTGTTTTATCATCACTGCCACTAGCTAAGGTTTTATTATCAGGACTAAAAGCCACTGACCAGATTCTCTTTTCATGTCCTTCTAAAGAATGGAGAAGTTGAGGCTTAACAACATTAGTAACATCCCAGAGCTTGATTGTGCGATCATAACTACCACTAGCTAACCTTTCACCATTAGGACTAAAAGCTACTGAACTTACCCAATCATCATGTTCCTTTAGAGTGTTTAAACATTTACCAGTATTAGCATCCAAGAGCCTGACTTTGTAGTCATCACTGCCACTAGCTAACCTTTCACCATTAGGACTAAAAGCTACTGAAAGTACCCAACTACTGTCTTCTTGGCAGGGCCAAAAAAGTTGTTGACCATCTTCAACTCGCCACAAGGAAATTTCCCCATTAGCATCACCTATTGTCAAACGTGTTCCGTCTGGGGAAAACGCCACTGACGACACACTAGCAAAGCTTTGAGTAAAAACAGATTTGCTCAGATCGGCACGAGCGAAATTTACATTATGTAAATTTACGTCCCGAAAATCAGTTTGCCAAATGAACAAATCGGAAAAATCATCATTTTTTAATAAAACAGCATTTTCTGAATCAGTTTTTCTAATTAGTTCAATTAACAGATTAATAATATTTCCTGCTGCATATCCTGGTTTTTTTCTCCGGCTCTCGAGAATGTTCCTCAGTTTTTTTGAAAGAAGCTCGCTTTGGTTTTTGAAATGGACAAGTAACTTGGTTGTAACTGGTTCGAGAATCAAACGAATTTGAGATTCCCGAAGATATTCTTTTGCTTTAGCCTCAAATAGAAAATGATTATTAATTAAATCAACTTTTTCACTAACTATTTCTTGTTTAACTCGCTCGATAAAATCTCTAATAACATATTCGGCGACCACAGATTGAAGCGTAATATTATTTTTATCTTTTTCGATGATAAATCGTCTTTTCAAAGATTTAATAAGATTGTTAATTATTTGCTTTTTATCTGGTGATTCAAATTCTTCTCTAAAATCCTCTGTCAACTTATCTATAGAAAGTTTTTCTTGAGCAATTGCTATCCAATACATAACAGCTTGCTCCTGTTTAGAGAGACGACTGAAATGCTCATCAATAAGATCGTCTATGTCACCGAGCAATCCACTTTGTTTAGTTTTGTCAAATGCCTCTATATCACCAGCAAATTCCCTTCTAATTCTTAAAGCAGCAAACTGTAAAGCTAACGGATTACCATTAAAGCGTTTAACAATTTTAGACATTAAATGCTTTGATTCTTCTGAATATTCTTTACTCGAATCTTGTAGATCTTCAAGCATTTCAATGCCTTCTTCTATAGACAAACCTTTTAGTGATAAAGTATGTGCTGAAAACTTATTATTATTGATTATAGTAGAGAGTTCTTCTAATTTTTCACGACTTGTGATCAATAAACAGCTTTGATGATTGCTTGTTGTTATCCTTCTAATTAATTCTTCATATCCTTTATATTTTTCCTGATATCTCTGAGAGTTATCAGAAACGGCAATGCTAAGTGGAGTTCCTGCTTGAATAATTGATTCAAAATTATCTAAGATTATTAAATAACGGTAATCATTTAGAAGTTTAATCAAATAAGATACTTTATTTTCTATGTTTCCAGATAATTTAGTATCATTCTGCTCTGAAATAGAGTTAATAATCTCTATGAGAATATCATCAATATAAGGAGCAGTTCTTAAGGATCTCCAAATTAAACCACTAAACTTATCTTTGATTTTTTCTGACAAATTTGCTACTAACGAGGTCTTTCCTACTCCTCCTGTACCTAGTATTACTGCTAGGCGGCATTGTTCTTTAATAATCCATTCTTCTAAGCAAGCAAGTTCTTCCTTTCTACCATAGAACTTTTTTTCATCTTCCTTGAGTTCGTCAAAATCTGATAGGTTATTTAATTTAAACTCTTCTTGATTCCCTTGAAAATCTTCCAAGAATGTCTTGGGATATTTTTTGATAGTTTGTTTCGTATTTTTGTAAAAATAAAGTCCCCAATACCTCGCAAAAGATTGCAATTGTATACGTTGATTTTCATCTTCTATACTCCGTCCCGCTTTTAGGATTCTCTTCAAAAAATCTTGAGCTTTTTCAACTAATTCATCTGATGAAAAATCTTTATTTCTCTGCCGACGCAATAGCTTTTTGTGCTCTAGCTCTAACTGCCCAAAAAGGTTGTTTTGATTATGGAACATAATACTTAATTTTTTTACAAATTTGTATTTATATAATGTTGTTATTTTTTAGTGACATAACTTTAATTTTTTAGATCATAAATCTATGCTTTTGCCAAGTTGTTCTAGACTTCCCTTAAATTCTTCTATTGACTGTTTTAAGTTACCATCAACACCTGTTAAAAAATCACAAATTATGGTTTGTAGTTCGCACATTTTTCTAGTGAGTTTATTAATTTCTTTCTCTACATCTTCTGGTTGCTTCCAGTTCATCATTATATTTTCCGTGAGCTGAAGTGCAGTTGGTATTTTAACAAAAAATTCCGCATACTCGTACTCAATAATTGCTTTAAAGTCTGCATTTATATCGCCTTTTTTTACAGACTCTTCTAAAAAATCTAGTATCATAAAAACTTCGAGTTCTTCAGCGAAAATTTTCCATTTGTCTGTCATATTCTTGTAAATCATTTTACTAGCACTTTTCGCTACATAAAAAGCAACATCGTTCTGTATTTGAGAAAGACTATAACTGCTAAATTGTAAAGCCTCATGAACAAGTTTGTAACCATTTATTTTTTTTTGTTGACTTACTATAGATCTAACTATATTTTTATATTCCTCAAGATTGAAATTTTGGTTCATATCTTGAGAGACAGATTCCTCTGGAATAGAACCTTCATAACGTTTCTTCAGAGAAAATTCACGTGGTATAGTATGCTGACAGTCTGTTAATTGAAAAGAATAATCAGGAACAATATTTCTGGTTCGCCCTTGTAATCTTAATTGACGAGGATAGAAAAATAGCTTTCCTTTTTCTTGATTTATTATTTGTATAGTACCTGCGGTATAACCATGAGAACGAGATTGTCTTTTGTTTGTCTCATCTCCAAAATATTCCAACCCAAAAAGAGATAGACCTTGCCAGGTTCTTTGGAAATCACCTCCACCTTCCGCAATATCTTGAAAGGCTGCTTCATGAAGATGACCACAAAGGTGGGCAGCAAAATAATCACCAATAATATTTTCTTGTAGGTTTCTTCGAGAATTATTGGATAGCCAAGTTGGTGGGTGATGAGTAATAAACAAGGAAGCGTTGTGTTGATTAATCCAATTAGCTCCATTGTCATTACAAGCATTCTTAAATTGAAGCGAGTCTATAAATAACTTTTTTTCATAGTTGTCATTAGTAAGTTGGAGAAAACTTGAATTCAAACCTACGATGCCAAAACTTGAATCACCTTTTCTAAAAGTATATGAAAAATCTCCTGGAATAATACCTTTCTGGAAATTATCTTGAGGTCGATAATGTTGATTGTCCCACCAGCTAAGATAATTTTGAAATGCTTCATTGACAACTTGACGATAGCGACATTTATCATTCTCCCAAAACTCCTCTTGTATTGAAGTAGCTGAGAGGAACGATTCTCTTAGTTGTCGTACTGAGTGATCATTGCTATCAGGTCTAGTTAAATCATGATTTCCTGGAACTGCCAATAATACAGGTTCTTTTGGGAAATGAAGTTCTGTCTTAAAAAAGCCCCATAACTCCTCAATGAAACTATTAATTTGCTCAAATTCTTCTGGCTTTCCTTTCTGAGTCAGATCTCCAGTAAACAAAACCATGTCCCAAGGAGTGTTTGATTTCTTGTAAAGGCGTTTTAAATCTTTAAAGAATTGTTCCTTAACATTATCCCAAAGTCGATCTTGTTCTCTCATCCCTTGATGAAAGTCTGTTAATTGCAACCAGCTAAAAGATGTCATACTCAGTCAGTAATCACGTAAACACATTTATCATTTCCTTTAATCTTACAGAAGAGAGATCACTACCAGTAAAAATAATTGGTAATTTATAACTCTCAAACCCTATATTTTTCGTTGTTAACTGATATTTCTAAACATGGTTTCCTATTTTTCGCGTATCGTGTTCCTACCCCCAGTTAATCCCTCCTTTAATATTCGGAAGCGTCCTCTTACTCAACAAGAGGCTAGAGTGATTGTTAGGGCAATTAAAAGAACATCTAACATAACTGGTTACACAGTTAGAGAATGGACCAATTCTAAACACTTATTTGTTGCTGAGAATCCTAAAGGAGAAATTTTAGGAGCTTGCCTGACCTTAGACTTTTCTAAAGAATGGACAGAAATTGCTGTCTTATTTGTCTTGAAAGAACATAGGAGAAACGGCATAGGTCAAGCTTTGTTTCTTACCTCCTACATAGATACTTTAAAAAGGAAGAAAAATGTACTAATTATGAGTAAAAATAAAACTGTCGTCTCGATGATGCGAGAAGTTGGTTTAGATATTTTTTCTACACTTAAAAACCTGCCAACCCCTTACCGAAAACATCAGTTAACCCTCGGGCTTCTTTACAATATCGTATGGATTGCGAACCTGTACAGAATCAAGGAAATCATTAGGAAAGCAATTGTATACGCTTCAAAAGAACCATTTGTCTATGGGCTTAAGCTTACAAGCAGTGCAGAATTTGCTATTGCCGAAAACCACACAAGCTGTGGAGCTTAATCACCCGATCGCTTATTTGGAGATGATTGAGCAAGACTGGCAAAGGTGGGAAGACTGGCAAGATTTACACTGTCAGTTTGCAGCTGACATTTATGAGGCGATCTCTCCCTGCCACGTGGTTAAGGCTGGTATATTATTTCCCAGAAATCACCTTAATTGTACGAGAACTTTGTAGGAGGCAAGAACAATGAGTCGCGCTAAAAAAGTTGTACTGGCATATTCAGGAGGAGTTGATACCACTGCCTGCATTTCTTATCTGAAGCAAGAGTGGGGGATTGAGGAAGTAATTACCCTGCTAGCCGATCTCGGTCAAGGAGACAAGTTAGAACCACTTCAACAAAAGGCTTTACAAGCGGGTGCCAGCGAATCTCTGGTGGTGGATGCTAAAGAAAGCTTTGTAAAAGATTATGCTTTCCCAGCAATTCAGGCAAATGCACTTTATCAAAATCGCTATCCTTTGATGTCAGCTTTGGGGAGACCGTTGATTGTTAAGCTGCTGGTAGAGACGGCGGAGCGCTATGGCGCTGATGCCGTTGCTCACGGTGGAACGGGCAAAGGAAACGACCAAGTTCGCTTTGATTTGTCTCTTGCCATGCTGAACCCGAACTTAAAGGTCTTGGCACCTGCTCGGGAATGGGGCATGAGCCGTGAGGAGACAATCGCCTACAGTGAAGGCTTTGGCATCCCGGCACCGGTGAAGAAATCCTCGCCTTATGCGATTGACGTAAATGTGTTGGGGCGGAACGTTGAGGCAGGTTTTCTAGAAGATCTCTGGACCGAACCACCGGAAGAAATCTACATGCTGACCAAGGCAATCGTAGGTACGCCAGACGAGCCGGGTTACGTAGACATTAGTTTCGAGCGAGGTATCCCTACGACACTCAATGGGAAACTTCTATCGCCAGTGGAGCTAATTTTGCAGTTGAATGAACTTGCTGGTAAGCACGGTATCGGACGGGTAGATATGATCGAAGACCGACTTGTGGGAATTAAAGCCAGGGAAATCTATGAAGCTCCAGGTCTTTTGACTCTCATTGAAGCCCACCGCGACTTGGAAAGTTTTACTTTGACTGCAGATGTTATCCGCCACAAACGTGGCATTGAAGAAACTTACAGCCAGGTCGTTTACGACGGACTCTGGTATAGTCCCCTCAGAGAAGCTTTGGATGGTTTCATCCACAAAACTCAAAAGTACGTTTCTGGGACTGTACGCCTTCAACTATACAAAGGAAAAGCAACCGTAGTAGGACGCCGATCGGAGAATTCACTCTACAGCCCTGATTTGGCTACCTATGGCGCTGAAGACAAATTCGATCACAAGGCTGCTGAAGGCTTTATCTACATCTGGGGATTGCCAATGCGAATTTGGTCTCAGAAAAACAAGACTGTACAACGTGAGTTCGACGAAAATTTGTAGATAAAAAAGAAAGCTGAGACAATTGCTCAAAGTGTTGTTTTCGCTCGTCTCAGCTATGGAAATAAAATCTCGCCTCGATCTTACAGAAATTTTTGCTGATGTAGCTGGGGGGACTACAGAAAAGGTCAGAAGCCAAGGGCGATCGTAAATTGAATCAAGAAATTTTGAGAGCCACTGCCTGTTAAATCAGCTTTTTCCCTAAACTAAATTCCCTCTGTGACTTCATTTCAGCGAGTTGGTACTAAATTACAGCTTCTCTAGCTTTACGCCAAATACTCGTTCAAGAAATTAGACCAACCACTGTTTTGATTTCGAGAAGCATAAACTTTATCTTTCATTAAAATTTTGTTGACGGCTTTATAGTTCCATGAAGGAATTGCAGGGAAAAGATGGTGTAACAAGTGATAACCTTCCCCATGTATTCCTAGCCAAAAGTTAGTTAGAGGAAAGCCAATTCGATTCCGAGACATAAATATGTCAATTTTGTTCTCAAATCCTTTTGGAGTAACCTCCATTAATGGATAATGTTCAAAAAACTCAATTAAAGCTCCAATCCAAACAGATGTTGTTAACAAAGGAACGTACCAATAGAACAGTAATACCTCCCCTAAACCTACATAAATAAATATTGAATTCAATACAATTAGATAAATTAAACGTATTACCTTTTCTCTTAATTCCTCCTGTGAAATCCTATTTTTGAGGATATACTGCAAATAAGTCAACGTGGTTGTAGGATGAATAATTCTCAATAAATAGTGGCGTGCAGTCTTAGTTGAAAGATTTGATCCGTACAACCCATTTTTTTGTAACTCAATATAATCTGGGTCTAGTTGAAAATCCCCAAAATGACCATGATGTAATATGATATGCGACTTTTGATAGCCCGAGTAACTTTGCAGCACTAAATAACTTGATAGAAATGTTCCTAAAATAAAATTGATAACTTTATTCTTTGCTAAAGTTTTGTGCACTGATTGATGGAGTAAATCGATTAAAGCTCGCATCCTGGCACCGATAATAAAAATTGTAATCGAGTAAATCATACAACCAATAACTGGGGGGAATTTCTGCCATACCCACTCAGAAACCAATACCGCAACGACAATAATTATCCAATCTTCAAAAACTTGTGCAAAACCGTGCCAATTATCCAATTTTAAGTAGCCGTTTATCTCTTTCAAGATTTTATCGTCAAAGCGATAACGCTCGACTTTATCAGCAATATTTTTAGTAATAGTGTTAGTATTTGTATTAGAGAAATACATTGTGTTCAAATTAATTAAATTTCAATAAGTACCTCAACAAAATTAATTGGACATTTTTCATCACCGAAAAACCTTACCTTGCCGATTACTTACTGCAACAATAATGGATAATTAATTTTGTACGACCACTTATAAATTTTTTTCCAGTTTAATTATAGAACCCATTTGGGCTCTTTTCTACCCTTGAGCGAGACTGGATGACTTCGAGCGTGACCGAATAACCTAGGATTAAGCTTAAACGCACCCAAATAACATAAAATTAAGATAGCAACATCAGATAAAAATAAGAAATGCCAGCTAAAGGTTATTTATCATTATCCCAAAAGGAAAAATTACAAT
>JAAUYI010184975.1_pt1 | contig 10623 bp, 8 predicted proteins | sample 7278041 | NCBI WGS metagenome assembly JAAUYI01 (sample SAMN14350216, study PRJNA611818) | marine sediment metagenome | isolation source: surface marine sediment (0.6m) | place: French Polynesia: Moorea | collected 2018-08
GAAACAAATGTTTTTACTTCGTTCCATAAATAAATTTAGGGGCTTGGTGACCATTTTTCTTTTTCTTTACTTTTGCCTTTTTACTTTTTACTTTTGCCTTGTTCGGTCAGCTTTTACAGGGTTCTAGAGCAAGGGAGAGGGAAGTGTGGGGAGTGAAGGAGTAGGGGCGGGGTTTCCCCGCCCGGAGTGAGTGAGTAGTGAGTGGGTAAAGGTGTTACTTCCGTTCATACCGAGGGAATTAAATTCTAAATTCTAAATTCTAAATTCACCAGTTAAATCATGCCTGTACCAAAAAATATCAATTATCGGCAAGCAAGGGTTGAGGAAGATTCACTAATAGCCGAACACTTTTACTATATGTGGCAAGATAATCAAGTTGCCCCGGAAAACATTATTTCTGAATGGTTAAATGTAACTGTAGAATTCATTAACCGCGCTCGTCAGGAATTATCCTACCAGGCATTTGTGGCTGAATTATCAGGTAAAGTGATCGCTTCTGCTGGCTGTCAATTATTTGCAGGTTTATACCCCCACATTTTGACTAATAATTATCGTAAATATGGCTATATTTGGGGTGTTTATGTGGAACCACCCCATCGAAATCAAGGAATTGCCAAGCAATTGATGGGTATGAGTATTAATCATCTCAAAGCCATAGGTTGCACCAGAACCATACTTCATGCTTCTCCTTCAGGGAAACCAGTGTATTCTAGTCTTGGTTTTTCTAGTACCAATGAAATGAGATTAGATTTAATTTAAATTCAGAGCGGATTTTGAGATCCCCGACTTCTATCCTAGGAACCCCCATGATGTGCGGATATTAATTCAGAAGTCGGGGATCACCTTACCTAGCCTGATTAACTAAGTTGCATTAATTTTAACCAGTCGCGGGTGTTTAGATTAGGGGTATTACCCTCTTTGGCAGCAGAGGGAGAAAAAACCAAGTCCAAATTATACCAATTCAAATAATGTTTGCGACATACACATTCTTCTTCAGGGCACGGCATCCACAATCTTTTGGTGTATAAAATTATCACTCTGATGCCGTGCCCCTACCCATCTATTAATCTTGTTTCTTCCATATTGTTTGCAGAAAAATATCCTCATTCTTTCTTGACAATAAATAATCTCAGCAATATAATCTCAAGCTTGGCTGATTAATGTATTCAGCAAAACAGTGCTTGATTATACATAATTGTGCTGCTTGACTTAATGGTTGTGCGGTTTAATCAGCATAATAATAGCTGAACATTAATCTATTCTTAAACTTTCAGGATTAAATTAACAATCAGGCATCCTGAAAATCTAGTTTTGGTTCACTGACGGATAGGGTGTGATAAAAAAGGCTGATGAGTATCAAACGTAGAAATTTTTTGCTATTAATGGCAGGGAGTGCGGGAGCATTAACCCTCAATTCTTTGGGTGGGTGCAATCGCCAAATTCCCAATCAGTCTGTTATATCCTCAGGAAAATCATCATTTGCTTTTGAGCCAATTAAAGGTGCTATTCCCCTGAAAACCGTTGATTTATCCCCAGAAGAACAGAAGAAGCAATACAGGGAGTATGAAATTGTCGATGATTTAGTATTGCCAGCAGGGTATAAATACCAGGTGATTGCGGCATGGGGCGATCGCGTGGGAGATTCCCGTTTCGGTTACAATAATGACTACCAGTCTTTTGTCTCCACGGGGGAAAACCAAGGATATCTCTCGGTTAATTTTGAATATATTAGTACCATCCCCTGGAGGGAAACCTACGAACAAGTTATAGGAGAGGCACTACCCTTTAAGGATGTGGAAGCAGCACTCCAGGGAGCAACCACCCTTAATGCTTTTGTAGTGCCAGATGATAATCCATTAAAAGGGAAAATTAGGCAAATTTGTGAAGCAGCGTTAATAGATCAGGGGTTGGGGGTCATATCCGTCCGCAAAACCAGTGATGGTCGGTGGGAGCGCACCAATTCCCCAGCAGACAGAAGAATTACAGGTATTTCTGGGTTATCAGATGGACGGTATTTACAAGCCACAGGACCAGCAGTAGCGGTATTTCGCAAACAAACAGGACAGGGGTATATAGATAAATTAGGCGATCGCATTATTGGTACTTTTGGTAATTGTGCCGGTGGAACTACCCCTTGGGGTACAGTGCTGAGTGCGGAAGAAAATTTCCAGGCTCAAGTCCCGGAACCAGTTTATGCTGATGGTACGTCATTCGATCCCAGCAAATTACCCTTTGTTTTGGATCAAAAAGCGTTGTTTGGGCAAGGTAATGTGTTTGGATTAGCTGGCAATAAATATGGTTGGATTGTGGAAGTTGACCCTGCCAATCCCCAAGACTACGGCACTAAACACACTTGGTTAGGGCGATATCGTCATGAAGCCGTAGGGATTAGGGTAGAGTCCGGTAAACCCCTGGCTTTTTATTCTGGTTGCGATCGCCGGGGGGGACATATCTATAAATTTGTTAGTAGCGATCGGGTCAAAAATCCCCAAGATAAAACTAATTCCCAACTGCTGCAAAAGGGGATGCTGTATGGGGCTAAGTTTAACCCCGATGGTACGGGAAGCTGGATACCACTAAAAGCTGATACCCCCGTCAATCCTGACCTTCCCAGCCAAGTTGCAGGTAATCTGATCCGCCTACCCAAAGGACCAGCAGCACCCAAACCAACATTATTCCCCGATGTCCCAGATCCCATTGAGGGTGCTGATATCAAGGTGACTCAAGACAAGGAAATAGCCCAGTATAAAAATAAGTATAAACAATTAGGGGACCTTTACAGCGGTAATTCCCAAGAAAAACAAGGTGCAATTTTAATAGATGCCCACTACGCTGCCAATGCCATTGGTGTCACTTGTACCGCCCGTCCCGAAGATACGGAAGTCGCCCCCAATGGAGATTTATATATCAGCTTTACCTCTGGCTTTCCCAGTCAGGATGGTGGACCGGATGTGCGGGTGTTTAAAGGACCTAGGGGGGAAGTACCCTACGAATATGGTTGGGTGATGCGGTTAACAGAAGATAGTAATGACCCTGCCGCTATGACCTTTAAATGGCAAATGTTAGCCACCGGTGGAGAACCCGCAGCTGGGGGTCTTGGCTTTGCCAATCCGGATAACTTGTTAATTGACCGTCAAGGCAATGTGTGGATGGTTACGGATATGTCCACCAGCAAGATGAACAAATCCCTTGCAAGTCGTACTAACAGTGCAGGTAAATCAGCACCTCTATCAGGTGTGTTCGGCAACAATACCATTTGGTTTATTCCTACCAGTGGCAATAATGCCGGTCAAGCCTTGTTATTTGCCACTGGACCAATGGAATGCGAAATCACCGGCCCTTGTTTTACCCCTGACGAACAAACCATGTTTGTTGCCATCCAGCACCCAGGGGAAGCTAACGGTACACGCCAGAGTAATACATCAGAAACTAGGGAAATTATGATTACCACCACCACAGGAGAAGAGTTTTTGCAGAAACGCCAAGTTCCCATTGGTTCTAATTGGCCTAACAAAACCCCCAATGCTCCACCCAAACCAGCCATTGTTGCCATTACTTCCTAACTGATTATATGAGGTGAAATCAGCTATACCGGAAAATAGATGTAATTCTCCAGAAAATATATGATAATATTTATCAATAAATTCTGGGGATATCCAAAATTCTAAATTCTAAATTCTAAATTTTAAATAGATGCTTATCCATAGGGACACTGAGTAACTGAAAGTGATACCAAACACCCTCCTACCTCCATTAGTCCCATCAGGGAAATTACGGCAACAATTATTTATTCGCCGTGAAATTATGCCACTATATGATGACGTTTTATGGCGCATTGAACGGGGAGCCGTTCGCACTCAAACCTGGAATGAAGATGGTTCGCCAATAACTTTAGGCTACTGGGGAGTTGGGGATTTAATTGGTTACCCTTTATCTAAAATTAAACCTTATCAAATTGAATGTTTGACCGATATAAAAGTTACAGTATTACCACCAGATATTTGGCATAAAAATATTAACGGATTCTTAAATCACATTCAGCAATCTGAAGAGTTATTAAACATTATCCATCGCCAGCCAGTTTCCCTGCGCTTGTGGAAATTTTTGCTGTGGCTCAGTGACAAATTTGGTATCACAGTAGAGAAAGGGAAATTAATCGAATTATGCGTAACTCATCAAGAGATAGCAGAAGTTTTAAATACAACTAGAGTGACCGTAACCCGCTTGTTGAAAGAGTTTGAACAACAAGGGAAAATTATCCGCCACAAGAGAAGTATTATTTTGTGCTTACCAAATTAATGGAATTGTAGTTGTAATTGATAATATTTTCTTAACCTTTATATATAGAAAATATTCATGTTTTAAGTAGTGGGATCATAACAAATAAAAGTGGCGATCGCCAGGGGGTAAACAACTATAAAGTTTCTATATATTCTTTGTCAATCGCCAATAAGTCTGATAGAATTCTCTTGAGGATCATGGGTAATTTTTCTGAATAAAGATTAAACAGTAAATGCTACCATGAAAAACATAGTTGGTGTGAGTGAGAATAATATAATGACCAAACTATTTTTGAATGCTCTAAAACTGAGTCCTGTGGTTTTAGCTGCCACCCTTGGTGCTACTAACTCCGCATTTGCAGGAGAAATGACTTCTGTATCCCAGCTGTCTAAGGAATCCTCCGAAGAGATGGGTCAGGTGACCTCCGTATCTCAGTTTTCTGACGTACAGCCTACAGACTGGGCATTCCAAGCATTGCAGTCCTTGGTAGAACGCTACGGTTGTATTGCTGGTTATCCCAACGGTACATATCGTGGGAACCGCGCCTTAACCCGTTATGAGTTTGCTGCTGGTTTAAATGCTTGTTTGGATCGGGTTAACGAACTGATCGCTACAGCTACCGCTGACCTAGTAACTAAAGAAGATTTAGCAACCTTACAGCGTTTACAGGAAGAATTTTCTGCGGAATTGGCAACCCTACGTGGTCGGGTAGATTCCTTAGAAGCGCGTACTGCTGAGTTGGAAGCAAATCAGTTTTCCACCACTACCAAGTTAAAAGGGGAAGCAATCTTTGCTTTGTCTAGCGCGTTTGGTGACCAAGCAGCTGATACTGATAACGATGAGAACAATAACCCTGACTTACAGGATAACGTTACCTTCTCCAACCGATTGCGTTTGAGATTATTAACTAGCTTCACCGGTACAGATCAGTTAGAAACCCGTTTGAGTGCAGGAAACATCACCCAATTCAGACGTGATGCGACTGGTACTAACATGACACGTCTGGGTTTTGATTCTAACAATGGCAATAACGTTGAGCTTGATAAACTCAATTATGCCTTCAACGTGACTGATAAAGTCCGCGTTAAAGTTGAGGCTAAAGGTGCCAGAGTTTATAACAATATCAACGTCTTTAACCCACTCTTTAAGAGCAGTGGTTCTGGTGCCATTTCCCGTTTTGGACGTTTTAGTTCTATCTACCGTACCAACAGCGGTAGCGATAGTGCTGGTGTGACAGTTAGCTTTAATCCTAAGGGTAAAATCAGCTTTGATGCTGCTTATGTAGTACCCAATAACAGTGCTTCAGATCCATCTGATGGTAACGGTATTTTCAATGGTTCTAACACTGCTTTAGCTCAGCTTTCATTTAAGCCCAGCAAAGCACTGAACCTTGGTTTAGTTTACTCCCGTGTTTACCAAGGTGGAGATGATGTCAACCTGACAGGTAGCATTGGTAGTGGATTTGCTTCCGATCCCTTTAACGATGTTGCAACCACATCCAACAACTACGGTGTACAAGCTTCCTTCCGCCCCAGCGACAAGATTGTTGTCAGTGGTTGGGCTGGTTTAACCAATGCAGAAGCTCAATCTGGTGTAAATGATGGTGCTGAGGCTGATATCTTTTACTGGTCTGCAAACGTAGGTATTAAAGACTTTGGTGCAGAAGGTAACGTATTAGGTCTGATTTTCGGTCAATCACCCAGAGTTACTGATAACGATCTCGATGGTAGTAATGGTAATTTAGATCGTGAAGATGACAATACTTCCTTCCACCTAGAAGGTCTTTACAAGATGAAGGTTACTGACAACATCGCCATTACTCCTGGTTTGATGGTAATCTTCAACCCCGAACACAACAACGACAACGACACCATTTATATTGGTACAATTCGTACCACCTTCAAGTTCTAAGAGGATGTTTTCTTTAACATCAAAATCCTAAGAACTTAACCTGTTAACCCCCATTCCCTCTGAGGGAAGGGGGTTTCAAACTCTTTATCCTCCTAGAGCATCAATTCAGTAATCGAGAGCAATCATCAATTGATACTAAGTTGCATTCAAAGATAGTACCCAGTCATTGCGACGTAGGAAGCAATCTCATTGACTCGAACTACTATGATAGAACGCAACTTGGTATGAGAGGGATAGGGAAGTGTGGGGAGTGTCTTTCAAGGGTAGGGTTTTCAGAATCTCGGAAATAATTGAGAAAATTCTCAATTGTCTAACATGGTTTGGTCATTTCAGCGTTTAAGCATCGGCTGAAAAGGAGAAAAAATTACCAAATAGGGCTTGCTGAAAAAGTCATGATTGTGGGGGGTAGGGAACTCTTAACAGGGAACAGGGAACAGTTTTATCCCTATTTTTTCCAATTTTTTGGACTCCAAAAAATTGAAGATGCAAGGTTTTTAAGCCTTATATCCTTATTATCTTGCACTTGTTTTGACAAAAATCGCCTGAGAAGCTTACAAGATAAGAGTTTTAAAGTTATTCAGCAGACCCCAAATACAAAATCCCTACCCATAAAAGGTGGGGAATGTGGGGAGACAATGGGATAAGGGGACAAATTTTTTCTCATCATCTCATCACCCCATCACCCCATCACCCCATCACCTCATCATCTAGCATTACTGAATCAGTGTTCTAGGGGAAAGATTTAGGAAGAGGTTTCTAGTCGGCGAAAATTAACTTTCAAACCATCTGTGGGATGGGGAGTGGGGGTGGCAATCATGTCTAAGTTTTGTTGGGGTAACAGTTCCCACTGATAGTGACGCAACAGTAGGGCGACAAAAATCTTCATTTCCAATTTCGCAAATTCTTTACCCAAACATTCCCGCATACCACCGCCAAAAGGAATATAACCAAAGGGCTTGGTTTTGTCTTCAGCACGTTGAGAATTAAAACGATCTGGATCGAACTTTTTTGGGTAGTTATATATACTTTGGTCTTGGTGAGTTTTACCAACTTGATAGAATACAGACCAACCTTGAGGAATACGATAACCGTTGAATTCACAAGTTTGAATTACCTGGCGGAAACCACCTCCTACAGGGGGAACAAATCGTAACACCTCTTTCAAAACTTCCTCTAAGTAGGTCATTTGCTGGAGATTGTCTGAAGTTAGGGGGGTATTTATTCCCAACTGCTGTTGTTCGGCCTGTGCAGCAGCTAAAATCTGTGGATGTTGAGCTAATAGTAAACAAGTAGATGCGATCGCAGAAGTGAGTGTTTCATGACCTGCAAATAAAAGTGTGAGTATTTGGTCTTTGAGTTCAGTTAAACTCAGACGTTGGCGATCGCTACTCCAACCCCACCAAGCATAACCGCAGTGACATTGGTAAAATTCTTGCCATTTACGGCGATAATCTTCCATCATCACAGGTGAAGTGCGATTACTCCCTTCCCGGCAGAAGATTACCTATAACGTAGGTTGGGTTGAACGAAGTGAAACCCAACGATATGCTGGGTTTCGTCCCTCAACCCAGCCTACAATTCTTCGGTAATTTTATAGCGGGAAGGGAGTAATCCAGACTTCCACACCTTCTAAGCTGCTAGATTTGCATTGAGGACAACAAAATTCTTGAGCGTGGATTGCTTTTTGTCATCCTCTAACGTAACCTAATGATGCAAACTGTCACCAATGACTACCTGATTTGCGATGCTGAATTGCAGTCACCCCAGTAGATTCCAACACTTCTCCCTGATCAACTGTTGCATAAATTAACCAACCTTCTCCAGCTTCCATACGTTGTTGGACGGTACACTCTAAATAAGCTAAGGCATCACAGAGAATTAAACAACCATTGTGAGCGGTTTGAGTGTCTAACTGTGTAAAGGGATTATCTCCTGGAGTGCTATGTGTAGAAAAATGTCGCCTAAGGTTACGTCCTTCTTTAAGGATATTCAGCACAAACTCCTCACCAGGATGAATAATTGCATTGTTATTGTCAGTAATCGCAATCATTAAACCAGGGGGATTAAAAGTAGCTTGAGATACTAAAGATGTGAGGATTCCACTGTGACTATCTCCTTGTCTACTACTGAGAACGCACAGAGAACCAATAATTCTCCCTACAGCTTGTTCTGTTCTATCGATTTGGGTTTCCGTCAATGCTTGGCGAAAACTCCGCAACTTTTTCTGTTTTCTCAAGACCTGAGCAAATTCTGCCCCTGCGTCCTGACACTGTTGTAAAATAAACTCCGTAGGACTGAATTTTACCCGCATGGTGGGAAATCCCAAACGGTAATTTGCATCTAAGAGTTTATTTTCAATTAAATCCACCGCTTCCCCACTCCAACCATAGGAACCAAACACACCCGCAAGTTTGGTTTTTGCTGCTGCGGATAAAACTATTCCCAAAGCGGTTTGAATTTGAGTAGGTGCGTGTCCTCCTAAAGTGGGAGAACCGATGATAAAACCATCACAGGCTTCCACAGCGCGGGTAATTTCGCTGGGTTCGGTGAGTTCGCAGTTAATAGACTCTACAGAGATACCATTTTGCAGCAAACCTTGAGCGATCGCACTTGCCATAATCGCTGTATTACCGTAAGCAGAAGCGTACAACAAAGCAACTCGTAATTCTTGGGTTTTCTGCTGTTGACACCATTGACGGTAATCGTAGGTAAACCGACTCAGACTATACCTCACAACCGGACCATGACCAGGTGCGTATAATTTCGCAGGTAATGGTGCTAATTTATCTAAAGCCACCTCCACTTGTTTGGCTTGGGTAGCGTGGAGACAATCAAAATAATAATGGCGATCGCTATCTAGTTGTTTCCAGTTTTCGTCAAAAACCACATCACTGCAAACATGAACTCCGAAAAACTTGTCTGTGTAAAGGATACGAGTAGCAGGATCGTAAGTACACATTCCATCAGCCCATCGGGGGGTAGGAACGGTGACAAATTGTAATTTATGCCCTTCTCCTAGGTCGAGAACGTCTTCAGAACGGATAATGGTGATTTTATCCTCCCAGTGGGGGAAAGTGGTCTTCAAGGCGATCGCAGCAGGTTTAGAACAGATAATTTGGGCTTGGGGTGCTTGTTGCAGGAGTACTTTTAAGGTCGCCATCCGGTTAGGATTGACGTGGTTGAGGATAATATAATCTAACTGGGTTAGGTCTTGGTGTGCTTGTAGTTGTTCCAGGAAAATCTGGGTGAAGGATTCCCCAGGAGGATCGATTAATGCTGTGTGGGTAGCTTGGATTAGGTAGGAATTGGCTGTGGTTCCTTTTTGACGGGCATATTCCACTTCAAATTTCAGACGTTCCCAAGTACGCGATCGCAACATGAGGGTATCGGTAGCTATTTCTGTAATTTGAACGTCGCGGGGAGGAGTTGAGGTTTGAATAGACATAGGTGTCATTTCAGTTATCAGTTATCAGTTGTCAAGAAAGAGTTTTTAAAAACCGCAGAGGACGCAGAGGACGCAGAGGAAGAGAGGAGAAGAGAGGAAAGGTTTTGGAATTTTAGGATGACCAATAATATCAATTCACAAAAATGTTGATCAATGTAGGGGTGCTGTGGCTTGCGCCCAGCAATATTTGCATCAAATTCAAATAATTACATCATCAATTAAAGTGAAATGATATAAGTTATTGATGGCAAATAACAAGGGTATTTATCAGTTGGATAAATCCAACTGATAAAATTCAAAATCCAAAATTCAATGGCGTTTGATTTCACTCATTTATTGTGCGAGGTGTTTTTTGTAGCGTTTGGAAACTTCTTGTTCGGGGTCGATTCTTTCAAATGTTGGAGGTAACCAAACGCGGATAATGAGTAATATTCCTAATACTAAGAGAAATGCACAGACGGCTAAAACTTGGATGAACGTGGTTTCGAGGACACCGTTGACAATCATTTCTCGGAGGACGGAAACTATGGAAACTTCCACCGCAACACCGATGGATACTCGTTGTTCCTGGAGATAAATAATTAGGAGGCGAAATAATTCTACTAGAATTAGTAATGACAGGATATCTGCCATGACGACATGAAAGTGAATCGGGGGGATGAGGGAAAGATACATGGTTTTGATTTGCAGCACCATGAAGCTAAATAATCCGATACACAGGGAAATTACGATTAAGTCTTGAACTAATTCTAGTGCTTGAACAATGCGACCTAAATTTAACCAGCTTTCCCTTTTAATAGGTTTTACTGGGATATCTTTCAACAAATCTTGCATTTTAATCAGACTCTAATGAAGGGAGGGAAAATTATGAATTATGGGCATTGCTGAATCATGGGATGAAACTATAAATGTTTAGATTTTCAACTCCTGATCCTCTCTGCGTCTTTGCGCCTGGAGCGTGAGATAAATCATCCCGCAATTATGCA
>JAAUYI010034018.1_pt1 | contig 10619 bp, 12 predicted proteins | sample 7278041 | NCBI WGS metagenome assembly JAAUYI01 (sample SAMN14350216, study PRJNA611818) | marine sediment metagenome | isolation source: surface marine sediment (0.6m) | place: French Polynesia: Moorea | collected 2018-08
AGAACCAGAACCAGAACCAGAACCAGAACCAGAACCAGAACCAGAACCAGAACCAGAACCAGAACCAGAACCAGAACCAGAACCAGAACCAGAACCAGAACCAGAAGAAGTAGAATCGGAAACAATAGAAGTTTCTACTACCACTACTACCAGAAAGATACCTCTAGTTTCTCAGAAGACAGGTATCAACTACACTCCACTGCGTAACTTACTCAGAGAGGAAAAATGGTCGGAAGCCGATCTGCAAACCTATGAATTAGTCGAGAAAATAGTTAAAACTGCCAAACAAACAAATAAACACGTTTTTATCGAACTAAAAACCATTGCCGAATTCGCCTGTCCCGATATTAGAACCATTGATTCTCTTTGGAAAAAATATACTGGCAATAAATTTGGCTTTAGTTCGCAGCAGGAAATATGGCAAAGCGTCAACCAAAAAGGTGATTTCTCTACTCAAACCTGGCGACGTTTCGCCACAGAAGTAGGTTGGAAAACAGGTGAAGTAGATAGCGGAAGTGGTTATTTATTATACGATCAGCTAAAGTTCGATCCCGCTCAAGCACCAGTCGGACATCTTCCTTGGTGGTTTGCTTTACCAGAGGAAGAGCAGAAAGTAATTAAACATTTATTTGCTCGTTGTAACTTTAATCCTTCAGCCCAAGAGTTAGCAGCAGAAAACAATAATAAACCCAAAAAACCAAACGCCAATAATACTAGCGATCGCAACGAACAACCCAATGTAGAAAAAACCCCAAAATCTATTGACAAAAAAATGCTCCAAATTAAATAGCTAAAAGCTGATGGCTAAAAGCTAATAGCTTTTTGTAAATTTTATTTAGCTTTATTTACATTTAACTTAATTAATGAAACATCATCAGACAGCTTTAAAAATTAAAACCACAGGCAAATCACTCCACAAAATTACCGATCGAGTCGCGCAAGCCGTGGCAAAATCTTCGGTCGATACTGGTTTGTGTACCGTGTTTATTCGTCATACCTCGGCATCTTTATTGATTCAAGAAAATGCCGATCCCGATGTCTTGATAGATTTAGAAAACTTCTTCTCTCAACTAGTTCCAGAGGATGCTACGCGCTATGTTCACGGTACAGAAGGCTTAGATGATATGCCAGCCCATATTCGCTCTGTTTTGACTCAGACTTCCGAACATATTCCTGTTTCTGGAGGAAGATTGGTTTTGGGTACTTGGCAGGGAATTTATCTTTGGGAACATCGTCAACGCAGCCATCAACGAGAAATTATTGTTCATGTAAGTGGTGAATAATATTGAGCATTAGACATTTAAGATTTAATATTTGATTTAAGAGCAAATCGTGAAGCCTGAATTTCTTTATCACATCACATCTTTATCTGAATGGGAGGCTGCTCAAAATCGGGGTGAGTATTTGCCTCAAGGTTTTGCTGAAGAAGGATTTATTCACTGTTCTTATGGTCATCAAATTTTAACAGTGGCACATCGATTTTATCGAGGGCAAAATGGACTTGTAATATTAGTAATTGAATCTTCTACAATAAATAGCAGTCTGGTTGAGGAAAATCTCGAAGGGGGAACAGAATTATATCCTCACCTCTATAGTCCATTGCCCATTAATTCAGTAGTCCAGGCAGTTGCTTTCCCCTGTAATGCTGACGGTTGCTTTATTCTACCCGAAGAATTAAAAGTTTGAATTATGGTGTAGCCAACTCCTATCTCAACTACGATCGCCCTAAAGATCCGATCGCTCTCCATGCACAAAGTAAAGTCCTGTGGTGTCATTTGTTTTACTCGAACTAAACAACCATCATTTTTATTAATGAAGCGATCGCATCGTTACGATCTGCCTAAAGGTCATATCGAGCCAGGAGAAACCGAACTACAGTGTGCCTTGAGAGAGTTATCGGAAGAAACAGGGATTAGCAACAAGCAAGTTTGTTTAGAATTGGATTTTCGCTTTAAAACTATTTATTATCCTCGTTATAGACGTTATGATGGGCAAAAGGTAGAGAAATCTTTGGTGATTTTTTTTGCTTGGGTAAGTGAGGAATTGGAAATTGTCATGACCGAACATAGTTCCTCAGAATGGATTAAATGGAATCCTCCCCATCATTTCCGCAACCGCATCATTGATGAATTGTTGTCAGCAGTTGATAAACAATTAAAAATTAGTGGTTAATCTGATGTTAGTAATTTAATCTGGTGAATAATAACCTCTGGCATCAAGAAGGGCAAGCAAAGTTTCAGATAGGTAATGCTTTTTATAATCCTCAAAGCAAGTTTGTTCGCGATTTGGGAGTTTTGGCTGCGACTATCGAGCGACAGGAACGAGGGAAGCTTAAAGTTTTAGATGCTTTGGGAGGTTGTGGCGTTCGCAGTTTGCGTTATTGGCTAGAAAGTCAAGCGGATTATATTTGGATTAACGAAGGCAATCCCGATAATAGTTCTATTATACAGAAAAACTTAGCACCCGCGATCGCGGCTGGCTGTTGTCATATTACTCATCAAGATGCCCATCGCATTTTCTTTGATTGTTATAATCGCCGTGACTACTACGATCTAGTAGATGTTGATTGTTTTGGTAGTGCGGTACCCTATCTCAACACTATGCTCTGGGCTACCAAAATCAACGGCTTGATGTACCTTACCAGCACCGACGGACGAACCCTCACGGGACATCCCCCTGAAAAAAGTATTCAGACCTATGGCGCGATCGCCCGTTCTCATCCCGCCCGCCACGAACAGGCATTAAGGTTATTAATTGGCACTACACAACAACAGGCTGCAACCAAAGGTTTGGGGATAAAACCTGTATTTTCGTTATTTACGGGACAAACCTATCGTTTAATGCTGCGTTTGGTATCTAAACCTCAAATAACTGAATTTAACTACGGCTGGCTCTCCTATTGTCACAACTGCGGTGATTACCAAACTCGATCTTGGCGCGAATTAAATAAAATTGGCTGTAAATGTAAAGAGCCTGCGGTAACTGTTTCTGGTGCCATGTGGCTGGGTAACTTACACGATCGCGATTATCTAAAACGCTATATTAACTTGGCTCGACAATGGCAATGGCAAAAAATAGCAGAATTATTAACCACAATGGCGGGAGAAATCGATCTACCACCCTACTTTTATAGCTTACGCGAAATCGGCAATCGAGGAAAACTAGACTTACCCAAGCGATCGCATTTAATTAAAGCCTTACAAAATAAAGGTTATCAAGCAGCAGATACTCATATTGCTCCTCAAGCAATCAAAACCAATGCAAATTTGCAAACCTGTATTTCAATTTCAACCTTGTTAAAAAATCAATAAAATTACCCGAAAATAATCATTGGCAACAGTCAGAGGGCGGTTTCCGTGCTTAATATATATTCTAGGACTTCTATGACTATTTTCTACCCGATTAAAAATTTTTGATGACTAAGAAATATTTATACGCCTTATTGATTTGTTTATCTTTGATTGCGGTAATTGTACCAAAAACTGTTAATTCTAACCCTGATGTCTGTACTTATCGTCCAGAAGCCTATCAAGGTTTAGAAATGACTCGACTAGCGGAGGAATTAAATAATACGGGTTTAATTGGCAGAATTCACGGTGCAGCAGCAGAGTCTCAAATGTATGTCCTGTCTGTACGCGAACCAGATAACTTTTTTAGTCATCGCGAATTTTCCTTGTTGCCAAAAGATTCAAAAACTAGGGAGACAGTAAGTCAATTGAATCGTCACGATTTAGTATGTGTACGGGGTGAATTAATTGCTAATCCCAGTCCACAGCAACATATTACCTTAAGCTCGGTTCGGGTTATCGAACCTTGGCAGCAGCCAGAGGGTTTTGAACCCTATCAAAGACAAGCAGATTTACCCAGTGAACTACAAGAACAAACTAGTTTGATTGGTAAAGTACACGCCATTGGCGAAGATGGAAAAGTTTTGGTAGTAGAATATCAAGATGGTGTAATTCCCATTTTCGTTACCGCAACAGAATATACCCAAGGTTTATATCGGGGAGATATAGTTAAGCTGACTTATCAAATTCAATCCCATCCTAATAGACCAATTCATTTACAGTTAGATACTACAGTCGAGCAACCCCTGGAAGTTTTAGATGCGATCGCCACTTGGAATGGTCAACCTCAAACCCTGACGGGAAATCTGGTCAAATTTCCTCAAAGTCCCCAGTTAAAATTTGATGTCTATGGGATGGAAGTCGATACTCAAGGGATAAAACGTTATTTTACTTTAATTAACTTTGAAGATATGGCTGAATTTGAAAAAATTAGGCAGAAACTAGCTAAAATCTGGGATGAAAATGCAGAAACAGCTATAGCTGGCAAAAATATGCTAATCAATCCTGAAGTTACTATTGAGGCTGAAGGTATAGCTAATATAGTCTCAACCGAACAAGCTAATCCTCAAATTTTACTAGATAGTGCTGATAAGGTTCAACTACAATCAGAGTCTTCGTAATTACGTAGTAGCTGAAAGCTAATAGCTAAAAACCAATAAATTTGTGAATAAAACCAGAATCACGACTTGCTTGGCGAGATACAGTGCTAGTAAAGAGCGTAGTATAATTTAAAGTATAACTATTGGTAAAACTCATAAAATGGCTAAAGTCAAAACAGCGGTATCCCTTTCTGAAGAAGTCTTGTCAAACGCTGATAAGCTAGCTGAATTACTATTAACTTCCCGCAGTCAAATATTTGAAATGGCTCTATCAGAGTTTATTGCACGCCATCAAAATCAACAAATATTAGAGCAATTGAACGCCGTATATAGTGAAGACTCAACTGAAGAAATTGAACTAATTCAACAGATGAAGTCTATCCAACAGTCTGTAGTTGAAGAATGGTAATCCAGCAAGGCGATATTTATTGGATAGACTTGGGCGAACCTGTAGGCGCTCAGACAGCTTACCGTCATCCTCATGTGGTAATTCAAAATAATGTTTTTAATCAATCGCGAATTGCTACTGTGATTGTCTGCGCTTTAACTTCTAACTTAAAAAGAGCCAATGCACCAGGCAATATTTTATTAGAAAAAAACGAAGCTAATTTACCCAAACAAAGTGTTGTCAAGGTATCGCAGATTTTTACCGTTAGTAAAGAACACCTACAGCAGAAAATTGGTACTTTAAGTAAAGCCAGAATTGAAGAGATTGTAGCGGGGATTCAATTGGTAATTGAACCAAGAGATATATAGAGCGATCGCAAATCATGATAATTTCATTCACTCTCATCGAATTTATAGCTTGATTAGCCACAAAACATAAGTTTCTAATCAGTTTTCAGTCTTTAATGGCTTACAACGGAATTTCCGCTCGCAAGCCAAGTCTAGTAGTATTTATTGTTAGATTTAGTTTAAACTAACACAATCTATCATCTTCAAATAAATGTGCGATCGCTTACCAATTTGGCAACAACCAGAAGTTATTCGTTGGAGTCAGATTTTAGCTAATAGTTATCAACAGCTATTGGGTAAAAAATTAATGGCTTCTGTAGACACTCCAGAAACATTAGCTCAAAAATTATTTCAGGCACCATTTGTAGTAGTTTCTCATGGCACTGAGGCAGATCCGATCTTTAATTATGGCAATCAGACAGCATTGCAATTATGGTCGATTAGTTGGGCAAAATTCATCCAAACTCCTTCTCGCTTGAGCGCAGAACCAGTAAACAGGGCTACTAGAGCTAAAATGCTAGAGCAAGCAGCAACCAAAGGCTATATCGATAATTATCAAGGAGTCAGAATTTCTACTACTGGTAAAAGATTTGCGATCGAGCAAGCAGTAATCTGGAATTTGACTGACGAATCTGGACAAAAATGCGGACAAGCAGCCACTTTTTCTGATTGGAAGTGGCTTTGACTAGACTAACATTGTCTCCTGTAGATTAGATCCTGCTTTAACTGAAATATCATCGTTATCCTCTAAATCTAAGAAAAGAGAAGTTCCATCAGCAACTTTGAACGAAATTCCATCTGTCCATTTGTCCCAGATACGCAGATCGAACTCAATAATTTGACGAGAATTATCTGTAAACTCTACTCGGTCATTGCCCTCAAGCTTATACAAAGATAAATCTTCAATAGTACTATCAGCTATGATTTGACCTGTAAAACGAGAGCCATCTGCATCACCTGTTGCTTCTATATGCCAAGTATCGCCTGTATTCCAGACAATTAGACCGTTATGTTCAACAGGATTATAGTCAGGTGTACCCGAAAATAGAGAATCTTGTTTCAACTCCAATCCATTGAGATTAGTAAAAGAGTCACTTAACACCTCAGAAACAGTGGAACTACCATAGCTAATATAATCTGCACTCAAACTAAAATCATTGGGAGAAATATCTGCAATCAGAGCAATCAGGCCATTTTCATAGAATATACCTGTGCCATAGATTCCCTGACTATTGGCAGGTTTGATTGTGTAGTCAGAAGCTTGTCCTTGAAGCTGAATAATATCTTCTGTAAACTCGAAGTCTGTGATGATAGCATGATCGTACCAAGTGTAATCAGTATAAAGGATCTGATTTTCGTCGCCGATAACATATCTGTCTCGACCGCTTCCACCCTCAATCCAATCTTGACCTTTACCACCAATGAAGATATCGTCGCCATCACCACCAAAAAGTTTGTTTTCAGTTCCGCCACCGATTAAAGTATCGTTTCCTACTCCACCACGCAAAATATCATTGTTGACACCACCATCAAGGAAGTCATTACCACCATTACCTTCAAGGGTATCGTTACCATTTAAACCTACTAAATAGCTGTTTTGCTCTGTTCCTGAAATAATTTCACTTGAATTAGAGCCATAACGGATGTCTGGCACATCGCCATCAAAACTTACATTAGTTAAATCGTCTGGGGTATTGTTGGTAAACTGAGAATTTTGAAAAGAAACAGGTCTATTATTTTTACTATCAAATACTCCTCCTGTATTTACTGCGGAATTTGAGTCAAAAGTAGTGTTGTTGATGTCGATCTGAGAATCCCATAAAGCATCATAGATTGCCCCTCCATTTACCGCTTGATTTTCAGAAATATTACTATTAGAAATTGTAGCTGGTACTTCTCCATGTATATACAAACCACCGCCAAGGTCGGCAGATTTGTTATTGGTGATTATAGTGTTATCAATTTCAACAAAGCCCATCAACCAAAGACCACCACCTTGAGCCATGCCTGATTGGTTCTCAATGACTTCATTATTAATAATTTCGCTATCTTGAATGATTATTTGGTCTTGGCTATAACCCCAAGCAGCGATCGCTCCACCCTGCCCTGCACCACGATTTCTTTCAAAGCGACTATTACGGACGCTAACAACTCCAGCTTCTGCTTCTCCTTCAAGATTGTGTTCGGGCAGGTTACCATAAAATCTAGGATCGTTGGGAACGCTAGCAGCGTCTAAATAGATTGCACCACCACTACCAGGGACATCTACAAAATTTTTATCTGCCCCAGCGGTAGAATCATTACCTGTAAAAACAGAGTCTTCAACAATCAAATCGCTGGAAGTAACGTGCAAAGCTCCACCTGCATAGCCTTTGTTATTAGTGAAAACACTATTTTTAATAGATAGACTGCCATAAGCAAATAGACTAATTGCCCCTGTAGAATATTTTCTGTCACTAATCGTTGCTCCGTCATTACCATCAAAAGTACTATTAGTAACCGTGATAATGCTGCCTTCTTGACCATGCAAAGCTGCTCCCTGAGATACATTATTAAGAAAATTGGTATTTTCGATATTAATAGTGCTGTTTTTTGCAGCCCAAATTACACCTCCTACTCCTGGTTCATGATAGCTATCAGCTAAAGTCAAATTTCGCACCGTCAAGTTTTCGTTTTCTTTACCAAACCAAAAAATATTAGTTTGTTTGTTACCGCTAATAGTCAATCCAGGAGCGTCAGAACCATCTATTGTTAAACTTTTTTCTATTCCAATACCATTGTTGAGTGTGATGGTTTGATTAGTTAAGCTGGCATCGAATTTAATTGTCTCACCCGACTTCGCTTTAAAAATAGCTTCTCTAAGAGAACCAGTTCCTCGATCGGCATTACTAGTTACCGTGATTATTGTCATATTATTCTTGAAATTTTTGTAACTTCAAGAATAATTTAGTTAAGCTATTGTAAAGCTAGTGCGATCGCGGTCACTAGCAAGCGGATTTAGTATGAAATAATAGAGTGGCTACAGGCTGCCAAAATCAACAGGAGATCGCCTCTGTCTTCTAAGTAGCCATCATGAACTGACGTATACCAGTACCAATAAAAATGTATTTTCAAGCTAGTTCGCACCTACCCCTCCTACGGGTTAATCAATTTGACGAGTTTAGAAAGATGGGATCGCTCAATTCAAAATGAAAATACTTAAATAGTTTATTCACCTATAATGGGAGCCAAATTAGTTGATCTTTCCATTCTTCCGCTTCAGTAGTTTCCCAAATGAGAATTAAATCTTCTGCTAACTCTCTTATTGTTGCTTTAGGACGCAGCCAGAATAATCCCCAAATAAATCCACCGTTAGCCCAATGTGCTTCTAGGTGTTCTGGCATACTTTTTCGATTATCTGTTAACAAGATGCGCTGCGATCGCTCTAAATAAATTAATACATCTGGATCTAACGTTCCCAAAGCTGGCGCACCTAGATCGCCCACACGCAGTATATCAATTTCAGGGTTAAGACGAAATATTGCTAACTTAAGCCGAGGCGACAAATTTTCGTCTAGCAAGAAACGAACTTTCATTGTTCGCTTGCCTTTGTCTCAAAACGTCTAACTTTTTCTGCTCTTAAACGTTGTACTAAAGGTGACGGATTAGCCCTACATTGCTGATAGTGTTTTTCTCGCTTCTGGGCTAAACGTCGTAAGTAAGCATCAATTTGCGATCGATTATGCAAATAGTAGGTGATGGTAGCGTAGATCTCTTCTAAGCTTAAACTAGACAGATTGGCACTAATCTCCTCTGGTGTATATCCTTCTAGGTAATAATCAAGTACATTATCAATACCGATTCGATGTCCCTTAAGACGAATATCATCGGGGGACAAAAACTCAAAATAATCTTCTAATGTCGTCGTTGAAAACATCAATTCTTTTAATCTAAATTGCAAGATAATTTTTCACTACTAACTTTATTATCTCTTGTTACTAACGCTAGTTCACTGTTTATTGTGCGATCAATTAGACGAGTACAATCGCGCTAATTATTTGTAGGATGGGTAGAGCGATAGTGAAACCCATCTATTGTCTACTGCTGTTGGGTTTCATCCTCAACCCAACCTACAAGATATTTTCAGGGCGATCGCCTTTGTCTTCTACTTGTAACTTCATTTCTTTTGGAGAAATAGTAGCCAATCTAACTCGACATATTTGATTGTTGTAAGATCAACTAAATCAAGCTTTTTTCTCCTTTAAAATGCAATTAGTTTCCTCGATCAGAACTTGAACTCGATTAGTCCAACTATGATTGGCTTCTATTTCCCTGCGTGCCTGTTCGCCCATTTCCTTGAATTTATTTTTGGCTGCACAAGCTTTGAGTAAAGCTTGTTTGAGTGTATTTTTATCGCCAGGCTGAAATAAAAATCCTGTCTCTCCTTCAACAATTAATCGTTTAGCATCTTCAAAAGCTGAGGCAATAACTGGTTTAGCCATTGACATATATTCATAGAGTTTCATCGGCGACAAATACATTTTTCCCATCTGTAACTGTATTTGTCCTGAGTAACCAATATCAAAGCCAGCTATATATTCTGGGACTTCTTGCCAAGGTACTCTACCCACAAATTTTATCTGTTCCTCAAAACCCAATTCCTTAGCTTGTTCTGACCAAGCTTGTTTCATCTCCCCATCGCCAACAACTACGAGGAACATTTGATACCCTTCTGTTCGCAGTTCATCCATTGCCTCTAAAAATATATTTAATCCCGCCCAACTATATAAACTACCCACAAATCCCACTGTAAAACCCGAAAATAATCGTTTGGGTTCGTGCTGTTTTGGATCGAGAAAGTCAATATCCACTCCATTAGGTACAAGGACGATTTTTTCTGGGGTTATGCCTATTTCCTGAACCAGGATCTCTTTGAGGGTAGAACTTACACAGGCAATAACGTCACACTGTCGATATGACCATAATTCTAATTGTCGGGCAATACCATCTAAAACCAGGGCTTTCCGTTCTGCTTTTGCCTCATAGTAAAGTAAAGCTTCTACTTGCAATATCCAAGGTATTCCTTGCCGTTGAAAAATCCAGCCCAAACATTGAAGCGTAGCAGCATATTCATACACCCAATCTACCTGTTTGCTTAATTCTTTGCTGCTTTTCCAACTATTAAAGATACATAAACCAATACGAACAAAGTCTACGACTAAAGTACGCAGAAATCCTGTACTAATTGCTTTGCCAGAACCCTTTGCAGACCATTTTTTAGGGGTTCTATCTCCAACAATAAAAGATTTAATCTCCCAATCTGAAGCCTCAAATCCTTTTATCAATCCCAAAATACGCGCTCGTGGACCAGACATTTCGGCATCAAATCGAGTTGAAATTCTAGGAGCTGCTGCGAGAAAACCTAGTCTTGGTTTCATTAGTGGTTCATACTCCATAA
>JAAUYI010061668.1_pt1 | contig 10614 bp, 8 predicted proteins | sample 7278041 | NCBI WGS metagenome assembly JAAUYI01 (sample SAMN14350216, study PRJNA611818) | marine sediment metagenome | isolation source: surface marine sediment (0.6m) | place: French Polynesia: Moorea | collected 2018-08
GGCTAAACCGCAGAATTTGTCCGGTTCCTCCGGACAAATTCTGCAAAGGAAGGGCTGGGCCAATGAAGCCAAGCCGCAGGCTTGGCTTTCTTGGGGCGGGTCATTCGTGACGCAGTACCACCGCGGGATCGACCCGGGTGGCGCGCCAGGCCGGGATCAGGCAGGCGAGGACGGCGACGGCGCTGAGGATCAATGAACCGGAGAGGAACGACTGCGCGTCGATCGGCTCGATGCCGAAGAGAAAGCTCGACAGCACCCTCGCCAGGGCCAAGGCCCCGGCGAGACCGAGCATGAGACCAGCGATGACGGGTGCCATGCCTTCGCGCAAGACCTGTTGGAGGATCTGCCCACCGCGGGCTCCCAGGGTGAGGCGGATACCCATTTCCCGGGTCCGCCGGCTGACCGAATAGGCGATCACCCCGTAGATACCGACCGCTGCCAGGATCAGGGTAACCATCGCCAGGGCGCCGACCAGCTGGAGCTGTAGCCGTCGGCCGGCCTTGGACAGCTCGACGGCTTGCTGCATCGACCGCACCTGGAAGACCGGCAGCGAGGGATCGTGACGCTGGATCACATCGCGGATCGATCCGGCCAGGGCCAGCGGGTCGCCGGCTGTGCGAACCATCAGCGACATGCCCCAGTCGCCGTGGTGGCCGGTCGTCGCCTGGGCGAAGGGGAAGTAGGCTGCGGGTCGCGCCATGGTCTCGAGAGAGTTGTGACGCACTTCGCCGACGACACCGACCACCGTGAACGTGAACTGTTCCGCGAATTCTGGCGGCACGTCGCCCATGGTGATCCGTTGGCCCAGAGGATCCTCACCCGGCCAGTAGAGACGCGCCATCTCACTGTCGATCACCACCACATTCGGGGCGCCCTGATCGTCGGCGTGGCTCGCCCCGCGACCGCGCAGGAGCGGGATTCCCAGGGTCTCGAAGTAGCCCGGAGTGATCACCCGGGCCAGGCCGGAGGGCAGCAGGCCGTCGGCAGGTTCGGGGCGGCCCGCGACGCTGAAATTGAAGAACCAAGAATCTCCTGCGAGCGGTCCGTAGTTGACCGCCGCCGCGGCCTCGACGCCAGGTAGCGCCTCGACGTCCTCGATCAGGCGGTCGAAGAAGGTCGCCGCCTGCTGGCGTCTGGCCATCACCCGCTGGATCGCGGTCTCGATATCGACGCCGTCCAGCTCGACCCGCATCGGCGGCTCGACGCGGGCGCTCAACAGCTGTCGCGGTTCGAAGCCCGGGTCGACCCGCGAGACCGAGACGAAGCTGCGGATCAAGAGCGCCGTCCCGATGACCACCAACAACGCGATTGCGACTTCGGCGACCACCAGTGCCTGCCGTAGGCCGCCGGTCGTCATTCGGCTGGAAGAGTCGCGCACGGCGCCCGCGACCGATTCGCGCATCGCGCCAGAGGCCGGTGCCAGGCCGAAGAGCAGGCCGGTGAGCAGCGACAGCGCCAGGGCGAATCCCAGAACTCCCAGGTCGATGCCGATCGCATCGACTCGCGGCAGACTGCCCGCGGCCAGCGTCGTCACCAGCCGGACTCCAACGAGCGCGACCACCAACCCACCCAAGCCGCCGAGCAGGGAGAGCAGCACGCTTTCGGTCATCAGCTGTGCGAGCAGTCGACGGCGGCCGGCTCCGAGGGCGGCGCGAACAGAGAGCTCGTGTCGGCGGGTGGCGGCGCGGGCCAGGAGCAGGTGGGCGATGTTGGCACAGGCGACGAGCAGCATCAGACCGGTGACGGCCCAGACCATCAACAGCGGCGAGCGCGCTCCCGAGACCACCGCGGAGTGGAGCGGAGTCAGCGTGACGTCCCAGCCGTCGTTAGTTTCCGGGTAGGCGGTGGCCAGGCGTCCCGCCAGGGCCCGCATTTCGGTTCGCGCCCGTTGCAGATCGGCGCCGGGATGCAGTCTGCCGATCGCTGCCAACCATCGTCCGGAACGATTGTCGGCCTCGAGCGGGGCGAGCGCGATCGGCTTCCACAGCTGGGTCTGAGCGTTCGGGAAGCGAAATCCCACCGGCATTACGCCGATGATCGTGTGCGGCTCGCCGTCGAGCATCACCGATTCTCCGAGCACCGTCTCGCTGGCGCCGAAGTGACTGCGCCAGAAATCGTGGGAGAGCACGACGTGAGCATCGCCTCCCGGCTGGCCTTCTTGCGTTTCGAAGGTTCGCCCGAGCCGTGGCGGTACACCGAAGAGCGGGAAGAGCTCGACCGAGGCCAGCGCGTAGCTCACTCTCTCAGCCCGATCGTCCAGCTGCAGATTACCGTTGCGCTGTAGATAGGCGGCGATGTGTGCGAAGGCTCGATCGCCAGAGCTGGCTTCGGTTTGCCAGTCGGTCAGATTGGCCGGCGAGACGCCGAAGCGCATCAGCCCGCGAGCCGGGTGTGCCTCGTCGATCAGCACCAGGCCTTCGGGATCCGGGAACGGCAGGGGCTCGAGCAGCACGCTGTCGACGACACTGAACGCCGTCACGTTGGCGCCGATTCCCAGGGCGAGCACGACGATCGCTAGCAGCGAGAATGCGGGGCGCCTGGTGAGCAGGCGGACGGCATGTCTGAGGTCATACCAAAGGGTCTGCATGAATTCGTCTCCGATCGAGTCACGACTTCCTCTCCGGGCCGTCGCTTGGGGTCCGCTGGCGCTTCGTTTCGCGTCTTTGGCGCGGTCAGGCTCGTCGGCTGGTTCGAGCTCGAAGAGCTCATCGAACTCGAGCTCGACGGCTTCGAGCAGTCGCCGACGCACGTCCGCGCTCGGATACCGCCGTCTGCCGTTGACCAGCTGGGACAGGTACCCCTTGCTCAGGCCGAGGCGCTGAGCCCACGCGTTCTGGCTGCGCCGGTGCTTCCCGAGCGCGGTCGCCAAGCGGTGTGATTTCAATCGGATCCGTTGCTGCACACCGCCGACCATTGCACACCCTGGCCGGCGGCGAGTCAAGCCTCAGCAGCGCCGCGCGCGGGAAAAGTGTTTGCTGAGGAGAAAAAGTGTTTGCTGAGGGGACGACTCGCGGTTGGGCATTGATCCTCCCAGCCGAAGCCAGGAGGCTTAGATGCAGGGTTGGGTGCGCGTAGCGCGCCCGACTCTGCCAAGGAAGGGTTGGGCCAATGAAGCCGAGCCGAAGGATAGGCTTTCTTGGGGCGTTATCGGAACATGCCGCACAGGCTTCGCAGAGCGCGGCCGATTGCCGTGACCTCATCCAGGGTGTTGTAGAGGTAGAGTGAGATCCGGCACAGATTCTCGCCGCCCAGGTGGCGGATCAGGGGCTCCGCGCAGTGGCGGCCGGAACGGACCAGGATGCCGAAGCGCTGGCTGAGCATCATGGCGACGTCTTCGGCTCCCAGGCCGCGGACGGTAAAGCAAGCGATGGCGATGCGCTCATGGGGCAGTCTGCCGGGCTTGATCTCGAGGCCCGGGATTCCTTCCAGCTCGCGGGCGAGGCCGTCGGCCAGCTCACGACTATGACGGTAGACGTCTTCCATGCCGAGCCGTCGCAGGAAAGCCGCGGCGGCTCCCAGCCCCAGGGTGCCTTCGATGTTGGGCGTCCCGGCCTCATATCTCTGGGGCGCCGGCAGGGTCTCCAAGCGGTCCCTCGTCACCCGCTCCACCATGCCGCCACCGTAGAGCATCGGCTGGCCGGCGGCCAGGATCTCGCGCCGGGCGAAGAGTACGCCGATGCCGCTCGGGCCGAGCATCTTGTGGCCGGAGAACGCCAGGAAGTCGCAGCCCAGGGCCTTGACGTCGACCGGCAGGTGGGGCACTGACTGGGCACCGTCGACGAGCGTCCGTACGCCTTTCTCGCGCGCCGCGACGAGGATCTTGGCGATCGGCTGGACCGCGCCGGTGACGTTCGACACCTGGTGCAGGGCGATCAGCCTTGTGTGCGGCCGGATCCGTCGGATCATCGTGTCGGCGTCGATCACGCCATCGCCGCGGGGGGCGACGGTATCCAGTTTGCCGTGGACCTGCCAGGGCAGAAAGTTGGAATGGTGCTCGCCGAGGGAACAGAGTACCTCATCCTCCGGGGTAAAGCCGGCCAGATGAGCCGCTAAGTGGATCGCCTCGGTGGTGTTGCGCACGAAGACAATCTCGTCGGCTCGGGCGTTGATCAGTCGGGCGACCTGTCGCCGAGCGCGCTCATAGAGCCGCTCCGTCTCTTCGGCCAGAAGATTGACACCGCGGTGCACGTTGACGCTCAGCTCGGTGTAGTAGCGGGTCACCGCGTCGATCACCTGCCGTGGCTTGAGCGAGGTCGCGGCGTTGTCGGCGAAGAGCACCGGCTGGTCATCCAGGCGGCGCTCAAGGGCCGGGAACTCTTGGCGTATGGCGTCGGCGTCGAGCATCAGAGCGTGGCGGTGGAGACTCTCGAGTAAACGAAGCGGAACTTGTTCGAGGCCTCGGGTCGAATTTCCTCGGTCAGCCGGACGTCGACCTCGCTGTCGGCGCCGAGGACGTCACGACAGCGTTCTTCGATGATCCCCAGATCGATCTCGCCGTCGTTCTCGGCCAGGATCTCGATCTCGAAGTCGTGGCGCCCGTCCTGCACCAGGCGGTAGGCGGCGAGACCCTCGACACCTTGAAAGATCTGGTCGACATCGAGCGGCGTGAGGATGTCGCCCCGGGTGGTCGACACCAGGTCGAAGACCCGGCCTTCGATCGAATCGATCGTATCGCTGCTCCGGCCGCACTCGCAGGGTGCGCTGCCGAGGGTGATGACGTCGCCGATGTCGTAGCGGATGAACGGCATGTTCTCATTGTAAAGATCGGTGATCAGCGCGCGCCCCTTTTCGCCGTCGCCCGCCGGTTGCCCGTCGCGGATGGCCTCGACCAGCACATTGTCCATGCGCAAGTGCAAGCGGTGATGCTCGCATTCGTTGGCGATGTCGTTGAGCTCGGAGGCGCCATATTGGACGTGGATTTCGCAGGGGAAGACCTCGCGCAGTAGAGCTTCGAGCGAGCCGGTCAGCAGCTCGTAGGTGGTGATGATTGCCTCGGTGCCTGGCAGGGTCTCGCCTGTGCGCCTCATATAACGCGCCAGGGCGCCGAGATAGACCGGGTCGGCGATCAGAATGCGTCGCGCAGCGTCGCGCAGCGTCTTGAGCAGGTCCTGAAAATAGGAGTCGGGGGCGAGCAAGATGTTGCCTCCCGAGGGCGGCAGGTTGATCATGCCGGCCAGGGAGCGCAAAGGCGGGATGTGCTGAAGGGCTCTTGCCAGGTAGTTGTCCTGGCGATCCTCGTCGCGTAGCGAACAGGAGCCTGGGGCGCAGTTGGGTGTGGTCAGGCTGAAGACCGGCGTTTTGCCAGCGCTCGGGTCGTGCAGAAAGACGCTGTAATAGAGAGAGCGTCGCCAGTTGTGGTCAGCGCGTACGAAAAACAGGCTTTCGCTGGTGGATCCCGACGTTCGCTCGACCCGAGACGGGTGATACTTCTTGCGCTCATCCAGCATACGGTCGGGGAAATTGCGACGGATGTCGTCCTTGGTAAGGATCGGCAGGTGAACGAGATCTCGGGGCGAAGCGATGTCCTCGGGGCGAACTCCGGCCTCCCGGTAACGCTCTCGGTAAAAAGGGACGTGGGTGTAGGCGAAGCGCAAGATCTCGGAGAAGCGTTGCCACTGTTGTTCGCGTAGCTCGCTTGCGGAGGTGCTGCGGATCATCGCTTCCTGCTGCCGGCTATAGCGTCTGCAGCCGTAGAACGCGTCGCCACCCTTGGCGAGCCGGAAGGCTTCCCGATCCAGGCCGTAGGCCGGTCGAGGAAGGGCCCATGCGAGGGTGCGTTTGATCGTCTCCACCGTGCGGTGGATCGTAGCACGGCGACCCTCTCGCTTCTTTCCCGCGCCTGCGCGTTCGCTTTCGTCGAGTGGCGCTTCCTGATTGAGCTCTTGAAGAGCAGCTTCAACTCAGCACTTCAGGCACGAGCGCAGGTTGGAGTCACGGTCCAAGGGTGGCCATGAGGATTCCATAAAGACTGGAAGAAGACCCGGCTCAGGTCGCCCAGCGCCGCGCTCGAAGGCTGTCATCCAGGAGCCCGGACGGCTAGGATTCGTCACCTCGCCCCCCAAGGGCTGCTCGAATCCCAACTGAAAGGAAACCCGATGCGCGTGATTCACCCTGCCGAAGCCCACTCGTCGGCGAACCGGCGTCTGCCGATGGCGGCGTTGCTCGCGATTCTCTTGGTCACGATCCTTCCTCTCTTGGGGAGCGCTTCGCCAGCGGCTGCGGAGACCGAGGGCGGCATCTTGGAGGAAGTGCGGAAGATGCTCGAGGCCGGGATGTCTGAGTCGATCGTCCTCAAGTGGCTCGACGGCAGCGACGAGAAGCCGCCTCGCCCGAGCGCTGCAGAGCTCATTGGTCTCAAGGAAGCAGGAGCCTCGGACGAGCTGTTGGATAGGCTGCTCGAGTTGGCAGGTGAAGACGCTCGCTCGGCACCGGCACCCGCGCCGCCCGTCGCCGAGTCGCCGGCCGTGACGCCGGCCCCCGCGCGTCCGGCGGCGCCCCGGGTCCCCGACGCTCGCCCGGCACCGACGCCTGCGCCCGCGCCGGCCTCACCACCGGCTGCGTCGGCTCCCTCGGCCGCGCCGACGCCGGGAGCTTCCAGCGAGATTCCGGTCTACTTCGAGCTGACCTACTCCCCCGACTTCGACGATGAAGAAGACGAATGGGGCCTCTACGTCTACATCAACGGTGAGCCCTTGAGCTACGTGCCCGCGGGCTCTCTGCTCAGTTCCAGAAGGTTGCGTTTCCGTCACTTCATGGAGCCCGGCCCCCACGTGCTGCGGGTGGCACAGGAACGACATGAGCAGGGCTGGGGAAACCGCTGGCTTCATGCCGCCCGGATGACTGAGCTCGAGCTGCCTTTCCAGCTCGCCAGCGGTGAGCGCGCCGACGTCGAGCTCAAGTTCCGCCAAACGAAGCTGGCCTTCGGCCGCACCGGGGGCCCGATCTCATTTCGTTTCGTCCAGGGCAAGAATGTCGAGGTGGTCGAAAAGCAGGGGGGTGATCCGGAAGACTGGCCCCTAGTGTGCGAGGAGATCGAAGCCAATGTCGAGGACGGTAAGGAGCTCAAGAAATCGCTGCGTCGCGAGCTGGACGACTGCCAGCGCTGGGCCGCGATATGGAACGGTCTCGAGGTGCCGGACCGCGACGAGATACGCGAGGCTCTGGCGCTGTTCGATTATCGGCCGATTCCCAAGGATCAGCCGCTCGACTGATCGGTGACTTCTTGCGTTGCGCCTTATGGGCGGAGACGATTCACGTATCGTTCGATCTTGCTCACCGACACACCGTCCAACTCTACCCCCATGCCAGCCATCAGGTTGGTGTGTGGGTCCTCTCCCGGTGGATCCGACTCCGCGCGGTAGACCACGGTGCCCGACAGACGCAGAGGCCGCATGCCGCTTGTGGCCACCATGACCTCCACTTCGACACCCTCGCCCACCGCGGCGGGATGCTGCGTTGCGACGAATAGTCCGCCCGTCTTGATGTCCCGTTCGTAGACTTCCCGGAACTCTTCCGCACCGGTGTAGGAGGCGCGATAGAGGCCGTCTTCAGATCGAGTGCCGTCCTGAGCGACGCTCGCGCCGAGCTCGGGAATCAGCTTGCCGAGCAGCTTTGCCACCGACAGGAATCGTACCCCCATTCCCGCTCGGCCGGAGGTCGGTAGATGGGGCCCACGCTTGGAGGTGTGAGTGACTTCGCCTTCGACGAAGAAACCGCGGTCGCTGGCCCCTATTGCCACCCGGATCCGGGATCCCGTCGCCAGTGGCTCGTCGGTAGCGAGGAACATCCCGGACGTCGAGATGTCGCTGGTGAAGCCGCTGTGACGGTAGCTCTTTCCAGGTCGCCAGAAGTGAACCGGCACTCGGCGTCGGAAGCGATCATCTCTCCTGCGGTCCGCCATCCAGGTTCCTTTTCTCAGGGAGGTACGTCAGACCGAAGGAAAGCCTCAAGGGTTCCAGATGGCCGGGAAGAGCATCAGGCCGCCGATGGTCAGCATGGCGTCGAAAGAGAAGATCAGGCCCAGCAGTGGGGCGGCCGGTTCGTCCATCACCGTGCCGGTGGTGGCGTCGATGGCGAACTTGAGCAGCGGCAGCAGGATCGGGAAGGCGAGGACGGCAAACAGCGGTGCGCGCGCCCGAGCCTGGGCGACCATGGCGGCGATCAGGGTGCTGGCGACGGCCAGGCCGTAGCCGCCCAACAAGAGGATCGAGAGCAGCTCGAGCGGCGCGGTGACCGGCAGCTCGAGCATGGCGATAAAAAGCGGCGTGATCAGAAGCTCCAGGGCCAGGATCAGGGTCAGGTTATCTAGTGCTTTGCCGCAGAATAAGCTCGATGGTCGGGCGGTCAAGCGCAAGGCCATGGCGGTGCCGATCTCCTCTTCGTGAACGAAGGTCCGCGGCAGGCCAGCGGAAGCGGCGAACAAGAGGATCAGCCACAGGAGCACCGGCAGAAAGGGGCGCGCATCTTCCGAGGTGCCGACCGGGCCGAGTGAGATACTGACCACCACCAGAGTGGTGACGGCGAACAAGCCGACGGTGTTCAGCGCGTAGCGGGTGCGCAGCTCGAGCTGCCACTCCTTGCGAAAGATAGCGCCGGTTTCAGCCGTCCAGCTCGAGATGCGACGCCACATGAGGCAGGTCCAAAGGGTCGGGGCTCGCGACCACCGCGAGGCCGGTTTCAAGGTGCTCTTCGAGCATGCGGGTGACGTCGGCGCGGCCCGGCGCGTCAAGATTCTGGAGCGGCTCGTCGAGCAACAGGATGCGCGGCCGATGGAGGATCGCCCAGGCCCAGCGCAGGCGTTGGCGCATGCCCGAGGACAAAGCGCCGCTGGCGCGGTCATGGGGCAGGCCGAGACGGTCGAGCAGCTCGGCGCCGCGCGCGGGCGGGGCGCCGCGCATGCGGGCGAAGAACTGGAGGTTCTCGAGCGTCGTCAGCTCGGGGTAGAGCTCGAGATCCGGCGACACGAAGCCGACCGCCAATCGCCGCTCAGCGACGTCCAGGGACTCGCCGTCGATCCGGCAGTCGATGGTGCCCTTCTGGGGCGCCATCAGACCGGCCAGGATGCGCAGCAGGGTGCTCTTGCCACAGCCGTTGGGACCCGAGACCAGCAGCAACTCACGGCCGGTCACGTGACCGCTCACTCCCCGGAGCACGCGCAGCCGACCGAAGTTGCGGCGCAAGCCTTCGAAGCTCAGGGTGGCGTCGGCGAGCATTTGCGGATTATAGCGACGGGTTGGTCGCGGGGTCTTGGGACCCGAGACCCGTCGAGGCTGGAACGAGAGGATCAACGCCCGGCAAGCGTGGCTCTCTGCTCCAGGGCGGTCGACAAGTTTTCCCGGGTGAGCAGATCCAGCTCGATCGGCGACTCGACAAACGGCTCGACGTCGTCCCGTACCTTCCCCCAGTCGAGCCCGTCGATGCGACGTCTGAGGATGAGGTGCCAGTTGCGGTGGTCGATTTCAGGACCTCCCCAGCCGGATTGGGCGAGCGCATGGTTGAGCATCGTCAAGTTGGGGGACGGCCAGTCCAGATCGCTCAGGTACCACTGGAGATCGTAGAGGTCGCGGCCCTTGGTGTAGGTCCTTTGGAGCACCGCGTGGATCTTGCCGGCCAGCAGTGAGGCGCGGTCGTGATGCTGTAGCTGCAGCGTGACGTGACGCCTGACGACGGTCGTTCTCAGGACGGCACCCGCCGGAGGCCGGCTGTCGACTTCGAGCTTGATCGCCAAGGTCTCGGTTCGATGGGGCGAGATCCCGAGCTCGTGGAGTAGGCCACGGAAGCGCAGGAAAGCGCTGTGGACGACTTTGCGGTCGTTGGCCTTGACGTCGATGGCATACCCTTCGCGCTCGAAATCCGCACGGATGGCTCGCAGAAAGGCGCGGAAGTCATAGCCGGGGCCAGGTCGCTCAAGCGCGAAGTCGAGGTCTTCGGAGAAGCGGTTGATCGAGTGAAGAAAGCGCAGCGATGTGCCGCCGTGAAACGCCAGCGGGATCATCGCCCCGGCTCGCTGCAACGACGCCAGCGCCTTCGCCTGGAGGATCTCGCGGACGACGTGGCGAGCGGCGGCCGGTTCGCTCGCTCGGACCTTCTGGGCGAGGTACCCCTTCAAATCGCCTCGTACTCCGCGTGCTCGGTCGCCGCGAGCTCGGCGATCCGCCGGGCGGCGCGTCGCAGCTTGGGTTTGCCGGTCGTCTCCGCGAGGCTGGCGAGCGATTCCAAGTCGAGCTTCTCGAGGTGTTGGAGGCGCAGCTCATCGAGGTATTCCGGACGGTCGGCGCCGGGGACCAGGTAGACCAGGTCGAGGAGCGCCTTTTCAGGGTGAGCCACGAAGGCCCATTGATCGGAAGTGACCTCGAGATGACGGTAGGCCCTCACCATGGCTGGCGCCAGGTGCCGGAAGGTGAAACTGCCTAGCGGGTTGTGCCACCTCCGCGTATCTCCGAAACCGACGCTGGTGGTGACCGGTACGTGCTCAGGGATCAAGCCGTGGTGAGATAGAGCGGACTGAAGGCTCACGTAGGAGCCGCGCTGCAAGTGGTTGGCGATCAGGAAAGGGTGCGGCCGCACTTTGCGAAACGGCGGCGCCAGGGCGTAGAGACCGCGCCGCAAGCGGTA
>JAAUYI010054518.1_pt1 | contig 10609 bp, 8 predicted proteins | sample 7278041 | NCBI WGS metagenome assembly JAAUYI01 (sample SAMN14350216, study PRJNA611818) | marine sediment metagenome | isolation source: surface marine sediment (0.6m) | place: French Polynesia: Moorea | collected 2018-08
CTTTTTACTACTACGTACCTTTGTCAGTGAATTTGGTTGGTCAACGGGCTTGTGGTATTCGATTTTTCATAGTATTAGTGCCTGGAATAATGCGGGCTTTAGTTTATTCTCTGATAGTTTGGTGGGCTATCGCTCCTCTTGGGTAGTTAATCTAATTATTCCAGGCTTAGTTATCTTTGGCGGTATCGGCTATCAGGTAATTATTGAAATGTATCTGTGGCTACTCAATGTAATTAAGCGTAAGCCTGAAAGATTTTGCTTTTCTCTTAATCTTAAGGTAGTTATAAGTACTACTATTCTACTTTTACTAGTAGGTACAGTTGCCTTTTTTCTCACCGAAGTAAACAATCCTGCCACCTTAGCTAACTTGAACTTTGAGGATAAATTTTTATCCGCTTGGTTTCAATCTATGAGTACGAGAACAGCTGGATTTAATAGCATCGATATCGGGCAGATGACCACGGCGGGACTATTTATCACTATGGGATTGATGTTTATTGGAGCTAGTCCTAGCGGTACGGGAGGGGGAATCAAGACTACCACCTTCAGAATCTTGTATAACAGCACCAAATCAGTCTTGCAGGGTAAGAACAATGTAGTCTTATATCAAAGAGAAGTCCCTAGCACCCTAATTCTCAAAGCGGTAGCGGTGGTATTTGGCACGGCAGCATCGATAGTCATGATAACTATCTTGATTTCTGCGATCGATACAGAATTCGAGTTTTTGCCAATCTTATTTGAAGTAATCTCTGCTTTTGCCACAGTAGGTCTATCTACAGGAATCACCTCAAGTTTTGCCGTAGCCTCAAAAATAATTTTAGTCTTGGCAATGTATATTGGTAGAGTAAGCATTTTAATTTTCATTGCAGCGATTATTGGCGATCATAGTCCTAGTACTCTGCAATATCCCGAAGAAAATCTTTTGGTAGGTTGAGCCATAAAAGCTAAGAAAGCAGCAAATGTTCTCATCGATTAAAATGCCAATAAAATCAAGTTATTTAGGTAAGAGGCTAAGTTGAAATCTCTCAATTTTTTAACTAACTCCCGTGCCAAAAATCGCCAATTTGCCGTCATTGGACTAGGGCGTTTTGGTAGAGCGGTTTGTAGTTCCTTGCATAAAATGGGCTATGAAGTCTTAGGTACAGATATTGACGAAAGATTGGTGACTCAAGCTTTGACTCAAAAAATTGCCTCTCATGCCATTCAACTAGATTCTACCGAGCCAGAATCTCTCAAGGAAGCTGGTATTTTTGAGATGGATACGGTAATTGTGGCAATAGGTAACTATCTTCAAGAAAGTATTATTACCACTCTTAACGTCAAAGAAGCAGGGGTAGAGCAGGTAATAGCAAAAGCTTCGTCTGAAATTCACGGCAAAGTATTAAAACGGGTGGGAGCCGATCGCGTGGTCTTTCCCGAACACGAAGCTGGTTGCGCCTTGGCAAGTAATTTAACCCAACCTGGATTTTTAGAGCGTTTTGAATTGGATACTGAAAATAGCATTGTGGAGATACTAGTACCAGAGGAGTTTAACGATCGAACCCTTTCTCAACTGGATCTACGCAAACGCTACGGTGTTAATGTTTTGGCAATTGGTGATGGAGAGAAGTTTGTTACCAATCTCAGCCCCGGACAAGTACTAAAGAAAGGGCTGGTTATGGTGGTAATTGGTAGTAATAAAAATCTACAGCGTTTGCCTATTTAAGGTTACCCTACATTTACCCATAGAGATCCCAAACCAATTTTGCAGCCCCTAGCATTCCTGCGTGGTTGCCCATTTGAGCCTGGAGTATCTCTAAATTCAGACGGGAAGGCGACACAACTCGTTTCTCGATTTCTTCTAGGACACTCGGTAAAAAAAATTGACAACTAGCACTTATTCCCCCACCAATAATCACTGCTTCAGGGGTCAAAACATAGATTAAGCTGGCAATTCCCGCACCTAAGACTCTGCCATAATTCTGCCAAAATTTATAGGCTTCTAAATCTCCTGCTTGGGCAAGGCTAGACATTTGAGCGGGGTCTTTTCCCGTTAGACGGCGAATTGCACCAATAGAAGCGTACTGTTCTAATGAGCCTTGGTTGCCACTACGACAGGGCAAACCATCGAATTTGAGGGTAATTAAACCTAATTCTCCCGCTGCACCAAAACGACCAGTAAATAATTTACCGTTGATAAAGATCGCTCCTCCTACTCCTGTCCCCAGAGTTAAGAGAATAAAATCTTTAAATTTTCTTCCCGCACCCAGCCAGGCCTCGGCGATCGCAGCACAGTTGGCATCATTTTCTAGTACTGTTTTTAATCCCGTTTGGGCTTCTAACCACTCAGCGACAGGAACATCATCCCAACCTGGAAGATTAATTGATTTTTTGGCAATACGTCTGGCATCGTCTGTAGGACCTGGAACGCCTAGACCAACTGCGCTACAGCTAAAATCTCGATTGAGCTGCTTAATTCCTTTGGCGATCGCATTTACTACTGGACGAGGATTAGCAGGTTGGGGTGTAGCAATAATAATTGACTCTAAACAAGTTCCATCGGGTAGGAACCGACCGATCTTAATCGCAGTACCACCTAAGTCAATACCTATTACTTCGTTCACTGTTGATTGTTAGTCGTTAGTTGCTAGTTGTTAGTTGTTAGTTGTTAGTTGTTAGTCGTTAGTCGTTAGTTGTTAGTTGTTAGAGATTTTGAAATAATTTGGCGATATTCTTGTTCTGTATAGAGATCGGCTGGATTTTTGATGCGATCGGTAAATACTATGCCATCTAGATGATCGAGTTCGTGCTGAAAAATACGGGCAACGAAGTCTGTGAAGATTTCTTGCTTGGTTTCTCCTTCTCTAGTAGTGTATTCTACCTCTATTTCTTTATATCGAGGCACTAGACCCCGAACATTGTGAATGCTCAAACATCCTTCCCAGTCTTTGACTATTTCTTGGCTATGACTCAAGATTCGAGGATTGATTATTGCCGTAGGCTGCATGGTAGGTGCATGAGGATAGCGATCGCTCGGATGGGAAGCGATAATAAATAATCTATAGGGTTGAGAAATTTGCGGGGCTGCAATACCAACTCCCTTATTGGCGACTGCTGTAGCAATTAGAGTATCAATTAACTCGATAATCCCGCGATCGAGAACTTCTACTACAGGTTTTGCCCGTCCTCTCAGAATTGGCTCTCCTAATTGAGCAATTTTGGTAATCTTAGACATATATTTTCTCCTCTTGACTCTTATACGGGCGATTTTCCTGTGAAGGTGCTACTAATAGCGCGAATTGCCCCTAATCTTGACTCTTGACTTTTGACTTTTGACTTTTGACTTTTAAAAAACAAAACCTCTTATTAATTATTAATTCCTCTAGATTTTAAGAGGCGCAGACGTTTCTTACGAGCAATTTCTTGTAGGTCTACGTTACGATCCGTTTCATCGACAATTTCTCCTGTTAACACTTCCAAAACATCCTCTAAGGTGACAACTCCCGCTACACCACCATATTCATCTAAGACTACCGCTAAATGCTCTCTGTTGTCTTGAAATACTTTAAGTAGTTTATCGGCGCGATTAGTTTCTGGTACAAAATGTACGGGACGCTTGAGACTATCAATTGTGCGATCGCCATCTCCTTCAATCATTGCCGTCAGTAGTTCGTCTTTGAGTACCAACCCCGTAACGTTATCTATAGTTTCATCAATTACCAGAATGCGAGTATGTTGAGATTTAATAATATCTTGCTGGCATTCAGTTAAGGTGTGTTCCCCTTTGAGATAGGTAATAATAATTCGCGGAGTCATTAAGTCTGAAGCGTTAAGGTCGTTTAACTGAAATACGCGCTGAATCATCTCAGCTTCGTCGTCTTCAATTACCCCTTCTTGGAAACCAATATTAGTCAAAAACTTAATTTCTGCTTCGTCGGTGGTGGGAATTTTTTGACCCTGTACGAATGGTGCGGTGACATTTTCTACCAACCAGACTAAAGGAGTAAAAATCACCGTCAAGAATCTGATCGGAATGGCGATCGCCAAGCAAACTTGTTGCGCGTAGCGTTGAGCCAGGGTTTTGGGTACTATTTCGCCAAAGACGATAATCAAAAAGGTTAGAAGTCCCGAAAATACACCCAACCAGGCATCACCGAGTATTTTACTGGTCAGACTACCAATCACAATACTGCCAACAATATTAAAAATATTATTGAGAATAACAATGGTAGCGATCGGTCGATTGATTTTGAGACGAATGCTTGCCAATGCTAAGGCTGCTGGTTTTTTTGATTGAGCCAGTTGTCTTACCTTAATCGGGGAAATCGACAACAGTGCTGTTTCAGATCCAGAACAAAAAGCCGAACCAAGCAAAACCGTGGTGACGACAATAATCAGAGCAAGCATATAAAACAGAAATGGTTAACTTTAAATATAGTGCAAAAATATGTTGATTGTGAATCGTCTTGGTTCAAATAGACAGTTTGTAGTAGCGATCGCTTTTTACCGCTCGGATCTTATCTATCAGTAGAGCGACCTAGAGATATGGCAAAATAAAGAATGATGAGATCGTGCTTGCAGATATATTTTACACAATAGGGAAGCGACCTTACCAATTAAAATCCATTTGTAAAAATTCTTCTAGTCGTTGATTATAAATTGCAAAAAAATTCTCTAATTGTTTTTTAATAGCATCGGAAGCTTGAGGATAAGATCCAATGTTGTATTTTTGATAATCATCATTTTGAATATTGGGTAACTCAAGAAATTGACAAACCTGCCGTACTGATGTGCCTGGATCGCTAAAGAATTCTTCACTGCTTAAAATTAAAAACTGATTTTTAGGAAATATCTTCATCCAACGTTTGAGTTTGTAGTAATAAAGACTCTGGGATAATACGCCAGCATCATAAGACAACTGTGATTCAGTCTGGCGACCTACCCTGGATATTTCTCGATTAATGGTCTCTTCTAAGCTATTTTGGTGACAGCCTGTTTTTTTATTCTGATAATAGTTAGAAATCGCGCGGTCTACAGGATTACGTAACATTACAATTAATTTAGTTCGTGGAGCAAAATCTTTGATTCTTTGAGCTACATGAGGTGAAAATAAATAGCTTGGAGAAGCTTCTCCTGTCAGTAGTTCGGGGCGATCGCAAATACTAGGAAATTGAGCTAGATACCATCCGTAACCGCGCTGGAAGTTTTTATCGAAGAAACGTAACTCTTTTTTGTTTGGTAATAATATTTGAGGATGATAATTTAAGTATTTATACAGAGAAGTCGTGCCACATTTTGCTGCCCCAATAATCATAAAGTCAGGAGCTTTGCTTTTTTCTGGTGGCCAATCGATCTTACTCAGATGAGGATTATCTCTGGCAGTTTGAATCTCAACCGCTCGACGAGAAAAGGCGATTGCCTCAGATAGATCGTCTCGCTCGGCTAATAGTTCTGCTAAATTAGTCAAAACTTCTGGTAGATCGGGGCGAGCGAGGGATATTTGTCGATAGAAACTTATCAAATCTTCTAGCCATTCTGGTTGCAATTCTACATACCTTAAAGATATGTAAGCAGGAACAAAATCAGGATTGAGTTTAATAGTTCGACAAAAACAAATAATTGCTTCTTTAGTCAAACCTTGGTTTCTAAAAGATTTGCCTAGTTTAAACTGTAGCCGATAGTCTTGAAAATTTAATTTTAATGCTTGCCGAAAACAAACCAAGGAGCGATCGCTTAAATTTTGTTCGGCAAAAGCTTCGCCCAAATGATAATAAGACCAAGCATAATCTGGTTTGATAGCAATAGCTCGTTCAAAGCTTTCTCCAGCCTGAGCATATTGTTTTTGCTTGAGAAATGCTACTCCCAAATTAAAATAAGTGTCCCAGCGTTCGGGCTGTATTTTACAGCAGTTTTCATTTGGGTAGACCATACTAATCTAATAAAGTAGCGAGTAGTGAGTAGTGAGTAGCGGGGCGACCCCGCGACGACGCAAGTCGCAAACGTCCGTCACAAGACGGGGCGTTCAAGCTCTGGAAACAAGTTCCAGAGTCAGCCCCTCCTTTGGAGGAAACCTCCAAAGACGCGGACTTGGGAATGCGCCCCGCCCGAAGGGTGAGTAAAAATTGAGTCTATTCATCTGAAAGAAAGCTGTAATTGTCCTCTGCAAGCTAACTATAGCTTCTTGCCACTGGTTACGAGCGATTTGTTCTTGAGCTAACTTGAGATAATTGGTAGCAGCTAGATTCATAATTACTGACAGTTTTAGTTCGGGCGGGAAAACTACCGATACCTAATCGAGTAGTTCTACAACTCCTGTTTGACCATTAATTCTAATTCTTTGACCATCATGAAATCGAGTAGTAGCATTGGCAACGTCCATAACCGCAGGAATGTTGTATTCTCTGGCGACGATTGCCCCATGAGATAGACGACCACCTACTTCTGAAATCAACCCTCCTGCACGAGCTAAAATTGGCGACCACCCCGCATCGGTGTAGGGAACGACAATAATAGTTTTACTGTCGATCGCAGGAGCATTATGGAGATTGGAGATAATTTTGACAGTTCCCTCTATTTGACCAGTACTAGTGCCAATTCCTTTGAAGCTAGTTTGTGAGTCTAAAACTTGGGAGGTTGTCCAAACAGAGGCTTCTGGCTTACCGTAGACCAATTGGGGAACAGAGGTTAATTTTTTGGACTCCAACCATTGTTGTTGTCTTTGCTCGATTAAGCTAGGAAGTTGCTGGATGAATTCGCCGTCAACAGATTCTACCAAAGAAATAATTTCTTCTAGCTTCAGCAAAAAGATCTCACCAGAATTAGCGAGCAAACCCTCCTTTAGCCACTGTTGTTCTAAGGCTAAAAAACTCCAGCGTAAATTTGCCAAAAGTTTGTTATAGATTTCGGCTACAGCACCTTTAAGATTTAATCTTCTTTGGACTAACCTTGCTTGCCAAGATTGATTTAATGTACCCAGAGATAGTTGAGCTTTTTTAGCTCCATGAGCGTCAAAGAAAAACCGCGTAAACATTTGTCTGGGTATACCTGGTTTATCTTTCCAGCGTGGAACGGCTATATCTGTGGCTACTTCACTCAAATAGCCGTAGCGGTCTAGCCAAAGATTAAATTGCTCGATAATACTTTCTCCTTCGGCATTTTCGGCTATGTGGGCAAATAGAGAAGCACAAGAGTCGAGAGTTATTTGTTCTGTTGCCAGTAATTTGCGGGTTTGACCGGCGACTTCGGCTAGAGAACTTACTGCTGCAATTTCTGGTGTCTGGCTATTATCTAATTCAGTTGCAGCCACTTTAAAAATTGCCTGACGGATTGCTAAGCTCAGAGGGGCGAGAATATTGTAGTAGGTGGCTTTGTCTAGTAAGCTCAGGATAGTATTAATCCTGTCAATAATTTCCCTGGGAGATAACTCTGCTGCTGATTGTTTTTCCAACTCAGATAGGATCGGAGTAAATAGCTTGTTGCGATCGCTTTCAAATTCTCTATACAGACCTAATTCTCGCTTGCCTAGTCGCCACAATCCAGGAATATTCCTCACAGTAGACATGAGAGGGGGTTTACTAAATTTCGCGCCTCTGGTGAGAAATTCTAAGCTTTCTGGGGGTAAGCCCATGCGACGAAAGATCGTACCCAAAAGGGTAACGTTAAAATAAGCACTGGCAAAGTGAAGGGTAGCAGTCTCCTCAAAGTTTAAGTCTTTGGCGCGATCGCCTAAAACTATGGTAAATAATTTCCCCCAGACACCACAGGTAAGAGGTTGGTTGATCGACCAAGTTAGGGGACGAATTTTACCTGGTATCACTTCTGCTGCAATTCGCCTCGTCCAAATCGGTAGTAGGGTAGTAATCGGGCGTACTTGTAAGATCCAGAGCTTATCGCCATCGTAAGTCCACTCGATGTCTTGAGGAATGCCGTCAAACAATTCTTCCATTTCCCTTGCTAGAAGTGCGACTGATTCAATTATTTCCTGGGGAATAGTTACTCCAGTATCCAGGGCGTTTTCTTGCGTAACCGTAATCGGCTGGTTATTTTGCTCTTGGTTGGTTAGCTCTGTTTCGGGTATAGCGACGCGATATCTTTGAGGAGTATATTTACCAGAGACAATTTTGGTGGCTTTTCCTGGTAAAGCTTCGATCGCGACGGTATCGTTTAATTGATTTACAGGATCGCGACTAAAGGCAACTCCACTATACAATCCTTCAATTTGCTTTTGGATTAAAATCGCCATTGACTCCTGAGACTGATTTTTTTGACGACGATATTCGATCGCGTTGTTTTCTAGATAAGAGGTTTGACAATCGATAATTGCCGAGCGTAATTGCTCTCTATTGGTAACATCCAAAATACTTAAATATTGTCCCGCAGCTGAAGCTGTTTGCGAGTCTTCCCCAATTGCCGAGGAGCGTACAATTAAAGGAGATTCGGGCGTGGGATTGAGCTTGGCTACTAATGTCTTGGAATCCTCTCCTGGACGCAAGATCCACCCTTCGGCTACAGGATAACCCAAGCGTTTGAGTAAGGACAGAGTTGCTGCTTTTTGCCCTACCTTTGACCCATCTAGTTTCTTGTCTAGAGTCATAATTTTTTTGTCGCCCTGAAAAAAACGAAACATTTTATTAGTATCAGCTTCTCCTGTAGGATCGGATAGGTCTAAATCATCGGGTATATTTTGATAAATCCAAGCAAGCAGACTGGCTAGTCCTAAAGTCGCTACTGCATATTCTGGCTGGTTGGGATTGCGCAAGCCAATAATAACTACAAGTAGAACTAATACACCATACTTACCCACAAGGCGATCGCGAATAATAGTAAAGCTAATTAAACTAATTAACCAGATTAGTCCTGCTGCGATCGCATCGTGAGCTACAATTCCCCAGACTGCATTGGTTGTTCCCGCACTTTTGCCCAGCCAATAACGCCCAATTACCAGAGCGATGATTGCCAGAATTTCCCAAACCGAACCCGTAGGAAAAAAAACTCTGGTCAGTAGTACCGCAGCAACTCCCTTTGCTGCTTCGGAAAGGACGGCGCAAATTCCTGCTAGCTTTCCGCCATGATAAAAAGCTGCTGATACTGATATATTACCAGTACCAAGCTTTCGCAATTGACGACCAGTAATGGTATAGGTTATCCAGTCGATCAGGGGAAGCCCGCCCAATAAAGGACAAATAATAAAGACAGTGAGCGAACCCCAAATTGGTGTCAGGTTCATATGCTTTGCTCGATACTCATCTCGGTAATTTTAGTTATTTTCACCCAAATTTACTAGGCTAATTATTGTATTGACATATTTTACCTATTTTGACCGACCGTCTGGGTACAAAAGACCTATCTTAAAAACAGGAAATAAAATTCAGTCCAAGGTACTCCGCCGTAAAACGACGGAGCCTGCTTGGACTTCGTGAAATTATTTTGGCGATCGCCAGTAACAAGCGCGAGCTGGTTGATAATTTGAAGAGTTTAGCTCAAAAACTGTTCAACCAATAAAAAAGTTATTTGTTATTTCTGCAATCAATATTTGCTCGAAAATTACCTACAACTAAAAAGGCGACACCCAGATTCGAACTGGGGGATAATGGATTTGCAATCCACGGCCTTACCACTTGGCTATGTCGCCATACCTAACATTGCGTCTATCAGTATATCAGATTTTATTGACTTTGAAGCCAATCAGATCGGGAATTGTAGTCATTGCCCAAAAAATCAGCGAGGGAAGACTAATTTTTATCTTTGTGCCAAATCTATATCCAATGTTAGGAAATTAATCGAACGACTATAGGTATAGACTAAAACTCAATTTTTTAGCAGATAGAAGGCTGCTTTAATCTGGTGTTGGTAACTTCTTTGGACAGGGTTAATTGGGTTCCCTCTCTATTCCAATGTACGTAGTCAAAAACTTGATGCAAAATCGAAAGACCGCGACCATTTTCTGCTTCAGCTTGCGGTAACTTTAGTTCTGTGTTTTGATGTTTTTCTTTGCAACTACTTTCTGCTGCAAAACCGCTACCCTGATCGGCAATTACCCAAGAGTATTCTCTGGTCGTAACTGTAAATTTGACAATAATAGTTTTGGTAGGATCTAGTTTATTACCGTGTTTGGCTGCATTGACAAGAGCTTCCTGTAATCCCAGTCTCACCTCTGCTTGCCACTCTGGAGGTACACTAACTAAAAGTAAATCGAGAACGGGGCAGAGATAAAGGGTCGAAGTGAAGCTCATAGTACTCCACTTGCTTCTATTCCAAGGAATAGGGATTGCAATCACTGATTTGTACCTCTAGGTTAAATTCCAAGATTTTTGCTGTTATTGAGTTTCCTGCTTAGTCAACTACTTAGTTGATATTTACTTACTAGATTTTCAATTCAAGCTAGTTTCAAAAAACTGAATTTGCAAGTTTTAATCGAGCCAAGATTTTTATAGGTTATCTACTTGCAACAGCTAGGACTTATGGTGTAAAAGAGCTCATACTCAAGATCTGTGTGTTGGTTTATCAACTAATTCAACCGGCAAAATCATCGTACTTTTTTTAGAGCTTTTCAAAATTACCTACAGTGAACATCATATCAATTATACTAAAATTTACGAACAATCTAGATACAATGAGAGCTGTTAGTTCA
>JAAUYI010167877.1_pt1 | contig 10599 bp, 10 predicted proteins | sample 7278041 | NCBI WGS metagenome assembly JAAUYI01 (sample SAMN14350216, study PRJNA611818) | marine sediment metagenome | isolation source: surface marine sediment (0.6m) | place: French Polynesia: Moorea | collected 2018-08
CGCCCTCCGGGACGATGCGAAGCTGGCGACCGGAGGGCGAAGAATCGGTCCTCGCATCGTTCGATATTGTCGACAACGAGGCAGATCAGGCGGTCGCGTTTCTGGCACGGATTTCGACTCCCGACGACTATGCGAATGGACGGGCGAGGTTGATCGTGGGTTCGCTCACCGCATTCAAGCAAGTCGAGATTGCTGAAAACGCACCGTATCTCGACGCGCAAATCCTGGCGGCGAATAATCGCCTTGCGCTGGTGTACTGGCCAAGCGATACCTCCGCGCGGATGGTATCGATCGACTTGTCCGACCTTTCCATAGAGCGTGCGGAAGAAATCGACCTGCCGCCGCCAAAGGCGATGAAACCACTTGAATCACCGCGCTCCAGAAAGGCCGCGGATGTTGCGCCGGAGGCGCTCTGGCGATGACTGATCCGACTAGCACCATCTTTCCCAGTTTCGATGGGAGCGAGCTGGCGGTGCACCGCATCGGGGAGGGCCTTCCCGTCGTCCTCCTCCACGGCCTGTTCTCCAGCGCCGATATGAACTGGATCAAGTGGGGGCATGCCCAGAGGCTCGCCGATGCCGGGTTCGAGGCGATCATGCTCGATTTCCGGGTCCATGGTGAAAGCGCCGCGCCGACCGATCCAGCGGCCTATCCGCCGGGCGTGCTGGTGCGCGACATTGTGTCGCTGATCGATCATCTTGGACTTGAAGACGGTGAGTACGATCTTGCCGGGTTCTCGCTCGGTGCCCGTACATCCTTGCATGCAGTCGCCTCGCAAGTCCTCGTGCCGCGCAAGCTTGTGGTGGCGGGGATGGGCGTGTCGGGCCTTTCCGAATGGCAGAAGCGCTCGGCTTTCTTCAAGCGCGTGATCGACGAGTTCGACACGATCACCCGCGACGATCCGGCATACTATTCGCGCCAGTTCCTCAAATCGCAGGGGGTGGACCGGGTGGCCGCGCGCCTGTTGCTCGATGCAATGGGCGACCTCGATCTGTCCGCGCTCGCCAATGTCACCATGCCCACGCTGGTGGTGTGCGGCGAGAAGGATCAGGATAACGGCTCCGCCAGCGATCTCGCCGATCTTCTCCCCAATGCGACATATCGCGAAGTGCCCGGTGCCCATCTCGACAGCGCGACCAAGCCTGAATTGGGCGAGGCGATCGTCGAATTCCTTGTCCAGCCGTGACCGTAACGAAACGCACCTTTCTGATCTGGTTTTTTGGCGGTCTCGCTGCATTTGCTGTGGCGATTGTTCTTCACATCCCACTTGTGATCGAAAGTGTGCCCGGAGGTATAGCCGAGCATCAGAGCGCGCCCGATGCTGAGACGGTCGATCGCATCCATGCGGCGTGGCAATCGGCAGGGGTCTACACCCAAGCCCACTGGGCTATGATTGCAGACCTGATCTTCATTGGAATCTATGGTGTCGGCTGCGTGCTTGGCGGGCTGTACTACAGGACAAAGCCGCAAGGCGCGTTACTGGCGTTGGGCTGGATTTCGCTGTTGTCGGGCGTCGTCTTCCTGCTCACCGATTACGGCGAGACGATCGCGCAGTTCATCCAACTTGTGCAACAGCAAGGATCGGACAGCCTTGCCGAATTCGCCTCAACGCTGCGCCCGATCAAGATGGCGACCTGGACCAGCGCGTTCCTCGCGATTATCGCCGCCCTGATCTTCGAACGCTTTTCGACCAGAGACGCTTGATTAAGCCTCCCTGCAGGTCCAATCAGCTAATCATTACGCATTGTCGCAACATTAGAACCAAATTGAGGATCGCTTCCATGAAGTTTGCCACCACTGCGCTGTCCGCGCTTGCCATTGCGCTCGCCGCCGCTCCGGTACCCGCACTCGCCGACGACCACGCCTCTGAAGAGAGCGAAACGCTCACCCCTGAAGACGCAAAGGCCTGGGTCGCGATGGTCGAAGCGGATTACAACGCCTTCTCGAAAGAAGCTGGGCACGTCTACTGGCTCAACCAGACCAATCTCAATCACGACAGCAATACGCTGGCAGCGAAATACGGAGCGGAAGGAACGCTGAAATCGGTCGCCTACGCCAACGAAGCCGCGAAATATGCACGGATCGAAGGGCTGGACGCCGAGACCGCGCGCAAGCTCGATATCCTGCGCAACGGGATCGTCATGCCTGCTCCTTCGCGCGACGGCGCGGCCGCCGAATTGTCGGGTATCGCTACGCAGCTCGGCGCTGCCTATGGCCAAGGTCGCGGCACGCTCAACGGCGAGGAGATCAACGGCTCCGACATCGAAGCCGAGATGGGCAATATCGAACGCACGCCCGCGGAGCTCGCCGAGATGTGGACCAGTTGGCACAACAATGTCGGCGCGCCGATGCGCGAAGACTACGCGACCATGGTCGGCATCGCCAATGACGGTGCAAAGGAGCTGGGCTTTAACGATCTGGGCGCGATGTGGCGCTCCAATTACGACATGGACCCGGACCAGTTCGCCGCCGAAACCGAGCGGATGTGGCAGGAAGTGAAGCCGCTCTACGTGGCGCTCCACACCTATGTCCGGCGCAAGCTCAACGAAAAGCACGGCGATGCGGTGCAGCCCGCAACCGGCCCGATCCGCGCCGACCTGCTCGGCAATATGTGGGCGCAGGAATGGGGCAATATCTACCCGCTGGTCGCGCCCGAGGGCGCTGGCGATATCGGTTATGACCTGACCGAGCTGATCGCCGAAAAGGACCTCGACGCGATCGCAATGACCAAGGTCGGTGAGCAGTTCTTCTCGTCGCTGGGCTTCGAGCCACTGCCCGAGACTTTCTGGCAACGCAGCCAGTTCGTGAAGCCGCGCGACCGCGAAGTGGTGTGCGATGCTAGCGCCTGGAACATCGACAACATCGACGATCTGCGGATCAAGATGTGCATCAAGCAGAATGCCGACGACTTCATCACGATCCACCACGAGCTCGGCCACAACTACTACCAGCGCGCCTACAACCAGCAGGACTACCTGCACCTCAACGGCGCCAATGACGGCTTCCATGAGGCCATCGGTGATATGATCGCGCTGTCGATCACGCCGCAATATCTGGTGCAGATCGACATGCTCGATGAAAGCCAGGTGCCGAGCGCCGACAAGGATATTGGCCTGCTGTTGCGCCAGGCGATGGACAAGGTCGCGTTTCTGCCGTTCGGCCTGCTGGTCGATCGCTATCGCTGGAGCCTCTTCGATGGCTCGACCGATATGGCGAACGCGAACCAGGCCTGGACCGACCTGCGCACGGAATATCAGGGCATCGTTCCGCCGGTCGAACGGACTGAGGCAAACTTCGACGCGGGCGCGAAGTATCACATTCCGGGCAACGTGCCGTACACCCGCTACTTCCTCGCGCGGATCTTGCAGTTCCAGTTCTTCAAGGCCGCCTGCGACACCGCCGGATGGGAAGGGCCGCTGCACCGCTGCTCGTTCTACGGCAACGAGGAAGTCGGCAAGAACCTCAACGCGATGCTTGAAATGGGCGCATCCAAGCCCTGGCCCGACGCGCTCGAAGCCTTCACCGGTGAGCGGCAGATGAGCGGCAAGGCGATGGTCGAATACTTCGCCCCGCTGATGGACTGGCTCGAGGAGCAGAACAAGGGTCAGGAGGCTGGCTGGTGAAGACCGTCTGGTTCGGCGCTCTCGCCGCTCTTGGAATGAGCGCCGCACCTCTGGTCGCTCAGGACACTGCCGTCGAGCCGCCCGAACGGGTGAGCGCGCGCGATGCCGATAGCGTGCTCGCCGCTCTCGTTTCGGCCGGATACGAGGCCAATCTGACCCGCGACGAGGATACGGGTGCGCCGAGTATCGATCTCACTCTCGAAGGCGGGCCGGCCGACGTCCTGTTTGCCGACTGCGACACAACGATCCAGGACCGCTGCGATACGCTCGTCTTTTCCGTCCAATACAATCGGAACCTGCCGATTTCGGATCGTGCGGTGCGCGAAGCCAACCAGCAGTATCGCTATGTCTCTGTGTGGCGCGACGAAGATGGCGACCCAATCGTGCAGTGGGCGCTGCTGACCGAAGACAAGGGCATTCCTACGCCGCTCTTCCTGTCTGCCCTGTCGCGCTATTCGGGGATCGCAGATGCCTTTGCGGAAGTCGCGTGGGATGGTGACACGGACGAGGAGAAAACGGGGACCGGGACGCTTTTTGTCGCCAACAAGCGCGGCAATTCCCTGTCGCAGATCGACCTTGCGACCGGGACAGAGACGAAGCGGGTGGATAGCTGCGCCAATCCGCATGAACTTGCGACCTCGCCCAATGATCGGCACGTTGCACTCGCCTGTTACGGCGGGACGACGGTCGATATCTTCGCGGCGGATACGCTTGAGAAGGTCAAGAGCATCGACCTTGGCGAAAATGCTCGGCCGCACGGGATTGTCTGGCACGAATATGGCGACATCTACGTCACCGCAGAGGGACGCCAGTCGATCTTCCATATCCAGGGTCCGCTGTTCGACGATGTGTTCCTCTACGAATTCTCGACGGGCAAGCGGGGCAGCCACATGCTCGCCGTTTCCAGCGACGCGAGCACGGCGTGGACCACCGATCTCGGTTCCAAGACGGTGACGCGGATCGATATGCGGACCCGGCTCGATCCGGTGTCCGTGACCGTCGGCGAAGAACCGGAAGGAATCGACCTCACGCCGGATAGCGAGACGCTATGGGTTTCCGCACGCGGATCGAACCAGGCTTTCGCGCTCGATCCCACCACCATGCAAGTGCGGCAGACGCTCGACACCGGGAGGTTTCCCCTTCGTCTCGCGATCCGCCCGCAAGGCGATGTCGCCGTGACCTCCGACCTGATGGATGGCGGGCTATCGGTGATCGATCTCGCAACCAACGAAGTCACGCGCAGCATAACCGTCTCTGGTGCCGACGAGGCGGAAGACCGCTTCCAGGTGACGATCCTGTGGTCGGATGACGGCGAGCGCGTCTACGTTGCCGAAACCGCGAGCGATACGATCGCCGAAGTTGATTTCGAAAGCGGCGAAGTCCTGCGCAGGATTTCGGTCGGCGAGGGCGGCGATGGGCTGGCAATCGTGCAATGAGCGCCAGCGCGGACCGAAGGGCGCTTCCAGTTGTCGGTTGGCGCGAACTGGTCGAGCTGCCCGATCTCGGCCTTTTCGGAATCCCAGCCAAGATTGATAGCGGCGCGCGCACATCCTCGCTGCACGGCGAAGTCATCGAGGATTTTGAACGTGACGGCGAGCGCTTCGTTCGCTTCGCGGTCGACTGGGATGGCAAGCGGCACGAATGCGAAGCGGTGCATGTCGACATACGAGGGATCACAAGCTCTAATGGCGAGACGCAGCGCCGCTATGTGATCAAGACGCCGCTCAAGATCGGGCAGACGCGTTTCCGGGCGGAGATCAGCCTCGCGGACCGTTCGGAAATGAAGTTTCCGATGCTGATCGGGCGGTCTTGCTTGCGCCGCCGGTTTCTCGTCGACAGCGGCTATTCATGGTTGCAGACCAAGACCGTGGAGACGGTGGAAGGGCATAAGCCATGAAGATCGCAATGCTGGCGCGCAATCCGAACCTGTATTCGCACAAGCGTCTGGTAGAAGCTGCAGAGCAGCGAGGGCATGAGCTCCAGATCCTGAACACCACTCGTTGCAATGTGAACATTGCCAGCCACCGCCCGACGATTAGTTATGAAGGCAAGACCTTGCCGAAGTTCGACGCGGTGATCCCTCGCATTGGCGCATCGATCACCAATTATGGCCTCGCAGTGCTTCGCCAGTTCGAGATGAGCGGCACTTGGCCGCTCAACGAAAGCGTCGCGATCGGGCGTAGCCGCGATAAGCTGCGGAGCATGCAGATCCTCGCCAAGTACGGGCTCGGCCTGCCGCTCACCGCCTATGCCAACGATCCCAAGGCGGCCGAAGAGATTATCAAGGCGGTCAACGGCCCGCCGGTGGTCATCAAGCTGCTGGAAGGGACGCAGGGCATCGGGGTCGTGCTTGCCGAAACAATGTCGAGCGCCAAGTCGGTGATCGAGGCGTTTCGCGGCGCCAACGTCAACATCCTGGTGCAGGAATTCATCAAGGAAGCAGGCGGCACGGACATCCGCGCTTTGGTGGTTGGTGGAAAGGTCGTCGCGGCGATGAAACGCACCGGCGCGGCGGACGATTTCCGCTCAAACCTGCATCGCGGCGGCAGCGCGGAAGTGATCAAGATCACCCCGGCGGAGCGCTCCACCGCCGTCAGCGCCGCGCGCCGCATGGGATTGAATGTATGCGGCGTGGACATGCTGCGCAGCAATCACGGTCCGGTGATCATGGAGGTCAATTCTTCGCCCGGTCTCGAGGGCATCGAAACCGCAACCGGCAAGGATGTGGCCGGGATGATTATCCAGTTCATCGAGACCAACGCCAGGGCGGGCAAGACCAAGACGAAAGGGAAGGGGTGATGCGGAAGCTTGTCGGAATTTGCACTGGGGTTCTGGCCCTTGCTTCTCCAGTCTCATTGCCCGCGCAAGAAGCCACTCGCGAGGTTAATATAACCGCTGGATCGACGCCTGGCTGGATTCCAAGTGAAGAACTCGAGGACCAAGCCACGGCAACTTTTGAGCAATACTTCCGATTGCTTGATGCCGAAGACTACGGGGCTGCACATGCAATGATGGGCTCTGGGCTACGAGGAATGCTCCCGTTGGAGGAGTATTCCCGACAGGAGCGCTCCGCGAGACAAGAATGGGGAAGTACAGTCTCTCGCGAGATCACCAAGGTCACGTGGACGAAGGACGCTACGACCTCTCCGCAACCAGGGACCTATGTTGCGCTCGACATGACGGCGCGATTTGCCAATGTCGATCGGCATTGCGGTTACATGATCCTCTACCAAGCGCCTGATGCGGATGGTTTCGTCATCGTGCGCACGGAAAACACGGTCCTCGATAATCGCGCAGCATCATCCATTGCCGAGGAGAATTCCAAGCTGCAAATGGAACTGGTCTGGCGGATTGTAGCGCGCAACTGTCCCAACTATGTAGCGCCCGAGCTTCCGGGTTCGCTTTCCGAAGGGATCGAGTATGCAAGCGTCGGCGAAGCGAGGGCAGCGCTCGAGCGAAAGGATGGCATCCAATCCAAGCAAGAGAATGGCTGGACGATCATGGCGGACCGAGCGAATTTTGCTGTTTGGTCTTTTGCTCCGCCAGGTAATCCGACCTACCCCAGTGTCATCAAGCGGTGGGTCAAGCCAGTCGGGCCGGACAGCTCCGAAATGGCGATGGGCCTGCTGTGTGAAGTGGAGAAGCCAATTTGCGACAGCCTGTTCGAGGAGATGGCACTCATTAACGGCTTCATACCGATTACGATGGAGCAATAACTTGCTTCGAACGAGGTGACGCGACGGGGACGCGACGCTAAGCGGTTTTCGAACAGGTTTGGAAGAAACTGCTAGGGTGGGGCAGCGAGTTACAAGGACGGAAAGAATGAAGATTATCGGGGGTTTGCTGGGACTGATCGGGGCCGCGAGTTTGCTTGCGGCTCCGGCGCAGGCACAGAGCCAGCAGCAGGTCGTCACTCAGTTCAACGATTCCACCATTTCGCGGCTGCTGCTCGATGTCGGTACCAGCTGGAACATCGAAGGTGGTCCCAACGGTGAGAAAGTTTACCGGGTCAGCGCCGAGGGTGGGGTCATCTTTACCCTGAGCCCGCGCGCTTGCGCCGCCGAGACGGGTTGTGTCGGCTTGCTGATGATCGCGGTTTTCACCCGCAACGACCAGCGCAGCCTCGGCGAGCTCGACCAGTTGCTGAATCGCTACAACGACCTCAATCCCAACGGTAAAGTCTATCGCATGGAAGACGGCACCGTCGTGCTGCAGGGCTATATCAATGCGGTTTACGGGATAAGCTACGCTAACACGCAGGCGCAAATTCTCGTGTTCGGTCAGGAACTGGGTAAACTGCGCAACGAGCTGAGCGCGTTCAGTGAAGGCGGGCGCTGAGGCGCAAGACATATTCAAAAGGGAGTGAGCAATGGAAAACAAGACACATAACCCCACTCCCTGGTTGCAGGGGTTCGGACTCAACCATGCGGTCGAGGTGAGCGGTGCGACCCGAACCGTATTCTTTTCGGGCCAGACATCGTCCGCGGCGGACGGGGCCGCGCTCCACCCCGGCGACATGGTCGCGCAGTACAAGGAAGCCTGGAAGTGCCTGTGCGATGCGCTCGAAGCGGCCGACATGACGCCCAAGAATCTCGTGCGAATCAATTTCTATGTCACCAGCGTCGATGAATTCATGGCCAAGGCAGGGGAGATCATGCCGATCCATGTCGAGGCCGGCGCGCAGATCGTCAGCACGCTGCTGGGCGTTTCGCAGCTCTACGATCCGGCGATCATGATCGAGATCGAAGCGACCGCCGTCGCCTGACGCTTAACGGAATGGCGGCTCGTTGAATGCGCGCAGTTTGCGCGAGTGCAGCCGATCGCCTTCGTCGCGCAGGATCGAGCAGGCCTCGAGCCCGATCTGGAGGTGCGCGGCGATCGCCTCTTCATAGAACTGGTTGGCCTGCCCCGGCAGCTTGATTTCGCCGTGGAGGGGTTTGTCCGAGACGCAAAGCAGCGTTCCGTACGGCACACGAAAGCGGTAACCCTGCGCGGCAATAGTCGCACTCTCCATTTCGACCGCGATCGCGCGGCTTTGTGAGAAACGCTTGGCCGAGCTGGAATAGTGCAGTTCCCAATTGCGATCGTCGGTGGTGACCACGGTGCCGGTGCGCATGCGCTGCTTGATATTCGCGCCCTGTACGCCGGAGACTTCCTCGGCGGCGCTGGCCAATGCGACCTGCACTTCGGCAATCGGCGGGATCGGGATTTCGGGCGGCAGCACCGCGTCGAGCACATGGTCGTCGCGCAGATAGGCGTGGGCGAGCACGAAGTCGCCGATCTTCTGGCTCGAGCGGACGCCGCCACAGTGGCCGATCATCATCCAGGCGTGCGGGCGCAGCACCGCGAGGTGATCGCAGATCGTCTTGGCGTTGGAGGGACCCACACCGATATTGACGAGGGTAATCCCGCGTCCGTCCTCGCGGATCAGGTGGTAGGCAGGCATCTGGTGTTTGCGCCAGGCGGTGTCGCTCAGCTGCGCCTGCGCATTATCGACGCATTCCCGAATGTCGAGCCCTCCTGCGCCGGTCAGGGCCGAGTACCCGCCGTCGCAGATCTGCTGCGCACCCCAATTCACGAATTCATCGACATAGCGGTGGTAATTGGTGAACAGGATGAAGTCCTGAAAATCCTCGACCTTGGTGCCGGTATAGTGCGCGAGGCGCGCGAGCGAGTAATCGGTGCGCAGCCCATCGAACAGCGATAGCGGCATCGCCTGATCCTCGGCGAACTCGATTCCATCGGCGAGCTCGTCGCCGATCAATGCGAGGTCGGTGGAAGGGAAGTGCATCGCAATATCGGTTGGTGCGATGCCGACCATCGCCGCACCCGCATCGCCATCGAGGACATAGGGGAAGGGAATTTCCTGCCGCGAGCGTCCGACTGTGTCGTCGATGTCGTATTCGTTCGAATTCAGCTCAAGCTGATCGGCGAGATAGGACGCGTACAGGTCGGGGCGGGTAACCGTCGTCGTGTAGGTGCCGGGGATTTCCAGCCGTCCGAAGGCGCGGCTGCGGTCCACCGGATTGCCGTTCCCCGAATAATGCAGTGTCAGTTCCGGATAGGCATAGCTGCCGTCCTCGCGCTTGCGCTTGGGCGGAACCGTGCCGTTCTTTCCGAAGGCGATGACGTCGGCACGCAAAGTGGCGACCGCATCGTCGTAGTGGCGTTGCAGTTGTTCGAGAATCTCGGCGATTGGGGTCATGCAATTACCTTAGTTGTTGAATGCGGATGTTTCAAAGACAGGTTCGTTAGGGAGCCTCTTGCAAAAAGGGCGCAGCCATCGCGGCCGCGCCCCTTTGTGTTCGGTTCGGATGAAGCCGGAGCGAATTACTCGCTGGCTTCTTCCTCTGCCGGAGTTTCCTCGCCGGCAGGCCCTTCAGCGGCTTCCTCAGCTGCAGCAGCGCCTTCCTCAAGCAATTCGGCGGGGATTTCGCCCGGCTCGAGGTTCGGGTCGATGCGGTTGGCTTCGGCCGCTTCCTCGATTTCCTTCTGCTCTTCTTCGAACAGCTGGGCGAGAACGTCGACACCCTGCGACTGCAGTTCGGCTTCGTCGTCGGACCGAGCGACGTTGGCCTTGACCATCACATGCACCTCCGGGTGCAGGGCAACGGTCACTTCGTGCATGCCGATCGTCTTGATCGGCGCGCCCATGATGACCTGCTTTTTGTTCACGTCGTGGCCCTGTTCGGTGAGGCCAGCGACCATGTCGCGGACGTTGACCGAGCCGTAGAGCTGGCCGGTGTTGGAAGCAGCGCGGATCAGCACGACCTCTGCACCTGCAACCTTTTCACCGGTTGCTTCGGCAGCGGTACGCTTCTCGGCGTTTTCCTTCTCAAGGCGCTCACGATTGGCTTCGAACACGGCCTTGTTGGCTTCGTTCGCGCGCAGGGCCTTCTTCTGCGGGAGCAGGAAGTTGCGGGCATAGCCATCCTTGACCGTGACGACGTCGCCGATCGTGCCCAGCTTCTCGATA
>JAAUYI010002344.1_pt1 | contig 10595 bp, 2 predicted proteins | sample 7278041 | NCBI WGS metagenome assembly JAAUYI01 (sample SAMN14350216, study PRJNA611818) | marine sediment metagenome | isolation source: surface marine sediment (0.6m) | place: French Polynesia: Moorea | collected 2018-08
AACCTGGTGGGCCAGGAAGGGGCACACGTGTTTTGGCTTCACGGGCGTCCTTCTCGGCTTGCACCTTCTCCATCACATCTCCATCATCGCTAGAAACTGATGAAGCGTCCACGATATACACATCCTCTGGCTTTTTCTCGGGTTCCTCTTCATCAAGAAGGGCTTCATCCGTAGAATTAGCAGGGGATAGGGGCAAACTGAGGCCTTGAGCAGCCGGTAATTGTCCCATAATGGCGGCATATTGAGCATCACTAGACATCGCTTGAGAATACTCAAAAGCCCCAACTTCTCTAGAAACAGACTGTTCCTGTACACTGTCAACACCAGTTGACGCAGAACCACTAAACGGTGGTTTTCCCGGAGGTTTGTCAGGCTCAGGAGGGTCATTCCCCTCCATTTTGCGAGTTTTGAAGCACAGCTCCAACAATCTGCCTCTCTCTTCAAGATGCAGGTGAAAACTGACCTCAAAACGTTCTGACTTAAAGAATCTGACGTCACAGCGCGCGCTGTCACCTGATTGGCCGGCTGACCCCACGTGACCCGGGGTAGGGGTCGATTCTGGTGGGTAGCCGATTCTGGAGGTGTGGGAGGCACTGAGACCGCCAGAATGAGTCTGGAGGCCACCGCCAGAATGAGGTGGACCGCCAGAATGCCCAGTCTGGTGCTGAGTGATGGATACGTTATCAGCTTCCAGACTCCACACATCACACCGTGTTGGCCACAACCACGATGCTATGACATGTTCTCAGGGACTTGGCGATACAAAAGAACACCAAACCTTCCCTCTCCCCAAAAGAAAGAAAATAAATACATAAAATAAATAAATGGGTGACAATCATGGCAGACTGGTCGGGAGTAATAGATCCCGCTCGGGCACCTGAGACCAGGCTGACCCAAACAGGCACAATCACTCTACCTTATTACATATCATGATGATTGATGATATCACAGTGTACAGGGGTATTCAATAATCCAGACCAAACAAACTACACTACATTAACAAGTAACAAAAGCCATAGGCAGAGGTCATCTAACTCACGGGAAAGGAATCCGGCTCTTTTTGCTGAGAAGTGCCTAACTCAATGGTGTCATTCTAACCGGCAGAGATCGGGCCTTTTTAATGGCAGAAGTGCTAAACTGCAATTAACAATCATTCTAACCAGAAGAGTATGGTCCTTTTTTACGCAGAAGTGCTAAACTGCAGCCCATTATAGGTTGGGACTGGACCTTTTATACATGATAAAATACAATGGCATACATGATAAAATACAATGGCAATAAATTTCCGGGCAATCAAATCCTAGGGGCAGGTCTGGCGGGCAAAGGAGGGCAATGAAATGGGTCAACACCGTTTTACATCAATCCGTCATCGCTATGTAATAGCAATTTAAGGGGGTTTTCGTTTTCTTCCAGCACGTGTCTGAAAACCTCTGAACCCCACTTCATGGGAACGACTTTTTGACAAAAATTCCCTGGCAGCCTGGGCTGGCCGGTTGGGAACAGTCAACTTGTCGGGGCCCTTTTTGACCTTTTTAGGGTCTTTTGAATGGCCCACACCTGAGGTGTCCGAAGGCATTATGCGCCTTTTCTTAGCCCTAGCAGGAGTTGGATCCCTGCTTTTTACCTGCCTCTTTTTGGCCTTTTTAGGGGCCTGTGATTGATCAGACTCAGGTTTTGTTTGGATCTTTTTGCTTACAAAAACTTTTGGTCCTTCCTCCACCTGATCTGACATGAAATTCTTGACCCCTCTATTCGGGATACACTCCATAAGATTATCTACATGTGTGTAGATAGGTGTGCTGAAAGATGTCTCTTTGATTTCATAATCAACAGAGTTGAACTTTCGACACACCACGTAAGGACCAACCCAGCCACTGGATAGCGTCAACATAGCCGTAGGCTTATGGTGATACATCACCCAATCAGCTATCTCAAAGGATCTAGGCTTGCAATCCTTATCGTAATACCGCTTTTGCCTGTTGGCAGAGATTTCCATAGTATCTCTAGCCGTGACAAAGCTTTCGGACATTGTGTCCCTGAGCCACTCCACATAGGAGCAAAAGCATGATGAACCATCAGCATTTGTCCAGGGGGAATGGTCGCCTTTCTTCCTAAACATCATGTCTATAGGGAGTGCAGTTTCTCTTCCAAAGACTATCATGTTAGGGGATAATCCAGTTGAAGACTGGGGTGTTGCTCTGTATGACATTAAAGCATAAGGCAGATGCAAGTCCCAGTCATCACAGTGGCCATTCACTGTAGCTTTGAGAATATTCTCAATAGTCTGATTGGTCCTCTCACAAAGACCATTAGACTGTGGCCTGTAGGCTGTGGTCCTAGTCTTTTTAATGCCAAGCATTTGGAAGACTTGAGATAACACAGCACTTTCAAATTCCGGAGCTTTATCGCAATGGAATTTGAGTGGTGTGCCAAACCTGGATATCCACTCTGTAGCAAGTGTCCATGCTACTGTAGTGGCACTATGCTCTGGTAAGGCATACCCTTCAGCCCATTTGCTGAAGTAATCTACCACGGTAAGGATAAATCTATTACCCCTAGCAGTTTGAGGTAGTGGGCCAATGATGTCAAATGAACAACGATCAAATGGTGCACCACTAATCTCCACCTGCATAGGAGCTTTTCCCCTACCGGGACCCCTCTTGGCAATGACACAGCGGAAGCAACATTTGATCCACTTGTCAATGTCTTTCTTCATACCTACCCAGTAAAACCTTTGTTTTACCAGCTTGGTCATTCGTGTAATACCAGGGTGACCCGAAGTATAGCCTGCATGGAGTTCATGCATAACCATCTTCCTTAGGCCTCTTGGTAAAACAAGCACTTTTCCATACTTGGAATTCCTATAAAGCAGACCATTATCTGCTTCAAACTCCTCCCACACCTGGCACATAGCCCTAACATCAGGTAACTCAGATTTGAGTTCCTCATAATTGGGCTTAAAGTAATAAGTGTTGAGGAGTCGCAACATAGAGGTAACAGCTGGGTCAGCAGCCTGCTCCTCTCTTAACTCAGCCTCTGTGAAGGAAGGCACAATGGCAGAGAAGTCATCATCCTCAGAATCATCATCACTAAGACAGAGATCTGGAGGAGGAGGACTGACAAGTCTGCGCCTAGGCCCTGGAGAAACAGAGACTGGGCTCTCAGTGGCAGGTACTGGGTCATGTTCTACAGGCTCAGGAGCAGATGTTTCAGCAACTCTATTGGCTGCCCGAGTTCTACTCCGAGTCATAATGACACGAGGCTCCAATACCTTATCTAAGGCCTTCTCACCCGCAGGCAAGAATCCGCCATTATCACTACTAAATCCATCCGCAACCGGTGGTGGGTGACTATCGTTGAGTGAGTCAACCAAAACTTCACCAGTATTAGATGGAGAAAAGCCTGGGTTAGACCAGCTAACAGAACCAAATCCATCCGCAACCGGTGGTGGGTGACTATCGTTGAGTGAGTCAACCAAGACATCACCAGTATTAGATGGAGTTAAAGCCAAAAGTGGCTCACCTACAGAACCCATTGCACCCCCTGTGGGTGGTCCTAGGAGAGCTGCAGGTGCAGGTGCAGGCGGATCTAACACCTTCTCAGCAGGATCCTCATAACCCCGTGCCTGCAGACGCCTGTAAAGGTCATCTGCCACGGCATTACGAAGGTCCTTGTTGCAAGGTGAAGCCCATAGCACCGGAGAGTAATCTTTTCCACCCATAGTGGGTCCAAAAAGTGCTCTCATGTTAGCCATAACGAAATCAACTACATCGTGAAAAGTAGAATGATTGCGAATGGCATATAAGGCAGAATGTAAATTTGCCATGCGACGATTATCGCCAGGCAGTGAACAAAGGGCCTTATAGCCAGCTTCACCACCTGCAGTGTATTCAGGCGGGGGATGTATAATTCTGTCAACCTGTGTGTCTGGCAGGGAAAAATTTTCTGGAGGCTGATCGCCAGAATGCTCCACATCACCAGATTGGCACAAGGCCCCAGAATCATACCGAGCACCAGGATCACTGCGAGTGCCAGAATCTGAGTGATCACCACAGAGGATTGGTTGCAGAGAATCACCAACAGATGGCAGACCGTACCGGAGGGCTGTAGGGACAGACTGACCCAATGTGATAGTGGACTCCTCAGGGGAAGAAAACTTCTCTTGTGAGGCAGCACCACTAGAAGATGGACTTTGGCGGGCAATAACCATAGGGATGGTTTGATCCGGGTCGGCTAATAAGCCCTGTGATATAGCTTCTGGATAGCTAAGCACAGTCCATGGTGGTTTATCATCAACAGAAGGCACTTTTGGATCCAAAGCAACAACTTTTGGGGTTGGCTTGGCCTTTGGTACCTTGTTGGTGACACGTTTGACCCTTTTGTTAGAAGAGTTCTTTAAAATAGACTGTGGTCGTTTAGCTGCTTTGGTACGACTGCGAGTCATGATAGGCTGTTTGGCAGCTGCAGCACGACTACGGGTCATTATCACAGCTACACGACCAACAGAGGTTTCAGGTGAGGCGAAAGTGACATGGCTCTTGGGTTTACAAGAGTAATGTGGCTCATTTTCATCTCCACTGGAACCATCATCCGAAAACTGTTCACCAATTATAGGTGTAACAGCTGGATCTAATGTGCAATCAGGACAAGTGTCGGAGTCGCACTTGTTCTTGAGTCGTGATAGGGCATCAGCATTTCCATGCTTTTCCCCTTTCCTGTGGACTATTGTCATGTAGTCCCGGAACTCCTCCAGAGCAGTAAACCAACGTTGGTACATAGGTTTTTCGCTCCTTGTACTCCACAACCAGGTCAGAGCTGAATGATCAACTCTTAGGGTAAACTTAGTCCACAGCAAATAGAGTCTCCAGTGTTCTGTGACAAAAAACTTTACGGCTAAAAGCTCTCGTAAAGTTGCACAGTAGGCACGTTGAGCCCTATTTAGTGTGTGGGAAGCATAAGCTACCACCCTCTCATGGCCATCCTGCACTTGTGACAAGACACCGCCCAAGGCAAATGAGCTAGCATCTGTGTCGACAATGTATGGTACGCCGTCCATAGGGAAGGCCAGAATCGGAGCGGTCACTAAAGCTGACTTCAACTCCGCAAAACTGTCCTGCTGATCTTTGCCCCAGTAGAATATAATATCCTTCCTAAGGGTCTTAAACAGTGGCTCAGCCTTGTGGGCATATTCAGGTATAAATTTCCTGTAATAACCCGTAAGACCAAGGAAGCTACGGACATCTTTAATATTCCGAGGAATACTAAAGTTGGTGACAGCCGCAGTTTTATCTGGGTCTGTCGATATGCCCTTCTCGGAGACAACATGGCCCAGAAACTTGACCTCACGCTGAAAAAGCTTGCATTTTGAAGCCTTCAAACGCAGGCCATACTGCTCAAGACGTTGGAATACCGTCCTGAGGTTCTGAACCATATCCTCCCAAGTATTTGCGAAGACTATACAGTCATCCAAATACACCTTGCAAATAGTTCCATTTAGGTCTTTTAGGACTTCATCCATATACCTCTGGAACGTGGCTGGAGCATTTGTCAAGCCAAAAGGCATAACATTAAACTCATATAGCCCACAATGTGTGATAAAGGCTGTCTTTTCACGATCTTGTTTCGCTACTCGGATCTGCCAGTACCCACTGTAGAGGTCGAGGCAGCAAAAATATTTCGCCCCCCGCAACGCCTCTAAAAGTTCGTCTATCTTTGGTAGCGGATAGGCGTCCTTTTTGGTGAGTGAATTCAGTTTCCTGTAATCCACACAGAATCTCAGTGTCCCATCCTTTTTAATGACTGGGACAATGGGACTGGCCCATGGTGAAGTACTGGGCGACACATAGTCATACTTCAACATTTTGGAGACTTCAGCTTCCACAGGTTTCCTAAGTCCCTGTGCGACCCGCCTTACTTGTTGTTTAACAGGTCTTTGCTGTGAATCTTCCAAAGTGATAGTATGTTCTGTGTGTGTATCACTAGACAACTTATTTTTGGGTGATTGGAATAATACCAAGCATTCCTCCAGTAAGTGCCTAATGATATGGGGGTCCTTCCCCTCCTCTATTGGAGTATCTTCCAATAACTTCTGTACATGTTCGGGTAACTTACCCTTGTCCACAGGGACAGACTCTTCAGTAGGTGGGAAGATACTTGCAGTACTCTCCAAACCACCCTGCTGAGAGGCATCACTTTTGCAATTTACAATGCGTTGGTATGCAGGACAAGATTTACACGTGCCCTTGCACCCATAAGCTGAACCATCTAAAGACCTGATAACAGTGACCGGGTCTTTATGATGAACAGGCAGATTGCTACTATTAGATATGATGGGACCATACTGGGCTTCAAACTCTTCTTCAGTGTCTGGCATTTTATTGACAGAAGCCACCAAAGATGCCTGACCCACTATGGCACCCCTATCCAAAACACAATCATGATTATGTGGGTTAGCCACCATAATCATGAGGGCTCCAGAATCAGGCACCACCACTCCATTTTGAACCACCATACCATTAGCCTCAAAAGACCCTGTGTCTGTTTCAACTAAGGCAGGTTTATCCTTGAAGTGATGTGACCTGTCGCCTTGTAGTGAGACCTGTACAGGTAATATTGTCTGGGCCTGCACTACAGTTTTCTCTACCGCCCTAAGAAAGGAAACATCTATATTACTGACCACACGGGCCATTGGTATAGGCTGTTCCATGGGCAGATCCTCCCACTTCAAAGTCCCGCGGCGTAAGTTTAACACCATACCGGACTGAGAAGCAAAGTCTGAACCAATAAGATTCAGAGCTTCTTCTGACGTGTCCACCACAAAAAATGGGGCTGAAAAGCGTCTGTTGCCGATAGAAACCAGCAGATGACACTGACCCACAATAGGTAGATCTCTCTCTTGGGCATCGGTCAGACGCCACGTTGTCTCAGTCATGGGGGGTGCAAAAGGCAAAGACCTTATATAGGCCAATGTGACAATGCTTCTGGTCGACCCAGTATCGATCAAGAAGTCAGTCTTTTGGCCCCCACATGTAACTGGGACATGCCAACAGTTGATGTTTTTGTCCGACAATTTGATGACCCTAGCAACCTTCTCACCAGGTGGATCATCAGCCCTTATATGTTGGACTGAATCACTGCACACTGATTCACCGCCCCACTCACCAGTGTGTGTGGATTGGAGGATGGTGCTAGGTTTGTCCTCATATGCCTTGGCAGAAACACCAGTGGTCACTGGGCCCACATCCCTGTTGGGCACAGATGGGGTCCTTAGCTGTTTAAAGGCGGATTAGCGCCCCCTTTCTCCCCATCGAGCAAGTCGATGTTATACTTGTCCTTAATGACCTTAGCCATCTGTTGGACAAGTTCGGCATTACGATGATTCTGTCGGACAGCTTCCAAAAGTTTATCATCGAACTGCCGTATGCTGTCTTCGAAAATTATAGTACAAATCTTTCGAAAACAGGAGGACTCAGTATGGCCACTTAATTTGCAATAATGGCAGAGTTTTGAGCTGCCACCACCGCGATATGACTCTCTGGTCCTATCTTCAAAGCCATTAATGGCCCTAACCACAGCCGAATGTGCACTCTTATCATTGACCCCAACTTTGTTAAGATGTGTTGCAATGACATCTTTAACATCATCGTAGGTAAATCTGAATCCGGGCACAGGCGACACATTTAACTGTTCAGGAGCCAGTATTGTAGTGACCTCCTGAACAGGTGCAAGTGCAGTTTGACCCATTTGGGTCTGCATGGTCTGTGGACCTTGCAATGACATAGGTTCATTTGCCGAACCAAACTGGGGTAAGGGCTGAGGCATCACATCCCCACCAATGACCCGTACAGGTGCAACAGAACCAGCAGGTATGGTACTACCAGAAACCATGCTGGTGAAGCCCTGTACTGGGTGACTGGTACCCCAACTGGGAAAGACAGCGCCAGTATGTGGCATAGAGGTCACTGCCTGCCCACCATACGCACGGGGTGCTATGTACGTTTGACCTGCACCCACTGGCATACTTGGGTTAGTATGAGGAACTGCACCAAGCTGCACTACAGGCTGAGATAACACATTTTGATCTATGACGCCAGGCATGGTAACAGACTGGGTAGAGATTGATTGACTATCAGAAGTATTAGACTTCGATTTTGGCGTTTTTGCCAGGTCAACCAACTTATCTGCCAGCTGTACAGCACTGTAACCGTCAAGCATCTTACATGTGTTCATCTTAGCCAGAGGGAGACACCTGATAAACTGATGTCTAACAGCTGCCTCTATGTCGTCAGCACCAGCATCTGGATTATAACGACTGTATAACTCTGTTAGTCTGTCGACCAAATCCACATAATCACCACCACAATCATCCAAAGTGAGTTCAACAAACTCATCAAAGGCATGTTGGCGGACACCAGGTTTTCTATAAGCGGTGACCAATTTATTGATCATGACGCCAAGGTCAGTGATGTCATCAACAGGGCCTGCAGTGGCTATCTTGAGGGCTCTACCCCTGAGACAGTTTAGCAGTTTATCCCTGCTGACATCATCATCCCAACCTCCAGAGCGCCGAAACTTACAATAAAGGTCATACCAGCTTTCAAAGTCAGTGCTGCCGTCAAAAATAGGCACAGTCACTGTACTTTTGTGATCACCCCTTTGGTGAATCAACTTGAGAGTCCCTGCAGATGGGCCACTTTTTGTAGGTGGTAACACAACTGGAGGGCTCACATACCCTAAAGACGGTGGTAACTCACTAACTTGTGTATTGGAAGTTACCGTAGCCGTCACTGGGGACCTACGAGGCCTACTCCTGCGGCCAGACTGACTACCACGATCCATAAGGACGGGGGGTAATTCTGTAACCCTATCCTTAGACTCGTGTTCAGGTGTAGATGTCCCCGAAACAGGCGATAAGTGTCTTGTATCCCTTACTGGTTGAGCCATAGGAGGGCTGGGTCCAGTATTTGGGAAGTCATCAAGACCCCAATATGCCCTATAAATGTGATCTGGCACCTCATTTGAATATTCCACAAGGGTGCTCTGGGACTGTGACCATTGTGGTGAGTCACTGCCCTCTCCATATCCACGAAGGGTTCTATACCTACGTGGCTGGTATGAAGTAATTTGACTATCAGGTTGGTCTGATTCTGGTAGGTAGGCTCCAGAATGAGGACGCGCCTGAGGTCTAAGCTGGCGGATCTGGGGACCCACAGATTCTGGTACCCTATGCTGGTCGGTTTCTGGCAGGTGAGCAACAGATTTTGGACCAGTCTGGGGCCTGAACTGTGGAGTCTGGCGACCCTGTACACTCTGGGCGTCTGGCGTTTGTGTGCCAGAACTAGATGTCCCCGGTGTCTCACTGGCAAAAATACGCCTGCGAACCACTAGAGAACTACTATCGCCCCTGGGCTGCTCTGGGGTCGTAGTAAAATAACTAGGAGCCCTCAGAACCAGATCCCTTTGCTGAGCAGTTACCTCTGGGTTACCCCATTGAGAGAGCACCGCTGTATCAATATGTTCAGCAAACATGACACACGCCGTATTAAATACATTAAAGAACGTGTACCACTGCTCCTCAATTAGATCACAGTATTTTTGTTCCACAGTTGCCTGACGGTCCCAAAAATACCTGCAAATAGCACTGACACGTGCTAGGGCATCATCCATCTGCAACACCAATTTATGTGCTGACTGACGATCTGCCCTGGACAGTTTGTCTGTACGTATGAGTGACCTAACACCATAAAGACAGATTTTCTGCCCAATAGTCCCTAATAACTCAGGGCTATCTTTCAAACCCGTGAAACTATCAGGTGACTGATCTACAGCACGAGGAGCTCCGGTAGATTGTTTACTGATCTTTTTGGGAGACTCCAGGTCCTGTATGTCAATATCTGGTGGGTGACTACGTTTGCTGTCTGGCCGCTGAGCGCCAGAATATGGCTGAGCGCCAGAATGCGGTTGAGCGCCAGAATGTGGCTGACCGCCAGAATGCCCAGTCTGGTGCTGACCGCCAGAATACACTGGTGAGGCACCAACGCTCATACCGCCAGACTGAGTTTGACCACCAGAATGACTCACAGGGAAGCGGTGACTGCCAGAATCCACCACTTTCCCACGCCCTATAGCACCAGAATCCTGTACAGATCTGACTGATGCCTGATGTTGAAGTTGTAGGTCGCTTTGTATACGATCCACAGCTATATTATACTGGAGGTTTCTAACCACCATATCCGGCGTGTCCCCTGGGGGAGGTACCGCATGATATGTGGGTAAACCACCAGAAACAGGGGTGGAGGAAGCTACTTTACGAACTCCCCTCCGCCACTGAGAGCTAGTAACTTTGTAAGGACTGAAAGCTTGGCTAGGTTGAGGTGTGCGAAACACTGACCTGCTACTAGCCTTGCTAGCACTAGACAAAGCACTATTTGTTCCTATGGGAGCTGTCGAAGTCACGGCACCAGTGTGACGACCCCCCTCGGAACCGGCCCGCGGCACGGCGGCAGCGTCGTCTACAGACATCAGGCCCTCGAGGTCCAGGTCCAGGTCCCGGTCCCCAGCGTTGGTGAGCATGGAGGACGGCGTGACCGTGGAGA
>JAAUYI010065439.1_pt1 | contig 10594 bp, 11 predicted proteins | sample 7278041 | NCBI WGS metagenome assembly JAAUYI01 (sample SAMN14350216, study PRJNA611818) | marine sediment metagenome | isolation source: surface marine sediment (0.6m) | place: French Polynesia: Moorea | collected 2018-08
AGCGAGAACACCCGGAAGCTGCTCCTCAACTCAGAGAAGGCCTCCATACGGGCAAAATCGCTTACCCAACAACTCCTCACCTTCGCCAAGGGTGGAGAACCTGTCCAAGAAACAACATCACTTCGAGACATCATTATAGAGTCGGCATCTTTTGTACTTCATGGCGGCAACGTGTCCATTGATTATGATTTTGATGAAGATATCTGGCCAGTGGAGGCCGACAAAGGACAACTCAGTCAGGTTATCCAGAACATCATTCTCAACGCTCGCCACGCTATGCCGGAGGGAGGAACCATTTATCTTGGCTGTTACAATCTCTCCAAAGACCAAAAGCTTCCAGATTTAGCGGAGCTTGCAGGCCACCCCCTCGTTCACCTGAAGATTCGTGATCAGGGCATTGGCATGCCCCGCAACATACTTGAGAGAATTTTCGACCCCTATTTCTCAACCAAACAGGACGGTAGTGGCCTCGGTTTGGCCGTAACCTATTCCATTATTCAAAAGCACGGAGGCCATATAAGCGTTGAGTCAGATCAAGGTATCGGCACTACGTTTCACGTCTATCTGCCAGCCTCATCAGCAGAGTTGTCTAAAGATGCTGAAATAATCTCACCCGCTACCACCGCTGAGCAAGCCTGGAAAATATTGGTAATGGATGATGAAGAAATGGTTCGCGACCTCCTGGAAATGATGCTTGCCGATCAGGGACACACCGTCATCTGCTGCCGGGAAGGAAGTGAATGTCTCAGTTTATTTGAACAGGAGCTGCAGAAAGGTTCACCCGTGGATCTGGTCATCATGGACCTGACCGTTCCCGGAGGAATGGGAGGTAAAGAAAGCGCTCAAAAGATACTCGACCTGAAACCCGACGCCAGGATTGTAGTTGCCAGCGGTTACTCAAACGATCCCATAATGTCGGATTACCATGCCTATGGTTTCATGGCGGCCCTCAGTAAACCCTTCACCATTGAGGATGTTCGCGCCACCATCGCCAAGCTGCAGAAAGACACGGTAAACAAAGAGAATTAGAGGAGCTGATGAGTTTATTTGCAAGTCCATATCTGTGGTTGTTGCTTCTATTGTTAGTTGGTGCAGCCTTTCTTAAATCACCCATTGGCAAGGGAATTGTTGGAGAGATTTACGTAAATCTTCTGCTGCGCTTCTCTCTAGATAAAGCAGAATATTATCTTTGCAAAAACGTTACGCTGCCAACTGATTCAGGTACCACCCAGATTGATCACCTTATCGTTTCCCGATACGGTATCTTTGTTGTGGAAACCAAGAACATGAAGGGGTGGATATACGGCGGAGAACGACAAAAGACCTGGACACAAAAGATATTTAAAAATACCCGCTCTTTCCAGAATCCTTTACGCCAGAATTTCAAACACACCAAAACCCTGGCTGAACTGATCGGGATCCATCACCGAAAAATTATTTCACTCATTATCTTTGTGGGAGACAGCAGCTTTAAAACGGCAATGCCCACAAATGTCGTCCAGGGCAGACAATGTCTGCAATTTATTAGAGCACACAATAATCCCGTTTTCACCCGGCAAGAGATTGCAGAAATCATGATGAAAATAGAGCAACTGCGCCTCCCCCAGAATCTAAAAACACATCGGGAGTATGTTGCCTATCTCAAAAGGACGAAGAACAACTCACCGCCGGAAATGAAGAGGAGATCCCTCAACCTTCGACCAATGATCATGCTGGCACTGCTAGCCATTTTTTCTTCTGCTGCAATTTTTGCTTTTATCACTATTAACTCAGATTCCAAAGATCAATTACCCTCCGTCTCTGCCACCGGCCCAAATAAGGCAAAAACCGATGTTCAACAGATTCGGGAAAATCCGCATAACACTAATAAAAATTCATCTAAAGAGTTGATCTTCTCCGATGAGCAGATCCATAAAGCTGCTGCTGAGCTGTTAAATCAACAGAAAGAAGTCAATACGAACGACACGGACGCAATAGCCGATACATATATTTATCAGATTGAACTCTTCAGTGGCGGTATGATCACCACCGACAACGCAACTATCAAAAGTGATAAAATCACCTACACGGACAAGAAGGGTTTCATTGTCTCCATCAACAAAGAAGAGATACGCACCCTGAAAAAAGTGAAGGTTCAACAATGAACCAAGTACATACCTGGATCCACAAAAGGATAAATTGCCATCTCTATGTATAATAGAACACTTTTTCTGCGAATCTGGGCAACTGTGGTAGGCTTTCTTGGTCTGCCGGTTGTCCTGTTTACCGGCGGCTTTTCTATTGGCTTGGTAATCGTCATCATTGGTGGGTTCTTTCTCTCCTGGCCCATCTACTTCGTGATCAGCTATACCGGCAACTCGCTGGTGAATTCTCTCATGGGCTTGAACCGACCGGCTGCAAAAAGAGAGAAGTACCAGGGGGAATACCAGAAGGCTAAAAACCTCATGGTTACAGAAAAGTATGGTCAGGCGCTTGCGGTCATTGAAGAGGTACTGGAAGCCGAGCCGGACTATGGTGATGCTCTGCTCTTAAAAGCCCAGATTCTCCAACGGCAGGGAAATACTCTGCAGGCTCGAAAAACCGCCCGTCATTTGCTACGGGAATGTAAAGATGACCAAATAAACTGCCGTTGGGCGGCCTCCCTGCTCGAAGAGTTAAACGGTTTTGAGCAGCAAGGGGGTGTACCCCGCCCATCGGCAGGAGGGGAGCAATAGGATTACATCAACATCGTCTTAGCAGAGACTTCTGAAAATACTACAACCTTTCCGGAATACTTCTGGGCAAATGAACCGGCGGCATCGCGGGCGGCAAAGGGAAAGGCTTCTTTGCCCATGGGTCCTTTCATGGTGGAGCCGATCACATAATTGGCTTTTTTTGCTGGAATCCACAGCCCAGTTGCATAATCAACTACCCAGATAAGCTGAGGGTGCAGTGGCGTATCCCGGTATTTTGCACCGTTCTGCAGATATTCGAAGAGGCAGTGGGTGGCACAGAAGTGAATCACTTCGCCATCCTTTGTCCTGATCTGGCATTTATTGTCAGGATACCTGGCCACATGCATACCGCACACAGGGCAGAGATCAGCATCCGTCGGCTCGACAATCTTGCCCTTGGCTACTCTTTTCTTTTGGATCATTTTATTCTCTGCGACAAGAGCAGCAACGGCCGCACCATAGGCATCATCGAAGCGGCCGACTTCACCACCACATTTTCGAACAAAATCCTGTGCAGCCGCTTCGGTCGGTAAGGCTATTTTACTCTTAATAGACATTGTCCCCCGAGCAGAAGATCCAACCACGTAATAGGCATCTTCTGCGACCAGGCTGGTGTGGGGATCAAGGTAATTTGCCACCATAATACCGGAGGGTTGCAGCCCACTGTTTTGGACCATTTCCGCCAGACAGTGGATTGAACAGGTCTGCTTGGAATCCTTACCCAGAACAAAGGTGTGCCAAGTGCGCCCCCACATCGGCCGCATCATCCCGCAATTGTCGCATGTACCCTGTAAGCTTTTATCCTGGGGCATCAAGGGATGCTTAATATTACAATCATTGCTGGCCAGCAGAGAGCTGGGGCAAGCAGCTAAAAATGCCAAACCGATTGCACCGGTCTGGATGAATTTTCTTCTGGATCTCTCCATAGTTTTCCTCCACGAAAGTACTCGTTACTTTATTTTTATCGGGAATATCCGCATAAAACCATCTTTCCGCTTAAAAGTCGACAAACTATGCAAACAATAATGTGTCATATCCATATGTTAAGTGCTACACAGTGGCACTTTTGTTTGCATTATGCTTATCCTCCGCCTAAACACTGCGGGCCTTCCCAAGCTTTGCAGACCTTATCCATCTATTTGACAACCGTATAAATTTCCAGATAAAATTATCAGTATATTGAGCCTTTTACAAAAGTAAGATTTTCGTTCTAAATCAAGGCATGCGAAAAATTTTACCACAGGCATATAATTGATATTCCGAGGATAAAATTTAGAGCATAACGAAGAGTCAGGGCGAAAAGACAATTTTGCAAATGGCTCTATTGTCGTTCGTTTCATAAAGAATACATTAGAGGAGGAAGAATGTATCTCAAGCAAAGTGATCTATTCTGGGGAATGAGCCAGGATACGATTCAGAAAATAACTGATAAAGCCATCAAAAAGGAATATGAGCCCGATGAGGTCATATTCAGGGCCGAAGACCGGGCGGATTATTTTTTTGTACTGATCAACGGCAAAGTCAGGATGGAACTGCCGGGCAGCGGTCATAAGATATACAACAGTGTTCAGAGAGGAGAGATTTTCGGCTGGTCCGCCCTGCTTGACCGTGATGAATATTCTGCTACTGTTGTATGCGAAGAGCCAACCATGACGCTGAGTTTTCACAAAGAGAATGTTCAAAAATTGCTGGAACAGGATGCCGTGTGTTCTTCTAATTTCTATAAACAGCTGGCCCGTGCCCTTGGTGATAGGCTGTTGAGAACCTATGACCTCCTCGAATAGTCAGACTGGCTATTGCCTGAAGAGAAAATCGAGATTGATTTTTCTAATTTAGAAATTTTCTAGATAGTTTCTATCCTAAAACTTGATATTTTTTGGATCGAGATCGAGGCATGCGAAAAATTTTACCACAGGCGCCCTGAAAGAAGTGCCCTTGGGGTGCATATAATTCATATCTCGGAGTCTCACTCCGTTCGCTTACCGGAGGATAAAATTTTGAGCATAACGAAGATATCGGACAAAAAAACAGTTTTAGGTTGGAAGCTAGAAAAGATTCAACTGCCTCGCTTTACGAGCTGTTTTGTCGAAGAGCTTTACCATCGTCCTCTCGGTGATATTTTCATCGCCAAGGAGTCTACCGGATAACAAAGATGAATTCGGATCGTGATTTCGGTAATGCTCTTCTGCCCTGTCGTGGTCGAAGTTGGCATAACAGTAGAGGCAGCGATGGATGCAGGTATTGTAGGCACCTATATCGATACTGGCGACACAGCGACATGTGCTTCGCTGGTTTTTGTCTCTGGCAACTCTGGCTTCCACACCAGTAATCTTTGAGATAAGGACATCATCAATACATTTTCCCCTACGGATGCCAAACTCATCTAAATCCAGTTCTTGGGCACAGCTATCCAATTGTATTCTATGGTTGCCGGCCACCTCGGCGAGTTTTCCGGCAATTGTTTTTGCCTGATCAATGGTTGGTGATTGGTACGATATCCCCCGCATGTTTTTTTTGCACTTCTGGTAGACATCGAAAAAGCTGATCACACATTTGTGCGTATATGATTCCAACTGCTCAGCTATCCGACCAAACTGCTCTACATGATACCCAACAGAGAAGGTGTCGGAGAAGATGATCGGGTCATACCTCCAGATGACTCTTTCTGGCCCTATCAATGTAGATAGCTCCTGGAAGCTCTCTACGGACTTTTCAATTGGAGGTACACCCTGCTCTAGCTGAGCAGGATAAGGAGTGAGAGTGAACAGAAAGTAGTAATGGTAGTCAGACAGCTGTGCAAGTTTTGCTGACAACGGGGAAGGATTTTTGGTCCAGAAAACGATGCAGTCGATCACTTCAGGAGCCAGGCTGATTCTGGAAACCTGCTTTCTGTTCATGGGGTTGACTGTCAGCAGAAAGCCTTCCTTGAGCCTGTTGACAAACCATTCGGAATAGAAAGCGGGGATATCGGTTCTTCTGCTCGCTGAGAGGATCAAACTTTTCCTTCCTGTTTACCGCTTTGGTGTTGAGCTATTTTTCTGCAGGTCTGAGAGAGGCTTACTCTTTTCCGCATGAATAGAGCCGATATAATCGGCAACCTTGCTGCTCACCCCCGCCTCCTTGGCAAATTCCGGCCAGCGGGCCACCGCATCGTTTACTTCTTCGACAATCTCACCGGCTTTGTTGATCTCAATGTTCTCGGCAACGGCGAGAAGGTCACTGCCAGAAATATTCTTCTGTTTGCCGTTGATGGTCATCTTGTGGCGTTCGCCCAGCATGTCCTCCGGGTTTAAAGTAAAGGTAACATCATAGGCGGGTGAAAGATGCCAGGTCCCATCCCTGTCCATGGTATAGCTGATGTTTTTAACATGATCGTCGACATTGGCGCTCAGCACGTTAAAAACCATGCGGCGGTACTGCTGCTCTTGGGCCGGATAGGGAAGCTGCAGCTGGCGCATGATCTGGAAACCATTCTCATAGCCCACCGAGCCGGCTGGGTTCCAGCCGTAGTGGCCCATACAGGCCAGGGAAAGAGCATGGATTTTATGGTTATGATGCCGGTCGTAGCGCCTGGTCATAAAATGGGCGCGGCCGCCCTCGGCAAAAAGCTTGCACTCACTCATGTTGATTCCCGCAGCTCTCGCCATCAGAGAATAGGCATATTCAACTCTGCCGTTGTCCAGCGATCTGCCGAAACCAGCGCCTTCTTCCCCGGTCACCCCGTCAAACTTCAAGATCCAGTGATCGTAACCCTCAGGCAGTTTTGACTGCCCCGAGATCACATGACCCTCGTCATTGATGCCAATAACCGCTTTCGGTACAGCGCCGCCAGCCGAAACCCCAACCCGCAGTATATCGAGCATCGCCTCCGCCCGTTCCCTTTCGCTGCCGTCGATCCGGGTATCCAACCTGGTACGTTCGGTAAGCACCTCACGGGCCAGTTCCATAAGCCTTTCAATTTCCAGCGAAACAGCCCGGTTGAGCTTCTTCGAGCTGATCTGCGGCGCATACTCGAGGGCTCCCATGCCGCGCGTACCGATATAGCAGAGCCGTTCCACCGGATTAAAGGAGTTCGGACTCCTGCCGTTTCGCCTCAGCCAGGCATCGATGATCCGATTGCCGAAATCATCGGGCAACGAGCTTGCCAGCAGCCCAGGCAAACCAAAGAAAGTATGTTGATCAACTTCCGGGAAAGAATAATTCTCGCCGGCCCTGGCCGTAGCGATCCCCATATGAATGGGAGCTATATCCCAACCGTTTTTAAAAAAATCGGGTTCATATTCAAACACTGCATAGCCGCGGTCATCAAGCCAGGTAACAGCGCCCACCACTTCATCCCAAATTTTGACGTATGCCGTAAACAGTGGTTCCATGGTCTTCGTTTATCCTTTACGCTTCCCCGACGCCCTCTGCCGCCTTTTCCCCTCCAGCCTGGCTAACTGGAGCGGACTGACATTCACCACCGGCAGAAAATTTTCCAGCGCAGATAGAGATCCCAGCACCCGCAGAATTTTGATATAGGTGAGCATCTTGCTCTCTCCCTTTTCGGCAGACTGCACAGCGGTCACCGACAACCCTGTCAACTCGGCAATCTCCTGCTGACTGAAATTTTTGTTCAACCGCTGCGCTTTCAACCTCCGGCCCAGCTCAAGCGCAATCGCCCTGTCCGTCATTGATAATTCAATTTTCATATCACGTTATATTTAGTGTTTTAATTAAACATAACTCTATAATACATTATTTATAAGTTGTTGTACAGATTTTTTGACTACATTACTACAACTCAGTCTACCCCGCCAGATGAGAGGTACCTCAGACCTTTGCATTTCCAATACGGTATATTCATTTTGCCTGCGCGGCAAAAGATGGTTATGATGATGCAAATCTTTATAACAACATGACCTCAGGTAAGATTAGATACGAATGCAGAGAATCCTTTCCATAATCTTTCTTTTCATTATTTTGACGTTCTCCACAACCTGCCTGGCTAAGGAGAAAATCCAGATAATCACCGATGCCTGGCCGCCCTATGTCTTTGAGGAAAGCGGCACCCCAACCGGTTTTGATTACGAGGTTATGATGGCGGTTTTGCAGAGGATGGGCTACGAGGTCGACTTTCAATTCTTGCCCTGGAAGCGCTGTGTTGAGATGATCAAGACGCAGCAGGCTGATGGTATTCTTGATATCAGCAGAAACGAAGAAAGAACAGCGTTCATGCATTTTCCAAATGAACCATTGTCTGAGAGCACCTCAGTTCTCTTTCATTTGAAAAGCAGGCAATATACTTTTGCCAGCCTAGAAGACCTCAAGGGCCTGACCATTGGCACAATTCTCGGATATAAATACAGTAATACTGAATTTCTGGAGGCAGACTATTTTGTGCGGGAGCCGGTGAAATCAGAAGAACAGAACTTTCGAAAACTGATCCATGGCCGCATCGACCTGCTCCTCACCAACAGGAATGTCGGGCTTTTTACGGCAAAGAAGATGGGCTTGCTCGATAAAATCAGCTATCTGCCCAAACCGTTAAGCAGCGGCAGCAACTACCTGGCCTTTGCAAAAAAAAAGGGATACGCCAGCCTGACCGTGAGGTTTTCAGAGTCTCTAGCGGAGTTCAAGGAAACCGAGGCTTACAGTTCAATCCTCCAGCGTTACGGCCAACAATAAACCTTTCCCGCTGTTCAAAGAGTTGTGTTGCTTGAAACTTTGCTTCTCCAGCTCTCATACTCCTGCATGTAGTCTTCCACCACCTTTACAGGGTCAAGCGCCAGAAAATCGGCATAATTTTTTAAGTAGCTCTTTAAGTAGATTTCGCGCGGCAGGTCTCGAAAATTTTGCTTTTCGATATTATCCAGATGCTTGACCTGGATATTTGAGGATATGGAAATGTCGAGCAGATCGACGCCAAGTGTTTCGCGGATATGTTTCAATACATGCCCGTCAAAAGAACCTACCTTCTCCACGATATCTTTAATTTTCTCCTCTTTTTCTACATTGATGAGGTGAAAATGCTTCTTGAGTTCCTTGTAGGCAAACTCAAGCTCCAGCAATATTTTGCCGTTTTCTCTCTGAAACAACTCATTGTCCAGGGCAATGGTGGCAATGGATTGTTTCGTATAAAGCTCCTTGAGATCCTTGTAGGATCTGCGAATCTCAGCCAGAGAGGCATCATTGGGTAATTCAAGTACTTCGTAGTATCTTTCCAGTTTGCCGAGTTCTAACATGCCTATTGCACCCGCATCTGTTTATTGTCGAGTAGATTAGTGGTGATTTTTTCAATCTTGGTAGCACATCTGGACTTGGGGTAGACCTGCAGGTAGGGCTGCTGCCTGTTGATCGTCTGTGGTATGGTATCATCCTGCTCGATGTAACCCAGATAGTTCGCCTTGAATCCCAGGTATTTGATGCACAAGCTCCGCACCTGGTTTCCCAGAGAAATATCCTTGGTGGTTTTTGCCTGATTGATGATGATGTTGACCATGTATCTCGCTAGCTCATCATCAATAATCTCACCTGCTTCATCCGATTTTTTCCTGAGCAGGCCGATGAATTGACGCAGATTGCCAATCTCGTAGCCAGCCTTTTCCTCCACGGCATTTTTAAAAACATAGCCCAGCTTATTGTCGACGAAAGCTCGATGCAGGCAGCGATAGAATCCATTATTCAAAAAAGAGAACATGTTTTCCAGCGCGGTGATTTGCGGCAGGGTCACGACAATCTTTTTGTCAGCCAAAAGAAAGGTATCAACGATATTGAAATGGGTGCCGGATCCTAGATCCATGATGATAACATCGGCGCGAAGCCGCTTGACATGATTGAACAGTTTGATTTTCTGGGCGTATTTTATGCTTTCCGGCTCAAAGTAGCGAATCGGCCCGACGATGAGGTAGAGATTCTTGATCTGGGTATCGACAATCAACTCTGGCAGCGAAGCCTTTTTGGCAAAAAAATCAGCCAGAGATTTTTGTGATTTACTCACCCCGAAAAGCGTGTGGAGATTGGCACCGCCAAAATCGGCATCGATTATTACGGTCCGTTTCCCCTGGGCGGCCAGGCAGGTGGCAATATTGGAAGTGACGAAACTTTTACCGGTTCCACCCTTTCCCCCGCCAACAGCCCAGATTTCTGGTCTTTTTTGGTAATATGCGTTCATGCAGTTATTTCAAAATTAGTTTCTATCCTTATCTTATCGACATTTTCGATCAACTATTTAGTACCTTAAAAGTTCTCGTCCTGAAATCACATCATCCTTCCGATCATCTCATTTTTTCATGCCAATTGCAAAATTTTGGAAAAAAACTTCAAACCAGCCGACCACCTTGATTCTTGACGGGACCCTGAACGGTGTTGTACTTGTGAAGTGAAAAGCACAGGAAATCATTCTCAAGAAGAAAATACATTGAGATCGTTTTACGAAGACCATCACGAGGCCTATTTCCAAGCCACCGCACATCTCGATCCCACACCATTTCTCACGCCATTGGTAGACAGGCTGAAACCCGGTGCGACCATCCTGGATGTAGGCTGCGGTTCTGGTAGGGATTTGCGCTGGCTGGCAGAGCACGGTTTCAAACCGACAGGATTTGAACTCTCACCAAAGCTGGCAAAAATGGCAAAACACTTTAGCCAGCAAAAGGTAATAAAGGGTGACTTTACCAGCTTTGACTTTTCCAAGCTGAGCTTCGATGCGATTCTACTGGTAGGTGCACTGGTACACCTACCGCATACTGATATACCAGCCGTGCTTGTTCATATCTGTAAGGCGCTAGGCGAGCAAGGTTTGCTCCTCCTCTCGCTGTAGGAGGGTGATGGCTTTAACAGGTCTGCAGATGGCCGCGTTTTTACCCTTTGGCAATCGAAGAAGTTGGAGAGTGCTCTTG
>JAAUYI010060125.1_pt1 | contig 10590 bp, 12 predicted proteins | sample 7278041 | NCBI WGS metagenome assembly JAAUYI01 (sample SAMN14350216, study PRJNA611818) | marine sediment metagenome | isolation source: surface marine sediment (0.6m) | place: French Polynesia: Moorea | collected 2018-08
CGGCCAGCCAGTCCTCCACCGGCGCGCGCGCGGCATGTTGCAGGGTCAGGAAGCGGGCATAATCTTCGAGCGAGGTCCAGCCGCTTGCCGCTCGCAACGAATGATCGAGCAGGTCATGCGCGCTTGCCGTCGCGCCGCGCAGACTGTGGCGCAGATTTTCCGAGTGTGCTCCGATCCCGATGGCTGATCCTCCTGCCAATTGTCATCCTGAAGCGACAGGACGACTGTCCAGCAAAGATGACAGAATGGTACGGGAGATGCAATTGACCCCTAGGGGCCGGCCGGATCAGCTCTTTTCCAGCAGCCTGCCGCCATGTTTGCGGACCGCGCGCTCCAGCGTTCCGCGCAGGAAGCCGAGAATTGCGGGCAGGTCCATTTCGATCACGACCTGCTCTTCGTGAACCTCGATCCGGCCATGGATTTCCTGCCCAGCCGCGGTGATCAGCAGGTCCATATTGTCTTCGTCGGGCCAGCTGGTTTCGACCGTCGCCATACCCGGCGGAAAATAGCTGCCGATTTCGTGGCCGTGCGCATGCATGCGGCGGCGCACTTCCTCTTGACCTAGCTTGTGGGGCAGGGTGACGCGCATCCGTGCTGGTGCCCTAGTCTTTCGACCCGGTGGATTGACGCATATCGTCGAGCAATTCGTCGCCGCCATAGCGGTATTCGAGATACCGATCCTTGATCGCCAGATCATCCAGCGCGCCTTCGGCCAGCCGGCGGGTCACGCGGTCGATCTCGCCCGAGAGCTTGCCGAGGCTGTCGGTCAGGCGCTCATCGGCATTCTTGCCCGCATGGGACTCCTTGCGCAGGTGCTCGGGAATCTTGCGATAATTGTCGATCGTCTCGGGAATGTACTCCCCCACCAGTTCGCGCACTTCGCGCACCGAGGGGTGATCCGCATCGACCGTTTCCAGCTGCATGCCCAGCGCGTCGAGCTGAACGCCCAGGTCCTCGACGATCTTGGCGGCAGGAGGCGGCAGCGCCGGGCGCTGCGACTCAAGCCAGAGTTCGGTGCGAGCGACCATCTGTTTGGGATTGCCCTGTGTCAGTTCCGAGCGCTTCGGAATCTTCACTTTCGGAAAACTGGAAAAGACCGCTATTGCTATGGCTGTGGCAACCACGACGGCCATAACCCCCCAGAATCCGATCCCGCTGAACAAAGCACCCGCGATTCCGGCACCGATCCATATTGCAAGGACGGCGAGCACGATGTTGCGCACCTTGGTCAACAGATTCTTCGTCTTGAGGCCCGCCGAACCTTTGCCAATCGACGGCCCCGGACGGTGGGTGCCGCCCTGCCGTTGGACCTGCAGCGACTGGCTTGCCGCGCTCAGGATCTGGTCGGATTGTTTGGTGCTGTCTGTCACTAAAGATTCCGTCAGCTATCCAGCGCCAGTAGCGACGGTTCGGAAGCGACCTTGGCCTGCGCCTGCGCCTGCCCTTCGGCGCGAGCGATATAGCCTTTCGACTTCTCAACTTCGTCGCTGAGGACGGTAACGGTCTGCTTCATGCTGTCGAGCGCGCGGACCTTGAACTGGTCGACCTCGTCCATCGTGTCGTAGATATTCTGGAAGGCGCGTTGCAGCGTTTCGAGCGGGATCGTGCTCGACGCGGCCTGCTCGTGGATCTGTCCGGTCTGCTCGCGCAGCAGTGTGCTGGTCGAATCGATGATATCGCTGGTCGTCTCATTGAGCGACGTGATCTGCTGCAGCACCAGCTTCTGGTTGGTCATCGCCTGCGCCACGGTAACCGCCGTACGCAGCGCGCCGACCGTGGTGGTGCTGGCGCGATCGACGCCTTTCACCAGCTCGACATTGTTCTTCTTGACCAAGTCCAACGCGAGATAGCCCTGCACGCTCACAGCCATTTGTGTCAGCAGGTCCTGCGTGCGCTGACGCACATAGAACAGCGCGCTTTCGCGCAACGCCTTGGCTTTTTCGGGATCGGAGGAATCGAGTTCGAGCGCTTTCGCCTCGAGCCGCTCGTCGAGAGTCTTGGCGATGTGGATCATCTGCTCCAGCTCGCCCATCGCCTCCCACAGCTTCTGCCGTTCGGTGTCGATCGCTGCGTTGTCGAGATGCAGTTCCTTCTTGCCGCTCTCGAGCCGCTCGAGGATCGCCTGGATGTGGCCTTGCGAAGACGTGTAGCTGTCGAAGTAGTTCTTCAGCTTGTTGCCGAAGGGAATGATGCCGAACAGCTTGCGCGGGGCAAGCAGCTTGCCCTTTCGGCCCGGATCGAGGTCTTCGACCGTGCGCCGCAATTCGGCAAGATCGGTGCCGACGCTGCTGTCCGCGTCCATCGCCCGCACCGGCCGATCGAGGAAGCGGTTCGACATCGCCGCAGCGGCGCGAATCTGTTCCTGCCCCATGCGGGTGATCTGGTCGACTTTCTCGCCGAACGCGGGGGAGTTTGCATCCTCGGCGACAAGCTCGGCGACGAAGCTGTCGACCTTGTTGTCGAGCTTCGTTTTCTGCTCATCCTTGACCGGCACGAGGCCTGCTGCCTTTTCCGGCGCAACCGCAGGCACCGGATCGGGCGGCGTCAGCTCGAAATCGGTCGCGTTTTTTGTCGCGGTGGCGATATTCACTTCGGGCTTGGTTTCGGTGGTCATTCGGTCTTTCTGCTCCCTCGTCCGGTTGCGGAACGGCTCCCGCGCGCGGCCCTGAACTGCAATCACTGTATTAGTGATCTAAAACACAGGTTTCAAGATTGCCCGTTTCGTGCGCTCGCGTCCAATGATTTGCGCGGAAGCTTTTGTTTCCCGGCGTTTGCGCGTAAATCGCGCGGGTGAGCGAAGAAACGGACAAGAGCGCGTTGGCGGCGCATTCGCCAGAAGTGGCCGACGTGACCTCCACGGAATCGGCACCAGTTCGCGGCAATTCGTCCTTTCGCCGCGTCCTGTTCAGTCTGCAGCGCTGGTGGCGCGAGGATGTTGTCGGCACGGTAGACCAGGCTCAGGTGATCGAGAAACGCCGCGCCGAGTGCACTCTTTCGGAACGCTACCTGTTCATGACAGCGATGAGCGCGGGCATCGCGGTGCTCGGCCTGCTGCTCTCGTCTCCGGCGGTGGTGATCGGGGCGATGTTGCTCTCGCCGCTGATGGACCCGATCATGGGCCTCGGTTTCGCGCTGGCGATTGGCGACTACCAATGGCTCAAGCAATCTGCGCGCAGCCTCGCCTGGGGCACGGTGATGGCCGTGGGACTGACGGCGCTGCTTGTCTTCATGTCGCCGATCCAGACGATTACGCCCGAGATCGCTGCGCGCACGCAGCCCAACCTGTTCGATCTGTTCGTCGCGCTGTTTTCCGCGCTCGCCGGCGCCTACGCGATGATCAAGGGGCGCGAAGGCACGATTGTCGGCGTCGCTATTGCCACCGCCTTGATGCCGCCGCTCGCGGTGGTGGGTTTCGGGTTTGCGACCATGAACTGGACGGTCTTTTCGGGCGCGCTCCTGCTCTATGTGACCAACCTGATCACTATCGCGCTTACGGCCTGGGCTATGGCCCGGCTCTATGGTTTCAGGACCGCGTTGAGCGAGCGTAACACCCAGTTCCAGAACATCGCGGTGGCGACCGTGTTCATTGCGCTGGCAATCCCGCTGGCGCTATCGCTGCAGCAAATCGCGTTTCAGACCAACTCGCAGCGCGTGATTCGCGGCGAAATCGAAGAAAAGTTCGTACCCGAAGCCGAAATTTCGCGGCTCGATGTGGACTTCCGGGCCGAGCCGATCCTTGTCACCGCGACGGTTTACACCCCCGTGCTGCGTTCCGACGTCGAAGCGGAAATCGAACGCGCACTGGCTGGACGGATCAGCCAACCGATCGAATTGTCGCTCACCCAATTGCAGGTCGGCACCAGCGCCAGCGCCGCGGAGCAGGCGCAGCTTTCCGCAGCGCGCGCCAGCGAAGAAGCCGATGCCGCCGCACGCGCGCAGGATCTGGCAAAGCGGCTCGCGTTGGTCGCGGGCGTCACGGAGAACGACGTTGTGATCGATCGCGTCCGTCGCCGCGCCATGGTGCGCGCAGGACGCCTCGAAGGAGCAAGCCTCGCCGCCTATCGCGCGCTCGAAGAGCGGATCGTCGCGACCGAGCCCGAATGGGCGATCGAAGTGCTTCCGCCGGTTGGTGAATTGCCTAGCGCGATCCCGTTCCAAAACGATGGCCCGACCGTGGAAGGGGCCCGCGCGCTGAGCACGGTGGAATGGGCGTCCAAGCGGATCGACCTGCCGATCGTACTGGTCGGCGAGCCCGAAGTGGCAACGCAGGCGGCAGAAATCCTTGCGATGCGAGGCGTCAGCGTGAGCGTAAGGGAGGACACCGGCGTCCTGCGCGCCGAATGGGCTTCGGCAGCGGAATAGGTCGAGATCAAGCCGCCAGTTTCAGCGGCACGATCTCGCCAGCCAGGTACAGCTTCTTCGCTTTGGCGCGGCTGAGCTTGCCCGAGCTGGTGCGCGGCAGCGTGCGCGGCGGGACCAGTTCGACCACGCAGCTCATTCCGGTGACCGAGCGAACCTTGTCGCTGATCTGTTCGCGCAGCTTTACGCGCTCGACCGGGTCCGAGACGCGGCAGTGCACCAACACCGCCGGGGCTTCCTCGCCATTGTCGGTCTCAACCGCAAAGGCTGCAATGTCGCCATGGTTGAAGCCGGGCAGCTGCTCGACCGCCCACTCGATATCCTGCGGCCAGTGGTTCTTGCCGTTGATGATTATCATGTCTTTCGCCCGGCCGACGATGAATAGGTAGCCGTCGGCGGTGTAGCCCATGTCTCCGGTGTCGAGCCAGCCATCGACCAGACAGTCATCGGTGGCTTCCTTGTTGCGGAAATAGGAGTGCATCACGCTGGGGCCACGGCACCAGACCTTGCCGATCTGGTGATCGCCGCGCGGATGCCCTTCTTCGCCCCTGATTTCGACTTCCATGTCGGGCAGCGTCTTGCCGCAATTGACGATGGCGCGGTAGCGGGCCGGGCGCGAAAGATCGCGCGGCGTGCCGGAAAGGCGTTCCTCTTCCACCAGTTCGACGCGGATACCTTCACCGGGCGGCATCACGGTGACGGCCAGCACCGCTTCGGCAAGGCCGTAGGACGGGGTAAAGGCGTCAGCCTTGAACCCGGCATCGGCAAAAGCATTGACGAAGCTCTGCATGACATCGGGCCGGATCATGTCCGCGCCGTTCCCGGCGACGCGCCAGCGCGACAGGTCGAAGCGGTCCGCAACATGACTTTGGCTCGAAATGCGGCGGGCGCAGATGTCGTAGCCGAAGGTCGGCGAATAGGAGAGCGTGTTGCCCTGGTTGCGGCTGATCATGTCGAGCCACGCCAGCGGGCGGCGGGCGAAGGCATCGGGCTTGAGGTAATCGGCCGAAACCTGGTTGGCGATCAGCGACAGGAAACAGCCGACCAGCCCCATGTCGTGATACCACGGCAGCCAGCTGACCACTCGGTCGTTCTCGCCGAGGTCCATCGTGGTCGAGTGACCGTAGAGATTGTGCAACAGCGCCTTGTGCGTCACCGCCACCCCGGTCGGGAAGCGGGTCGAGCCGCTTGAATATTGCAGGTAGCAGATGTCTTCGGGGTCGGCCTCGGGCAGCTCGCATTCGGGGGCTTCGCGAGTTTCGAAGTTCTGCCAGCTCTCGCTGGGGCACCCCTGTCTCGCAGCAGCGGCGTCGGCCATCTCGCCGATCTCTTCCGGATAGATCAGGATTGCCGGGTCCGAGCTTTGCAGCTGGACGGCGAGCTGATCGATGAAGCTTTCCTTGCCGCCGAAGGTGGTAGGCAGCGGCAGCGGCACCGGCCACGCGCCGACATAAACGCAGGCGCAGAACAACGCAGCGAATTCGGGGCCGGTTTCCGCGATCAGTGCGACGCGATCTTCCTTTCCGATACCCGCACCAACGAGGCGCCGGGCCATAACGAGGGCGTCCTCACGCATTTCCGCAAACGGATAGACGCGTGACAATTGTCCACGCATATCGTGAAAATTGAGGCCCTTTTCGCTGCGCGCAGCGTAATCGATGGCCTCATTAAAGGTTGCAAACTGTGCACGAATGCGGGGCAAATCGCAGTCGTTCGGCGTCGGCGTCAAAACGGCGTCGGTCATTTTTTGTCGCGATACCCGTGGTTTGCGGCCCAGCACTGTGCGGCCTATCGTGTCCCGTATAACAACTCGCGGGGGGACGAGTTGCCTCCCAATTTTTCCCATTTGATAAGGACTGTGGCACGAATAAGGCGAAATGGTTGCACGAGATACGAAATTGTCATCGTCACGTAGCGAAAAAGGGGCGGGCAGCCCTCGCGGCAAAAGAGGGCGAAAGCGCCCACTCGATAACGCCTCGCTGCGCGATCTGGCGTTGCACTATGCCGCTCGCTACGCGACGACAGGAGCCAAGCTGGAGAGCTATCTCGCCCGCAAGATCCGCGAACGCGGTGTCGCCGAAGACGAAGATGGCCGTGTGCGCGAGCTCGACGTGACCGGGCTCGTCACCCGCCTGATCGAGCTCGGTTATGTCGACGACGATGCCTATGCCCGGATGCGCAGCCGCGACCTCACCGCGCGCGGATTTGGCAAGCGCCGGGTCGAGCAGGCGCTGTGGGCGGCTGGGGTCGAAGAGGAGGTGCGGGGCGTCCATGCACCGGGCGAAGCCGCGAGCCGCCGGGCGGCGATCCTGCTCGCCCGCAAGCGCGGCTTTGGCATGTTCGGGAACCGGATCGATCCCGAAGCGCCTTTGGATGCGCAGCGTGCCGTAAAAGAGAAACAGATTGCCGCGATGCTGCGCGCAGGCCATGACTTCGAGCACGTGCGGTTCATTCTCGATGCGGCAGATGAGGCTGACATCGAGGACTGGCTGGCAGAAGCCGAAGACGAAGCAGAGGACGGATCATGGTGAGGTATTTTGCGCTCGCAGGTGGCATCGCACTTATGGCGTGTTCACCGGCAGAAGGTGGCGGCGCGCTCGCGCAGGCTCCCGCCGGCGAAGAGCCGACTGAAGCGGCGATCGAGCGGCACCCGACCTCGGGATTGCAGATCATCGACGTATCCGTGGTGCGCGGCGAAGAGCGGATCACCTTCAAGACCGAACTCGCCAATACGCCCGAAGCGCAAGCGCGCGGCCTGATGTTCCGCACCGAACTGCGTGACGATGAAGCGATGCTGTTTCCATCAAGTACTCCGCAGGCGCGCAGCTTCTGGATGAAGAACACGCCGGTCGCGCTCGACATCATCTTCATCGGTGTCGATGGGCGGATCAGCAATATCGAGGAAGGCGTGCCCTATTCGCTCGATTCGGTGCCCTCGGCCGGACTGGCATCGGCCGTCCTTGAAGTGCGACGAGGTCTGTCGGAAGAGTTGGGGATCGTCCCCGGCAACAAGGTGGAATACCGCCTGCCCGAGTGATCTTCCTCCTTGGCGGTCACACACTAATCCGCTAATCGGCGCGCCTATGGGATTCTTCGGAAAAATATTCACTTGGTGGGACGGCGGGACGCTGGGCACCCATTGGTGGGCTACCCGCGTCGGCGGGGAGCATGTCGGCACCGATGCGGCCGGCAACAAGTACTATCGCAAGAAGGCGAAAGGTGGGCCGAATACAGGCTCTTACACTCAGAATGAAAAACGCTGGGTGATCTACAATGGCCCGAACGATTCAAGCCGGGTGCCATCGGAATGGCACGGCTGGCTCCACGGGGCCTTCGACGATGTGCCCGAAAGCCACTTGCCGCCGCCCAAGATCTGGGAAGCCGATTACACGCCCAATGCTACCGGTACTGCTGCCGCGTACCGCCCACAGGGTGCGCTCGAACGTGGTGGCAAGCGCGCGCGGGCCGACGGCGATTACGAGGCCTGGTCGCCCGAAGGGTGAGCATGGGAATGCGGCAACTGATCCTGCCTGTGGCTGCTGCGCTCGCCTTGGCGGCTTGCGGGGACGAAACGACCGAAATCGATTCTGCGTCAACTCAGGATGCCGCTCAGCCGGCGGCGGGGGACGAAACTCCGTCGGACAATTCTGCCGTGATCGATACGGGCGAAGCGACCCCGATGGCGGAGCGCGTCGCCACGATCGGACTGCTCAACAAACGCAACAATCTCAGCGAAGACCTCGAAATGCGGCCCGGCGAGAGCCGCGAGGTCGGCCCGGTGATCGTTCGCCTATCCGCTTGCGAGCGCACCGCGCCGTGGGAAATGCCGCAGGAGACCGGTGCGTTCGTGCAGGTCGATGTCCGCGAGCGCGGCGACAGCAGCCACACTCGCGTCTTTTCCGGCTGGCTGTTCAGGGAATCCCCGAGCCTCAACGTGGTTGAGCACCCTATCTATGACATCTGGGTCAAGGACTGCGCGATGAGCTTTCCAGGCGACGAATGAGGCGAGCCTTCACCCGCCGCCCGGGTGAAATACGCATAGGAATCGGCCAGCGATAGGGGCGTCGCAGCGTGCGCCTCGCGAACCAGCTTCAGATAGGCTTTCTGCGGCATCTCGACTGCGCCGAGCGTGGCAAGGTGATCGGTCATGAACTGGCAATCGAGCAGCCTGAACCCGGCGTGCCGCATCATCGCCACCAACCAGGCGAGAGCAACCTTGCTGGCGTTGTCGGCGCGGCTGAACATGCTCTCGCCGCAAAACACGCTGTCGAAGGACACGCCGTAGAGGCCGCCGACAAGTTCGGGCTCAACATCGTCGCCCACCTCCCAGCATTCGACCGAATGCGCATGGCCAGCGCGGTGCAACTGGATGTAGCTCGCGACGATCCTTTCGCTGATCCAGCTTTCCTCGTGGCCCGGGCGTGGATCCGAGCAGGCGCGGATTACATCTTCAAAAGCGCGATCTATCGTGACGGCGAATCGATCCTGGCGGATCGCCTTGCGGAGGCTCTTGGAGACGCGCAAACCGTCGAGCGGAATGATGGCGCGGTCGCGCGGCTCGACCCAGAACACTTCCTCGTCATCGCGCGCATCGGCCATCGGAAAGATCCCGCTGCGATAGGCGAGCAGCAGGGTATCGACGGGAATGGGGGCGCGAACCGGCGAATGCATGGGCGTTAATGTAGCACCGCTGCGAGGCCGCGCCAGTCGCGCATTGCCCGGCTTGCGATATCCTGTGTTGCCTATCGGGTGACGCTGGTATAGAGGCGCGCTTCCCGTGCAGGGGTGTAGCTCAGTTGGTAGAGCATCGGTCTCCAAAACCGAGGGCCACGGGTTCGAATCCTGTCACCCCTGCCATTTTCTCCCAGCCAGCCGAAGTCAGCGTGACGCGGTTGCCGTGCCGGTGGCGGCGTTGATCGTTACTATCAGCGGCTTGCCCGGCTTGCTCGTTCCGGTTTCGTGATCGTAGTCCATGGCCGGGATCGACAGCGTTACCCCGGTTGTTGGCGAGTAGCTGGATTTGGCCTTGTCGAGATCGAGACCAGTGAACCCGGTAGCGGCGTAACAGATGCGATCGCCGGTGAGCTCGGCGGTCGGATCGAACAGCAATATCACGAGGCCCGCGGACGCAGCGGCCGGTTCGACCTGATCGATCGCCACAACCAGGGCTTGGCCTTCGTAGAAACTGCGCACGCCGCCTCCGCTGCCGCTGATCGCGAGATCGTGCAGGCCCACATTGGCGGCTCCGCAGCTTTGGAGAATGTCTGCCGGAGTTTCCGGCGATTGCGCTGTCGCCGTGGCACTAGCCAACGCGAACAAGGCCGTAACACTGGCTGCGGCGGCGCGTTTGATCTTCGACATACGCATGGTTCGGTCCCCCGAATTCGTTTCACCAATGCGACCTTTCCGCCGGGTTTAGGCTACGGGAAGCCAACTGTCACTGAATTGGGAAGACATGCGTTGTTCATACAAATTGCGACAATCCTGAACGTTAGCTAACACAGTCGCTCAGGTTTCTGCCAGACGAACCGTGCACAATCATCGTCGAACCGAGCGAATGACTCGCGTCAAGGAGAACGATGATGACCCAGTACAGCTTCCGTACGTCGGGCCCCGATGCCTGGAGCAGCCCGCGTCCCTATCGCGACCCCTGTCTGCGCGCGCTCGCCTATGGCCCGGTGCGCCCGATGCATGAGCCGACCTGGCTGGAGAAGCTTTTCGGCAGGTAGTTGAGTTGGGGAGGGGCGCTCCGTCAGGTCCCTTCGAGCGCCCCTCTTTCCCATCAATACTCTTCGGGCTCTTCCGGCGTTTCGCGTCCGTAAGTCTTGCCCGCGAACTTGTCGCCTTGGGCCAGCTTGAACACCACACCCGACAGCAGCAGCAGCGCCACCAGGTTCGGCAGGGCCATAGCGGCGTTCGAAATGTCGCCGAGGCGCCAGACCAGCGTCAGGTCCTGCGTCGAGCCGACAAAAATCACCACGCACCACAGGACGCGCCAGATTATGTGCAGGATCTTCTCGCCGCCGCGGGTCGAGCCGGGGATGCGGTCGTAGATGAAGGTGATCGCGCGCTCTCCATAATAGGACCACGTCAGCAGCGTGGTGAACACGAACAGGATCAGCGCAGTCGATGCGATCAGTGTGCCGAGCGGGATCGTGCCGATCTCGAACGGGAAGGCCGCGGCAAACGCGCCGCTGGTCATCGCGAACCCTTCGAGGTCCGAGTTCCACG
>JAAUYI010171198.1_pt1 | contig 10579 bp, 9 predicted proteins | sample 7278041 | NCBI WGS metagenome assembly JAAUYI01 (sample SAMN14350216, study PRJNA611818) | marine sediment metagenome | isolation source: surface marine sediment (0.6m) | place: French Polynesia: Moorea | collected 2018-08
GTTTGACCGTGTTATCGCCACTAGCCGAAGCAATAGTTTGACCGTCGGGACTGAAGGCTACGGACCAAACCGCCCCATTATGACCAGTCAGAGTCTTCAGCTCTGTCCCATCTCGATTCCAAAGCTTGACTATATTGTCTGCACTCGCTGTAGCCAGCATCTGACCGTCAAAACTAAATGCCAATGCGTAAATGCGATCGCTATGAGGTTGAAAAGTCTTGAGCTCTGCCCCATCTCGATTCCAGAATTTGACCGTGGTATCCGCACTCGCCGAAGCGATGGTATTGCCGTCAGGGCTGAAAACTACGGCGTTAACTCCAGCACGATGACCAGTCAGAGTCTTGAGCTCTGTCCCATCTCGACTCCAGAGTTTGAGCGTGGTGTCAGCACTCGCCGAAGCGATGGTGTTGCCATCAGGCTCTAAAGCTAAAGCGTTAACCGCCGCGCTATGACCAGTCAGAGTTTCTAACAAAGTACCGTTCCTACTCCACAGTTTTACCGTCTTGTCCCAACCAGCCGAGGCAATGAGCTGCTCGTCAGGACTAAAAGCTACTCCATTCACTCCTGCGCTATGACTACTGAGGGTGGTTAGCAAGGTATTATCTCGCTGCCACAGTCTGACCGTCTTGTCGTCACCCGCCGAGGCAATAGTTTGACCATCGGGACTGAAGCTTACGGACCAAACTTCATCATCATGTCCCTCCAGAGTCTTAAGTAAAGTCCCATCTCGACTCCAAAGCTTGACGGTATTATCCCCGCTAGCCGAAGCAAAGGTTTGACCATCGGGACTGAAGTTTATTCCCCAAATATCATCATCATGTCCTTCCAAAGTCTTGAGCTCTGTCCCCTCTCGACTCCAAAGCTTGACTGTTTTATCGTTGCTAGCCGAAGCGATAGTTTGGCCATCAGGACTAAAGGCTAAGGCATTGACTGCCGCTTGATGACCAGTAAGAGTCTTAAGTAAAGTGCCGTCACGCTGCCAAAGTTTGACGGTCTTGTCCCAACCAGCCGAGGCAATAGTTTGACCATCGGGACTGAAGGCTACACCCCAAACCGCCGCCTCATGACTAGTAAGAGTCTTAAGTAAAGTGCCATCTCGATGCCAAAGTTTGACTGTGTTGTCGCCACTAGCCGAAGCAAGAGTTTGACCGTCGGGACTGAAGGCTACACCATAAACCTCTTTACTATGCCCAGTAAGAGTCTTAAGTAAAGTGCCGTCACGCTGCCAGAGTTTGACCGTGTTATCGCCACTAGCAGAAGTAAGAGTTTGACCGTCGGGACTGAAGGCTACCCCCCAGACCTCTTTACTATGACCTGTGAGAGTCTTCAGCTCCCTGCCATCTCGACTCCAGAGTTTGACCGTATTGTCCCAACTCGTCGAAGCGATAGTTTGACCGTCGGGACTGAAGGCTACCCCCCAAACTGCCCCATTATGACCTGATAAGCGGTTGGACTCGGTCGCTCCATAAATTGCCCGCCTGAGAATGGACTCTACCTGATTTTGGAGCTTTGTATCTACTCTGCCTAATCTTTGTAGTTTTTCTTGGGCAGCGAGCGCTTCTACCAGCGCGTCCAACCTGTCATTGCCAGCAAATAGCACTTCTGAAGATTTTGTGAGTGCATATAGCTCGCCAATTCTTACTTTCTGCCACTGCCACCAAGCCACCCCCATTAAACTCACAGCTAAAATCGAGCCGAGAGTTAACCCCAACATCGTCCACAGTTGACGACGCTTTTCCGCCTTAATTTGATTATCCCGCTGCTCCAGACTCGCTTGAATGAAACTTCGTTCAGAGTCGGTTAATTCTTGAAACCGTTTCTGCAGCCAATTTGAAGCATCTGTTAGGGGCTTTCCCCGCAATAGAGTATCTTGATTTGAGCCACTACCATTCCATTGCCATTGCCCTATTGCTGCTCGCAATTGTTCTTGCCAGCGACGAAAATCACCATCAAGGAGCAGCCACTGCTGCAAGCGTCCCCAGCTTTTAATTAACGATTCATGTACGATTTCCACCGTTTCTTTACCAGTGGAATATTTGCGGTTAGTTACTACCAGACGAGCAGATGCCAAGTGGGTGACCAAATCCCAGTTTTCTGCTTTGATTTCATCACGAGTTGCCAAGCGACGAGTGGCTTCTGTCTCTTCTCCTAAACGCACCAACTGTAGGAACACTTGCTGTACTCGTTGTTTATCCGTCTCTGAAAGTTGGGCATACACCGCCTCAGCATGGTTAGCCAGTGCCGAGGATACGCCACCAATCTCCGAATAAGCCTGATGAGTCAGTAAACCGTTCTGCTGTTTTGACCACAGCTGAGTCAGAGCAAACTGCAACAAAGGTAAACGTCCTGGCTGTCCCCACACATCATCGATTAGTTTATCGGTCAATCCCTGCTCCAGCTTTACCTGCATTCGTGCGGCTGGTTTTTCAATCGCCGATCGCAATTCGGAGCGGCTCATCGAACCAAGATTCTGAATTGCTCCCTGCGAGGCATCGCTCCAAGGGCGATCTAACAGAACATAGCCGTAAAAGTCAGCTCTTAAGGTCAGAACGAGGGTAAAAGCTGGAGCCAATTTCACCGCATTGAGCAATAAAGTTAAAAAAAACTGGCGTTCTGCCTGGGTAGAGAGGGTATAGAGTTCTTCAAACTGATCGGCAATCAGAACGAGGCGAGTCCTCGGTGACTTGACCAGACTTTTTATCAACTTACTTAAAGCTAGCTCATCTCGTCGGAGTGCCAGGAACAATTCCAATTCAACAATGCTGTTGTCGCGAGATGCTAAATTGTCCTCTTGGTTATGTTCTCGCTGCCAGAGAGGGACGAGTGCTGCTGCTAAAGAATCAACAGGATTATTTCCCGGACGAAAAGAGACTATCTGCCAGCGAAGATTAGTATCCTGTCGCAACCAAGGAATCAATCCAGCAAATACCACGCTAGATTTACCACTTCCCGAAGCACCAACCACAGCTACCAATGGCTTGCTTTTTACTGCCGTCACCAAATTAGCAGTGAACTCTTCCCTTCCGCAAAAAAAGTGTGCGTCTTCTTCCCGAAAAGCAAATAAACCTCGATAGGGACAAGGAGGAATTCCTCCCAACTGCAGCCAAGTTGGCGGTTCGACTGCTGGATTTTGACTGATTACTGGCAACCAAGAAGCACTGGGAAATTCATCCTCTAATCCTTGTAACTGTCTGCGTGCTTGTCGTACCGCTTGGTATAGAGGCGATCGCTGGCTGGCAAAAGCTGAGAGAAAATGCTTGAAAAATTCCTGTGCCACGCGATTTGGCACCGGCTCCCGCATAACTATAATTATAGGAAGGTTCAATTTCCCCAGAGCATTTGCTAATCCCAGACCATCACAGGAATTAAAAATTGCTAGGCGTAGACCATTTTCAATAGCTGCTTTGAGAGCTTCCTCTAACTGTTCGACCGTTAGGCTGTTGTTTGTTTTGTTCTCATTAAGATAAATTCGACCCGTTCCCCCCTCGCTTTGACTGTGACCAGCAAAAAAGAGAATGTCCCAGCCTTGAGAATTCCAAAGCTGCCCGTTGAATTCCTGGCGGGAGGGATTGACCAGAAAAACGGTTTCGGCATCGGGTAAGCTTTTTAAAAACCTTCTTTCTACCTCTAAATCGATACCTTGACTATTGCCCAAAACCGCCAAGATTCTGACTTTTTTTCTGTTGACTTTTGGCGGCGATCGCTTGATGCGTTTATACTCTGGTTGAGAAAGAGCTGCTTCCGAGCAATAATAATCTTCAACGAAATCCCAGCAGTGCCAAGGTAATCGTCGTAGCTGTTCATCATCGGTTTCAATAATGACCCGAATTTCTTCGCTTGGGTCTAATTGCGATCGCAGTTGCCTTTCAATGTTGAGAAACTCCACCGATTTGAGCCAGTCATTGAGGCTCTTGTGTAATTTTTGACCTAACTCATCGAAACTGACCTCAGAAACCTGAGTTATGCCCCCTTCATCAATCTCCAGCTCATCGTCATCATCTTCGTCTGCCCCTCTGGAATGTAAAATTAAACGACTGCACAGAGCCTTATAGATTGACTGCCAAGTCCTGTAGGATTCAGCTAGAGCTGGGGCAGCCGGTAGACTGCCGATAAATTGCTCTGGTCGGTGATAACCTGCTGCCCACAATTGAGCGGTAACTCGAGGAAATCCCTCGTACAAGTCCCCACTTCCCAAATTGATAACAACTGACTTGCTCATCACAGGGTGTACCTTCAAAAGTATTACTTAATCTTATCGATTTTTTATCGATTTCTTGTCGATTTTGTATCGATTGAAGATATATGGCAATCCTGAATCATTAACAGTCGATAATCGAAGCAAGTATGAGGATTTAATTTGTATTGGGGCGATCGCGTTTAGGAACTAACCTGCTTATTCCCATCAGATTCCCGAACCAACTCAATATGTTCGTGCCATAAATACCAAGTGTTGCGCCCTGCAAACTTAATATCTCTAATGCGATCGCCAAAAGTTACTTTGAGATGTCCTTTCTCTTCTGTATAGGCAAGAAGTGGAAATTCACATCCTATCGGAATAGCAACTTTTTCTTTATTCTCTTGTAGCTCAACGTGACTGCAAGTTTTGAGTTTCAAAAAAGTAGGGTAAATTGTACGAAGGCGATCGCTCCGAAAAGGCTCGATCTTATTTGCTTCCTGAATTGCTATCGAATCGGGCTTAAGAAACAAAGTCTTTTCTGCATTTGTGCGCCGTACTAATCCAGGTAAAGTTATCCCACCACCTTTTACCCAACGGTCAAATTCTGCTGCTGCTCCTTTATAATCGCCACTGTTGAGTTTTCGGAGCATAGTACTTTTTTCAAATGCTCCTAGTCCAACATTATAGGTAAAGCAGACTAAGGCACTAAATTGATTACTTTCCAACTTTACCTTAACTAGAGATGCCACCCCATCGGCAAATTTTTTAACATCTTCTAGCAACCATTGTTCCGCAGTTTTCTCATCGATCGTCATTCCTAATTTGACTCGACTTCCTGTAGTACCATAGCCAATAGTCAAAACCCCTGCTGGGCAATAGTAAGCCTTGGCACAAAATCCTTCAAAATGCTTAATCAGGTTTAGCCCTTCTTGGTTAATCTTCATCGTTAAAATTCTCCTTAAGTTAAACTAAATTGGGTTAAAATTTTTCTTCTTGGGAAGACTGAGAATGTTGCTGAAGTCGATCTTTTGCCATCTCTTCTAAAGATTTTGGTTGCTGACGACCTAGAAAAGCTCCTGCTCCTCCTGTAATCAGCCCACCTCCTAGGGAAGCGAGCTTGACATTATTTTCAACATTGGGGCTTAGAATGATCGCGATCGGGGCGAGTACACCTACGATTGAAACCATTGCGCCAGCTACCGTAGAGATTAGGTCATTAACAGCAGCAGCTTTCGCTAGATAGTCGTCTGTCTGAGTATTAGGATCGTCTTTGAAAGAGTAATAATTCATGTTTTAATCCTCGATAAATTGAAATAAAATTATGGGTTTTTATTCCTATAAATCAGAAAAAGTGGTAGCAAAACTAGCACGAAGAAGTATTTTTCATCGCTCGATTCGGGCTTTTTCTGTTATGTAATTGATTCTTTTCTTTTCCTTTGGTGTTGGAATAAAAGGTCGAGATTCTTTATCAACCTTGCTATCGGTAAATAGGTGTAGGGAAAATTAACTTACGCAGTTTTTGTTCTAGAAATGAGCAAGAATATTGGCAAAAGCAGCAAATTATTAGACTTATGATTACTCAAATATCAGAGCTAGCTAGAGGTTTGCCCTGAATTTTTGAGACAAAAAAAGGCATTACCTTCTGGCAATGCCCAAAATAATAGTTATTTGTAGTATTTTTGTTTTAAATTAATATTATATTAAACTAGTATTGTCTCCATGGAGATCTATCGTCATAACCGTCAAATTGAATACTTGATAGCTTTATCCATCTGCAGGATTTTGTGTATTTGAGTCACTATTACTTAAGACTGTGCGAAGCGATCTTGCTTCAACATATTTGTTAATCAAATCAGAAAGTTCTTGATTTTTATTGATTAAAAATTTTGCATACTTTTGTGGATCATTTGTGTCTTCAGTAGTCAAACTTGTCCACTCAGTAATCAGGCGAAATTTGAAGCTAGAGAATTTATTATTATATTTAGCAGAAATATCATAACTTTCAGCAGGACGTGCTGTTATGTTTATTTCTCTTAAAATTATCAACAAAAGACCAAAGATATATGGTACTTTCGGTACTAAAATTTCAAGAATATCTTCAATACTTTGTTCCATATCCTTAGTGTTATTTGTTATTAATTCAACAGATTCTACAACTGTATAGTTTTGTTTTTTTGTTATTATTTGTGTTGTTGTTGTTATTGTTGGTATTGTCGTGATAGATCCAAGTAAAACTAATAATATCGGAACGGCAAATTGCAAGTGGAAAAATACAACTAAAAGAAAATATGAAAAATACTCATGGTACCTAGATCTGTTTAATAAATAGCGATAAGATTTTTGGTAATTTTGATGAATTTTATTTTCTGGGGTTGTACCTGGTCGATTTTTGATAAACTTTTGACTCATGATCGACATCCTTTTAACTAGATAAAACTTGATTTTTTGGAAAAGAAGATTTTTTTCCTTCTTTCTGATTTTTAATAGTTGCTATCTAGATCGACTTGTGCACTTTTCAACTAAAAATAGACCAGAATAAAAATTTTTCAGGAAAATATAAAAAACCGCAACTAAATTGCTAGAACAATAATTAGTCGCGGTAAATTAATTAACAAGTTCAATTACAATCACAGATACCATCTGTATCCCAGTTTAGTTTGACTATTCATCTTCTTCTCCCTTGATCACCTTACAAGTTACGCGATCGCACTGCATCTATTTTTGCCTGCTGGAAAAAGGTTAAAAACGGAATTTCTATGTCATCAATGTTTATAACTCTGTTATGATCTTCTACTTGTCTGAGTCGCTCATTACATGATCGATCTATAAGTATGAAGCATTCACCTTTAATTCGTGATTCATTTGTAATAGGTTGCAGTATAACTAATGCTTTAAGTTCAATCTCTTGCGTAGGAATTGATATTTTGTATGTAAAACGCACCTTTCCATCGTTACAACATTGCATCCAGTCCGATTTCCAATCTAATTCCCTTTCTAACCAGAATGTTCTTTGGTTGCCATTCAATCTAAGGGTTATTCTCTTCCTGTCTCCTCTTATAAACAGAACTTCATTTAATAATTTATTTTTTCCTACTTCCAAATCTCCTTCAATTATAATATCTGCATTATCTGTTTATCGTTGATATTTAATTTTGTATTCCCATTTTCCTTCTAGTTTTTTAATTATCTCTTTTTCTTTGTCTATGAATTTTGGAATTAATTCTAATAACAAAAATGTAGATAACACGAAGAGAAAAATTACTAAAAACGTTGTTTTACTGAAGTCAGCAGATGAAAGTATTTTTCCTATTTTTTCTAAAATTATTGGAATGTCCATTGTTACTGTTTGTCTAATCAACCAAATTTTAATTCCGAGATAATTCTTAATAGCTGTAAGTTAAATCAACTTATGCGCTTTTGGCCCTAGAAATAGAAACAAATATTATGGGGCTGCACGATTTCATGCCCTTCAAAAATCTATGTCTAAAATTAGAAACTGGGGTTTAGAAAATCTTCTGGCGTAGTATCGTAACCGCCATATTCATCCATGTACCGAAGGATGGAAGTGCCAAACTCATCGTGGGATACTCGATCGTTGAGCAGAAGATTTGCCACTCCATAAGGGCCTCTCAAGTGTGCCCCTGCGAGAACACCAGAAAGGGTAATTTTTATTGTTTTTGGTACACCCCTATCATTAAATGTCTTTGTTTGACCGAGGTAGTTATCTATGGACTTTCCTTGCCCTCTCAGCGTATCGCCGATCCGTTTCCAGTTCAGGGCAAAAGCTTCGCGAATAGCAAATTCTTGGACATTAGGAGAATTCTGAAATGTAGATTTGCTATCAATTCCTTTCTTCCCCGTCCATGTACCCAACCAATAATTCTTGTCTGCACCATTGCCATAGTAAACACCGTTTTTGGCTATGTAATAGCCAAGGTCAATCAGCAGAGCTTCTCCAAATTGATACTTGCCCATAAAACCTAGTGTATTTTCCACTCGGTACTGATTGGGATCTCCTGCTGGTAGTCCTGATTCAAATGCTCCTAGTGCTTCGAGCAGATCGTGGAAACTTCCCTTGCTTGGAACTGGTCGATTTTGTCCAGGAATAACTAGCACCATCCCAACTTTTAGCTGATTAGGGTCAGAGCCGATCGCGACACGATTAGCGTCGTAAATTTTTCTCCATGACTTTTCACTACCATCGCCGTAAAATTTCAGGGCTATTTTTTCTAGTGTGTCGCCAGATTGTACGGTATAGGTTTGACCAGACATAATTTTCTCCTTTCAATTAATTGTGATTGCAAGCTGACTTAGATAGAAACTCGATTTTTCTGTACAATCGAGTTTCTTGAACCCTGAAAACGTTAGCGGGATGTGGCAAAAACCTGAGTCCAGTAGTATTTATAGTTAACTCTGCCCCGATCGTTGGCGAGGAAGTAGTAACCCACACCAATCTCTCGTGCTTGAGGACTAAGAATGTTGCGACGATGACCGGCACTATTCATCCATCCTTGGACGGCTGCTTCAGGGGTAGAACCACCCGCATAAATGTTTTCAGCGCAGAATGACCATCGATAGCCTTCCGCTGTAATGCGATCGCTCATCTTAGAACCATTACGCCCCGTGTGTGAGAAAAAGTCTCCATTAGCCATGCTTTGGCTATGCTTCTGCGCCGCCGTAGCGAAAATTAATCTAATCCTTGAGTAGGGTAGGGAACTATCACAACCATCCCTGCTGGCATATTGGTGGGGTCAAAGTCTTCTTGATGCAATAATTCTCTCTGCATCATCGTGACTTTGTAAATCTCTTGCCAGCGAGATTCATCTCCGTAATATCTCAAAGCAATTGAACATAGAGTTTCTCCAGGTTTGACAGTGTGTTCAAGCTGGTAAAGTATGGGTGCATTGGGCATAATTTTTTCCTATTGATAAGTTGATTAATTCTGTTAAAAAGGTTTTTGACCTCGATAATTTCCAGGGGAAACATAACGACAAACTAATCGATAGTTGCCATCACCACCATCCACACCAGCACATCCTACTTGTGTGGTATTTTTCCAAACAATTTGTGTATAGTGTCCGACATCAGCCCAATTTCCAGTAGAGCTAACATTGGGAAAAGTGCCATACTTAAAATATTTTTTTTCATCACCCCAAGAATCAACCATTTGAGTAAAGGAAAACCTACGGGAAGTACCCATCCAAAGGTTTTCTCCTTGACCAGAAGTTTTACTATGCTGGAATGATCTATTTCGTGAGAGATAATTTGCCCATTTTCCTGCCTGTGCGGCTAATTGATTTGACCATCTTAGAGGAGGAAGACCAACTGATGAACGGTATTTATTGTGAGCCTTGAGAATTTCTTGTGCCATTGACATAGTTTTTTTTCTCCTAATCGTATGTGTTCTTTTTTTGAAAAATTTGTTCTTCTTTTGTGAGGTTGAACAGAAGCTAATTGCTTTTTTGTCAACCTTTCTAAATTCTTAATAGCTGCCAGTAAAATTTACTTATGCAGTCTTTGTCCTGTTGATAGTTGAACTTTTACAGCCAGCGACTCCATAACAGTGTGTATTTAAAAATATGCTTGGGATTTGTTTTCCAACGCAGATCGCCTTTAACAATCCCCATAAATTTGGCAAAATCATTTTTGGAGCGGATCACCTGACATCCAGCACTATGCCTACCAATGTTGTTAATTGGATTACTGCCGCCATGGTGGATATTAATTCCAAAATAGCCCGTGTATAGCACATCTCCTGCTCTGGAGAAGTCTTTATTACCATCTCGCCAAACTTTGACGCGATCGCCTGTCTGAACTAAAGCCTCGTATTTACCATTGTGAAGTCCTGTCTGCCAACAACGCTGTTGACCGAACTCTAGTCGAGCAGCCCCCTTGGCGTTGAGTTTGTTAATCGTGTAATATCGACCAGGTTCTGTCGTGCCGATATATAAACCTTTAAATTTTGGTTGATTGTTTTCAAAGATCAGACAGCCAATTAAGTCATTGAAGACATTTTGTGCATCGTTATTAGGTGTACCATCAGGGTTCATTCCTTCGATGCCAATGAGGTTGACAAATCCCGTCCCTTTATCTAGGGAATAGCCCCGTTCCTCACAACAAGCCACAACTTTTTCAGCTAAAGAACGGGGGTGTGTTTGTTTGATTGATTTTCCTGTTTGATCTAGTAGCTCTACATGACCATCATAGACATACCAGGTGTTAAAGTCCTTAATCTTTTGGTTAGCAAGACTGACCTTATAATGCTTGTTCTCATATTTGTAAGCCAACACGGGAAATTCTTGGGGAACCTTATCAACAAAGGCTTTGTGATTTGCTGATAGTTCCGAACTCTGAATTGCTTCTCGTTTCAAAGTCGTTGGTTTAACTATTTTTAAGACATAA
>JAAUYI010102697.1_pt1 | contig 10577 bp, 8 predicted proteins | sample 7278041 | NCBI WGS metagenome assembly JAAUYI01 (sample SAMN14350216, study PRJNA611818) | marine sediment metagenome | isolation source: surface marine sediment (0.6m) | place: French Polynesia: Moorea | collected 2018-08
ACCGTCGGAGAAAACCGCGCTGTTGAGGCAAGCGAAGTAGTTGTCGCGCGTCGGCACGACCTTGCCGAGCCACTTCTTCACCAGCTCGGGATATTCCTTGATCGCTTCGGAGATAGAAAGGAAGATCACGCCCGCTTTCTTCAGTTCCTCGCGGAATGTAGTGGCCACGCTGACGCTGTCGAACACCGCATCGACAGCGACCTTGCGCGCGCCTTCGACCCCGGCGAGCACCTCCTGCTCCGCTACCGGAATACCGAGCTTGTCGTAAACCGCCTTGATTTCGGGATCGAGCTCGTCGAGCGACTTGAGCTTCGGTTTCTGCTTGGGCGCGGCGTAGTAATAGGCGTCCTGGTAATCGATCTTCGGATAACCGACCTTCGCCCAGTTCGGCTCTTCCATCTCTTGCCACAGGCGGAAGGCCTTGAGCCGCCAGTCGAGCATCCATTCGGGCTCGCCCTTCTTGGCCGAAATGAATCGAACGGTGTCTTCGCTGAGTCCCTTTTCGGCAAACTCGGTTTCGATGTCCGAGGACCAGCCATGCTCGTATTCGGCCGCCTTGGCCGCCGCGTCCTTGGCTTCCTGGTCCATTTCCTGCGTGTTGATGTCGAGATTGTCGGTCATGCCGCTTCTTCTTCGAGAGTAGGGGTGATGGCCGGAGGATTGCGCAGCTGGTCGAGCGTGATCGCAGCCAGCGCGCCGCGCAGCGCATTGTTGATGATTGGCCAGTGCGGCTTCATGCTGCACCCGGTTTCGTAGTCGCACTGGCCGTCTTCGATACAGGCCGCCAGCGCAATCGGCCCTTCAACCGCTTCGACGATGTCAGCGACTGTGATTGCCGCAGCCGGGCGCCCAAGTTGCAGCCCGCCATGCGCACCGCGCACCGAGCGAAGCAAACCGGCGGCCGTCAATTTGGATACGAGCTTTTGCACCGTCGGAGCCGGCAACCCGGTTTCCGCTGCCAATTCAGCCGCGCTCACACGCCCGTCCCCGCAATGGCGGGAAGCTTGCGACATTGTAATCACAGCGTAATCGGCGAGGTTCGACAGGCGCATACGACTCGAAATCAATTCGGACAGATTTGTTCCGAATTGGAATTAGGAGCATTTCACTCCGAATTCAACGCAATCCTGTCTATTGCGAGTCGTTCGCGGTCAGGTGTGATGATCGCCTGCCCAGGAGTACTGCCGCCGTCTCCCCGTGCCCGACAGGATCAAACCCGCTTTGCGCCAGAGAATTGGAGGCAAAATCGGCCGGTGTTCGGCCGGTGAAACGGCGAACATCGCGGATCATGTGCGCCTGGTCGAAATAGGCTGCGGTTACTTCCTCGCGTAGGGATTGCGAAAGGTCCGGATTGGAAAGCAACATCGCCGTGCGAATCGCGCGATGCCGCATCAGCACTTGCGTCGGCGAGGCTCCGAAGAATTGCCTGCAAAGGCGTTGAATCTGCCGCCGGGACAAGGGCATGCTGTGGTAAAGGGTTTCGAGGGAGGGGTTGAGTTCGCTGCCCAGCCAACGGATTACTGCCTGAACAAATTCACGATGTCGTTGCCTGATCAAATGCGGCGCGCTTCGCAGGAGCGCTGCCAGATACGTAACGCCCTTTTCCAGTTCGGCGCGGGACGCGTCTCCTATCTCGGCCCAAGCTTCAATGTCGTGCAGAATTGCTGGGGCGGCGAATGTGTCTGGAGGAACCGCGCAATCATGAACCGTGTCGGCTGCATGCGCTGTCAGTGACACCCATCCGAGCGGTGTCAGCGAAGCCGCTACCGCCTTGATGGGTCCCACCACCCGCGCGCGCCCGGCGCGCAGTTGCGGGGCGTTCAGGAACAGGGGGCCGGTTCGGGTCTTTCCCCCGTCGGCGTATTCCAATTCGACGCTTCCTTGTGCGATCATCAGGAGTTGCGCCGAATAGGCCGGAGTCGGTTCGTCTATCTCCCCTGGGCCGACGTCCACTACATAGAAAGTGTGGACCATATCGGCCAGGTCGGCGGGCGGAGCGATCCATTCGATGCTCACCGGGGCCTTGGTCGCGGAGTTACTCCTAGCCAAGGGAGCGAAACCCCTCCAGACGATCGAGGTTCTTGAGTCGCAGCAATTGCCGGAACAGCGGATCGCCTTCACCGCCGAGGCGGGTAGGCGTATAGCCGCAATAACGCCGGATCTCGCGGATCATATGCGATTGGTCGACAAATGCTTCCGCGATTTCGGCTTCGCCTTCGTCCGGCAGGTCTTGCTGCGCCAGGAGGTTGGCCGCCCGGACCGCCCGGAATTTTCGTACAAGCGCTCGAGGCGTGAAGCCGAAATACCGAAGGACGAGGCGTTCGATCTGCCGACGCGAATACGGCAAGTCATCGAGCAAATCCTCGACCGGCGGGTTGAGCGAAGTCCCAAGCCACTCCAGCGTCTTAGCGATAACTATCTCATGCGTTTCGGGTATCGGCTGCAGGCGCGGGCGAATCCACTCTGCTAGCTCGAGACAGGCTTCCAGTCCCGAGGTCTCGTCGCTTAGGCAGCGGCCGATGAGGTCTTCCGAAAAGCGGTCGATCTCCTCGCCCAACAACTCGCGACCCCGCATGAAACGGTTGCCATACTTGTCGAGCGGCGCCTGTGTGAGCGCGGCCCATCCGTATGGGGAGAACGACACACCGATGCACCGCCACGGACCATACAGGCGATACGGCGCAGCAACTTCGAACGCGTTGAAGAGTACAGGACCGACCTCGACCTTGTCCTCGCGCTCGCCGAATTGGGCGGAGCCTCGCCCGCGGACGAGTATGAAGAGCTGCCCAGTCGTCCCTGCATGTCGGTCGTCGATAACGTCCTGGTCCCACTGCAGGTCGAACAGCGCCAGAATGTACTTCTCCAGACCTTTCGGCGGGTCCCAATATGTAAGGTTGAAGTGATCGTTGCTGGCATCGTCGCCAGAATGACCCAGGTCGGGACGGACGGCGTCCATCGAAGCGATGCGAGGGTCACCCAATGGCCCGGAACTCCCTCAGTCGGTCGAGATTCTTCATCTGCAACAGGACCTGGAAAATCGGATCGCGCGGCCCACCAAGCCGTGACGGCGTGTAGCCGCAAAACCGGCGTATCTCCCGAATCATGTGAGGCTGGTCAACAAACGCGCTGCCAATCTCGGCCTCGGCTTCGTCGCTCAGGTCCTCCTTGGCCAGCAAGGCAGCCGCCCTGATCGCGCGGTATTTTCGTGCCAAGGCTGCTGGCGGCAGACCGAAATAGCGCTCGACCAGGCGTTCGGCCTGCCGACGGGAATAGTTCAGCCCTCCGAACAACTCACTCATGTCCGGATTGAGAGAGGACCCGAGCCAGCCGATGGTGACCTCGATCAGTTTCTCGTGGCTGGGCGTCATCTTCGAAAGCCGCAGTGCGATCCAGTCGGTCAGTTCTTTGCACGCGGCTTCGCCTTCGACCTCGCCGGCAAGGAACCGGCGGTTCAGATCGATGCTGAACTCGGTCACATCCTTGCCAAGCAGCTCTTCTGCCGGAATGAAGCGGTCGAAATACTCGTTCGCCGGCTTCCCGATCAGCGCGGCCCAACCGAGCGGGGAGAGCGACGCGCCGATCGCCCGCCATGGACCCCGCATCCAGAATGGCTTGGCAGAACTGAATCCGCTGAAGGTGAAGACTCCGGGTGCGATGGGATCGAACCTGTCGCCGAATTGCACTTTGCCTTCTCCGCTGGGGAACAGGACAAGCTGTCCGAGTGCTCCGGGATGGCGGTCCTCGATATCGATTTGGGGATTCTCAAAGCAAAAAGTCGCCAAAATATGGCGATTTAGCTCCGCAGGCGGATCGAAGTATGCTAAGGAAAAATGGGACGGCATGGTAGCCTGGAGCGACCCTCTACCATGCCGTCCCACAGCCCTTCAAAGCCAAGGTTAGAAACTCGGCTTCAAGTGGTGTGGGAAACACGAATAAGGGACAAGTACTGCGACGCATTGTATCTGAGCGACATTCAAGCTGATCAATGTGAATTGGGCAAGTCTCAAGAAAGCTAGTTTGTCCGTTCGCGGGCGATCCAGGTGTTGATATTCTCTTCCAGTATCGAAAGCGGGACCGGTCCTGTGGTCAAGACCGCATCGTGAAAACCGCGAATGTCGAAGTCATCGCCCATTTCGGTCCGCGCCTTTTCGCGCAGCTCCATGATCTTCAACTTGCCGATCATGTAAGCGGTCGCCTGGCCCGGTGTGGTGATATAGCGCTCGATCGCCTTGACGATATCGCCTTCTGGGTTGGGCGTGTTGTCCTGCAAATACTGAATCGCTTTTTCGCGGCTCCAGCGCTTCGAATGGATGCCGGTGTCGACCACGAGGCGGCACGCGCGCCACAATTCCATGCCGAGCCGGCCAAAGTCGGAGTAGGGGTCCTCATAGAATCCCATGTCCTTGCCCAGTTCCTCGGTATAGAGGCCCCACCCCTCGGTGTAGGCGGTGAACCCACCGAAACGGCGGAACGGCGGCAAACCGGTTAGCTCGGTCTGCAAGGCGCGTTGCAGGTGATGGCCGGGGAAGCCCTCATGATAGGCGAGCGCTTCAAGCTCATTCTTCGACATGTCGCGCAGATTGTAGAGGTTCACGTAGTAGGTGCCTGGACGCGATCCGTCAGGCGCAGGGCTTTGATAGAACGCCTTGCCCGCGCTCTTTTCGCGGAAGGCCTCGACCGGCTTGATGATCATCTGAGCTTTGGGCAGCACGCCGAAATATTCGGGGAGTTTATTTTCCATCGCGTCGAGCTTGGCCTGCGCATCCGCCAGATATTCCTCGCGCGTGGTGTAGAAGAACCGGTCGTCGGTGCGGGTGAACTCGAAGAAGTCCAGCAGGCTGCCTTCGAAACCGACCTGCGCCATGATCGCGCGCATTTCGCCATGGATGCGGTCCACTTCGCGCAGGCCGATACTGTGAATCTCGTCAGCGGTCAGATCGGTTGTGGTGTAGCTCTTGAGCAGCGCGGCGTAATACTCTTCACCGTTGGGCAGGCGCCAGATCCCGTCGTCTGTCGGGGCGAAAGCCTGCTGGCGTCTCATTTCAACGAGCAGGCGCTCGTAGGCGGGAAGGGCTGAGGAGTTCCATGCCTCCTGGGCCATGCCCATCATCGCAATGGCCATGCTCGCTTCCGCCTGTGTGCCCTCGGGGAGGTCGGGAATAAACGGCGAAAGCTTGGAATTGAAATCCTGGAGCACGGCATTGTCGTCACCGGCTGCAATCAGAGCCTCGAGATCGGCGATAACATAGGGATAGACCCAATCGGGCGGCATGACGCCGTTGTCGGCACGTTCCCGACTTTCGGCAATCAGCGCATCAAGCCGAGGACCAATGCCCTCAATCCTCGAAATGTAGGCGCTCACATCATCGGTGGTGCTGATGCGGTGAATATTGATCAGAAACGCCGGCATACTTGTATGCGCGCCACGGCGATGATCGAACAGGAACCCGTTCTTGCGGAAAGGGTACAGTGCGGTTTCGCGTGCAGTAAGCTCTTCGAACAGCCGGAACGACAACGCATCCTGCTCGGAAAGGCCGGTCGGATCGAACAGCGCATTCATCATCGCCGAGGATTCGATCAGCAGCGCGAATTGACGCGCATCGGCTGCATCGGAGACTTCGTTCCACTTACCGTAATCCTCATCGCGTATGCCGCGATAGGCCTTAGTCTGTGGCGACAGGGCGAGCTGCTTGCGATTGTACTCCTCAAACAGGTCCGTCAGCTCTTGAGAGGACGCCTCGCTTTGCGTGACGGGCGTTTCCGGCGCGGTCTCGGCTAACGCCGCGCTGCCAGTAGCAGCGAGCGCGAGCGCGGAAGCGGATAAAAGAATGATGCGGCGCATGATGATCCCCTGTGCGATGCGGCTATGCCTCATCCAACGGAGCACGGGCGAATTGGTGCCGTAACTATATCCTTAGCCGAGCTCGCGGAAGTTCTTCGGGTCGATCATCTCGCTCAGGAATGGCGTGGCATCGTCGGTCAGCCGCTTGGGCGTGCGCCCCGCGAATCGGTTGATCTCCTTGATCATGTGCGATTGATCCGAGAACGCCTCGCCCAGTTCAGCCTCGAATTCAGGCGTGAGCTGCGGGAACGACAGCAGGGCGGCCGCCCTCAGGGCACGATACTTTCGCGCCAGCGCGTGTGGTGGCAGTCCGAAATAGCGCTCGACCAGCCGCTGCACTTGCCGGTGCGAATAGGCCGCGCACGCCATCAGATCAGACAGATCGGGATTGAGCGAGGAACCAAGCCATGTGTTGACTGTGCGGATCAGTTCGGCGTGCCGCGAGTTGATCGGTCGAACCTTGCTACCGATGTATTCGCCCAGCCCCAAGGCACAGTCGCGCCCGCTCGACGTGCCGTCGCGATATGCGCGAATCAGCCGCTCTCCGACTGGAACAATGTCTTCGCCCACAATGTCGCGCGCTTCGCGCAAGCGGTCGCGATGCTCGCCGGCATGCAGGCCTGTGAGTGCCGCCCATCCAAGCGGTGTAAGCGCCGCACCGATAGAATGGAATGGGCCATTCACCACGATTGGCGTCGCCGTCGAAAGCGGGGTCATGATCGCGATTTCGGGGTTGGGATCGCGATGCCCCTCACGAAAATGCATCTCTCCCTTCCCATGGGGAAACAGACTTAGATGCCCAACCGAGGCCGGCTGGATATCGCGAATGATCGGCTCGTCGCAGCGAAAATGATAAAGCGTGGTAACGTAGTCGCTGATCGATGCGGGCGGCGCGATGTAGTCGACCGTAATGAGCGAGGAAGCGGTAAGCTCGTACTCGGCTTTGCCGAAATCGCGCGAGTCGCGCGCAGAACTGGGATCGTCAGGATCAAACATGGGGCCGCCGTGATGGCGACCATGTAACTGGTTTTCTTGAAATTGGCATAAAAAAAGGGCGGCCCCGGTGGAGCCGCCCATTTGAGTTGAGGAACTCTTCGCATTGCTGCTCCGAGCCCTTCGGGTCGCAAGGGAGTTTCTAGACGCACTTGGCGCAGAAGAATTGTATGCAAACGACAAGGTTGTTCTCGCAAACCCCCAAAAGGGCGAAATTATTGCTGAAAATCAGCCACTCGACACTCCGAATCAAATCAGCTTAGGCGACATCGATGCTGTTTCGACTTCTCAAACCCGCCATTTTCGCGCTCGATTCGGAAACCGGCCACCGACTCGCGATTTCTGCACTCAAGAAGCTTCCGCCTCGATCCACTCCTGCACCGGTAGGACCGCTGTCTGTCGAAGTGGCTGGTCTTAGACTCCCCAACCCCGTCGGTGTCGCGGCGGGTTTCGACAAGGATTCCGAGGTTCCCGACGCTTTGTTGCGCCTCGGTTTCGGTTTCACTGAGGTCGGATCGATCACACCCCGCCCACAGCCGGGCAATCCGAAGCCGCGGCTGTTTCGCTTGGTCGAGGACGATGCCGTCATCAACCGGATGGGCTTCAACAATGCCGGGGCCGAAGCCGCGCTGACGCGGTTAAAGGCTCGGGAAGGTCGTCCGGGCGTGGTGGGCATCAATATCGGCGCCAACAAGGAATCGGACGACCGGATCGCCGATTATGCGACGATGACACGGCTGATGGCGCCTTACGCCAGCTACCTGGCCGTCAACATCTCGAGTCCTAACACGCCGGGCTTGCGCGCCCTGCAAGACGAATCGGCGCTGACCGGTTTGATCGACGCGGTGATCGAAGCCCGCGCCGGGAGCGGCGCGGCGTCGCTGCCCCCTATCTTCCTCAAGGTTGCTCCCGATCTGGAGCCTGCCGACATCGACGCCATCGCCCGAATTGCGCTCGACAAGAAACTTGGAGCGCTGATCGTTTCCAACACCACGATAACACGCCCGCCGCTGCGTTCGCATCATGCGGAAGAAACCGGAGGCCTGTCGGGCGCGCCTTTGCGTCCGCTGGCGCTCGAACGGCTGCGCGATTTCCGCAAGGCGACCGGCGGCCAAATCCCGCTCGTGGGCGTCGGCGGAATTGCCTCGGCGGAGCATGCGTGGGAGCGGATTCGCGCAGGAGCCAGCCTCGTCCAGCTTTATTCGGCCATGGTCTATCACGGACCTGGCCTGGGGGCGCAAATCGTCAAGGGGCTGGAGCGCCTGATGAAGCGCGACGGTTTTCAAACCATTGCCGAAGCCGTCGGAACCGAATAGCGCGCATCCTCATGAAGAAGACCATTCTGACCTGCCTCGCGTTCGCAGTCCCGCTCGCCGGCTGTGCCGATTACACCGCGCCCACCTCGACGCCGACTGCCGCGACTGAGACTGCAACTGGCGCTGTGAGTTCAGCTGACCCGCGCGCGACAGCTGCCGGGGAAGCCATCCTCGCCAAGGGTGGCTCTGCGACCGACGCGGCGATCGCCGTGATGCTCGCGCTAACCGTGGTCGAGCCGCAAAGTTCAGGCATTGGCGGTGGTGGCTTCATGGTCCGCTCCGATGGCGAGAGCATCGTCACCATCGACGGGCGGGAAACCGCGCCCGCTGCAGCTACCCCTACCCGCTTTCTCGACGACGATGGCGAGCGCCTGCCGCGCGACACACGCGTGATCTCGGGCCTGAGCGTCGGTGTCCCTGGCAATATCGCGCTCGCGGCCAAGGCTCACGCAGAATACGGAAAACTGCCTTGGGCAGACCTGTTCCAGCCGGCCATCACCCTCGCCGAAGAAGGGTTCCTGATGAACCGCCGGCTCAACGAATCGCTGTCCGGGCAAAAGGGTCGCGCGGACAAGACTCCAGAAGCGCGCCGCGTGTTTTTCGATGCGAATGGCGCAGCCAAGGCCGTGGGAACACTAGTCCGCAACCCCGATCTTGCCGAGGCCTTGGCCGACATTGCCGCAACCGGTCCGGAGGCGCTGTACGATCGCAACGCGGAAGACCTTGCCGAGTATATCGCCAAGGAAACGCCGCAAGACGGTGCAATGACTACGGCCGACATCAATGCCTACACCGCCAAGGATCGGAACCCGGTCTGCGGTCGCTATCGCACCTACAAAGTGTGCGGCATGGGTCCGCCCTCCTCCGGCGGTGTCGCGGTGGCGCAGATGCTGGGCCAGCTTGAACGATTCGATCTGGCCGCGCTTGGTCACGACAACCCGACCTTCTGGCACCTGTTCCTCGAATCGCAGCGGATCGCCTATGCCGATCGCGAACTGTACATCGGCGACGAGGATTTCGTCTCGGTCCCGGTCTCGGGGCTGGTCGATCCCGACTATCTCGCCAGCCGCAGCGCACTGATCGATCCGGCCACGGCGATCGTCGAGGCCACACCGGGTACGCCGCCCGGCGCTCCGCTGGCGCGAGCCGATGGCGATGAACCGATGGAGCAGGGCACGACCCATTTCTCGGTCGTCGACGGCGAGGGCAACGCTGTCAGTTACACCTCGACGATCGAAGGTGCGTTCGGTTCAGGCCTGTTCTTCGGCGGGTTCTATCTCAACAATGAGCTCACCGATTTCAGCCTGTCGCCCGAGCGCGACGGCAAGCCGGTCGCCAACCGCGTCGAAGGCGGCAAGCGCCCGCGTTCCTCGATGGCCCCGACCATTGTGTTCGACGAGGACGGCGAGATCGTGCTGGTGATCGGCGCCGCAGGCGGGCCGACCATTCCGGTGCAGGTCACGCGCTCGATCATCGGTGTGGTCGATTTCGGCATGAGCGCGCAAGACGCGCTCGGCATGCCGTTCATGATGGCGTTCGGTCCGACTGTCGTGATCGAGAAAGGCAGCGCGCTGGAGGCGATGCAGGAAGACTTCAAGGCGCTCGGCCACGCCAATGTGCGTACCTTCGGACCACCACTGAAAGCCAATGCCCTGCGTCGCAAGGACGACGGCAGCTGGGAAGTGGCGACCGATCCCCGGGTCGCGCCGAAGCTGGTTTACGAGTAAGTGGCTGAAATCTTGAGCGATCAGCTAGAAACTGTTCAATCTGAAGGCGCTTCTTAGGTTGCCGCTACGGCATTCACGCCCTAATTCGGACGCATAAACGCAACATAGCTCCATCGCGCCGCACCGCATTGGAAGACCGGCGCGTGGGAGGAGGAAGCCCTTCGGGGCGCAGGAGTATGTCAGTGCACGCCCCAGCCACCCCGTCGACCGGCGAGCCGGTCGTGAACCCGCGCGACGATCAGCACCTTCAGGACATCGACGCCGCGAACAATCTCGTGGAACTGTTCCTCATGCGTGCGGACGAGAAGGGCGATGCACCCTTCCTCGGGCGCAAGCATGACGGTCAATGGACGACTCAAAGCTGGCGCGAAGTGGGGGACCAGGTTTGCCTGCTTGCCGAAAGCCTGCGCCGCATCGGGCTCACCGATGGAGATCGCGTTGCCCTGGTTTCGGAAAACCGCCCCGAATGGTGCATCGCCGATCTTGCAATCATGGCGGCGGGCTGCATTTCGGTGCCGACCTACATCACCAACACCGAGCGCGATCACTGCCACATCCTCGACAATTCCGGCGCAAGAGCTGTCATCGTGTCGAATGAGAAGCTGCTCGGCCCGCTGCATGGGGCAATCCAGTCAACTGGCATCGCCGAGCACGTGATCGGAATTGAGGATCTGCACCGCCATCAGGCCGGCAGTTTCG
>JAAUYI010146578.1_pt1 | contig 10576 bp, 5 predicted proteins | sample 7278041 | NCBI WGS metagenome assembly JAAUYI01 (sample SAMN14350216, study PRJNA611818) | marine sediment metagenome | isolation source: surface marine sediment (0.6m) | place: French Polynesia: Moorea | collected 2018-08
ATCATCGTCGGCGTCGGGGTGACGGACCCCGTCAGCGCGCGGGTTCCCTCGAGGCACTCAATACCCCGGAATAGTCGACGCGCTAGCAAAGCCATACAACTTCCTGCGCCGATACGAGCTTCGTCATGCGACGTAGTTCTGCTTCGAGCTTTCGCTCACGTGCACCAGTCCACTGGACGCCAGGCTCCGGCCAGAGATTAGCAACGCTCAACTGGCCCGCTCTTCGATCCCCCTTGATCTCAATCCGGCCAACAAAGCGGTCTCCTTCCAGCAGGGGGAAAACGTAATAGCCCCACCGTCGCCTGGCGGCCGGCACGAACATCTCGACGGTGTATTCGAAGCCAAACAGGCGGTTCAGGCGCTCGCGATTTCGGATCGTAGGGTCGAAGGGGTTCAGGATACGCAGGCGGCTTGTCGGTGCTGGGGCTTCTTCGATATGCGCTTCAATGTCGCCAGGGGCCAAGGCCGGTCGCCAAGTTTTGTCGGCGCCCTCGACTTCGACCGGGACCAGCTTCTTCGCGTTACGAGCAGCCCATGCCTTTGCCTCGGCATTGTCAACGGCGTCCCAGAATCTCTGGATATCACCTTCCGTTCCAAACGCCAGTCGATCGAGGGCAGCCCGGCAAAGCCAATCGATCTGATCGGCATCCGAGTGTTCCTCCGCAAGATGATGATGTGGAATGACGCGGTTCGTCAGATCGTAGTACTTCGTGAAGTTCTTTCGGTGCGCCGTCGAGAGTTCACCCGCGTACCACATGTAATCCAGTGCAAGCTTGTGCGGCGGGCGAGACCACATCTGTTTCTTGCCGGTGTAATTGCTGTCGAACGCTTTTGTGCTGAGCGGGCCTTCCGCTTCGATTCGCGCCTTGATTGCATTTCTCTCAGCCTCCGCAGACATGCCCCGATGCCACTCCCAGCCACGCACTCTCTCTTCGAGGCGACGAAACTGGCGGGTCCACATGGGGTAAAACTCCATCGGGATGACCGAGGCGTCGTGCGTGAAGTGCTCGAACACGCGACGGTCCCGACTCATGTGCTGGTGCAGCATGTCTTCGCGGTAGTTCTGATTGCGACTCCACAGGATGTGGTGGTGCGCCCGCGACACCACCTGTATCGAGTCCAGCTGCACGAAGCCCAGGTGTTTGATCAACGCGTCCAGATCCAGCGTTCCGGTGGGCGTGCTTGAGAGCCCCTGCGCGGCCAGCCAGAGTCGTCGCGCGGTGCGGTTCGGGATACGTAGGCGTGATTTCAATGAAGATGTGCCAGCAGAAACGTAGAGCGGTCTGGAGTCCTTGCCAGATCAGCCGAGAAGTCTCTTGCTTGCGGACCCACAGCTTCGCTATCGGACTGCTTATGCTACTGGATTGTGGAATTTACAAGGAGCTCGGCTGGGTAAAGGCCGGAGCCAGGCTTTCCGAATCGTCCCGGAGACGAGCGCCATCGGGCACCACGTTCTAAATGCCGTGGAATGATCACTCAGCGGCCAAAGCGCCCAGATCGCCTTCCCTCGCGTCGGAGCGGGGCGGGCTTCCAAGGCCACTCGCCACCAGCACGCCCAGGGCGGCGACCCCGGCACCTGCTACCCCAACCCAGGCTATCGAACTGGCCGCCAGAACACTGCCGCCGAGACTGGCGCCGAGGCCCTGGCCGAAGTAAAGCATCGAGCCGTTGACCGCGAAGGCCAGCGTCGCAGAAGCCCCGGCGGTCCTGGCAAGCTGAGTCTGGACAACCGGGGCCATCGCAAACAGTGCCGCCGAACCCAAGGACATGATCACCAGAAGCATGGGGATGGCCAGCGGCCCTAGCGACTGGATCATCCCGAGTGTGAAGGCCAGCTGGGTGCCACCAGTAATGCTCAGCAGAATGAGGACAGCGCGCCGGACCGGAAGCCTGGCCAGCATCGCTCCTGCCGGGAGGCCCAGCAGACTGCCGACACCCGTGGCGATCTGGACCCCACCAATGGCGGCTCCTTCAAGGCCTGTGAATGCCGTGATGACGGGGGCGATGAAGCTCACGGTGCTGAAGGTGGCGCAGAAAGCCAGGAGCGTAAGCAGCACCAGGCGACGATTGTCTCCCTGCAACGCCGCTTTGAAGTTTGCGCCGGCCGCCGCTGCGACCGCTACCTTCGCTGGTGTACCAACAGCGATCACGATCACCGACACCAGGGAGACAGCCCCTGCAAACCAGAATGCCGCTCGCCAGCCGTAGGTCTCACCCAGGAGCGTCGCCATGGGCATCCCGATGAGAAAGGCCAGGGTATAGCCGGACAGAACAGTGGCCAGGGCAGCAGGGCGTTTGAGCTCCGGCACCATCGCAACGGCAATGCTCGAAGCCAGCGGCAGCGTGAGCGCCGCGAAGAGGCCGCCGGCGATGCGGATCGCCATGATGGCCGAGAATCCCTGGGCAAGCGCTGAAGCGACGTTCATCGATAGCAGCACAAGCATGATCAGCATCAGCAGGCGCTTGCGATCGAAGCGGGCCAGGGCTCGCGCCAGGATCGGCCCGCCGAAACCGCAGGCGATGGCGAATACGGTTTGCAGCTGGCCGACAACGGGAACGCTGATTTCGAGGCCTTCCGCCATTGGAACGATCAGGCCTACAAACGCGAAAGCGCTGGTGCCGAACGCGAAAGGGGCGAATGCCAAACTAAGAAGTCGTGTGTTCATCAGGGCTTGAGGTGAGTCGTAGTCGCTGGGCCGCGACGTACCTGTCCGGTCGCATACAAGTTGTCGGTTACGCGAAAGCGAGCCTTCCAGATTGCCCATGGTCCCGGGTAACCGATCAAGGCGAGCACGCCGGTGCGCGAGAAAGGGCGACCGGCCGATAACGGTACCGGCGTGTAGCTAGCTTCACGGTCAAAATCAGGCATGACAGCGGAACCGCGTCCATGCCTGGAAGCTTTGGCTGTTACTTGAACTGCTTTCGTAACTCCAGCGCAAAATGACGCCCCCGCGGCATCAGCTCGTCCTCCGTGAATCCCACCGGCGTAAGCCCATCGCTGGCAACCACCCGGGTTTTACTGTCGAACATATTGATGATGGAGAACCGCACCCGGCTGCCGGCTAGGGCGGGGAATCGTTGCTGCAGCCCCGATCCTGGGTTGACGGCGTACGCAATGTTGATGTCGGCTCGCAGCAGATCGTCAAAGTGGAGTTGCCCAAAGCTGTTCGGCCGGGTTTTTGTTGCCGACTGCCACCTGGCGTTGAAACGAGCGCTGAAGCCCCGGTAGGCGTAGGTACTGCGAAGGTTGATCGTATGCTCGGCGCCACCGCGACGCCTTGCCGCTCGCGCTGTCCCGACGAAGTCGATCGACTCCGCTCCTGGAACGAGGGTAAGTTCGTCTTCAAGTGTGATCGTATGGTTCATAGACAGGCGCAGCCTGGGCGAGTTTGTGTTTCCATCCCGGCGCCGCCCGAAGCCTGGAATGTTGTTTTGCCGGCTGCTTCGAGGTGATCGTTTTTCTTCGCTTTGCCTCCTGGTCTCTGTCCTGTCGAACTCGTGTGTGAAACGTAATCCCCAGCGAAACTCCCGGCGTCGCTCCTCCTCGAGGTTGATGGCCCGCGTATCGATGAGAAACAGGTTACCCCGCTCGTCGCGTGCATAGCGGTCTGGAAATGCCCCCTCCAGCGCCGCGTTCTGCTGCGGAAAGCGCGCGATGGGATTGTCCGTAACCTCCTGGAGGTAGTCGAAGGTCAGGATAAGGCGGGGAGCCTGGGGTAGTTGAACGCGGGCGTTCACGTTCCAGAGGCTGCGAACTTCAGCTTTCAGTTCCGGGTTCCCGCCGCTGATCCGGTCGACATCCACGGGTGTGCCCGCCACGAAATCAAAGGTGCGCTGATTCGGCAGCTGAGTTACCGGGTCGCCGAGTTGCCCCATGGAGGGTGGGTTTTCCTCCTGCGTCAGCGAACTGGTCAGTCTCAGCAGCGGCGCGGGGTTCCAGGTGAGGCCGGCACCGGTGGTCGACAGCCCGCCGAAGTCGCTGTAATCCGCGTAGTCCCCGTTGATGTTCAGGCTTAGTCGACCGCCACTTTCGAACTCGCGCAGCGGTACGTCGAGATTCAGTCGCAGTCCGGCGATGCTGCGCTCAATGCTGTTCCGCTGCGGCGGCGCGTCCCGCTGGATAATCGTTTGCTGTGAATTGTGTTGCCACAGGGCTCGGACGCTGCCCTGCACGGGGCCCGCGGGGAGTTCACGGAACGCGCCGCGCACCAGGAGTTCGGAAGACCAGGAGTCGATGTCCGTGCTATCGATCTGGGTTGACGTCTCGAGGGCAATACCAGGTGAGAAGGGATCAAGGCCGGAGCCCAATTCGGCGATTCGGTTGACGAGTGGCGTCGCATCAACACCGAGCACGGCGCTGGCGTCGCGATTCTCCGCGGTGTAGGACGACAACCAGGACACACCCAGGCCTCGCCAGGTCCCGGCGAGGCCCGTATTGACCTCGTAATGATCGCTCTCCTGTTCTCGATCGAGTATCACCGGCAGCAGGCGATCAACCCGCACTCCCGAAGAGAAAGGTGAGCCGGGGTGCTCCGGGGGCACAACGTAGGAAAGGCTGGCGAGTCCCTGCTCCGTACTGAGTTCCCGCTCCCGGTAGGCGGCGAAAACAGTGGCCGTAACCCGATCACCGATCAGGTTTGCGTAACCGCCGGAGAGCGCCTGCTCTTTCAGCGCAGGCAGCAGCGTGCGATAGGGGCGCACGTCGGTTACGGCGGGCGAGTTCGCAGTCGGGAGCAGGTCTTCGAAACCCAGCGCAGCGGTGTCGGAAGGCAGGGTGGCCGACGTCACGGGAAAGCCCGCTGTCTCGGAAAGCTGTGCGTCAAGCTCCTGATCGAGCGCTGCCAGGTTCCCCTCGAAGCTGGCAGGGCTCGACGAAACCGGCAGGGGCACGTCCCGGTCCGCCTCGTGCAGCGCGGATTGCCTCTCAATATCAACATCCAGGTTCACGCGAGCGGAGCCCCGTACCTTGAGGTAACCCGCATCGGCTTCCGCGACTTCGCCGCCTTGCCCGTTTTCGTTCTCTCCGTAACCCGTGCTCGTAAAACGTGTTGTGAGGGACCTGAACTGGGACTTAAGGACGATGTTCACGACCTTCTGGTCGGCTCTAAATCCGTACTGCAGCGCGACGTCCTCGGGATAGATGTCGACTCGCGCAATGGCCTCCGCCGGGTAGCGCCTGATCTCGCGAAAGTTGGCGATGCGCTGTCCGTTGAGCAGGATCACTCGCGAGCTTGTGGCTCTACCGCGACCGCCATCGAGTTCCGGAGCGAGCTGTTCCAGCAGTTCGCCGAGGTCGTTCACCGCCATGGCGCTGATCGCGTCGGCGCCGATCGCGATATCAGGATCGATGTAGGGGCTGATCTGCAGGTCGAGGCGCGGGGCGACAACTTCCACTTCTTCAAGGACGGCACTGGAAGCCGATCCCGACGTAGCGTCCGGGATTTCTTGCGCGCTCGGACTCCCGATCCCGGCGCATAGCGAGAGGACCAGTGAGACGCTGACGACGATCCCACGGCTGGAATTCATGCCGATGGGGGATATGCCGGTTGAAGGAAATGATAACTGGTCCACAGTTTCGCTCTGGCGCCGGGTAACCACGCTCCGGGTACAGCTTACCCGGCAAAAACCGCTTGCAATACGCGGGTTTTTAGCGAAAATGCGCGCATCGTCAACTTACCGTACGTGTTGGGAGGATGCGGTAATGAAAACTATCTTCTTTGCGGGCAAGAGCTCGCGCGTCCGTCCGTGGCTGCTCGCCACAGATGGAGACGCCCTCTCGGCGCACCCACCGTTACGGTCAGTTTCTTTCCCGGCGGTCCGTGCTCCAGATCACGCCGCGGCCTCCGTGGCGGACCTCCGGGCAAATCTCTCCAGGCACCGCAATTTCGTAGGCACCGACTTTTTCGGCCTCGACTCTTTCGGCACCGACGTGGCCGCACTCGGCGATCCCGCGTCCGCGATCAATGCGCTGGACAGCAAAATCGTCGCGCGTTCTGCGGCGCATCGGCAGTGCGTCGGTAACACGAACAACGACCAAACACACAGCAGCCGCAGCCTCGCGTCTGAAGCGAGGCAGTAATGCTCACCGTCAATGCGCGCGCGGCTTTGTCGCGCCTTGGGTTCGTGCTTGCGGCCGTATTTCTGCTGCAGGCGACCGTTGCACACGCCGGTGTCCTGGACATCCGCGCTACAAACGCCTTCTCCGGCGAGGCTCTCGGCGAGCTGGAAATCTACGCCATGCGGATCATCGACGGCGCGGAGCCGAGCTTCGAGGGCGGCGGCGTGACCGATGCCGAGGGCAGGCTTTCCCTCGACCTCGAAGATCTTGGCAATGGTGCGCGCTACACGCTGGTCAGCAATCCCTATAACGGCGGCTTCGCCCAAAGCAGCCCCATCGACACGACCGGCGCCTTCGAGTACCGCCTGGGGGCCCTTCGGATCACGGCGGTCAACGGCAATGACGGAACGCCACTTGCGGACGCGCGCCTGGGCGCCATGCGCGTGCAGCCCGACGGCTCGCTGAGCTGGCAGACCGAGGGCGTTACCGACACGCAGGGCAAGATTCTGCTCGACCTGCCGGAGCTCGACTCCGGAGCCAGCTACAAGCTCTATGCGCTTAGTCCCTTCGACGGCAGGGCGATCTACAGTGAAGACGTTACCGCGAACGGCGACTTCAGCTTCCAGGTCGGAGATCCGCTTCTTGAGGTCACCGTAGTCGACGGCATCAACCAGGAACCGTTGCAACAGCTCGACCTGCTGATGGTCGAGCTCGGCGAAGGCGACGAGATGCAGTGGGTGTCGACCGGGGTAACCGATGTCGACGGCCGCGTAACCCTCGAAGTCGCAGGACTCGGGACCGGACGCCAGTTTCAACTCCTCGCCACGGCGTTCAACGAGGTCATGTCGACCAGCCCGATCATCCTGAAGCCCGGCGCCGTCACGTTTGAAGTCGGTCGCCTCCGGGTGTCCGTCGTCGAGAGTGGCGGCACGCCTATCCAGGGACATACGATCACCGCGCTGGAGCAACTGGCAGACGGATCCTTGCTGCCCGTCGCCCAGGGAGATACGGATGCCGCCGGCGAGATTCGCTTCGACCTCGCAGGCATCGGCGCGGACCGCAGCTATATCCTCCAGGCATCCAGCCCGATCGATGGCAGCATCAAGCGCAGTGGGGTCCTGCAGGCGAACGGTGATTTCCAGTTCCAGGTCGGCAGCGTCCCGCTCAGCGTCACGTTCACGGATGCTGCTACCGGCGGTCCCCTGGTAGGGGAAACGGTTTACGTGCTTAGTGTCAGCGCGGACGGTTCCCAGGATGCGGTCGCGGTCGGTCAGACCGATAGCGAAGGACGGGTCCAGTTTGATATCGACGCGCCGGAGGCCGGCGTCGAGCTGATCCTCGCGGCCAATCCCTACGATAGCGGCTGGGTCATCAGCCAGCCCGTCAGTGCATCGGGCGCCGTCGCGTTCGCTGCGGGCGGGCTTCCCGTGACCCTGCGTAGGGCCGGGAGCGGAGAGCCCCTTCCCGGAAGCACGCTGCTTCTCGCGCGGAGAACGGGTCTCGACACTATCGACATCGTCGCGTCCGCGGTCACCGACGCGGCTGGCCAGGTGCACTTCGATGCGCCGGGACTGGGCGAGGGCGTGACCTACACGGTCCTGGCCCAGAACGTTTTCGGCGCGGACCAGATGCAGTTCAGCCCCTGGGTATCCAACGTCGGCCCGATGGACTTCTACGTCAGCGCCAGTGAAGATCTCGGCTTCGATGCCGTGCCGCCCGTGCTTGAAATAGAGTCGCCTGTCGCGAACGGTCGCGTGAGCGCCGCCGGTTTTCTCGTCACGGGTATCGCCACCGACGATCAGATCGTTGAAAGCGTGACCCTGGAACTCATTGATCCGGTCGAAGGCCCGATCACGCTCTCGGCGAGCCTCCAGGACGACCAGTGGACCGCCGCTGTACCGGCCTCCAGCCTTTCCGCCGGAAGCCCGACCGAGTTCACCGTGCTGGCCCGCGATCGTATGGGTAACGAGACGCAGCAGACCGTGGCCGTGAACGTGGTCACCGATGCCGGCGCACCGCAGCTCCAGGTTCTGTCACACAGCGATCTCGACACGGTTCCGGCCAGCGGTTTCCTGCTGACCGGCAGCGTAACGGACGACATCGGCGTGCAGCAGCTGACGGCTACGCTGCGCCAGGACGGTGGTCCGATCCTGCTCGACAGTGTTCCCGTCGAGGTCTCGGCCCAGGGCAGCTGGGCCCTGCCGGTGGGCAGCGCGCTCGCCGGTTCCGGGCTCCAGCTCGACCTGCGCGCCCTGGATCTCGATGGCAACGAAGCCCAGAGTATCCTTGCATTGAACGTAGTATCGCCTGCGGAAGGTGTCGCCCACGCTATCAGTCGCGTCACCTTCGGCGCCACGCCGGACCTGCTCGCTAATACCCGTGGCGGCGACGCCCAGAGTTTCATAGCTGAACAGCTCAACCCGGATGCGATCGACGAGTCCGCGCTCGAGGTCATGCTCAGCCAGGCGGGCACGCCCATGGACAACATGGCCCTGCAGGAATGGTTCGTGCTCCGCGCCGTATTCGGCAAGCGCCAGCTGCTGGAGAAGATGACCTGGTTCTGGGACAACCACTTCAACACCAGCCTGCTCAAGTCCAACTACGTGGACTACGAGCTCCGGGAAAACGAAGGCTTCAGGCAACACGCCCTGGGACGATTCCGCGATCTCCTGGAAGTCAGCGCGACGAGCCCGGCCATGCTCATCTACCTCGACAACGTGGCCAACAGCGTCACCGCGCCCAACGAAAACTACGCCCGGGAACTGCTCGAGCTGCACACGCTGGGTGTGGACGGCGGTTACACCGAGTCCGACGTCTCCGAGGCTGCCCGGGTTCTGACCGGCTGGTGGATCAAGGACGACCAGGCCCACATGTACGACTGGGGTCACGACAGCGAAAGCAAGCAGGTTCTCGGCAGCACCATCAACGCCGGCGATGGTCGCGAGGAAGTCTCGCGCCTGATGGACCTGCTCGCGGCCCATCCTTCGACGGCGCGACACATCTGCAACAAGTTGCTGCAGTACTTTGTGACCGAGCAGCCGGGCACGTCGTCGGTTGAAAGCTGCGCGAACGTGTTCCTGGCAACCGACGGCGACATGCGCGCCGTGGTCGAAAGCATCCTGCAATCGCCGGCTTTCCTGGATCCAGCCAACCATCGCAACCTGGCGAAAACGCCGTTGGAATACGTTGCGAGCCTTATGCGCGCTCTCGAGCCCGATGCCGTGGAAGAGCAGACCGGCTTCCTCATGTACGTTATGGGCATGCCGCTTTTCTACCAGGGATCGCCCGAGGGCTACTCGGAAAGCGGCGAGTACTGGATCAACGCAAGTCAGCTCGCCCAGCGCGTGCTGGCGGTGAACGCCCTGGTCTATGCCGAGTCCGACTCCATGGCGATGGGCGACTTCGCGAACGATCCGCTCGCGATGTTTACATCTCGCGGCTACCACACCGCGGACGCCATCCTGGGCTATATGGCAGAGCTCACTCTCGGCAACGACTTCGGCGGCACGGAATGGGATCTCGCCATGGACGCGCTTACCGACGGTACCGGCTCCATCGAGCTCGACGACCCGGGTCTCCTGGTGCGCGTGCGCCTGGCCCTCGCCCTGATGCTCAACGCCCCCGGCTTCCAGCTGCAGTAGACGGAGAAACCAACATGTACAGACGTGACCTTATTCGCTACTGCACCTCGCTTATGGGCGCAGCCGCCGCAGCGCCGCTGCTCACCTATTCGGTCGCCGCCGGTGCCGCCACGCCGAAGCGCCTGATCGTTGTTTTCCAGCGCGGCGGCTCGGACGGTCTCAATACCATCGTTCCCTATGGCGACGATGACTACTATTCGCTTCGGCCCACGATCGCGATTCCCGCTCCGAACAGTGGTGCATCCGGCAGCGCCGTGTCCATCGGCCATTCCATGTTTGCGCTGCATCCGGCCCTCGCGCCCCTGGCCAACATTTACGATGCGGGGGACCTCGCGCTCATGCCGGCCGTGCATTTTCCGGAGGCAACGCGCTCCCATTTCGTGAACCAGGAAGTTCTCGAGCGCGGCGCCCTGGACGGCGCGATGGGGGGCTGGCTGAATCGCCTGCTGGCGGGAGCGGCAGGCAGTGTCGAGCTTCCCGCCGTGAGCGTTGGTACTTCTATCGCCGAGTCGCTTCGAGGCACGGTGGCGGTGCCCGTTATCCAGGATCTCGGTGTCTCGAGCCAGGCTGGCAACGAATTCTATGAAAAGCTGGCTGCCATGTACGACCAGCCCGTGCCCGCTGAGCAGCTCAATCGCGAGGCCGTGCATACCCATGGGCGCCTGATGCTGCAGCACCGGGAGCGGTTCTCGAATCTGACGCAACAGGACTACGTACCCGAGAACGGCGCCAACTATCCCGGTTCAACTTTCGGCAAGGAAATGCGCCGTATCGCCCAGCTCATCAAGAGCGATACCGGGCTGCAGTATGCAACGGTCGAAACCTACGGCTGGGACACGCACCGCGACCAGGGTGGGGCAGAGGGAAGCCAGGCACG
>JAAUYI010123822.1_pt1 | contig 10575 bp, 7 predicted proteins | sample 7278041 | NCBI WGS metagenome assembly JAAUYI01 (sample SAMN14350216, study PRJNA611818) | marine sediment metagenome | isolation source: surface marine sediment (0.6m) | place: French Polynesia: Moorea | collected 2018-08
GAGCGCCTCCTCGAAGGTGTCGCGCATGACGACGCGGTCCTCGAAGCCCACGATGACCTGCTCGAGCTGGGGCAGCGGGGTGGCGCCCTGGGCCTGCAGGTAGATCGGTCGGACGTAGAGCAGCGAGTTCTCGACCGGGACCAGCAGCAGGTTGCCCGCGACGATCTCCGAGCCGTCGCCCTCGAGCAACGAGAAGACGCGGGAGATCTCCGGCGTCGTGGCCGACTCGGAGGCGAACTGCGCCGGGTTGTCGGGCGCGGCTCCCTGGATCTCGTAGACGATGAGCTCGCCGTAGGAGCCGGGATCCGAGCCGGCGGTCATGAAGCCCGTGAGCTGCGGACGGTTGCCGACCTCGGAGAACGGGCTGAAGGGCCGGAACAGCACGAACTCGGCATCGGCGCGGCCCGGGAGCGTCATCTGGAGGTACTGCGGTGAGATGCGGGCGTCGGTCTCGCGGACGAGCCCGGTCTCCTCGTCGAGCTCGGTCACCGTCGAGCGCTGTCCGAGCTGGTTGCCCGGGTCCTGGGCGACGTCCCACGCGCCGGTCTGGACGTAGAAGTCGTTCGGCCGGTCGATGCGGTAGCGGCCCCACATGTTGGTCTGGACCCGGAACAGGTCCTCGGGGTAGCGGAACTGCGCCTCGAGCTCGGCCGACGGGGGCTCCTCGGCGAAGAGATCGGGGAAGATGTCTCGGTACGCCTGGATCAGCGGGTCGGTCTCGTCGACGACGTAGAGCAGCACCGATCCGTCGTAGGCGTCGACGGTCACCTTGACCGAGTTGCGGATGTAGTTGAAGTCGGTGTCGAGACCGGTACCGGGGCTCAGCTGATCGCGGTCGGCTTCCTGCGCGTAGGGGTACCGATCGGTGATCGTGTAGCCGTCGAGGATCCACACGATCCCGCCGTCGATGACGGCGGGGTACGGGTCGGCATCGAGGCGCAGGAAGGGCGCCACGGTCTCGACCCGGTCGACGACGTCGCGGTTCATCAGGATGCGCGAGTCGCCCTGCATCTCGGACGAGATGAGCGGGTTGAGATCACCGAAGCGCAGCGCGAAGGCGCTTCGCCGCAGGAACGAGCCGATCCCGACGCCGGCCTCGCCGTCGTAGCGGAACTCCTGGACGATGTCCTCCTCGGTCTGGAAGTCGACCTCGTCGGTCTCGGCGCCGACGATGGCGTACCCGTTGAGGCCCTCACCGAAGTAGATGCGAGGCTGGTCGATGGTCAGCTGCGCGATCTCAGAGTCGATCGGCACGCCGCTGACGATGAAGTCGGGCTGGCCACCGGGCTCGACGCGGTTGGACGGGGCGACCGCGAGGCCGTAGCCGTGGGTGTTGCGGATCGTGGTGGCCTCCCACGTGCGCGTGGCGAGGCCGCCGACGTCGAGCTCGCGGGCGGAGAGCACGACCGGGACCGTCTCGCCACCGATCTCGTAGCGCGACACGTCGAGGTCCTGGAAGTCGTAGAAGCTCCGCACGCCTTCGAGGCGCTGGAACGAGTCACGGACGACGCCCGGGTCGAGCAGCCGGACGTTGTCGACGGTCTCGCGGCTGGCCTCGACCTCGGCCGGCGTGAGCACCGGTTCGTAGTCGAATTGCTCGATGCGCACGTCGTCGATCCCCATGGCGACGCGGGTGGCCTCGATGTTGCGCTCGATGAACGGCGCCTCCCGGCTCGACTCGGCCGGCTCGACGCGGAACCGCTGGATGAACGCCGGGTAGATGCCGCCGGCGACGACCGCCACGAGCGCCCACAGGCCGACGGCGAGGATCGGCCACGTGAAGCCCCGACGCCAGATGTTGAACACCAGCAGGCCGAAGGCGAAGAGGCTGATGAGGACGAGCAGGTTCAGCGCAGGCAGCTGGGCGTCGATGTCGGTGAAGGTGGCGCCGTCGACGAAGCCTCGCTGCGAGAGCGTCAGCTCGAAGCGGTCGAACCAGTAGCCCACGGCCTTGATCAGGGCGAGGATTCCGAGGAGCAGCGAGATGTGGGCCTTCACCTGAGGCGTGACGCGGTCGCCCTCCTCGGGCTGCAGGCGGATGCCGCCGTTCAGGTAGTGGGCGACAGCGGTGACGATCGTGACGATCAGCACGGCGGCGAAGAACCAGCTCACGAGGAACCCGATGAAGGGCAGCTGGAACACGTAGAAGCCGACGTCGCGACCGAACTGCGGGTCCTCGACCCCGAAGTCGCGGCGGTTCAGGAAGAACAGCACGTTCTCCCACTGGCCGGACACGCCGGTGCCGGCGATGAGCCCGAGGAGCAGCGACACCCCGGAGCGGACGAGGAGCCGGCGGCCACCGACGAAGTCCTGGTACCGCTCGATCAGCTCCTCTTCGGGTCCCGGGGCGCGCGACTCCGGAGCGAGTCGGTCGGCGATCGCCAGGTTGATCCACATCAGCACGAAGAAGACCAGCGTGAAGGCCACCACCAGGAGGACGCGGGTGCCGAGCACGGTGCGCCACACCGATGCGAGGCCGAGCGAGTCGAACCACAGGAAGTCGGTGTAGAAGCCGGCGACACCGCGAATGGAGGTGATGAAGAGGAAGAGCGCGATCAGGACGACCACGAGGGCCACGCGCCCACGTGTCACACCGCGCCGGGGAGTGCTCATCTCAGTGGGAGGCCGCATCGTGCGGTCAGGCTACCGTCAGGGATCGGCCAGCCGACCGCGAGACATGGGTCAGCTTTCGGCGGACCGCGCGGGTCAGGCCGACGGGTCGACCGGGACGACGAAGCAGCGGCATCCCAGGTAGGCCGGAGCGAGGAGGTGTCCGGTCGGGAACGCCTCGCCCCGTGGCACGGCGCCGGCGAGCTCGTTGTCGGCTCCCTCGGCGCACCGGAAGTCGGGATCGCAGTGCCACCGCACGATCGCGTCGGGTGCTGCTCCGGCGAGCGCGCCCTGCGCCAGCGCGGCGGCGACGAAGCCCTCGGCGAGCGGACCGATGCGCTCCGAGCGCCACTCGCGGAAGATCGACCTGACCCGCGTCGCGGCGCCACTGCCCGCGCCGTCGTCGGTGGCGGCGAGCAGCCGCCGGATCAGCGGCGACGTGAGCTGCTCGGCCAGCCCGTGGGCGAGGTGGTCGACGTCGACCACGAACGCCTCACCGACCAACGTGCTGCCGGCGGTCGCCGTGGCGGCCAGGTCGTCGACGACCGCGCTGCGGAACGCCGCCTGGACCAGGGGGCCGAGCTCCTCGACGGTCTGCCCGTGGTGGAGGCCGTCGAGGACGACGTTCTGCTGGTCGGCCAGGGCCCGCTTCAGCCGGGAGGCGAGCTCGGCGCTCTGGTCGGCCAACAGCTCGTTCCTCCGGGCGAAGAGCGCGGCGACCGACGGGTCGACCGCATCGTCGTCGACCTCGGCGTCGACGGGCGCGCCCTCGACGGGCTCGGCGGTGGCCTCCGGCTCGACCTCGTCGACGACCATCTCCTCGACCTCGGCGTCGGTCTCCGTGACCGACGCCACCTCGTCGGCGGGGGCCGACCCGTGGGCGACCTCCTCGACCTCGACCTCGACATCGACATCGACATCGACGTCAGTGTCGGCGCCGGCGACCGACTCCACGTCGTCGGCGATGACCGGCTGCTCGGTCTCGGCCGTGGAGGTGACGGCCGGGTCCGCCGACGAGAGCACCTCACGGGCGGCGGCCGTACGGGCGGTGCGCTCGGCTCGGAGCCGGGAGAAGATCCCGTCGAGGAAGGTCGGCTCCTCGGGTTCGGTGACGGCGCCGACGTCGACCGTCCGCTCGGCGAGCACGGCGGTCGCGGCCTCGGGCGGCGATCCGCCCGACGGGGCCGGAGCACCGTCGGGCGAGCCGAGGACGTACTCGCCGGGCTGTGGATCGAGCGGGCCTCCGGCGCTCAGCCGGACGGGGAGATCGTCCGGCTCGAGCAGCGGCACACGCCGGATCGGACCCGACACACCGCCGTCGGCCCGCGGGTGCGGGTCGTCGCCGGCTGCGGGAGCGGCACCGCTCGGTTCGGCCCGGTCCCCGGCGGGTTCACCGAGATCGATGACGGGACCACCGGTCGCGCCGTCGGGCCCGGACTCGGCTGCCCGGGGCTCCCGCTGCCCGGACTCGTGCTCGACGGACTCCTCCGGAGCGTCGTCGGCCGCATCGGTCAGATCGATCGACTCCGGCCCCACCTCACCAGCCTCGACCGCATCGGTCAGATCGACCGCCTCGGTCATGTCGATGACCGGACCGTCGGTCGTCTCGGACCCGGGGCGATCGGCGGATGCGTCGTCGCCGACCTCGACCTCGACGGCCTCCGGGACGTCGGTCGAGCCGGCCCGCTGCGCGATCTCCGGCGTCACGATGACGACGTCGGGTGCCTCCACCGGATCACCGAGCGGCCCGGTGGCGGTCGTGTCGGGGAGCGAAGCCGGCGTGGCCTCCCCGTCGTCGTCGACGACGCGGACGATCTCGATCTCGTCGGTCGGCTCGACCCGGAACACGCTGACGTCACCGCGAGGGAGCCCGTCGCCGCCCCGTCGCCGGCGGCGAGCCTTGCTGACCCGGATGGGCGAGCCGGCCTCCGTGGCGGGCGCCTCGTCCTCATCCGGCGAGTCCTCGCCCGGCTCGAGCTCGGGGTCGGCGACCGCCGCGGACGTCGACGCCGCCGCTGATCGCACGGCTTCCGCCGGCTCGGCGTCGGCCGTGGCCTCGGACGGTTCGCTCATCGGTGACGAGGCCGGAGGGGGCGGTACCTCCGACGTCTCCGGTGGCGACGTCTCCGGTGGCGACGCCTCGTCGGGCGGCTCCGCCGATGGCATCGCCGCGGGGGCGGCGACCGGCATCGGTTCGACGACCGCCGGCCCGGTCGGTTCGGGCGGGCGTGGCGCACCGGCGTCCGGTGGCATCGCCGCGGTCGCGGACTCGGCGCCGCGCAACCGGGCCGATTGGCGACGCAGGCCCTCGGCGACCCGGTCGAAGAGCGCTGCCGCGTCGGAGCGCATCCGGTCGAGCTCGGCGATCTCGTCGAGCAGGACCCGCTGCCGGGACTCGAGGTCCTCCAGGACCTCCGCGCGCCGGGTCTGCGCCTCGGCGACCAGGTCCTGCGCTCGCAGGCGGGCGGTCTCGATCTCGGCCTCGACCCGCCCGACGGCCTCGTGCTGGATCCGTTCGGCGCCGGCGATGATGGCGTCGGCCTCGGTGCGGGCCTCGTCGAGCGCCACGGCGCGCTCGCGCTCCGCGTGCTCCCTGGTCTCGGTCGCCTCGTCCTGGGCCTCCCGGAGCAGCCGTGCCACCTTCTCCTCCGCCCGGGTGCGGACCTGGGCCGCGGCCTCGCGGGCGGCGGTGAGGACCATGGCAGCCTCTTCACCCAGCCGCGTGGTGAGCGTGTCCTCGTCGAGCGTCTCGGCCGGTGCGTCGCCGGCCGTGGCTGCCTCGCGCAGGACCTCGATCTCGCCCTGCAGGCGCCGGATCTCGTCGGCTGCGAGATGGAGCAGGCGGTGGACGACCTGCTGGTCGGCGCCGCGGAAGACCGTCGGGAGCTCAGCCCGCTCCAGGTCGTCGGGATCGACCGACTCGGCGGGTGTGGACGAACGTTCGGCCACCATGTGACCGAGGTTACGGCCCGATCGACGTCCACGGGGGGAGGCCCGCGCTGCGTGGTCAGCCGATCGGTTCGCCCGCTCCCTCGGCGAGCTCGCCCGGCAACTCGAGCGCCAGCGCGTTGCCGCCCAGCTCGTCGAGCGCCGCCAGCGCCTCCTCGAGGTTCTCGACCCCGAAGATCTGCACGTCATCGCCGGCCGCGGATCGGGCCGCCTCCGCATCGAGCTCGGGGACGATGAAGACGTCGATGCCCTGCTCACGAACGGCGTACGTCTTCTGCACGACACCGCCGATGGGGCCGACGGTGCCGTCGAGCTCCATCGTGCCGGTGACGGCGACGCTGTTGTTGCCGGTCAGCTCGCCCGGCGTCAGGAGGTCGAGGATCGTGAGGGTCCACGCGAGGCCGGCCGACGGACCGCCCACGGTCCCGGCGTCGATCTCGACGTCGACCGGCGGATCAGCCACCTGCTCCCAGTCGGTGACGATCGACACGCCGAGCAGCGCCTGCCCCTCCTCCGACTCGCCGAGCGCGACGGTGACCTGCTCGGGCTCACCACCGTCGGGATCTCGGAGCGCCAGGTCGAGCTGGTCGCCGGGCGCCAGGGCCTGGACCGCCTCGACCAGCTCGATCTGGGTGGTGATCGCGACGCCGTCGGCCTCGATGACCACGTCACCGACCTCGAGCACCCCCTCGGCCGCCGTGTCCTCGCCGACGGCAACGACCATGGCCCCGACGAAGTCCACCACGTCGAAGCCGAGGTGCCGCAGCGCGACGACCTCGGCGACGTCCTGGGAGGACAACATCGCCGCCTGGTTCTGCTCACGGCGCTCCTCGTTCGAGCGACCGCCGAGGACCTCGTCCCTCGAACGGAGCTCGACCGCCGGATCGAACTGCGCACCGATCCAGTCGAGCACGGTGACGGTCCGCGACGACACCGTCGTGAAGAAGAGGTCGCCCTCGGGCGGGAAGGGCTCGGTGCCCTCGACGGCGACGAGACCGTTGGTCGGCGTGGCCGACCCGGGCGAGAAGGCGAAGTAGTCCAGTTGCCAGGTCAGCGCACGCCAGATGACGATCACGACCACGGCCACGACCACCGCGACGACGGCCGTCCGACGACCGGAGGGGGGCGCCATCTCGTGCCGGTCGCCGACTACGATCGGGTCCTCCGTGGTCACCTTGCTCCTCAGCCTCGTCGCGGTGTCCGCCCTCGTCGTGGCCGTCGCCCGCTCAGCTCGTCTCGACGTCGAGCTTGCCACGCAGGCCGTCGGTCCCGGAGGTCGGCCCGAACCGCCTCCCTACGAGGGGAAGGTCGTCCGACGACACGCTCCACTCTGGCGGCGCCTGATCGACCTCGTCCTCCTGATCGTGATCTGGCTCTTCATCGGCCTCGCCATCACCGCCATCCTCGGCGGCGCGCTGGCCGGGATGGCACTGGTGCTCCAGGAGGTCCTCACCTGAGCGCGCCGACGCCGGCCCAGCGACGCCGCGACGTCGCGCTCGCCGGCCATCGGGGTGACGAGGCCACCGCCCGGGCGGCGCGCACCGATCCCGACCCGCACGTCCGCTCCCTGGCGCTCGGCGCGCTCGACCGGCTGGGACGACTCGACGACGACGAGCTGCGGGTGGCGTTGGGTGACGACGCGCCGCTGGTTCGTCGAGCGGCGGTGACCCACGCCGCCTCGCGACCCGACATCGACGTGGTCGGCCTCCTGACCGACGACGATCCCGACGTGGCCGAGGTCGCGGCCTGGGCCTGCGGTGAGCGGTCCGGTGCCGGACCGGACGTGATCGACGCGCTGGCGGCCATGGCGGTCTCGCACCGGGAGCCGCTCTGCCGCGAGTCGGCGATCGCCGCGCTCGGCGCCATCGATGACCGACGAGGCCTCGATGCGATCCTCTCCGGGACCCGCGACAAGCCGGCCGTGCGACGACGGGCGATCGTGTCGCTCGCCCCGTTCGCGGGGCCCGAGGTCGACGCAGCGCTCCGTCGGGCGCTCGACGACCGCGACTGGCAGGTCCGTCAGGCGGCCGAGGACCTGCTCGAGGCAGGCGGCGACCCGGCACCTCGGCGGACCGCCGACGAGCGCAGCGCCGCCCGACTCGACCCGGGCAGACCGAGCTCCGACGGCTGACCGCGGCTCAGCGCGAGAAGAGATCGCGCAGCAGGTCGTAGCTCTCGAGGCACTTGCCCGCCCCCAGCACCACGGCCTCGAGCGGCGTCTCGACGAGGCGGACCGGCACGTGCGTCTCGTTCGCGAGTCGCTGGTCGAGCCCCCGCAGCATCCCGCCGCCGCCGACCAGGAAGACGCCGCGGTGGATGAGGTCCTGGGACAACTCGGGCGGTGCCTGGGCGAGGCAGTCGAGGACCGACTCGACGATGGCGCTGGTCTGCTCGGCGATCGCGGAGCGGATCTCCTCGGGGGTGAGGAGGAAGGTCTTGGGAAGGCCGCTCACCAGGTCGCGTCCCCGGACCTCCGCTGACGGGATCCCGGGGACGGCGTCGGCCGAGCCGATCGCGACCTTGATCTCCTCGGCGGTGCGCTCGCCGATGGCGACGCCGTGCTCACGGCGGGCCCAGGTCTGGATCGCGGTGTCGATGTCGAAGGACCCGACGCGGATCGCGCTCAGCGCGACCACGCCGCCGAGGCTGATCATCGCGGTCTCGCTCGTCCCTCCGCCGACATCGACGACCATGTTGCCGACCGGTTCGTGGATGGGCAGGCCGGCTCCGATCGCCGCCGCCATGGGCTGGTCGATCGTCAGCGCATCGGACGCACCCGCTCGCCGGGCGGCCTCGACCACCGCACGACGCTCGACCGGGGTGATGACGGACGGGACGCAGATCACGACCCGGGTCCGCCCGAATCGGCTCACGCCGACCCGTTCGAGGATCAATCGGATCATCCGCTGGGTCGTCTCGAAGTCGGTGATGGCGCCCTTGCGCAGCGGCCGGACGGCGACGATGTAGCCGGGTGTCCGACCGATCATCTGCCAGGCCTCCCGGCCAACGGCCAGCACGTCGCCCGAGCGTTCGTTGAGGGCGATGACCGACGGCTCGTTCAGGACGATGCCACGGCCTTCCTCGTAGACCAGGCTGTTCGCGGTTCCGAGGTCGATGGCGAGATCACGCGCCAGGGGTCATGCCTCCGGGACGGGGCGGGGATCCCTGGTCGCGGTCGTCGGAGGGCGACCCATCGGGCGGGGGGATCACGCGCTCGTCGGGCTGGGCGCCGTCGACGTCGAGCGGACGGTCGGGAGCGAGAGCTCGCATCTCCCGGGCGAAGGCGGTGATGCCGTCGGCCTCCCGGGATGCGGTCCACCGATGCCAGGCGAGCACCAGACCAGTGCCCACGACGATGATGCCTGCGGCCAGCAGGAGCGAGAGCAGTGGGCTCATCGGCCGACGTCCGACGACTCGACCGACGAGGGATCGACGAGGTCGGTCGCCGCGAGGGCCCAGTCCTCGCCGCCGTCCCAGATCTCCCGCTTCCAGATCGGCACGCTCGCCTTCAACGCGTCGATGGCGAAGCGACAGGCTGCGAACGCGTCGGGCCGGTGTGGCGACGAGACCGCTGCGACGACGGTCGGTTCGCCCAGCTCGCAGGGTCCGACCCGGTGCTCGAGCGCCACCCTCACGACGTCGGGCCACCGGACGCGGAGCTCGTCGACGATCGCGCCGAGGCGGGGCTCGACCTGCTCGGTGTAGGCCTCGTACTCCAGGCGCTCCACACCGTCGCGGCCCTCTGCGTGGTCCCGGACGACGCCGGAGAACACGACGACGGCGCCGCAGCGCGGGTGCACCGCCCAGTCGTGGAGCGCACCGACCGACAGCGGGTCGGCCGTGAGCCCGATCCGGGTGTCTCCGGCGGAGGTCACGGCGCTCATGCTAGGCAACCTCGGCCCCGATCGTCACCGTGAGCGCGGGATCCGACCTCGCAGCGCGGACACCGTCGGCCCGCGACCCGCTGGACCAGCCCGATGAGTATCGTCGGCGACGGTGCGTGGCAGCGGAGCAGGAGAGGTTCCCGACTCGGGGGACGAGCCGTTGACCGGCGACCGACATGGCGACGACGATCATCCCACGAACGATCCGGTGGACCGCGATGAGGCCACGCCGGGTGAGGGTTCCGGCGCGCTGGCCGGTCACGATCCAGCTGACGCCCCGCCCCGGCCGGGCGCCTCACGACGGCCACCCGTCGACCCGATCGACGAGATCACCGCGGAGCTCGAGGCCCTGGGTCTCGACGACGAGGACGACGACGCGGAGTGGGTCGGACTCCCCCTCCCGATGGAGGACCGCCTGTGGCGCCACCCGTCGGAGCTCCGCTACGAGGCACCGGTCACCACGAGCTCCGGCTCGGTCCGGGGCGGGTGGCTGACCCTCGTCGGTGTCGCGGTCGGTGCCGGGCTCCTCGGCGCCTTCGTGTCGGCGATGGCGATGAGCTCGCTCTCCGGCGATCCGGAGACGGTCGTGGAACGTCGGATCGAGACCCCTCGATCGATCCCCGCGAACTTCTCGGGCACCGACGTCGTCGCCATCGCCGAACGGGTCTCACCGGGGGTCGCCCGGATCTCGGTCCGTCGTTCGAGCGACGACCGCGCCACGGGCTCCGGAGTCGTGTTCCGCAGCGACGGCCTGGTCCTGACCAACGCCCACGTCGTGCAGGACGCCGTCGAGCTCCGGGTCACCCTCGCCGACGGCACCGAGTACGACGCCGACGTCGTCGGCATCGACTCCCTCACCGACATCGCGGTGATCGATCTCGACGGCACCTCGCTGCCGACGGTGCCGCTCGCGTCGGAGCCCCGGCTCGCAGTCGGCCAGGCGGCCCTCGCGATCGGCTCGCCCCTCGGCCTCGACGGGGGCCCGACGGTCACGCTGGGCGTGATCAGCGCCCTCGGGCGGGACCTCGACTCGCCGACCGGGATGCGGCTCTACGACCTCATCCAGACCGACGCTCCCATCGCCCCCGGCTCCTCGGGTGGTGCGCTCGTCGACGCGAGCGGTGCGCTCATC
>JAAUYI010176671.1_pt1 | contig 10572 bp, 8 predicted proteins | sample 7278041 | NCBI WGS metagenome assembly JAAUYI01 (sample SAMN14350216, study PRJNA611818) | marine sediment metagenome | isolation source: surface marine sediment (0.6m) | place: French Polynesia: Moorea | collected 2018-08
AGGTGATCAAAACCGAAGATGGCAAAGGAAATTCTGGGGACAACAGTGCCAGAGAAGTGAGTGGCTCTTTGACTTTTTCCAAAGAATTGAGGACGATCACACAGACACAAAAAAGAAACTTTGGACTGTGTTGTGTCAACTGCTGATTTTTCAATCTGCTGCAATGAAGGCGTCCCTGAATTGTCAAGAATTGTCTCTTTTCTTGGAATCTGAGTCTTGAAAGCTGGTCAGCAAAATGGACAGAACAAAGCACAAAACAAACCATCATAAAGTAAGGTTTTCTCACTTGTGTCTGATGATTTATTTTGATGATTTTGCAGAATGAAGAAGTCTCTGTGGTGTCAGAGGTGTCGTGTCACTGTGGAAAGCTGGAAGCTGTTCTGAAGCAATTCCAAAGTCACCTGGATGTAAGGCAACTGTTTAGAAAGCCTTGCCGATTCAATTCATGTCATGTGCAATCTCACAGATCTGTTAATTTTTTTAGGAGGTCTTGAAAGAAAGAATGGACCAGTCTGCTTTGTCGCTCTCCAGACTGGTGGAACACAAAGTGGAGGTAAGCAATTGACAAGGGACAATCAAACTGCCGACAAGGCCACCATGAGCCAAGCTTTTCCACAAATGGATTTGAATTGTGAAATAGATATCTTGCAGTGCAGATTGCATGGACAGAGGTATTCTAAGATTGCCCAATGTTTCAGCTTGCCTTGATCAGAGTGAAGGACCAAATTGTCACTAACCTAGAGAAGCGATACAAAGAAATGAAGGCTTTCGACGATGTCGCTGTGTCCATGCTCAAAGACACCAAAAAAAAACTGGAGGTAAAAACTTGTTTGCCATGATCTCCAACACTTTTCAGAAAGTTTCTGGTCATTCATTCCAAAATTATCCAAATTTTCTCTGTTTGAAGAAAGCCACCATGTCCATCATGTCTGACCTTGATGCAACTGTGGTGGAGTTGGAGGAAATTGTCACCCGCCTGTGAAGTCTTGGACTGGACGGATTCAGACGGACACTTGTGAAGATTTTTGTGGACTTTGCGGCGGTTTTGCAAGTGTTATCTGCCAAGATGTTTGGAGCTATTTAGCAAGAAGATGAGGCTTTGTGTTTAATTTTTTTTTTCAAAAACTCTGATGGACAACTGATTCATGGGACTGGTGGGGGGAGGGAAGGAAACCTGGCCCAAAAAGGTGAGGTGTTTACAATCCAGAACCAGTTGGACAAAGGCATGGAGATGCCTGTCCAGGAAATGTCCAGTCCAGGAAAGTTGTTCAGAGCTGCGCGGTTTCTCTCCCCCCCCCCTATTATTTTCACAACACCCAATTTTCTAGACACCTGTCTCCTGAAACTGTTCTCCATCGGTTGTGGTCTATGTTTTGGGATTGTCCAGTTCTGTTTAAAGTTGTTTTTACTTTTCAAGAAGAGAAAACAAATTTCAAAAATATTTTATTGGATTTTTCACATCAATAAAAAGAAGATTTTGCACAATTTTTCGTTTTTCATTCTGATTCCTGTTTTTTTTAAATTTGTGGGGTGTCTAGGAATTGGGGTTTTCAACTGACATCTTTGGGACTTCTGGACCGCCTGATTCGGAGCTTTGAAATATTTTGGAAACTTCGAAGTTCAAAATCATAACCTGAAAGGAATGCAGTCTGAACTTTTTATTGGTAAATTCACACCTTGGACCTGAAAAATATCCATCCAATTTGGATTCAGTCCCACAATTGCCATTTGTTGGCCAGTTTTCTCCGAATACTTTTGGATTCAAAATTTGAAGAGAATATCAGATGCCCACAATTTATTCAGGACTGAGCTGATTTTCATTTCAAAACTCCCCTTCGTGTTAAAGCCAAAGCCTTGGACATCTGTCTTGTGACCCTTCCTTGGGACTGCCCAGACCTTGTGTTTTGAGCTGGACCACTCCCAGAACAGCCTTGGGCCAAGGGCTTTTGGCCTTGACCTTTGAATTTGGACTTTGGATCTGTTTTGTGCATTTTCTGTTGGAGCTCTTTCCATTGTTGCTTATCCTGTGTGGCCAAAGTTTTCAAATAGCCATTCGACAAAAAGTTGATCAATGATAATCTTTGGGCATCTGTGCCTCCAGCTTTTGCAAAGGGCATGTTCCAGTCATCTGAAAACTCTTTCTTTAACATCATCTCAAAGGAATATTGTTTTGTGTCCTCAAAATAATTGATCTGAAATTTTATGTGACCCAGAATGACTTCAGGTGTCCTTCCTGACAATTTCTGGGGTTTGCTGGTTCCCACTGTCAAGTCTGTGAAGGTTTTGTCGGTGAATGTTTGGCCCTGGGATGAAACCTTGTCTACTTCATCCAGAAAGTCCTTCCAACGGTCCAAGTGGACATCCTGGGGAAGAACACTTTCGGCAACCTGGAAAGGTTTGGAAAAAACAGACTGGTTAGTGCTGAAATTTGGTGTTTAGTGGGGCAAATTCTTCAGTGAAAGTGTGGCACAAAGGGTCCAAGGAGGTCAGCTTACCCCAATCAGTGACAAACATTCCAAAGCAGGCTCAAAAGCTTTTTCATTTCCCAGAAAGACCTCAACATCTTTTGTGGGGATGTTCAGCAGTTCCAGCATTTGTTTTGACAGGGTTTTGGTTTTTTGTTTCTTGTTCAACTTGAAAAGGTCTGATCCTGGATTCAAGCCGTCCTCTTCAAGTTCCTGAAAAAGTTAAATTATCTTTGAGAAATTGGGGACCTTTGCTTTTACATTTGGCCGTTGCCTGTAAAAAATTGGTGTCCATTACTTTTGGACTTGGCTGTCATCTTAGTATTCTTGGTGTCCATTGGTTCAGAATTAGGCACCAGTCTCCGAATAACAATTTTCAGAATTACAGGTCTTTGAAAAGAAAGTAGTTCAAGTTTTTGAGAAATTCATTCCTTTGTAATGCCAACCTTGTTCACAGCCCTGTCCATGTTGCAGAAGCAGCCTTCCTTCTTTTTTCCTGGGTTTTTGGGTGAAGAGAAGTCCAAATAATTTGGATATTCACGCAGATTGCTGTACATGACCTGGCCGTTGCTAGTGTCCATTTGCAGTCTGAATCTGTGCTCCAAGTTGCCTTTAAATTTTATGGTAACCAGAGTTGTAATTTGTTTGTATCCATTGTCAGGATCGTATGTTCCAGAAAAGCCCACCTTTGTGAAGCCCCAAAGGAGTTCAAAGATCTCCAGCAGTGATTTCCCCTTTGCAGGAAATAAGAGTTCACAGCGCTGATCTTTTAAACTTTTTCCAAGGATTGTTGCCCCAACATTTCTGCGAAATTCATTGTGTTTCAAGGTGTCTGCTGCTTTCAATTCCTTTCCAGTCTTCCTTTTGTGTTCTCCAGAATCAATGCAATGAATTTCCAAGTCACCAATGGTGATCCAATCAGTCCACTCTTTGATCTGAGATGCTTCACTGTACTTGCCTTCTCTCAATTTGTCCTTGAAAACCTGGTGCCATTCCCTGCCAACTACTGTCCCCAAAAGGCAAAGTACCAGGATGGGAAAAATGATCACCCTGGGTCCCATATTTTTGTGCTTGGGTTTCCTGGGAGAAGTTGGGACAGCAATGACGGTAATATCTCCACTGCATCAAAGTACATAAAATCAAACCACTTCATGGGAAGAGGTCCCATTTTTTGCACCTGAGCACCAAACTTCTGTCAATCATTGAGCCAAAGACCACCCACGACACTCCCAAAAATTCAGGCAAGACTCAAGACACATAGGAAGTCAGCCACAATTTTATTGGGAAGATATCCAGAAATAGCTACACAGGGTTGAAGTTCGAAATTTTACTGGACAGAGGGGAGTACTATGGCATCACTTCAACTTTCAATCCTGGCCCCAAATTTCACTCATTTCATCTTAAAAAGTTCTTCTGTGTGTGTGTGTGTGTGGGGGGCCTTGTGTGTGTGAGAGAGTGTGATGAAAAATATCCAAAGGCATTTTGGCTGTGACCTTATGGTCTGGTTCTGCAAAAAAAATTAACATGCCCCATTCCGAAAGAAATTGACAAAAAGCACAACAGTAAGCCCTTAGTTTTTCACTCTTAATGCTGCCAAAAATAACACAATCAAATTTGAAAGAGCAGCATTGATGCCATGCGTAGGCAAAGTTTTGAATTTTACTGGACATGGCTTCTGGACAGCATGTAAATCCCTGTGACAGGCACTGGTGAACACAGCATCAGAGTTAGGCCCATTCTGAACAATATTGACAAAAACCACCACAGTAAGCCCTTAGTTTTTCAGTTTTAATGCTGTGAAAAATAACATTTACAAATTTGAAAGAGTAGCATTGATGCCATGCGTAGGCAAAGTTTTGAATTTTACTGGACATGGCTTCTGGACAGCATGTAAATCCCTGTGACAGGCACCGATAAACACTGTTTCAGAGTTGGGCCCATTCCGAAAGAAATTGACAAAAACTGTCACAGTAAGCCCTTAGTTTTTCAGTTTGAATGCTGCAAAAAATGACAGAACCAAATTCAAAAGTGCAGCTTTGGTGCCATGCGTCGGCAAAGTTCTGAATGTTACTGGATACGGCTTCTGGACGGCTTCTGGACAACTACCATCTGCCCCCCCTCCTGATGGACAGCTGTCACTAGGAATTTGAGAATGATTCAATTTGAAAGAAATTGACAAACAACACCACACTACAGCCTCAGTTTTTCCATTTTATTGCCACATAATAATACATTGGAGGACCAGAATTTCACTGGACACCACCTCCCCCTGGGGCCTTGGGAGTTTCCCGGACCTGGGTTTGTTTTGAGGGAATCCGAACATCAGAGAAAGCACATGAAATTCCTCAGTTTTCTTGTATACTGCAGAATGAAATGTTTTTTGTTGTGCCTGGACGGGCAGGTCCCTCCTGCAGGTGCGGCGACTTCGAAAATTTTGCTGTCAATTCGGACCTCTGGACAGGTGTGCTGTCCCCTCCGGACTTTGGGCAGGTTCCTCTCCTCCTGAAAGTTGTTCAAATGCAAACTAGAAGTCATGGAAAATGTTTTCAAAGTGTGACCAGGGGCTGCTCAATGATGGGGGGTTGGGGCCTTCCATTCAGCAGCTGGCGGTAAAGCTCGGCAGCTTTGGTCAGCAACTCCCCAAGAGGCCTGCGGTCTGGACACTTCAGCTTGGAATCGATGGCCCCCACCAGCTCTTCTTGGAAGCTTGTGAACTGGGGTTCGGTGAAAAATCCCTTCCTGACAGAGAGTTCTCTGATGACCATCAGCCTGTGGGCCACTCTGCAGATGGAGGATCTGGGGCCTTGGAGGGGGGAACCTGGCTGAAGCAGCATCTCCTCCAGTGCTGCCCGGATTGCTGCATCCCCTTCCCCAAGTTCTTCTTCAAGCCATTCTTGCAGAATCTTCTTCGACACAGGTCCCTCTTCTTGAGCCACTGAAAGTAAAAACAGAAAATGGATGAACAATATTTCGGAAGAGCAAAATTCCTTTTCTGAACCTGAAAATATGGAATTCCTTTTTCAATTTTCAAAGAACCATGCATGGAGAACAGGAATAGAAACCTGGAAAAGAAAGGGGACCCTGGAAATATCAAACATGCAGATCTTGGCAAAAAATACGGAAAAAAGGGGAGGGTTGCCAGGATATTTTGCGCGAAAATCCAGGAGTCTCACAAAAATTATGACGTCACAAAATTTTGTGACGCACCCTCGGTTTCCAAGCAACCGGGTACACAAAGGGAACAACAGAACCTGCAGCAACATCAAAAACACCAAAAGCAGGAAATTTGAAACTTTTCCATTTTAGTCCATCCCAGCAACAGAAGGGGAACTTCAGAAAATTTGCAAAGGTTTGTCAATTTTTGGGTTTCAAAATTTTGGGGTCGAAGCTGGACAGGGGGATTTTATTTTGAAAATGTTGAGGCGTGTTGAATTTGTCCAAAATTTCAAATTTTGTGGGTTGCGGTTTGGGAGTCTACTTTTTGTTGCTGGCTTCCTTGAATGTTATTGTGTTTTGTGAAGAAGCTGGACAGAAAGTAAATTAATTTGGTGAAGATAAGCTGCCGATTCCGTTCTGCCAGCCCTATAAAAATTTAAAATGCTAGGGGGAAAATTCAGGACTTGGCCCAATTTTCAGGAGGTGTTCCAGATCTGAAGTTCTTCAGATAAATGATGGAATGTGTTGAGATTTGGGTTGAAACCAATTGTGGAATATTTGTTGAGTCTCAAATCTTTTCATGGCTTGAGATTCTGGACCTCGCTGGTCGGAACTTGAAGACCAACCCACCCCCATCCAAGTTCCAAGGGAAAGCTCCAATGAGGAGTCATCTTTCTGTTGTTGAATTGCAATGTCAAATTTCAGAACCAGTTTGGATCCAAGTTGAGATTCTTTGACCTGAAGTTGCATGTGGAATGTGGAAACCTGCTATTTTGAAATGCAGTGTCTTTCTGGACTGCCATAAAAATTGGACAAAGGAACAGTCCAAATTTACTGATCCAATCATTCCGCACACAGAAAACATCCCGACCTGTCCAGTTCTGCACTGGACTGGGCTCATTTGGTGGGACTCACTTTCTGGGCCTTATCTGAAACACTTTGATCCTTCCCTTTTTGTCTTGTGGCAATTCCAGTCTTAAATTTTTCCCAAATGGACAGCTGTCCAGTTGTGGACATTGGATTTTGTGCCAGGGCCGAATTTTCAGCAGAGGCATGCCTGCAGTTGCTTCTTTATATTTCACAGTGGAACAGAACAACATGAGTGATGGACCTGGAAAAGATGATCCCTTTGGACAGCCGGGACCCTCAGGCCAGCCTAACCAGCCTGGAGCTGTGGGACAACCGGGATCCCCTGGCCAGACTGACCAGCCTGGAGCTGTGGGACAACCTGGACCCTCTGGATCAGGATCTCCACCAGCAAAGAAGATCAAGATAAGCCTGTCAGGAACATCTGTTTCCAAAATGTTCAACTTTATTTATGCAACTGGCTCACCGGTGTTCCAGCACATTGCCCCTGTCACTCCTGCTGAACAACAGGATCTTCCTCTCAGTTTTAACCCTGGATACAAAAAAGGGTACACTGTGGCCCAAAGAAGGATCCTGACACCAACTGTGAACAGCATCATCACTGGACATTTGATTGATCCCCCGTCACTTTTCCATGCTGATGCCAACTTGAGGCTCCTGCTTGGAAGTTTCAGGTTCTGTCCACCTGTCAGGTACATCAGAATTCCATCAGATTTTGTTCCCACAGAGAAGAGCAAGTCATTTTTGCAGGACAAACCAAAGATAAAGGTGGTGCCAGACGCCAAGTCAGTGCATGATATTGTGATCCCTCCTCCCAACACAGCAGACTTTGCCATGGACAACATGGTGGAGTTTCTGCAAGGGAGGTTGCGTCACCCCCATTACCGGACACATGGCAGGATTGCTTTCCTGCCTTGTGTGGTCGGAGAAGATCAGGTGTTCTGCAACATGAGTAAGGCAGGAGACCAAAGATTGATGCAACTCTTCAAGCAAAATGAGATTCCCTCAGCTAAGGATCACCCCTTCACTGACACCGTGAGCATGGAAATGTACATATTGGGACTTTTGCCCAAGCTTCTTGAACTGAAGAACAAGAATCTTGGAGAAGAACCAGAGTTCAGGTACAAGGGGTTTGTTGCACCAATTGAATGGCGGGTTGATCCAACTGACAAAGATACTCATGTGGGAGTCTTCTATTTTGGCCCCGTGAAGAAAAACAGGGCAGCAGAGCCTGAAACAGCAGCTTGTTTTGTGGAGCCACACAAGCTGGACATCAACTCATCAGGGACCCAGTGTACAGGTCATGAAGAGCCCATACCAGTGCAGGCTCTGTCAGCTGGTCTGCAACTTGGAAGGGACAGAATCTTTCGATTCTTTTCTCATCAAGAAAAAACAGACAACTGCTGTGAATGGATGATTGCGGCCTTGGACAATCTGGTTTTCCACAACATGGTCCCCCGCCTGGATCAAATTCACCAGGAGATCCTCCTCCCTGATTGCAAGGTTGGATCCAAGACCCAGATGGGGAAGACTGGCAAACAGGACAAGGTGTTTTGGAAGATGCCTGACTGGATGCTGTCAGCATGAACTGTGACATTGGGCCTGCAATTACCTGCTGTTGTTTGATGGCCAAAATAACACCAATCCATGGAATGACAACATCTTGGGAAAAAACTATGGACTGATCTGGTGTTTCATGACACCCCATTTAAAGACTGGGCAGCAACGACATGAAAAATGCTGAATCGCCAGCATTCTGGACACCATCATTGATGCCTTGGAATGTTAAAGGACCTGGACTCACTGGAAGTTCATCACACCATCAGCCATCTGACAACACAGAAGACTCTGGAATGGAACCATCCTGAAAGGAAGACCCAACTGGACTGGACATTGCAGCTGGACAGAAAGGGTAAACTGGACATCATTCCCGGGGGTCCCCTGGAAAGACTTTTGCCTGACTGGACAGGATATTTTTTTACCATCTGGGAAAGCTGGGGATTGAAAGAGGAGATCAACTAGTCTCTTTTTGGGACTTAAAACACCTGACTCAAGTTAATGCTGGAAACATAAAGATGCAGTCACAAATTCTTGCAAATGGAACTGGACATCCAGGGGAAGTTGTCTTCATTCACAAAGAACACCTCCCTGGACAGGATGTTGTCAGGAACCAGAAGAGGTCCATTACAGATGGGACTTTTGAGATCTACCTCACTGTACTGACAATACAGAACCTCAGGACAGCAAGGGAGGAAAGGATTTGCCCACAAGATCAACCAGAAACCAGATGTCCAGTTCGAATCGCCAAAGTCTGGACACACTTCCCTGGACAGGACCTGGCAAGACACCTCTGGCGTTATGGGACCCACTTGCAAATAAACTGATGGACAAACATGCACAAATCCTCCAAACTAAAATATCTGCGGAATGTGAATGAAATAAAATTGATTGAAGTGCACTTTTTATGGTATTATTTCAACATTTGGTATTTCAGGACAGCATTGGCGGAGACAGGTATTTTTTTTGTGGGGTCTTCAGAAGAAGAGAGTCATTGGACAGGATCCAGCCCCAAAATGTCAGGCTATTTAACCTTTTCCACGTGGGTTACCACTCCTGAATAGAGTAATAGAGTATTTGCGGGATGCAGTTATGAAGGTTCAAAAGTTCAGGACTGGACACAGGACAAAGGATCCCTGGGCCTTTCCCAAATAAGTGGTCACATGACAGTATTTACCTGTTATCGGCTCTCGTTCTCCTGTTTCAGGATCCCTTCCATAGGTGTAAATCAAAGTGTAAGGCTTCATTTCGAATGTTTGAATGCAGATATCTTCCAAATGATTTGCAGAAGGCCTGAACAAACTTGTGCAGCTTCGACAGCTTTAACATTCCACCAGATGTCAGGACCAGGCATTGTCCAGAAAGAAATCAAGGTTGCGTTTAAATTGTTTCAAGCAGGTATTCTTGTGTTGCATCTCACAAAAGAACTAATTGTGGTTCAGCTGGGTTGAGGCAATTTTTTTTCAGAAAATTTAAGAAAAAAAAGACAGAAAAATGAGTTTTTTTCAGGAAAAATACAGTTTATGGACAGACAAAAGTTTACCGACAGGTGGAGCAAAATCTAAAATTGACCAATCAGAAGCTTTGTTTACGCGCAACAATGGCGGCAGGGGGTTGTCGATGTCCTGAGCATTGGAAAATGCAGATGTTTTGGTGGTATTTCTGCAAAGAAGAAAGGATTTTGAAATGAAAGGGGAGCAAAATTGCAAAAACTAAAAGAGTACACCAAAGAATTATCTTTTAGCTCCAAAAAAAGAAATACACCAAAGGTTTTGTTTTGGATTGGACTGGACACCCCAGGACAGGTGAGTCGACAAGGTCCCCCAAATGACAGGAGGATTTAACTGGGTTGGAGGGCTGCACAGTGACCAAACAAACTTGTTTTGGGAAGCTGGAAATGTTATCTCTTTTTTTGAACTGTTAGAAAGTCTCCAGACATGGAATTGGTGAAGCCCTAATTTTCTCTTTTGTCGTCACCTTTTCGGCACAACTCAGAAAGTTGGCTAAAGGGAATCACTTTTCCTTTCCAGAACAAATCCGAGAGCTTCGGAAGACCCGGCTAGCCCAGATTCTGTGTATAAACGGAGACCACGTGACCTCCATACAACCCTGGGTCCTCCTCAATCCTTTCAGGGATGTCTACCCCAGGCTACAGTAAGTCAACATTCTTGACTAATCCCTTTCAAAAGAAGCATTTGCTGCCCCAATTTAGGCATCGAGACAACGTGAATGGCCCAACTGTCCTAAGGCTCCGAAGCTGGTGGCAAGATTACCCTCTCTCCCTTCCTGGCTCCCCCTCTGAAATTCCTCAGCGCCTTGAGACTTCCTCCACAGACTGGGATACCATCAAACAGGGTCTGCAACAAGTCCAAAACAGAGACATCAGAAGTCTCACATCCAAGCACAAGTGATGCAGAGAGTAGCTTGCAAACTCTAAAGCCTGGGCAATAAAGGTAACTTTGCAAGTGACCTCAGAAAATTTTTTAAAGAAAAAAAACAAAGAAAATTAATTTTGTGTGTTGTGTCC
>JAAUYI010136047.1_pt1 | contig 10569 bp, 9 predicted proteins | sample 7278041 | NCBI WGS metagenome assembly JAAUYI01 (sample SAMN14350216, study PRJNA611818) | marine sediment metagenome | isolation source: surface marine sediment (0.6m) | place: French Polynesia: Moorea | collected 2018-08
CGTTTGTCAGTTGAGATGTTAGCTAATTAATTTAGTAAGGTGGGCATTGCCCACCTACGCCTTTCGGCTAGAGGGGTGTCATACTAAATCCGCTTAGGAATGAGGATTTAATTATCTACCAAAGTTAGATGGATTGTGGCTGAACTTTATAATTCCACTGAGGAAGGTATTCGTCAAAAATGATGGGCAGATTTTGCTTGAATTCAGTTGCCACTTTTTTGCCAGTTTTATAAACTCCCTCAATTATGGTAGCGAAAACCTTCAAACCCTTGCTTGTTTTAGCCTTTTCTATTAAAGATTTAACAGTTTTCCAACTATCAAAGATGACCCCAGAGCAAGCACGAGTGATATGGGGAAAGAGACGATGTTCGATGGGATTATACTTGGAGGTGTAAGGAGGGTAATGAGCAATGCGAATTTCAATGCCCAGTTCGTTACTGAGAGCTTGTAAGGCTTCCTTAAATAGATAAGAACGAGAGCTATTGCTGCCCCCACCATCACACAAGAGCAAGATAGAGTTCGCTTCATGATAAAGCCAAGAGCCATAGTTGACCCGCCAATAACGAATCGAGTCACAAGCGAACTCGCTCGTATCATGATCGGTACCAATTTGCACGTAACCAATATTATGAGTCAAATCATAGAGACCATGAGGAATTACCACACCAGTGGCTAAAGATTTCACCAATTGCATTTGTAAACATATCTCCTTGCTTCCAAACGAAGCTAGCTTCTCTTAACACTTTTTTGAAGTTATCTTCATTAATTTTTCCTTGAGTGAAATCTTGCTCAGAAAAATTTTTTGTTAAAATCATCTTCGCCTCTATACAGGAATCCCTGAATTTGATATTATTTTTATGTTGAGGGTTTAGACGATTGCTTGAATAGATATTCCAAGCATTATTTACGGAATTGAGGAAACTTTGAGAAGTGGATTCTGTTATCTTCTGTATACCAATATTTTCTTTGAAAGATCTAAATTCAATTTCTTCTTTTTGTAAACTGAGTTCATTAATTGATACAGTAGAAGAAATTATTTGTTGTTGGTTTTTACCTTCTTGTCCAAAAATAATATTTAAGATTTGTGATTTTCCAGCTCCATTAATGCCGGAAAGTAATATTAAATCGCCCTCAAACTGATACTTAAAATTTTTTTCAAAAGATTTGTAATCTTGATTGAGAGTAAATGCAATTCTTTTCATTGATTAAATATTGTTAGGGCGTAATTTGATCATGCACAACATTTATGTATATAGCGTTTCTCATTCTCGTGAGGTACAGTTATCACTGAAATAAGTGTAAACTGCGATCACTGATTAAACACTGACTATAATCTAATCGGTACTTTATTTAACGGCAATACCCTTAATTAAGTTGTACTCGCTGAATATTGAAAGAAGTAATATCGACACATAACTCTTGCTCTAATACTAATTCACTCAATAACTTGCCCAATAGAGGTGCAAACTTAAACGCTTGTCCCGAACCTCCACTAAAAATCGTAACTTGGAGAAATTTAGGCAGATGGTCTAGGACAAATAAAGTATCTTTAGTCATTGTATAGGGACAACAATGTAAAGACAGGCACTTACCTATACCGCGCCAATTTTGGCGGAGAAATGTATCGAGAAATTGAGCTAGTTTGGGGTCTGGTTCTCGCTGAAAATCCTTCATGGTTCTGGTGCGATATTCTGGGGGACACCAATCAATTCCTACTTTAATTAGACTGGAATCGCGGTCGTGGCAGGGAAAGCCATAATACAAACCACCATCACCTGTTTTGGGGTTATCTTTTTGAAAGCAAAACCACTGGGGAAAGTTTTCTTGTTGGCTTGTTTCTAATTGATAATAGCCCCAAAGCATACTCCAAATTTCTAAGTCGAGACTTTGCTGAAAATGGGCAAGTAATTCGTTAGTCCAAGCACCAGCAGCTAGGACAATTTTACTAGGAGCAAATAAACGTCCTTTGGTACTCTTAACAATAATTTGATTGGGTTCGTCAACCACTATTTGCTCTACAGCTTCTTCTTGATAAAAGGTAACTCCTTGAGCTTTAGCTTGTTGATGGAATACTTGTAGAGCTTTGTACGCCCAGACCATTCCTGCTGTCTTTTCGTATAAACCGATAAAATCGCTACGGGGTTTGATTGCCCAGCGTTTGGTCATTGCAGTAGCATCCAATTCTTCAAAGGGAATGTTTTTTTGTTCCATTACCCTTTTTGCGCCTAAAATACTCCCTTCAATCGTCTCTTCTTGCCAAACTTCTCCATAAAACAACAGTCCATTTTCCCGTAATAGCTGACAATTGTGTTTGGTTTCAATTAACCGCCACTCCTGCAAACTTTTCTCTTGTAAATCCGATAGATATTCACTAGAGTACATACGACGGTACATTCGTTCTTCTCCAGTGGAACTACAGTGACTACCACCAATTCTCTTGGCTTCTAAGACAACTGTTTTGAGCTGGGGATACTGACTTAGATAATAAGCAGTGGATAATCCTGCCATACCACCGCCAACGATTAAAACATCGACGTTGATTGGCAATGAAGAGGTTACAGCAGAACTAGTATCGAGCATAATTATTCCCGGTGAAACAAACCTTGGGGACGAAATAGCAAAGTTATAGCCATCAAAATGTAAGGAAAAGCCACCTGAGCCGCAGGGGCAATTAAAATACCGAAAGAATTAATTTGACCAATTGTTAAAGCAGCGAGCAAAGAACCAGGTAAACTGCCCAACCCCCCAATAATAGCAACAATAAAACTCTCAATAATTATTTGGTCAGCTAATTCCAGACTCAGAGTGCGTAAAGGTGCAGCTAATACTCCAGCAATACCTCCCAACCAAGCACTTAAGATAAATACGACGGTAAATAAACGAGGTACGTTAATCCCCAATACTCCTAGCATGGTCCGTTCTTGGGCAGCAGCGCGGAGAATTTTGCCCCAGCGAGTGCGGCTTAAAAATAACCAAAGTCCCATGCCAACTAAAAAAGCCACGACAATGATAAACAGATTATAAACTGGATAGGTGCGATCTAAGATCGCAATACTTGTTTGTAATATTTGTGGAAGAGGTGTTGTCAGTGGCGCACTACCCCAAAACAAGCGCACCGAATCGTTAATAATCAAGACGAAGGCAAAGGTTAATAGGAGTTGAAAACTGACATCCTGTTTATAGATGCGACGCAGAAATAGAATTTCCAAGATCCCGCCAACTAGAGCGACGATTAAAGGTGCGATCGCCAGAGCTAACCAAAAATTCAACTTGCCTTGAACGACAAGACTATAACTCAGATATGCTCCCAACATATACAAACTGCCATGGGCAAAGTTTAGAATACCCATTACGCCAAAAATAATGGTTAAACCAGCAGCAATGAGAAACAGTAGCATCCCATTGGTCAGTCCGTTGAGAAAAAAAATTAGCAATGTTGACATGACAATTTGTAAGTTGAGAAAAGCCGAGTTAGAGGTATGACGATTTTGATTTTCCAACAAAAACTACAGCTTACAATCAGTCTCGGTGGACGATCGCGTGATTGAGTCTCCCTCCAATACTACTATTGGCTCTAAAATCCGAAAATTATAATCAGCACTAGCAGCAGTTTTACCCCAAGTTACATTGGCGATCGCCTGATGGTCTGACGGACGTAATACTAATTTACCCATCGGTGCTTCATACTCCAAACCTGCCAAAGCTTGAATGACTGCTTTAGTTTCTATTGTCCCTGCTAAATTGGCAGCTTGTGCTAGTAATTTTAGTCCCACATAAGCATTTTGGGCATTATAACTAGGATAGGTCTGGTACTTCTGGCGAAATCTGCTAACAAAGTTGCGATTGACTTCCGTATCTGGTGTTTGCCACCAATAGCGCGTCCCTACCCATTGACCAACAGGCATTTGTTCTCCCAAAGCAGTTAACACCTCCATCGCTGCGCCCAACTCCATAAATACAGGAAATTGTTGAAATAAACCAAAACTATTGGCTTGACGAATAAAATTGATCAGATCGTTACCCCAAAGACTGCACCAAATAGCCTCCGCGCCCGAATTCTGCAAAGTGGTAATAAAACTGTTGTAATCTTGAGTGCCAAGTTTGGGAAAAGCTGTCTTGGTCAGAAATTTGACTCCTTCTTTTCTCTCTTGCAGAGCTTTTTGAAAAAATTCCCAACTCTGGCGACCAAAAGCATAATCGGGTCCAATAGTCGTCCACTTTTGATAACCTTCGGTAGCAGCAATTTCGGCTCCAGCAGCAGAATTTTGAGGGCTATTGATACTACAACGAAAAACAAACCGATTGCATAATTCTCCAGTCACTTTAGGGCTAGCTGCGTGGGTCACCATTAAAATTCGCTCTAATTCAGGAATTGTCGGAACTAGAGCTTCTCCGTTTCCCGAACTGTCAATTCCTAACAAAAAATCTACTTTTTCCTGTAATACTAACCTCCTCGCCTTTTGCACTGGCTCGCTCTCGTCTTCAAAAATGACCTCTAGCGACTTGCCATTGATGCCTCCAGCTTGATTAATTTCCGCTAAAGCTAAATTAATGCCATCGCGAGCAAATTCACCATAAGTGGCAAATCCCCCGGTTAGTAAATACATCGCCCCAACACGTACTGGGCGATCGCTTTTGGAGGTATTGCTATTACAAGCAAGTAAAAATCCCATGGTTGCCCAGCTTAATTGTTGTAGAACAGTACGCCGAGAGAGATGATACATGGGCTGATTTTTTTTTACCGGAATTTAGACAAAGATTTGAATCCTATAACCAACATCGAATATTTAGCTAAATATTTGCAGGCTAGGCTCGAGTATTAAAACTGATAGAAATACAATTACATCTCTATGATATCGTGATATCTCGCACGAATAATTAAGTAATTCCAGAAAAGGGGTATTGTCAAATCGCTTCGCTTGAGTTCAGAGTTCAGAATTCAGAATTCAGAGTTTAACTTGTTTGGAAGGAGGCTTGCCCTCGCATGACTAGCTCCCCTAAAGGACTAGCTACGCGTCGCGCGTCGCACCTCTCCCAAAACTCTTCCGTCGTTCACGACGGGGCTTGCATCCTGAGTTCAGAGTTGAGTTTTAGTCTTAACCGCATTTCTGAACTCTGAACTCTGAATTCTGAATTCAGACTGGTCATTCTTATCGGTTACGCTCGTGTCAGCACCAAAAAAAAATAAAACTCTAATCTTCAACTCGATTTTCTTTGATTGCATGGATGCAAAAAGTTGTTTACTAATATTTTTAGTAGGACCAAAAAATATGGATGAGGCACTACCAAGTCTTTTAATCAGGTCGATCATGTCTGCGGTATCTCTCCCAAGACGATCTAAATTTGAACACTAAAATCACATCACCTTTCTCAACTTTCATTTTGAGAAGCGACAAGGCTTCGCGAGCGCCTGTGCTGCCTGATGCCTTGTCGCTAGAGATTCTACTCTTCCAGAAGTCTAAACTAAAGATATCTGAGTTAATGTCAAGAAATATGAGTAAATTAAGTGTTAAAGATTTGACTCAGATATCTTTGAGAAAGAGGCCTATCGAGTAGGGTCTTGGAATGTTCCAGATATCGTCCTCATTAGGCATGATAGTCTTAATGATTCTTAATATCATTGATGAAGTAAATAAGTACTGGGACACAATAGATTGTGCAATTGATTTCCCACTGTGTGAGGCTTAAAGCTAGAAATTATATACAAGTAATTCTATCCAAGTACTTATTAAGAAACAAGAAAGTTTCAATCTATTAAAAAGTTAGGCCCCATAGAGATAATGTACGAAGTCGGGATTGGTCAAGCAATCCTAGGAGGTAACTCATGTCAGAAACTCGTGTTGAACGATTCCAAGCACAGTTGCGTGGCGAACTCCTGAGTCCTGGAGATGAAGATTACGAGGCGGCTCGAAAGGTTTGGAACGGTGCGATTGACAAGCACCCAGACTTGATTGTCCGCTGCGCTGGGGCTGGTGATGTTGTCCACAGCGTTAGGTTTGCCCGGGAGCAAGAGCTACAGGTAGCCGTGCGGGGAGGAGGACATAATGTGGCCGGCTGGTCTGTATGCGATGGGGGGTTACTGATCGATCTGTCACCGATGAAAGGCATGCGTGTTGCTCCAGGCCAGCGTACCGTTCAGGCGCAGCCTGGTCTGAGGCTTGGCGAGTTCGATCGGGAAACCCAGGCATTTGGCCTCGCCACAACTATGGGAGGATTCTCCGACACGGGGATTGCTGGTCTGACGCTCGGGGGAGGCTATGGCTGGCTCAATGGCAAATGTGGGCTGGCTTGCGACAACCTGCTCTCTGTCGATCTTGTCACCGCAGAAGGTCGCCTCGTCACGGCCGATGTTACCGAGAACGAAGACCTCTTCTGGGGTGTCCGGGGGGCTGGCGCCAACTTCGGCGTGGTCACCTCATTCGAATATCAGTTGCATCCAGTGGGTCCAGTCTTAGGGGGGATGGTGCTTCACCCCCTCAGCAAGGGTAAAGAGGTCCTTCAGTTCTTTCATCAGTTCTCGAAGACTTGTGACGATGACATAAGTACGCTTGCACTTGTGACAACGACACCGGACGGGACGCCGGCGGTGGCTATCGCCGTTTGCTATTATGGACCACTTGCTCAGGGTGAGCAAGTGTTGAAGCCGCTGAGAACTTTTGGCCCGCCAGTCGCTGACCTAATCATGCCCAGAACTTATGTGGAGATGCAGAGCCTCTTTGATGAACTGGCAGTGCCTGGACAGCTGAATTACTGGAAAACGAGTCTGATGAGTGAGCTCAGTGAGGCGGCCATCGAGTCACTTTTGGAACAGGGGTTCAAGAGACCCACACCAACGAGCGTCATTTACTTGCAGCAACTACATGGCGCGGCATCACGCGTCGGGCCGACAGATACTGCTTATCCCCACCGATTTTATCACTATGACTGTGGGATCTGGGCAATCTGGAAGGACCCAGCAGACACCGACAAGTGCATCCGCTGGACCCGGAACTCTTGGGAGGCACTGCGGCCCTTCTTTGAGCCGTTTGTCTATGTCAACGTGCTCAGCGACGACGTAAACGAACGAGTGCGGACGGCATATGGGCCAAACTACCAGCGCTTGGTGACACTGAAAAATAAATACGATCCGACGAACTTCTTCCGTCTGAATGCGAACATTAAGCCGGAGGCCGTTGAGCTCTAAATTCGTAGTGGTTCCAGCAAGATTACACTTTGGGAAAAAATCAGCCTATCTCATAGAGCGTATGTTCTCAAAGGTTACTCTACTGCAGCGAAGTGTCTAATAGGAGCGGGCGATTTGATAGCGTTACGTCTGCATTCGCCCATGCCTTCTCGAAGCGCTTCTCAACCTCTGCTGCTTGCGGCTCCTTCCCCTGCTGGAGAAGGCTCTGCCATACTCCGTAAAGCGACCAGCCGTTCTCGGGATGGCGTCGCAGATCTTCCCAGTACACTGTTTCAGCTTCCTGGGCACGACCCGCCTCTAGCAACACTGCACCGAGAGAATGTCGCACGGGATGCCCCCAGTCTGGTGGTTCCGTGTACCTCAAACCGTCTTCAATTCGTACTGCTGATTCGAGGTGTCCCAGAGCGTTAGCAAGATCTCTCTGTTTCAGCGCTATCTCGGCGGTTAGTACGTGACCGGCAAGTGTTAGCAGGGTATTGGCCGAATTGACGCGAACCATTAGTTCTTTCATGCCTTCAGCCTCAGCGGTAGCTTGCAACTGGGTCAGCTCGCGCTGCGCTGAGGCCAGTTGGCCTGTAGCGGCATAAGCACTACCTCTGACGTAGTGCCAGATACCTCGCACAAATGGATACACGGGGTCTGGCTCCGGCTCTTTCAAAATACGGTTCCATTTGCCAAATCGCTTATTTGTCAGCATCAACCGAACGTACCGTCGCTGAGCACTGCCACTGGAAGCCAGTTGAGGTTCCGACAGTGTAGCTATTTTGTGAGCCGATTCAATGGCCGTCTCGTAATTACCCTGGAGAACGGCAGCCATGTGGAGAAAGTCCTCCGCGTGCACACCATGATTTGTCGCCGAGAGAGAAGAGGAGGAGACCCCTAGCGGAAGCTGATGATTACCCCAAGCGGCGACAAATTTTCGGTCTGCCGCTAACGAACGCTGGTTACTTTCCACTACCTCCGCGTATCGGCCCGTTCGTATGTAAATGTGTGACGGCATGTGGACGATGTGACCGGCTCCTGGCATGGCATGGCTCAGGCGTTCAGCGTGCGGCAATGCCAATTCTGGATGTTGTGAGTTTTCCATCAGATGAATGAATAAGTGGTTGGCTCCTGGGTGCTCGGGATGACCGTTCAGCACACTGTTTAGTGCTGCCATAGCCTCAGTCGTACCGGGACGTGGCTGACCGTCTGGCGTCCAGTAATCCCAGGGTGAAGCTGTCATCAGCGCTAAAGCATACAACGTTCCCACTTCCGGGTCATTGGGGTAGCGTTCGTGGAGGGCCCCCAGCGCGTTGACGTAGCCGCGATCTCTCTGTGAAGATTCTGGTTCAGCGGACGAATCGTACAGGATTTGCAGTGCTTCGAGCAGTCCCCGCTCTTTATCGGATGCATGCTCTACCAGATGGCTCGCACGGGCTATAGCTTCCGCACCCGCCCCCTTTGGGTCGTCGGGAGAGCCAAAGTAGCGGCTGTTGGGAATCGGTGCGATCGCCATAGCTTCACCCCAATAGGTCATGGGGCAGTCAGGGTCTAAGCGTGCTGCTTCTCGAAAGGAAGCCACTGCCTCTGGAAAGTAGAAGCCGTAGAACAGTCGCAGTCCTTGATCGAAGAACTGTTGAGCTGGTCCAGAGCAGTCTGACACTAGATAACTGTAGTCCCCCAAGCCATCTAACAACGGGGCGACCTTGACCCCATGTTCTTGTGCAGATGACGTCTTGGCGAAAAATGCTGAGCTACTCGCTATCACTAGCCAGAGGAAAATTCCCAGAATTTTCATCAATTGGCTTTTTCCCATGACACCCAAGCCTCCGTTCCGTATTCGTTTTCCCCAGAGTGGTTCTAAACATCTTAAATCGAACCCTGGAGCTGGCTGCTGACCCCAAGTCCCTCAAACAAGGCCAACAATCATCGATTCCTCGCTTCGTGTTTTTAGCCCTCAACTATTAATTATCTTCGTACAGAAGCCCAAATTGAACTCAGGGTTATAAAGATTTACATCGAAAGGGCTTCAGAGGAAGTTACCACATCTGGTTTAGTTGCCAAAATTGGAGCCAGCTTGTTTGATCACATTAACGGAAATTACTGCGTTTTGAACCACATAGTTTTAGCTATTAAAGTAAAGCCTCATAATAGAAAACAAGAATGTTTGGGTAAAAACATGGACAGAATTGAATTCTGGGAATCAAATGGGGTCAGAATTTATGGCACACTGACCCTACCTGATAGGTCTAATCGGTCAGAAAAATCCCCTGCTTGTCTCTTTATTGGAGGCTCTTTTCCTCAGACACGAGACGGAAATATTGATAATTCACAAACCGATTGGTTTCCCACTCCGGTGCCAGAACGAAATCTTTTCCGCGATCAAGCCAGAATTTTAGAGCATCACGGTATTGCTAGCTTGAGATACGATAAGCGAGGCTGTGGTCAAAGTGAAGGGGATTTTAATACCGCTAGTTTATTCGATTTAGTTGCCGATGCTCGAAGAGCATGGCAATGGCTACGAGGTTTGCCAGAAATTGAGCCTGAAAGAGTAGGCGTTCTGGGTCAAAGTGAGGGTGCCGTGATCGGGTTAATGTTAGCTGCTCAAGAGCCCGAGATTCGCTTCTACATCTGGCAGGGTGGAATCTATAACAACCTCGAACAGATTCTTAAATGGCAAGCAAAAGGGTTTTGGCAATCACAGCACGCCAAAAGCGACAACTGGAAACAAAAAGTTCCGCTGATGTATTGGCTCTACAAACAGATGGACGAACTGATCGCCAGTGCGAAAAGAGGCGAAAAATTTTTCCAACTTGGAGATCTCGATTGGTCCAAGAATTTGTCTCTGCAGAATTTAAAGGAGCATTTTGACAATCCGCCCTCCATCTTCGTAGAGCAGCTCAAATGTCCCGTACTGATTTTACACGGCCAGATGGATTACAATACACCTTCAACAGAGGCATTACTGATGCAACAAGCACTTCTGAAAGCAGGCAATCAGAACGTAACAGCTCACACTTTTCCGGGACTCGATCATAGCTTCAGAAGACTTGGGAGCAGTGACGAAGATTTTATCACGGCGATGAAAAGACCTTTAGACCCTTTGATGCCACAAGCACTTACCAATTGGCTCAGCTCCATCGTCAATTCTTGATTAATTATCTTCTGGGCGCTCGCCCTCGGCGGCCTTGTTCAAACGAAGGTTACATTAGTCTATAATGAGATTATAATTTAATGCATTTTTATGAGTTTTTGTCAAGGATTGAATCCCAGAAATTTAAGACAACAACCCCTAGTCAGATTCGGTACAGGGATGAATGCATCGTCATAAAAAACTCCTGGAACGAGCGGTTCAATAGCCCTAGCTGGGAAATATCTTGCCTCCCTAACTCGCCAAAACCCAC
>JAAUYI010100061.1_pt1 | contig 10558 bp, 13 predicted proteins | sample 7278041 | NCBI WGS metagenome assembly JAAUYI01 (sample SAMN14350216, study PRJNA611818) | marine sediment metagenome | isolation source: surface marine sediment (0.6m) | place: French Polynesia: Moorea | collected 2018-08
CGATCAAGAAAGTGATCGCGCGGGACAATCGCGATGGCGCACTTGAAGCGCGTCGTCGGCGCCAGGCCGATGCGGACGACGCAGCCGATCGCGCGATGGCCACAATGGCAGAGACATCCGAGCCTGCCGGCGAAGATGAAGCGGGCGAAGTTCTCGACCTTTCCGAGATGGAACTCGAAACCGGGCAGAACGACGAGAGCGAAGACCGGGCTGAAGGCGAAGCTGAGGATCCCGATTCTCCGCTGATTGCCGAAAATGTCCGCGATGCGATGCAGGAAAACCTCGCCGCGCTCGCAATGCTCGCCGAGCCCGGCGCCAAGCCGCAAATCGTTCGGTCCGGCGAGACTTCGCTCGAAGGGCTGACCCGCGAGCTTTTGCGCCCGATGTTGGCGGAGTGGCTCGACAAGAACCTTCCGGGCATGGTCGAAAAGCTGGTTCGCGCGGAGATCGCCCGTATCGCCGGCAAGAAGCGCTGAATCTCGTAGCGGCGGCGATCGCAACGCTGGTTTTGCTGGCGACTCGCCGCGCGGTTGGTTAATCCGCGTCCCATGGAGAGAATGCCGTTGATTGGTGCCGCACTTGCAGGCGCCGCCTTTATATCTGCGCCTTTGGCCGCGGATGACCATCGAACCGAAATACCGGGCCTGACCGCGGCGCCCATGTCCGCGCAGGATCTGGTGACAATGCCTCGCCTGGGCGGGCCGACGGTGACGCCGTTCGGTCGCTACGCCGTCTACTCGGTCACCAACACCGATCCGGAAACCTACGACCGTGCGGCGACACATTACCTTCTCGACCTTTCACAACCGGGTGCCAGACCGGTAGCGCTCGATCTTGGTCTCGATGCTTACGCGCTGGTGTTTGGTTCAGACAATTTCCTTTACTTCCTCAGCTTTGAGCACACCGATGAAGACGCCGAGGAGCGCGCCCGTGTGTGGCGCGTCGCCTTGGAGGCGAGTGGCAATGTCACGGGGCCGATGCTGGTCGCCGATATCCCCGGCACCGACATCGGCGGCTTCAAGATTGCGCCTGGCAGTGGCAGGATCGCCTTGTGGGCCGAGGTGTCGCGCGATTGCCCGCGCTTCGGCTGTGACGGCGACGGCACCACCCACCTTCCTGGCCCCGGAAACGGGCGGCTGTATGAAGGCGACGGCGGGTTTTTCCGCCATTGGGATCGGTGGGCAGCGCCGGGGACCCTCAACCGCGTCTTCGTATTCGGTCTGGAAGACGGCAAAGCCGTTGGTGACGGTGTTCCTGTCGACGGTACCGATCCGCAAACGGGTGTGCGTGGCAATACGCCGACCAAGCCTTTCGGAGGCGGCGAGGATATCGCGTGGGTACCCGATGGGTCAGGCTTGTACTTCGTGGCCCGCCGATCAGGGAAAACCGAACCGACTTCGACCGATCTCGACATCTTCTTCTCCGATCTCTCGGGCGCGTCACCGATTGAATTGACGGCTGCGAACGAAGCGGTCGATACGGCCCCTACTCCTTCGCCCGACGGCCGGTACCTAGCCTATCTGGCAATGGCGCGGCCCGGCTACGAATCCGACCGGCTGGTCGTTCAATTGCGCGATCTCGCCAGCGGGGAGACCCGCGCGCTAGCTCAGGATGTCGACCTGTCCTTCGGGAGCCTGACCTGGACCAGTGACGGTCGATACCTCCTCGCGACAGCAACCGATGTCCTCGACACGCCAGTCTTCCGGATTGACCCGCGGACAGGCGAAACGACAGAACTCGACCTGATGGCGGGCAACGAAGCGCATATCGGCAATGTCACGCCACTGCCGGGCAACCGACTGCTTTTCAGCCGAGATTCGATTGGCGTTCCCAACGAACTTTACCTGTCGATGAACCTCCAGCAGGCTCGGCCGCTGACCGATGTTGCGACCAGCCGCATGGGACAAATGGCGACGACTGTGACGACACGATTCAGTTTTGCTGGCGCTCAAGGAGACACGGTCTGGGGCCAGATCACCCGGCTCGAAGAGCAGGAGGGTCCAATCCCGGCAATCCTCTACATTCATGGCGGACCGCAAGGTTCATTCGCGGATCGCTGGTCCTCGCGCTGGAACCCGCGCGTGCTTGCAAGCCAAGGCTATGCGGTGATCTCGGTCGATTTCCACGGCAGTGCGGGATACGGGCAGGAATTCATGGACGCGATCAACCGCGACTGGGGCGGCAAACCACTCGAAGACCTGCAGAAAGGTTTCGAGGCAGCGCTTGAACTCGATCCGCAGATCGATGGCAGTCGGGCTTGCGCCATGGGCGCGAGCTATGGGGGCTACATGGTCAACTGGATCGCAGGCAATTGGCCCGACCGCTTCGACTGCCTTGTGCAGCACGATGGTCTGTTCGACATGCGAAGCTTCTACTATTCGACCGAGGAATTGTGGTTCCCGCGCTGGGATTTCGGCGGCTCCTATTCCGAGGCGCGCGAGACGTACGAACGCTGGAACCCGGTCAACCATGTCGACAAGTGGCAGACACCAATGCTGGTCATCACCGGTGAAAAGGATTTCCGCGTGCCTTATTCCCAAGGGCTTCAGAGCTTTACCGCGTTGCAGGAGCGCGAAATTCCGTCGCAATTGCTGGTTTTCCCGGACGAGAACCACTGGGTGCTCGGGGCGAAGAACTCGCTGCAATGGCACAACACCGTGTTCGACTGGCTGGCGCGCTATCTGAGAGACGAAGAGCCGGAATGAGCGAACAGGATCTTCTGGCGGCGCAAACGGCGCTCGCGAAGAAATATGGCGGTGCCAAAGCTGGCGCGGGGATCGAACGCCACATCTTTCTGTGCGCTCTTTCGGAAAAACAGAAATGCTGCTCTCGCGCCGACGGCGAGCTTGCATGGCAATTCCTCAAAGATCGCCTAAAGGAGCGTGGCCTGGTCGGGCCACAACGCACTGCTGACTGCCCAAGGGGTGAAGGCGGAGGGATCCAGCGCAGCAAAGCCGATTGTCTGCAGATCTGTGCTTCAGGTCCGATCGCAGTCGTATGGCCGGAAGGCGTCTGGTATCATTCGTGTCGCCCCGAAGTGCTCGAGCGAATAATCGAAGAGCATTTGGTCGGAGGCGTCCCGGTCGAAGAATTTCGCCTGAAACCGGCCTAGTCGTCCTCTGGCCGCGACCATAATTCGTCCCGACTCGGCAGTTTGTTGTCGACCGATTCGTCATGGCCCGTGCCGTGGGACAGGAATGCCAGCCCCATCAGACCACCACCCAGCAACATCGTGAACGCGATTCCGAGTGCGACAGCGATGTAGAAATGCACTGAAATGGCACCGTTGAACGCATAAAGCAGGCCAACGGCAAGTAGCACGGTGGCGATCGTCACCGCCAGCAGCATCCTCATGATCTGGCGGTAGCGGGCCCAAGCGTAAGCTGCGTTTTCGGGGTCATCGAGAGGGGATTTGTTGACCATCGTCACCACATGCGTTGCCGCGCGCGGCTTTGCAACGACTTAGAAGCGCCAAAAATGCGCGCGAATGCGGATTCGCCTTTTGGCCGGAAAGGTGGCATTTTCTTTCTTCAAAGAGAGGATCCTTGAAATGACGATTGCCAAGATCATCACCACCCGTTCCACCGACGACGTGATTTCCTGCGATGTGACCACATTGGTCTCACAGGCGGTGCAACTGCTGGCAGGTAAGCGCATCGGAGCGCTACCGGTGCTGCGCGACGGCAAGATCGCCGGAATCGTCTCCGAACGCGACGTGATCTACAAACTGGCGGAGGTTGGCGGTACCTGCCTCGACCTGCCGGTTGAGGCGATCATGACCTCACCCGCCGTGACGGTGGAGCCCAGCACCAAGATCGACGATGCGCTTGCCCTGATGACCAAGCGCCGGTTCCGCCACTTCCCGGTGGTCGAGGATGGCGCGCTGGTCGCTTTCATATCGATAGGCGATCTTGTGAAGAGCAAGATCGACGAAATCGAGCACGAGGCAGAGGCCCTGCGCAACTACATTCAGACGGTTTGATAAGGTGCTTCTTGAGGAATGGGACTGCGCATCCTAGATCGAAGATATGGCGGATACACTGACCCTCACTCCGGCTGCGGCAAAGCGCATCGCCTGGATTGCCGAGAAGCAGACCAAGCCGGCAATCTTGCGGCTTTCGGTTGAGGGTGGCGGATGCTCGGGCTTTCAGTACAAGTTCGACCTCGCCCATGCCCCCGACAGCGACGATATGGTCAGCGAAACCGACGGGGTGAAATTGGTAGTCGATCCAATTAGCCTCGATCTGGTTAGCGGCAGTGTCGTGGATTTTGTGGAATCGCTGGGTGGCGCGGCCTTCAGGGTCGAGAATCCCAATGCCGCGGCCGGTTGCGGCTGCGGATCGAGCTTCGGGATTTGAATTAGACCTCCGGCGCGAGTTCGGGCAGTAGTTCGCCCATGAAGATCGCGACTTTCAACATCAACGGAATCAAGGCCCGGTTGCCGCGCCTGAAGGAATGGCTCGCCGAGACACGCCCTGCGGTCGCATGCCTGCAAGAAATCAAGAGCATCGACGAGAACTTCCCCGCCGGTGAGTTGGAAGAGCTTGGCTACCATGTCCTCACCCACGGACAGAAAGCCTTCAATGGCGTGGCGATCCTCACCGACAAGGAAGCAGGATACGAGCCGCCCAAAGAAGTCCAGCGCGGTCTCGGGATCGATGGGCCCAAGGACGGTGAGGGAGAACAGGCGCGCTATCTTGAGGTCGATGTCTGCAAGGACGGCGGACGCGCGACACGGATCGTGTGTATCTACCTACCCAACGGCAACCCGCATCCTGGTCCGAAATTCGACTACAAGCTCGCCTGGATGGACAAGCTTCGCGCTCGCATGGCCGCGATCTGGGCGGAAGAGGTGGCCGCAGCCGTGCTCGGCGATTTCAACGTGATTCCCGAAGACGATGACACCTTCTCGATTAAGGCGATGGCATCGGATGCGCTGATGCAGCCCGAATCTCGCGCTGCCTACGCAAGGTTGCTCGCCGATGGCTGGACTGACGCGGTGCGCACGCACAACCCGCGCGGCGGGGTTTGGACCTACTGGGATTACCAGGCAGGCGCCTGGCAGCGAGATCACGGCTTCCGCATCGACCACATATTGCTGTCGCCAGAACTGGCAGACAGATTGCTGGCCGTAGGCGTGGACCGCGAGCATCGCGGACGTGAAAAGGCCAGCGATCACGCGCCGGTGTGGGCGACGCTCAACGACCGATGAAACTCAGCGAGAGGTACGGAGCCAGAACGGGAACGGGCTCGTAAGGGGAGCCCGCAAGCGCGTCCGCAGCGACGCGATCATTGATCGAGTGATCAAGAATCTCGCGCGCCGGATGGCGCGCAAAAAAAACAAATCAACGATAAAAGATATGCGTGTCGATCTGCGCGGTACGCGTCTTCCGGTAGCTCCATTTCGGCCGCACGTAGGTCGCGTGGAAGTAGACGGCATCACCCGCTTCCGATTTCCAAAGACCATCATGAGCGATCCGAGCGATGGCCTTGGCTCGCGTCCAAGCGGCTGAGCCAGTGCGAATCCGCGGCATCCGGCCGTTCTTCACGAAGGAGAACTGCGAGCGTTGGTAGACGACGCCGCAATAGCTGGCGGGGAAGCGGCGATCTTCGGCGCGGTTGATGACGACGTTGGCTACGGCGAGCTGGCCGGCAAGCGGTTCACCGCGCGATTCGAAATAGATTGCGCCTGCAAGGCAACGCATCTGTTCGCTCAGCTCTGCGCCCGCGTTGACCGAGCCAACCAGTTCACGAAGCGAGGAGGCGCTGGTCAGTTTGATCTCTTCTTCGGTCGGTTCAGGGAGGGGTTGAACGACTTCTTCAGAGACAAAATCAGGCTGTTCCGGAACGATTTCAATCGATTCAACAGTCGCTTCGCCAGCGTCGGCTGCGACTACGGTGTCATCAACCTCGATCTGCTGAGCAAACGCTCCAGCGCCATCGGCGCTGGAGAAGCTCAATCCGGCAATGGCAGCCACTGCGACTGCGCTCAAAGAGTAAGTCTTGCGACTCATGTAACCAAACATTTTGTGCGGTGAGCAAGCTCAGACGCAGGCGTGAACCTGATGCGATGTTCGCGGATTGTTATGGTGGTTCAAAAGGGCCTGCCGGCCGCCCCCCGTCTGCGTGCTGTCAGATCGACCGTATTGCCGTACCTGCCAGCCTGCGCACCTGGAAGCTGCCGGGCCAAATAGTCACAATTGAAACTAAGTCAACCTATTGCGGCAATTCCGCGATAAAACGTTCTTTCTCGTCGACATCCACCTCGAGAATCCAGATATCCGGATCCTGGAGCTTGCGCCGATCGAGATATTCGGAGAATTCAATCGGTTTTTCAGAATCTTGCGATTTCGTATGCACGAAAGCACGCGTTCCGTCGAGCTGTGGCATTCTTTCGTAAAGCCCGGCGCCTTCGCCGCGACACATGATGACAAGGAGGATAGTCCCCGCATCGCGCTCGCCCTTGGCGAGCACCATGGCCGAACCTCCCTGGGTTTCAGCCAGTCGGATCAGGGCGCCGATCTCGAGATGCGCGGGCAGGCGCGGGGTCATGTCAGGCGCTTGAGCCCTTGGTATAGCCATCGAGGCTTGAGAGCGCGATCCGCGAGCGCATAAACGTGCCCGTACCGCGACCTATCTCGTCTCCCTCTGCGTCGATCAGGCGCGATTCAGCGACAAATACGCGCCGCCTGCCACTCACCCAACGCCCCTCGGCTACGACTTCCCCGGTGCGAACCGGTTTGGTGAAGTGCAGGTTGAAACTGGTCGTCAGCAGGAAGCGGTCGGTTGCGAGCGTATTCGCGGCATAAAAGGCGGCGTCATCAAGCATCTTGAAGTAGATCGTCCCATGTGCCGCTCCGGCGGCATGATAGACCGATTCATCGACCGCGAACGTCAGCCGCGACTGACCTTCGCCGACTATGTCGAGTTTCGAGTTGAATTTCCGGTTTACCGGAGCCGAGGCATAGAGATGCTCCAGCGCGCGGTAATGCGTTTCCGCACCTGCCGAATTGGCCGGATCCCCTGACATGCCCTGTTCGTCAGGCGGCATCACGCAGGAACTGGTTGGTCAACACCGCATAAAGTGCATCGCTGTCCGGAGCGTCGAGAAGCAGTTGCAGCATCGCCTCATCACGCGTCGGGCGCGAAATCGCAGCCAGCGCATGGAGATGGGTGGCGCCCGCATGTTCCGGTGATACGAGTCCGAAAATCAGCGATACGGGCATCGCGTCGGCGGCTGCGAAATCGACCGGGTTTTCAAGCTTGAGCAGGACCACGGTCGGACGCTTCACCGCTGCGCTGCGACAATGCGGGATAGCTACACCTCGTCCGAAACCTGTACTGCCCAACGCTTCGCGCTGCTCGAGACCTTCGAGAACCGCGTCGCGATCCAGCCCGTAAACCTCAGCAAAGATGAGTGAGAGCTTGTCCAGCACCTGCTGCTTGGTCTCGAGATTAGCGAGACCGACCGCTTCCGGCAGCATTGTGAAATTGACGTCCATCGTGAATTCGAGATCCCGTATCCGAAATGCTTTTGGCCGACGACGCGAAGAGTTCTGCGAGCGGGGTGCGCAGCGTCCCTCCGGTCTTAGTGATTTGACCTCTTCTTCGTTACCGTCCGATTATGGCGAAAACGGCACCAAGCGAGGTCCTAATGCGGTTCGACCCATCCGATCGAGCCGTCGGCGCGGCGATAAACCATATTATGCCTGCCAGTTCCAGCGTTTTTGAAAAACAGCGCCGGAGTATCGCGCAGATCAAGCATCATCACGGCATCCGCGACACTGCCGGTCGGAACATCTACGCTGGTCTCGGCGATGACCGGGGGCGCGTCGGCCGTGACCTCCTCTTCATCCTCGTCGGCTGCGAAGATTGTGTAGGCCGCTTCTTCCTCGGCCCGCGCATGGTCGGCTTGCTCGTGTCGATCCTTGAGCCTGCGCTTGTAGCGGCGCAATTGCTTCTCGATTCTCGCGGCGGCCTCGTCCAGGGCGAGATGAGCATCGTGTGCGCTGCCCTGCGCCTTCAGTATGAGGCCGTGCATCACATGAGTAACGATGTCGCAGGTAAAGCTTCCGGCTGCTCCCTTGCCGAAAGTGACGTGCGAACTGATCGCGCGGTCGAAATATTTGTCGACGATCCCCCCAAGACGATCGGATGCGTGTTCCTGCAATGCCGCACCGGTTTCCACCTGGTGCCCCGAAACCCGGATATCCATTCTAGCTGGGCCTCCTCCCTAGATGTTGTCCGATCCAGCGCGATCGCGGCGCAGGATCAGCGAGACCAGATCGCGTTCTCGATCCCGGCCATGAATTCCCGATGCCGCGCCAGCTCTTCCGCACTCGCCGAATGAGCCCGAGGTTCCCGGTGAACGCGTGTTGTTCGCGCGGCAGCGGCGACAGTGGTCGATCCAGCGCTGACCTCGACGGCGATCGCCACTTCTTCGGCGGCAAGCTCAAGCCCGATCTGGCGTCCACCAGTCAGTTCGACATAGACTTGGGCAAGCAATTCGGCGTCGAGTAACGCGCCGTGCTTCACACGGTGGCTGCGATCAATACCGTAGCGTGTGCACAAGGCATCGAGCGAAAGCTTCGCGCCAGGATGCCGCTTACGGGCGATCGCAACAGTATCGACCATTCGCTCCATGCTGATTGGCTCACGGTCAATCCGCTCAAGCTCGGCGTTGAGAAAGCCGAAATCGAACCCCGCATTGTGCGCCACCAACGGTGCATCGCCGAGGAATTCAAGCAACTCATCCGCACCATCGGAGAACAACGGCTTGGTCTCCAGGAACGAAATCGAAAGGCCGTGCACCGCTTCGGCAGCGGCCGGCATGTCGCGCTCTGGATTGTAATAGGCGTGGAAAGTGTTGCCGGTTTCGACCCGGCCCACCATTTCGACGCACCCAATTTCGACCATCCGGTCACCCGTTTTTGGGTCGAGGCCGGTGGTTTCGGTGTCGAAAACGATTTCCCGCATTCTTGATACTATCGGCGCAAGTTTCGGGAATCGCAAGAGGGAGGAAAACGGGTCGCAGTCAGACCGATGCGCCTGTCAGTTCCGAGACCAGAGCGGCGACTTGCGCCTCGGTTTCTTCGAGCGAAGTCCCCGTATCGATGACGTAGTCGGCGCGCTCGCGTTTCTCGGCATCGGGGACTTGCAGTCCCAGGATGTGCTCCAATTTCTCCACCGTCATTCCGGGGCGAGCGAGAACCCTTTCGCGCTGCGCTTCGGCCGGAGCGGAGACGACAATCACGGCATCGAGCTCCTCATCTCCCCCGCGCTCGAACAAAAGGGGGATGTCGAACACAAGCAGCGGGGCTGCAACGTTTTCGGCGTAAAATAGCGCGCGCTTCTCGCCCACTGCCGGATGGACGATCGCTTCAAGCCGCTGGAGGGCCTTCTTGTCGGCAAAGACCAGCTTGCCCAGTGCTTCGCGGTCGACCCCGTCCGGTCCGGTCGAACCGGGGAATGCTCCCTCGATCGCGGGGAGCAGCGCGCCACCCGGACCCTGCATTGCGCGCACTTCGGCATCGGCGTCGAACACGGGAATCCCGGCGCGTTCGAACATGTCGGCAACTGTCGATTTGCCCATGCCGATCGAACCGGTGAGACCGATCGTCCTGGGGCGTGGGTTGTGCGGTGCGGTGTCGTTCATTGTTGCAGTAGTTCCAACAATTCGTGGTCGCTGTCGCGCGGCGGAGCCTGTCCGAAGAATCTCTCGAACGCGGCAGCGGCCTGGCCAATGAGCATGGCAAGCCCGCCGATGGCTTCGAATCCCGCTTTCCTCGCGTTTTTCAGAAACTCGGTTTCGACTGGGTCGGTGACAATGTCGTAGGCGATGCTACCGGGCGGGGCATGGCTCCAATCGAAGGCGAGGGGTGGTTGGCCACGCATTCCCAAAGGCGAGGCATTCACGACAAGGTCTAGGCAGCCCTCGCGATCGTCGAATTCGAAGTCGGTTGGCGCAGCAAAGTGGCTCAGCGGAGCCGTGTAATGCTCCCCATCGGGCACAAGTTCATTAAGCAGTTTTCGACCCTTGCCCTGGTTGCGTGCTGCGACAACTATGGTGAAACCATGCTGCGAAAGCGCCGTGATGATCGCTCTGGCCGCACCGCCATTGCCGATAATTCGAGCCATGCGAAACAGATGGTCGGCTGCAAGAAAGGTCCTGATCGGTTCAAGAAATCCGGCCGCATCGGTGTTGGCACCCACCAGCATCCCGTCGGCATCTCTGTAGACGGTGTTCACCGCTCCGATCTTTTCAGCCTCTGGCTCGATCCGGTCGAGCAGCGAAATTACCACCTGCTTGAGCGGCATCGTGATGTTGCAGCCGCGCCATAGAGGGTCGGCCCTACGCTCGGCGATGTAGTCCGAAAGGTCGTCTGGCGCGACTTTTCGTGAGCCGTAACGCGCATTGAGCCCCAGACGTTCTATCCAGAATCCGTGGATCACCGGCGACTTCGACTGCGCAATCGGATCGCCGATCACTTCGGCATAGGGCAGTGCGCTGCTGCCGCTCATGACTGAATGACGCCGTGTTCCCGCAGCGCAGCCAGCA
>JAAUYI010166204.1_pt1 | contig 10555 bp, 8 predicted proteins | sample 7278041 | NCBI WGS metagenome assembly JAAUYI01 (sample SAMN14350216, study PRJNA611818) | marine sediment metagenome | isolation source: surface marine sediment (0.6m) | place: French Polynesia: Moorea | collected 2018-08
AGGAGGTAGTCGACCGCCTCGTCGGTGACGATCGGGTTGCCGCTGGCGTCGACGCCGAAGGTGCCGGTCTCGGTCAGGAACGACTTGAGGGTGACCCGGCCCGTGTGGATCCTGCACAGGTTGGCGATCGGCAGGCCGAGGGAGCTCAACAGAACGTGGTCCTCGGCGGGCAGGGAGTTCTCGAGGTCGATCGACGCGCCGCCCGCCACCGCCGCGGCGAGCCCGGCGTAGTCGCTGGTGACCGTCTGGGTGGTGAACGACCAGGCGACCAGGACATCTGCCTTGGCGACCCCGGCGGCCTGCGCCGCGGTGAAGATCGGCTGCCACCCCTGGCGCAGCTGCTCGAGCGAGGCCGCGGTGGCGTCGTCGAGGCCGACGACCGAAAAACCGAGCTCATTGACCAGGGGTGTGTCGCTCTTGAGCAGAGTGAAGACCTGGTCGCTGACGATATCGCCGCCGTCGACGTCGCGGACCCCGTTGCTGATGACGACCACGTAGGTGGTCTCCTGCTCGAACGGCGCTCCCGGGAAAATGGTGAGCAGGTTGTCCGGCGAGACGAACAGGGTCTGGCCGATCGGGTGCGCCGCGCCGGTGGTCGCGTTGACGATGAACACGTTGCCGTCGACGGTGGAGCTGTCGATCGGGCCCGAGAAGTTGGCGGTCATGGTGGTGTTGATCGAGAAGCCGTTGAGCGTGTTGAGGCCGGTCTTGAACGCGATCAGATCGGCCGAGTCGTCCTCGCAGAACGGCAGGCTCAGCCGGTTGGTCTCGAGGTTCTTGGACAGGTCCGACGGAAACGGCAACACGCTGGCACACGGGTTGGCCGAGTCCGGGGCGAAGATCGCAATGGTCTTTGCGCTCTCCGTCAGGATTGGGTCCTTGTCCACGGACGGACACCCGATGGACAGGGCGGCGAGTAGCAATACGCCGATTCCTCCACGCATGGTCACCCCCTTGGGTTCGAATATGATGGATCAAGGGCCAGGTCCCAATGACCGAAGTTACACGGTATATGGGCGGTATCTCGCAAATGCGCCCGGGACTCAATAGAGATCTTCGGCGCAACCGCTTGACAATCCGCGAGATTGGCCGCCTGCGGATTGACAAGTGCGGCGGGGTAGACTCTCATTGCCCGGCCGCGAGCGTGGCGGAACTGGCATACGCGCTGGGTTTAGGTCCCAGTGGGCTCACCGCCCTTGAGGGTTCGAATCCCTCCGCTCGCACCAACCTGCATCACGATGCACCCTTTCATGGGCCGTTGATCGTCCGCATCACCCTAACGGGTTTGTTGACTTCTGCATCACCATGCACCCACGCCTGAGCTTGAAGACGGCTGCATCACCGTGCACCGAACCCAGGGTTTGTTGACGTCTGCATCACCAAGTACTCTGCCCTGGGTCGGGAGAAATCTGCATCACCACGACCCTTCCCTGGATCTTTTGATGCCCCAGGGGAACGCGGCCGCTGCGCTGCTGTTCACTCCACCTCGCTCTCGGCGCGCGGGACGGGGGTTGACCGCCTCCGCTCCGATCCTTACGACAACAAGGGGTGTCGCGGAGGCCCGCGGCCCGGGGGATGCACGAGATGGCAAACCCGTACGAAGCGAAAGCGAGGCACCTGGTGCTCGTTTTCGGCGACCAGTTGAACGACGACGCCGCTGTCTTCGATGACTTCGATCGCGAGTCCGACGCGGTTCTGATGATGGAGGTCGCCGAGGAGGCGACCAACGTCCCGCAGCACAAGATGCGCCTGGCCCTGTTCTTCTCCGCGATGCGCCACTTTCGGCAGGCCCTGGAGGACAAAGGTCTCAGGGTCCACTACGCGGCCCTGGACGACGAGCGCACCCGCGGCAGCTTCGCCGAAGAGGTGGCGCGCTGGGTGCACAAGACCCGGCCGGACAAGCTCATCGTGTGCAAACCCGGCGACTACCGCGTCGAAGCCGCCGTGACCGAGACGGCCCGGTCCATGGAGTGCGAGCTCGAGAGCCGCGAGGACCGCCACTTCCTCTGCGACCTGGAGGATTTTTTCGCACACGCCGAGGAGCGCAAATCGCTGCGACTCGAGAACTTCTACCGGGTCATGCGGCGCCGGCACGACGTGCTCATGGACGGCGACAGCCCGGTTGGCGGCACGTGGAACTACGACCAGGAGAACCGCGAGAGCTTCGGTGCCGACGGCCCCGGCTCGATCAAGGCGCCGCGCTCCTTTCGCCACGACGACACCACCCGCGCCGTGCTCGACATGGTCGAGCAGCGCTTTCCGGACAGCCCGGGTCGACTCGATGGTTTCGACTACCCCGTGACCAGGAAGCAAGCCCGCGCCGCCCTGCGCGACTTCATCGAGCACCGTCTCTCCGACTTCGGCACCTACCAGGATGCCATGGTGACCGGCCAGCCCTACCTGTATCACTCGCGTCTCTCCTGCGTGCTCAACCTGCACCTGCTCGATCCGCGCGACGCCATCGGCGCGGCCGTCGGGGCCTACGAGAACGACGCGGCGCCGATCAACGCGGTCGAGGGTTTCGTGCGCCAGATCCTCGGCTGGCGCGAGTTCATCCGCGGCGTCTACTGGCTGAAGATGCCCGAGTACGCTGAGCTCAACGCGCTCGACGCCGACCTGCCGATGCCGGCGTTCATGTGGAGCGGCGACACCGAGATGAACTGCGTGCGCCAGTGCGTCGGCCAACTGGTGGAGCACGCGTACACGCACCACATTCAACGGCTGATGGTGCTCGGGCTCATTGCCATGTTGCTCGGTGTCAAGCCGTACGACGTACATCGCTGGCACCTGTCGATGTACGCCGACGCCATCGACTGGGTGTCCCTGCCCAACGTGCTCGGCATGAGCCAGTTCGGCGACGGCGGCATCGTCGGCAGCAAGCCGTACGCCGCCTCCGGCAATTACATCAACAAGATGAGCGACTACTGCGCCGACTGCCGCTTCCACCCCAAGCACGCGACCGGCAACGATGCCTGCCCCTTCACCACGCTCTACTGGGACTTCTTGTCGCGCAACCGCCAGCGCATTCGCGGCAACCGTCACATCGGCTACCAACTGAAGAACCTCGACCGCAAGGACCGCGGCGAACGGCGTGCGATCCGCGAGCGAGCCGAGTCGTTGAAGTCGGCGATGACGGCCGAGACCTATCTCTGAGACCGATGCACGACGGCCGCATCCGCCACCTGAACGACGACGCACCGGACCCCGGGGGCCGCTACGTCCTCTACTGGATGCAGCAGTCCCAGCGTGCCGACTTCAACCACGCTCTGGAATACGCCGCCCGCTGCGCCAACGAGCGCGACCAGGGGTTGGTCGTTGGCTTTGGTCTCACCGATGCCTACCCGGGGGCCAATGAGCGCCACTACGCCTTCATGCTCGAGGGTCTCGCGGAGGTCAAAGCGTCGCTGCACGAGCGCGGCATCAAGCTCGTGGTCCGCCGGGGCGAGCCGGACGAGGTCGCCTTGCATCTCGCGGCGCGCGCCTCATTGGTGGTGTGCGACCGCGGTTACCTCAGACACCAGCGCCGGTGGCGCGATCGCGTCGCCCGCGAGGCGGGCCGGTCCGTAGTGCAGGTCGAGGGCGACGTGGTCGTGCCGGTCGAGCTCGCGTCCGACAAGGTCGAGTTCGCGGCGCGGACCATCCGACCGAAGCTGCAACGGGCCTGGCCGGACCTCCTCGGCGGACTTCGTCCGACTCGCCTGCGCACCTCGTCGCTGCCCCTGCGGGTCCGCGGAGACCTCGATCCCGCCCAACCGGAACAGGTATTGCGCGCGCTCGACATCGACCGGAGCGTCGGTCGGGTGAGTCGGTTTCGCGGGGGCACCTCCGAGGCGCGCAGGCATCTGCGCCGCTTCCTGCGCGCGGACCTCCAGGGGTACGGCAACGCCCGCAACGACCCGGCCGAGCCGCAGTGCTCCTTTCTCAGCCCCTATCTGCATTTCGGCCAGCTCTCCCCGGTCGAGGTCGCGCTCAAGGTGCGCGCGGCCAAGAGCGGCAGCGACGCCGACCGCCGAGCCTATCTCGAGGAGCTCATCGTCCGGCGCGAGCTCGCCGTCAACTTCGTGCACTTTCACGCGCAGTACGACAGCTTCACCTCTCTGCCGGAGTGGGCGCGCGAGACCCTCGAAGAGCACGCCGGCGACGACCGCCCGGAACGTTACACCCGCTCCGAGCTCGAGAACGCCGAGACCGCGGACGCGTACTGGAACGCCGCCATGCGGGAGATGCGCGCGAGCGGTTACATGCACAACCACATGCGCATGTACTGGGGCAAGAAGATCCTGGAGTGGTGCAACACGCCGGCGTACGCGTATTCGACCGCGCTGTACCTCAACAACAAATATTTCCTCGACGGACGCGACCCGAGCTCCTACGCCAACGTCGCCTGGATCTTCGGCCTGCACGACCGTCCGTGGCAGGAACGCCCGGTCTTCGGCAAGGTGCGCTACATGAACGCCCGAGGACTCGAGCGCAAGTTCGACATCGAAGCCTACGTTCGCTGGGTCGATTCGTTGTAGCCGAGCTCGATCCTGACAAACGCCGACCGGTGTGACCCCGGGTGGCTCCACCCGTTGCCGGACGACGAATCAGGACGCAGCGCGACGTCCGAATGGCTCCCGCCCGTCTCCCGATGCACGGTCCCCGGGCAGTGGACCACGACCGTCGTCACTTCGAGGACGCGCTACGACGCCGACGATCCGAGGCCGGGCGTCCGCGGGCGTGCCGGCGGACCGGTGGTCAGCGGCGTCGTTTTCGCCGGCGCTTCTTGGCTCGCTTCTCGGTGTCGGCCGGCGGGGGCAGCTCGGCGACCGGCTCGTACGCGGGTTGAGTCATGACGCGCTGGCGGCCTTCGCTGAGCTCACCGGAGAAACGGCAACTCAGCTTTGCTGACGGCAGATCGAAGTCCGGCAGCTCGCGGCTCACAGCGAGGGCGCGCACACATTGCTCGATCTCCAGAAAGGCCGCGTCGAGCGCGACCTCGGCGCGCGTTGCCTTACCCTCCGGGCCGATGAACGAGGTTACCCGGCCACCGATGCTGCCTCGAACGCCCCGGTCGCGGTAACACTCGACGATGCCGCTGCACGCGAGCTGGCGGTAGCTCTCCAGTTGAGCTTCGCGCGCCCGTTTCTCGGCGAGGGCCTGGTGCGCCCGTTCGATGGCTGCGTCCGGGCTCTCGCCGCTCTCCATCTCGGCGATGCGGTGCTCGCCCTCGAGCGCACCCTCGAGCACGACACCGCGGTGAAAAATGGTTGCTTCGTCGTCGGCGCGGAGCGCGCGTGTCCCCCGTACCGAGCCTCCGTCGAGGATCACCTTCGCCTGGCCGGAGGCGCGAACGCCGTTGGCGGCGGTCACCTCGACCCCGGAGAGCTCGGCGCGGGCCGTGGTCTCGGCGTGCACGGCCAGGTCGTTGGAGCGAATCGATCCGCCGCGGAGCACGGCCCGGGCGGCGCCGTCGATGCGGATCGCTCCTTCGACGGCGACGTCGGTCAGCTCGACACGGCTCGCCCCCGCGGCCTCGATCACGTGGCCGGCACGCAGGCGCCCGCCGCGGACCGTGAGGGTCGCCCGGTCCTGGAGAAAGATGCGGTTGTGGAGGGTCAGGTCGCAATCGATCAACTCGACCGAGCAGCTCTGCCGAGCGTCGATCGGATAGAAGCCGTCGGTCGTCTCGAGCGTCAGCCCGCGGGCGACGTGTCGCTGGCTGCCGGCACATTCGATCGCGCTCGAGCCGCTCCAGGTGTTCTCGATCGGCCGGATGTCGAGCGCGGCGACCAGTCGGTCCCCGGCGCCGAGGGTCGCGGCCAGCGCCGGTTGCGTCAACGCCACCACCACGAGGAGAATGCCGGCGGGCACGCCGTGGCCGCCGAGCTCGACCGCGTCGTAGTGCGCAGTCGAGCCGATCCCACCGCCCGAGCTGGTCGTGATGGAGGCGGCGCTGATGCGCCCGCGCAGGAGCTTGATGGCGCTCCACAGGGCGATCAACGGGCCGGCGACCGGCACCACCGCCATGGCGAGCGGAAACCAGGTGTCGAACAGGAGGTGGTCACCCGCGATGTCGACATTCTTGCGAATGGCCACCCAGCTCAGGCCCATGGCGGCGAGCGCCGTGACGAGGGCGAGGACGAACGGGGTGATGATACCGACCTCGTCGGCTTGTGCGAGGATGGCGTAACAGCCCCAGCCGATCAGACCGGCGACGAGCAGGGCGAGCAAAAATCCGGCGCCGCGAACAGGGGGCATCGAGCCCAATCGTAACGGTCCGAAGCGACGCGCTCAAGGGCGACCCGGAGCGGAGACCGGTCCGGTCGGTCGGTGCCACCAACAACGAAACGGCCCGGACCATCGGTCCATCCGGTCGGCACGCAGTCGGTCTGCTGGTGTGACCGAGCAGGCCGAACGACCCCGGTCGCGCGAGCCGTTGCTCCGTGGCGCATTCGCGACCCGCTCCCCACACCGGAGCCCCTACCGCTCGATGCCGATGACTTCACCTCGTGCGACGTGAAAACGCACCGCGGCTCCGTAGTCGCGTTGCTGGGAGCGACGTACCCGCGCCTGCACCACCACGTAGTCGCCCCCCACGGCGCCGACGCAGACGCGCTCCGGACCGCGGCGGTCCGGCCGGCGCCAGGGTCCGTCGCCGACGCGTACCTGGTAATACGAGTCGGCGAGCTGCTCGTAGCCGCCGGCCACCAGGAGATCCTCGAAGCAGAGGGAGCCGCGGCCGGCCACGGGGTGCTCGAAGGGCGCGCGCTCGTAGAGGTACTCGCGCACGATGGCGTCCCGGCGGCCGATGAGCACACGCTCGAGGGTGCGGGCGTGCAACGGCTCGCGCAGGGCGCCCTCGGCGACCAGCGCCCGGATGTGGGCGTCGGAAAACCGGCTGATGATCTTCGCGCCCCAGTAGCCATCGCGCCGGTCCATGCGGTCGAAGGCGGGGTTCGGGTACGCGGCTTTCCACTCGGCCGGCGCGAAGTGGGCGATGTCGAAGTAGCCGAACATCGGACCCTCGGCCTGGCGCTGCACGGTCTCCCACGGCCGGCGCACCAGGCCGAGACCGAAGGTGTCGGCGAGGATGTCGCCGAAGTCTAGTAGGTACGAGTGCCCGAACCGGCGGCTGACCGCTTCGCCGTAGACGGACTCGTGGCCGAGGCAGTCGCCGAAGTCGATGATGTGGTGTTGCACGTAACCGAGGCCGGAATCGCCGGCCACGAAGGTGGTCAGAGAGTTCTGCTCGCGCGCATCGATGCGGCCGAGCCACGCCGCCAACAACCTCGAGGCGCGCAGCTCGCGCCGGTCCTCGTGGGGCACGACGTCGTTCGGATCGTCGGCGCGGGTCCCCTGGTAGCGAAACGGGCCGAGGGTCCTTCCGGGCAGAAACAGACTCGACGACGCGCGCACCCGCCCGTCCGCGGTGCGCGGCGCCCCCGCGAACGCCGCGGCGATGTCCTCTGCGGTCAGCGGCGTCTCCCGGCCGAACCGGTCTCTCTTGGAAGCGTCGGGCGCGAGCTGGAGGTTCTCCAGCCGGAAGTGAACGATCCGGTTGCACGGCGTGCTGAACCCGAACGCCCAGTAGACCTTGGAGCCGATGACGTCGGCGGCGGTGGCGCGCTCCGGTTGGCGCTCGTCGTCGAACTTGAGCAGGTAGCGGCGACCGTCGGTGGTGTCTTCGATGACGAAGCCGGGGTTGGCGCCGTCGACCTTGCCGCTCGTGGCCAACCAGATCGCCTCCGGGTCGAGGAACGGCTCCACGCACGGGCCGCGCGCGATCTGCTCCGGGGTCATCGGATAGCGGCCGATCCGGTTGACGAACCAGCTCGAGTCCGGGACCTCCTCCCAGGCGTTGACGTTGACCGCGGGGCCGGCGAGGTCAAAGAACAGGGTGCGCCCCAGAGGCTCGAACACGGTTTGCTCGGCGATGTCCCAGTAGCGCGCCGACCAGTAGGCCTCGGGTGCCTCGATCGGCCGGCGGTCGTCGTCTTCCCAGAGGACCGGCGGCGCGAAGCGGCGCGACGGCGTCGCGCACGCCGCCGCCGCGATCGAGCAGCCCACCAGCAGCGCCGTTCGAGTCATGCCAGGCCGTATGGTAGGTACGCCACCCGCCGTCCGCACGCCGGCTCGAGCCGGTTTCGCCGCCTCCCCGGGTGTGGTACCTACCCGCGTGAACCCCCACGGAGCCGATATCCATGAGACCAATCGCCATCACCACCGTCCTGCTCGCCTCGGCCACCGCGTTCGCGCAAGACCCGTACGCGCCCCCCGCGGACGTCGCCGCGCCACCGAGCAACGCCACCAAGACCAGCTCCGGTCTCGCCTACCGCGTGCTCACCAAGGGCGCGGGCAGTGCCCACCCAAAGGCAACCGACAAGGTCGAGGTGCACTACACCGGTTGGACCACCGACGGAAAGATGTTCGACTCGAGCCGCAAGCGCGGCCGCACCGCCACCTTCCCGCTCAACCGGGTCATCAAGGGTTGGACGGAGGGCGTGCAGCTCATGGTGGAAGGCGAGACCACCCGCTTCTGGATTCCGGCCGAGCTGGCGTACGGAGACAAGCCACGCCGACCCGGTGCGCCCGCCGGAATGCTGGTCTTTGACATCGAGCTCATCCGGATCGACCGCCCGCCCGAGCCGCCAAAGGTTCCGGAGGACGTGGCCGCGGTGCCGAGCGACGCCAAACGCACCGCCACCGGCCTCGCCTACCGAGTGCTCGAGAAAGGGACCGGCAAGCGCCACCCGGTCGCCACCGACACGGTGGAGGTGCACTACTCGGGCTGGACCACCGACGGCAAGATGTTCGACAGCTCGGTCGCTCGCGGGAGCACCACGTCCTTCCCACTCAACGGGGTGATCCGCGGCTGGACCGAGGGGCTCCAGCTCATGGTCGAGGGCGAAAAAACCCGCTTCTGGATCCCGGCGGAGCTCGCCTACGGCAACAACCCGGGCGGCGGCCGGCCCGGCGGCATGCTCGTCTTCGACGTCGAGCTCATCCGCATCAAGTAGGAAGTCGTTGAGTTGGACCATGGCCCGAGCCCTTTTGATGGTCGCGCTCGTCGTGGTTACCTTCACGGCTTGTTGGTGCGGCGCCGACGGCCCACCGAAACCACCGATGCCCGCGGCCGAGCCGCCGGTGGAGCGGCCCGAGGCGCCCGCCGAGGAGCCGGCGACACCATGACCCAGCAACGAGCCGTGTTCGGATTGATGCCCGCGCGCTCGATCCCGGTGACCGCCACCATCTCCATCGCCATCGTGGTCACCTCGATGGTCGGACGCCTGCTCGATACGCGCTTCGGCTTCGGCATCAGCACGCTCCACTTCACCACCACGTCGATCTTCGAGCTCGAGCTCTGGCGCCTGGTCACCTACCCGTTCGTCGAGAGCACCTTTCTCGGCCTGGTGCTCGGAGTGCTGGTCTTCTGGATCTTCGGCGGCTGGTTCGAGAGCCGTTACGGCCACCGCGACTTCCTGCGCTTCTTCGCCTACAGCTCGATCGGCGCGGCGCTGTTCGCGGTTCCACTCAGCTACCTGGTGAATCTCTTGATGCCGTTTTACGACCCCGGCATCGCCGAGGGCCCGGGTCCTGCCATCGACGCCATGCTCGTCGCCCTGGCGTTGTCGAGCCCGAACTCCAACGTGCTGTTCGGCTTTGTCCTGCCGATGAAGGCCCGGACCATCATCTACTTCATTCTCGGCCTCCAGGTGGTCATGGGCGTCATGAACGGCGCCGCCGCCCTCTCGGTGGTCCTCGGCGGCATGCTCATGGGCTATCTCCTGGTCACCGGCACCTGGCGCCCCTCCCGCCTGTTCGGCAAGCTCAAGCTCTGGCGCATGAAAAAACGCCGCCGCGGCCTCTACGTCGTGCCCCCGTCCAAGGACAAAACCCTCCACTGAGTAGCGGGATACCTTGCTGCTCGCAAAACGCCGGTACGGGCCGAACAGACGGAAGCGGGACACCCATTGCCGCCGCGGACCGGCGGTCAGTCGGCCCGGTCGCGCAAGAACGCAGCCAGGGCCCGGTCGCGGTCGGCGATGTGGACCTCGAGCCACTGTTCGAGCGCGGCGGCGATCCGCTCGGCCGCCGCCCGCGGGTCCTGCTCCCGCGTCAGGGTTTCTTTGAACGCCGCCACGGCCGAGCGAAACTCGTCGTGGTCCGCGAGGTGGACCTCCTGGTCGGGGTAGGCGTACTTTCGCATCAGCTCGAGCTCGCGGGCGAAGTGGTGCTCGGCGTACGCCGAGAAGAAGGCGATGTGATCCCGGACCACCTCGGCCGCGAGCTGCTCATCTCGAGCCGCGGCGCGCACCCGGTCGACGCGGGCAAAGAGCTCACGGTGGTCAGCGTCGATCTTCTCGAAGCCGGTGCGGAGCTCGTTGGGAAGTCCGTCAGCGGCCTCACCGTTCTGCGATTCAACCATCGGCGTCGCCTCCTTTCTGGGTCCACGCGTTCCGAATCGGGGTCACGGTCTTCGGAGCCATCGCGTTCCGACCTTGCCAGCGAGCCTGGCTCGCCGTTGAAAGCCGGTGCCGCAATCGGCTCGCCAATGACGCGAGACCTCCAGCGA
>JAAUYI010026202.1_pt1 | contig 10554 bp, 6 predicted proteins | sample 7278041 | NCBI WGS metagenome assembly JAAUYI01 (sample SAMN14350216, study PRJNA611818) | marine sediment metagenome | isolation source: surface marine sediment (0.6m) | place: French Polynesia: Moorea | collected 2018-08
TCTTAATCATCGTTAGCAGTTGTTTAGAAAAATTGAGTTCGGTTTGATAATTTGATACACACATAGTTTAATTTTTGCTGCTAAATATTAATTTTTGGAACTTATAGAGATATCTGCCCAAAGCGGGTGCTAGCTTAATCCTTAAAAGAACCTGGATTTTGGCTGATTCTGGCAAAATAAAACCTATATTTCTTCTAAATCCGATTCATAACTAAACTGAACATAATTTAAGGAAGTAACAAGTGGTTACAATTTCTCATCAATCTACGTCTACAGTTCACGAACATCACCACCATCGCGAATCAGAAACTAACAAAAGCGACCGCGTTGCGGTGTTGCTCATGGGTTACGGTGAAGTAGAAAGCTACGAAGACTTTGCCAACTATAACGAACAGGCTCTAAATCTTTTAACTGCTAAATTTGCCCCCGTACCTACCTGGATTTATCCTGCGATCGCCAAATTGTTGGCAATTTTTGACCTCCACGAATGGAGTCACCAGCACAACAACTTTATCTCCCCCCACAACGCTATTTTTGAAGAACAAAGAGCGGGAATTGAAAAAGAACTACAGGCGACTTGGGGAGAAAAGGTCAAAGTGTTTAAGGCGTTTAACTTCTGCGCGCCCTATCTACCCGAACAGGTATTGGTCGAAATCAAAGAGCAAGGATTTGATAAGATTCTCATCTATCCTTTATTGGTGGTTGATTCTATTTTTACCAGCGGTATCGCAGTCGAACAGGTTAACAAAGCCTTAGCGCAACAGGCAGATGGTGACTCCCATTGGTTAAAGAGTTCTCGCTACATCCCTTCTTTCTTTAATAAGCCAGACTACATTAAACTCCTGGCAAAGATGGTCGAAGAAAAAATCGAAGCGGAATTAGCCCAAGGACATCTAGCTTCCCAAATCGGTATTATTCTGATGAATCATGGTTGTCCTCACAAGGCTAAGGGATTTACTTCTGGCATCGATGAAAGCCAGGCTTTATACGAATTAGTCAGAGAAGAACTAATTGCTAAATATCCTCTGATTTCTGTCGGCTGGCTCAATCACGATACCCCTCTAATTGAATGGACGCAGCCCAATGTCAAGTTGGCAGCCCAAAACCTGATTGAATTGGGAGCAACTTCTGTAATAATGATGCCCATCGGCTTTGCTACCGAAAACCACGAAACTCTGTTGGATGTAGACCATATCATTCATCATCTCCAGCACAAACACTCCGACGTAACCTTTATTCGGATGCCCTGCGTCAACAGTCATCCTGAATTTCTGCATATGGCAGCAGGGTGGGCAAACCCCGAAATTGAAGCGTTGCTGGCAGCATCTGGCGTATCGGTTAATCCTCAATTAGCCAAAGCTCAAGCTGCTCATCACCATCACCATCATCATCATTAATTAAAATTTTAGAAAAGTTTTAGTTCCAGTTGTCGTGCTGGAACTTTTTTTATTTAAAGGTCTATACTAATGATTTGGATAGAGAAGAGGAGTTCACTCAAAGGATTAGCACAACTAAAATTCGATCTCAAACACTTCTTTATTGATGCAGCGATTGGGCAGGTTAAAGATTATACAGCTCTGTTGCAAGAGTTTCCAGCCGATGTCCTTTTAGGAGATTCTTTTTTCCTGGGGGCATCTTGGATTCACGAGCAAGGCGGTCCTCCTTGGGCGCAATTTGGAATCTCCGTATTGGCAACGAGTAGCCGCGATACAGCACCATTTGGACTGGGAATGCAACCCAATGCCTCAAAATTAGGTCGATTGCGCAATAGTAGCTTAAATTGGCTATTGCAAAACATCTTATTGCTAGATGTGTTGTCTCACACCAATAAGTTACGAGCCAGCATTGGATTACCCCCTACATCTCAGAGTTTTTTTGATGTCATGTCCCCGTTTCTCTACTTAATGGGAACAATTCCAGCATTTGAATATCCTCGTTGTGATTTACCTTCTCAAGTCCACTTTATCGGGCCTCTGTTGCCCGAACCACCCTCGGAATTTACTCCTCCACCTTGGTGGGAAGATCTTAAACAAGAACGACCAGTGATTCATGTGACACAAGGGACTGTGGCGACTGAGGCAGAGGAGTTAATTGTTCCAACGCTTCGCGCACTTGAAGAGCAGGATATGTTGGTCATTGCCACAACTGGAAGCAAGCCAACTGAGACTGTTAAGTTAGACTCAATTCCAAGCAATGCCAGAATCGAGCAGTTTATTCCATACCATTATTTACTCCCTCACGTGGATGTTATGGTTACTAATGGTGGTTATAATGGTGTTCAAATCGCTTTAGCAAATGGAATTCCATTAGTCGCAGCGGGAAAAACTGAGGATAAACCAGAGATCTGTGCGCGGATAGAGTGGGCTGGTGTAGGAATTAATCTTAAAACCAAGACACCAACTCCAAAACAGATTGGAGAAGCAGTGCAACAACTTCTGTCAGAGACTAAATTCAAAGCCAGGGCTAAGTCTTTTCAGGCTGAGATGGGTCGCTATCATGCGCCAACTCAATCAGTTAATCTTCTCGAAAGATTGGCAGTTACCAAGCAGCCCGTTTTTAGAGTCGATGAATAATAACTGTCTGTGGCCGAGAGCAGAACAGAATTGATTTTATTTTCTTTGTTATGAAGGTGAGATAGTTTCCTACCGTTGTGCTTATATACGTACAACTAGAGTAGAAGTAGTTGTGAAAAATCAATGATAATAGTAAGACTACTTGTATAATCTGCTCTTGACATCCTCCCCCACTAAACGCTTCGCGTTATGTGATGTGGGATTCCAAAGACTCACGACTTTGGTTTCTGTTTCATAGCACCAGCCTTTCGAGATTTACTCTCATCGGGTCTTACGGTCGCTCCACAGACTAACACGGCAAGCCCTGCCGCTAAAACGTTTTTCCCAGCATTGATGTCCCTGTCAATGCCTTTTGTACCACAGCTAGGACAGTCCCAACTACGGACACTAAGGGGCAGTTTTTCAATCACGAACCCACAATGGTTACATCGTTTACTACTAGGAAAAAAGCGGTCGATCTTGACCAATTTACGCCCGTACCAGTCACACTTATACTCAAGCTGACGAAACATCTGCGACCATGCAGCATCGCCAATAGAGCGAGCCAACTTATGGTTACGCATCATGTTTCTGACCGAAAGATTCTCTATCGCTATCAAACTGTTCTCTCGCACCAAGCGGGTAGTCAACTTGTGCAGAAAATCAGTACGAGCATCTTTAATCTTGGCGTGTATTTTAGCTACTTTAAGTCGCGCTTTGTTTCGGTTACTAGAGCCTTTGGTTTTCCGACTAAGTTCCTTTTGCGCGAATTTCAGCTTTCTATACAGCCGATTGAAATGCTTGGGATTTACTATTTTTTCACCGTCACTGGTATTAATCAGACTAGTTACACCAGCGTCAATCCCAATCTGTTTTGGCGTTGGTGGCAATGCTTCAAGGGTATAGTCATCTACCAACAAAGAGACAAACCAACGACCGCTCTTGTCGAGCTTAACCGTGACAGTAGAAGGAGTACACCCATCAGGCAAAAGCCTAGACCAGACTATGTTCAACGGCTCTTTACATTTTGCAAGCCACAGCTTACCCCCATTCGAGGGCAAGCCATCTCGATACTTAAAAGCCGATTTGGTAAATTCAGCCGAGCCACCGTTATGTTTTTTCTTGAACCGAGGATACTTCGCACGCTTACCCCAGAAGTTAGCAAAAGCTTTTTGCAGATGCCTCAAGCATTGCTGCAAAGGTACGCAGCTAACCTCGTTGAGAAAATCCAATTCCTCAGTTTTTTTCCAACTAGTAAGAAAGCTAGAAGTTTGTTTGTAATCAATCCTTTCTTGTCTTTCATACCAGGCGATTGTTCTAGTAGCCAAAGCTTTGTTGTAGACCAAACGCACACAGCCCATTGTTCGTCGCAAAAGACTTTCTTGCTCGACAGTGGGAAAAAATCTGTATTTGTAAGCACGTTCAACCATGCTTCACATTATACAGCATTAAATGTAAAAAACTTAATTAGAGGCGCGCATTCCTCCCCCACTAAGTCCTACATCCTTGGGACTTTAGTGGGGGTATCCTGCGCGAATTATTGATGACTTCTTCTCGTTGGCAATTTTGGCTCGATCGCGGTGGTACATTTACCGATATTGTGGCGCGAACTCCTAGAGGCGAAATCTTAGTTCACAAACTACTGTCAGAAAATCCCGAACAATACACAGATGCGCCCATTCAGGGAATTAGAGAGGTAATGGGAATTGAGCCAGATCGGCCCATTCCAACAGAGCAAATCGAAGCAATCAAAATGGGGACGACGGTAGCTACCAATGCCTTACTAGAAAGAAAAGGCGAGCGCCTGGTTTTAGCTATTACCAAAGGTTTCAAAGATGCTTTGCGAATTGGCTACCAAAACCGTCCCGATATTTTTGCCTTGGAGATTATTTTGCCCGAAATGCTCTACGAACGGGTAATAGAGATAGTAGAGCGGTTAGACGCTCAAGGCAAGGAATTAATTCCCCTGGATCTGGCTCAAACCAAACAAGACTTACAGGTTGCATACGACGCAGGAATACGCAGTTGTGCCATTGTTTTGATGCACGGCTATCGCTATCCCCATCATGAATTACAAGTAGCCGACATTGCCCGCGAAATTGGCTTTACTCAGATCTCTATTTCCCATCGGGTTAGTCCGCTAATTAAATTTGTTAGCCGAGGCGATACTACCGTAGTTGATGCCTATCTTTCTCCTATTTTGCGTCGCTATGTAGACCAATTAAGTAGTAATTTAGGCGATCGACAATCTACCCAACTGATGTTTATGCAGTCCAATGGTGGACTGGTGGATGCAGACTTATTTCAAGGTAAAGATAGCATTCTTTCTGGCCCTGCGGGGGGTGTAGTAGGGGCGGTTAAAACCTCGGCAATAGCTGGCTTTAATAAGATTATTGGTTTTGATATGGGTGGTACGTCTACCGATGTCAGTCACTACGCAGGAGAATACGAACGCAGTCTTGAAACCGAAATTGCTGGAGTCAGATTGCGATCGCCGATGATCTCCATTCACACTGTAGCTGCGGGGGGAGGCTCGATCTTATACTTTGATGGTAGTCGTTATCGAGTCGGCCCGGAATCGGCAGGGGCTAATCCTGGCCCTGCAAGTTATGGTCGAGGTGGGGATTTAACCGTTACTGACTGTAACGTGATGGTGGGTAAACTCCAGCCTGAGTTTTTCCCCCAGGTATTTGGAATTAATGCCGATGCACCTTTAGATAAAGAGATAGTTAAACAGAAGTTTCAGGCTTTAGCAGCTCGCATTCAGGACGGCAAAACCCTGGAACAAATAGCCTCTGGTTTCTTGGCGATCGCCGTGGAGAATATGGCTAATGCGATTAAAAAAATATCTCTGCAAAAGGGTTATGACGTAAGCAACTATACCCTCTGTTGTTTTGGGGGTGCGGGAGGGCAACACGCCTGTCTAATTGCCGATGTGTTGGGGATTAAAAGGATTTTTATTCATCCCTATGCGGGAGTACTATCGGCTTATGGCATTGGTTTGGCAGATATCAGAATTATCAAAGAGAAATCGATTGAAGTCGAACTGGGGGCTGACTTAATCACCGAGTTGCAACAGGATTTCGAGCAACTCACTACCCAAGCAGAAACCGAATTAGCCCAACAACAAACCAACCCCGAAAATCTTACTATTCTGGAAAAAGTGCATCTTAAATATATGGGGACAGACTCAAGTTTGCTGGTAGATTTTGCTAGTCTGGCAGAAATGCGATCGCAGTTTGAAGCTGAGTATCGACAACGTTATGGTTTTGCCTTTACCAAAAAAGATTTAGTAGTCGAAACCATTTCGATTGAGTTAGTTTGTCCTACCTACATCCCGCCAGAAAAAATTGCCCGACGACAAAACGATAACCCTCCCCAACCAATTACCACCGTCCAAATCTATACCGCCGATGCTTGGCACGATACCCCAGTTTATCAACGAGAAACCCTACAACCAGGAGATAAAATTAATTCTCCTGCAATTATTATCGAACCCACAGGTACAAATATTATCGAACCAGGTTGGCAAGGAACAATCAGCGATCGCTTGGATTTAATCTTAGAACGTTGTTAATTTACTTAACTGCATATGAATCAGTAGTCTTGCCTAGGGCAAAAAATAGGGAATGACGTAGGTTTTTACCTGCTTGGGTAACAAAGATGACTAAAGCCACCCCTGCCAAAATAGCTGCTAGAGAAAAAATACCTCGATAGCCACCCAAAATATAGGAAAGAGAACCGAGAATTAATCCACCCATAGCAATACCAACATCAAAACCCCCCATACAAAGAGCAAAAACCTTACCCCTTTCATTAGCGTAGGAGCGATCGCTGATTAATGCCAATACCAAGGGGATTAGTATTCCCGCTCCCGATCCTTCGGCAAGTGCCGAGAGGATAAACATAATTGGGGTTGTGGCTTGGGTAAGCAAGAGCATCGAGACAATATAACAGACTAGACTGCCACTGATAAACAAACCGCGCCCATAGCGATCGCTTGCCTGACCGACAAATAAACGTACCGAAAAAGAAGCGATCGCCACTACCGTATAAAAGAAGCCGACATTAAAATCCAGCTGTAACTCTTTAATAAATAGAGGCAAAAAAGCCACCAAAGTACCAAACACTAATCCTATTAGTAGTAAAACCACAGTCGGTACAATTAAGCCTGGATCTTTGGCTAGCTGCCAAAAATCCCTCTGAACTAAACTCCGTTCTGATGGCGAGGAAGATTCTCTTCCAGGTAAAGAAGACTCCTTAATCTGGCTAGATAAAAATAATGCCAACACACCGCAGACAGTAGAAATCAAAAACAAAACTTCGTAGCCCGTACCATTTGGTATCAACCGTCTACCACTCTGTTGCAAAAATCCTCCCAAAGCAGGTCCCATAGACATCCCAATTGGCACTACCAAGTTCATGTAGCCAATTAGAGTTCCTCGATGTTGCAGGGGAGCTAAATCGACTACCAAGGCACTGTAGCCGATGGTAAATGCTGCAATACTGATACCATGAAAAGCTCTAATCTGAGCTAATCCGAAGATAGAATTAACCAATATATAACCGACTGGGGCTGCTGCTGCTACGAAAGCACCAATCAAAAGAACTAGCTTGCGACTACGGCGATCGGCAACTTTTCCCAGCCAAGTACGCGAAGCAATCAAGCCGATAGCAAAACAACTCATGACCATTCCAACCTGCTGAGTAGTACCATCCATAGATTGAATGTAGGTAGGCAGAGTTGGTAAGAGCAGGGTAATGCTAATCCAAAATAATAACCCTGCTGCAAACAAGTTCGTCAGTTTTTGTTTGGTGTCGGTTGCGAGAACTTTCCAGGCTTTCACGGGCTTTTTGTAAGATAAGAGATTACTGAAATCGAGGAACTATCAGTTATCTTAACGTTTCTTCACAATAAGGGCTTGCTAAAAGACTAAAACTCAAGACAGAAATTTTGATTTTAGATAAAAACACTCGGTATATGGCGAGCGCTTACTTATTACCGAAAGTCATATCAATCGTAGTTCAAATCGTCAATTAAGTATTATTACTCGATTCAATAGCTCAAAATCGAGATAAGCGAATAGGATTGCTCTAGGTATTTATAATCACCTAAATAGAGATTATATAAAGACAAAAAAGTTATTGTTTGCTCTTATAAATCTGAGCGATACTAAAAATATACCTTCGGTACTACAAAGCTAAAAAGCTGCGATCGTGAAAGGAATCTCCAGGTTTTTAATAGCTTTGTAATTGTTCGTGCTGGCTACTTGGCTACTCAAAATAAAAATATACTCATAATGATTTTTTCTAGAAACTTTTACTATCAAATGCCTTCAGCAAGGAGAATAATTCTATGGATTCAATTTCAATTCAAGCTAATAATATCATTATTTCAACCAATGATAATTTAATTAAAACCAATGTTTTTCCTAACGAAAACTCTAACGAAGAAATGAATAACAATGGAGAAATTGCCTATGAAGGATTTCCCTACACTTCAAATTTTCTAGAACTTTCTAATGGGTTGGATATGCACTATCTGGACGAAGGTAGTGGCGACCCGATTGTCTTACTTCACGGTCAGCCTACTTCTGCTTATCTCTGGCGCAATATTATCCCCGAACTAGCCGAACGAGGACGTGTAATTGTCCCCGAATTGATTAATTTTGGTCTTTCAGACACCACAGAAGAACCATTAAATTATCTAGAAGATCAAGGCACACTATTTAGAGAATTTATTGATACTTTAGATTTAGAAAACGTCACTTTTATCGGTCATGATTGGGGTGGCCCGATTAGCCTCTCCTATGCAGTAGATAATCCCGATAATGTCAAAGCCTTGGCGTTTTTAGAAAGCTTTATTGTTCCCTTTCCCGATGTTAGTGTTGTTGACGCATTTCCCGAAGAATTTGTCGCAGCATTTTGGTCTGATCCCGATCTTTTAGAAGAAAATGCCATAGATAACAATCTTTTTATCGAAGGCTGGCTGTTCGATCCTGAATTTGGTGGCATTGCCAATCCTCTAAGTGAATCAGAACAAGAAGTTTATCGAGAACCATTTTTAGACCCCGAAGCCAGAGATCAGCTAGCAATTTCTCCCAGACAGCTACCATTTTTGGACGCTACAGGCTATCCAATTCTCGATCCTGATGGAGTTGGGGGATTGCCTCCCGAACCAGTACCCAATATAGAAGACTATGTTGAGTTTGCTAACTATCTAGCAACTACAGAAGTACCTAAGTTATTAATTTATGGCAATCCTGGTTTTGCGTCTCCAGAGTTGGTTCTATCTCTAGCTGAATCACTTCCTGGTTTTGAAATACAAGCAGTGGGAGATGAGGATAATCCCGCTTTTCACTTTATACAAGAAGACGTACCAGAGGAGTTAAGCATGATTTTATCAGAATGGATTGATTCTACCAATGAAACCCCAGATCCCGAACCAGAACCCACTTCAGAAGTAACAACAATACAAGTTACGGTAGAAAACATAGCACCAGAAAACGGTGTTGGTTTTGCGCAATTTTGGTTTGGTTTGCACGATGGTAGTTTTGACTTATTTAACCAAGGCGAACCTGCTTCAGAATCTTTAGAATTTCTCGTCGAGGATGGTTTGGTCGGTCTAGAAGAGATGATCTTGCCAGGAAAACTAGAAGAAATGGTCGCTGCTGGTTTAGATATTAACCAACTACCTTTATCCGTTCAACAGGCGATCGCCCTAGGATTAGATTTACCTAGCTTACCACCCCCTCCAGGAATTGTGGCGGGAGACTTTCTAGCCAGTCCTGCGGGTGAAAATGGTGGAACCCAGGGAATGGTTGTTACTAGCATTAGAACTAATTCCGAATTTTTCGATCTGCTTGACGATCCTAGTGCTTTTCCTCAAGAAGTTTTAGATAGCATAACAACACCCTTCTTCTTTATTCAAGCACCAGGAGAAACCGAAACCTTTACCGTCACTCTCAACGGTACTCCAGAGGAAAATCGCTACTTTAGCTATGCCTCGATGCTTTTCCCCACCAACGACGGCTTTATTGGTAATGACGATCCTCAAGCGGTCGAAATTTTTGATGAAGCGGGAAATTTTATTGGCGCAGACTTTATAATTACGGGAGAAGATGCTTGGGATAGTGGAACAGAAGTAAACGACGAGTCACCAGAAACTCTTCTCTATACTTTTGAGACGTTTGGTATTAGTGTCGATGAAAATGGCACCGTTCAACCTCATCCTGGCTTTCTTGCCCCTGGTGAGGGAGGAATATTAGATTTTGAATTTAATGGCGATCTAGTTGCTGCTAATGCCGATTTTACCGTTCCCGACTATCAAATCGCCAGAGTTACGGTGACTGCTGTTGAAGAACCCGAACCACCAGAAATACCAGACTTTGAACCCAATTTTGGTACGGTTGATGGCGATGTCTTAGATATTACAGGTAGTAACGAACTGGTATTTGCGGGTAGTGGTGACGACTTGATTGATGCTTCTAATAGTCAAGGAGGCAATCGCATCTATGGCAGTACTGGCAATGACACCTTTATTTTAGGTCGAGCAGATATTCATTTCGGTGGAGAGGGTGAAGATCGCTTTTTTAACCAAGCAGCAGGAGAAAATGAAGTTAGTGGTGGTGCAGATGCAGACCAATTCTGGATTGCAGTAGCCGAGTTACCCGAATCTGCGCTGGTTATTCGTGATTTTGAACTAGACATTGACATAATTGGAATAGCAGGAATTGGCACGTCTTCCGTTGCCGATTTAGACTTTAGCCAAAATGAAGCTGATGCGATAATTGGCTTTAATGGTACAGATTTAGCTATTCTCCAAAATGTCGATGCTAATAGTCTGGAAAGTAGCGGTACTCTAGTTTTTGCTTAGAATAATCTTCCTAGCTATTTCCAGTAATACTAAAAGGAGGGTTTAATACGAAATCCGATTACCAAAACATTTGAAAGAACAGATGGATCGTAGAGACGTAATATATTACGTCTCTACAGGGTTTAA
>JAAUYI010071932.1_pt1 | contig 10546 bp, 5 predicted proteins | sample 7278041 | NCBI WGS metagenome assembly JAAUYI01 (sample SAMN14350216, study PRJNA611818) | marine sediment metagenome | isolation source: surface marine sediment (0.6m) | place: French Polynesia: Moorea | collected 2018-08
CGACGCTCGACTACGACACCACCTACTTGAGGCTCGATGCGAACTGGAAGCACGACAACTTCAGCGTTGGTGCCGGGTTCGAATCGCTCGGCAGCGACAACGGCCAGGGCTTCCGCACACCGCTCGCGACGCTACATGCCTTCAACGGCTGGGCGGACCGGTTTATCGGCACACCGCCCGGCGGGCTGGACGATCTTTTCGTGCAAGCCGGCTACAGCACCGGCGGCTGGGGGTTGAAAGCGATCTTCCATGACTACTCCGCCGAGTCTGGCGGCGAAGATTATGGCACTGAGATCGACCTCTCCGGCAGCCGCAAGCTGGGCGACGTGACGCTGCTGCTGAAGCTCGCGATATTCAATGCAGACTCGCCGTCGTACACCGACACGACCAAAGCCTGGGTGATGATCACCACTTCGTTCTGATCGTCACTGGTACAAGCTATTCCCTCGCAACTGCCAGGCTGTCGAGTTCTTTCAAGCGCTTCATGACCCCGGCAGCTTTGACGCTCTCGTAGTTGACGTCAGCGACGCTCAGACTCAAACCTTCCTGCAATGGATAGTCGTCGATAGTCGAGAGAAACTCCGCGACTTTTTCCTGAAAGGGTGTCTAAATCCACATCGAGTTGTCGGCGTATGCGCGCAGCTGCATTTCCGACTGCAACGCCGCTTTTTCGTAGGGATCGGTTTTCAGGTTGACCACGAGGGGCCGGGCGGGCACCTGTCGCTCGGCCGTTTCGATGCCGCCGGTCTGTATGGCGAAATGCGCTTTGAGGTCCTGCACGCGGACGGCGTTCAAATCACCTGTCGCGGCGAAATAGAGAATCGAGTCCCTGGGACCCGTGTCCGTCTCACCGCGCAGATAAGGTCCGAAATCGTAACCGTCGAGATGAACCTTCCAACGCCTGCCGTTGGCACGATAGCCTTTTTTCAGCTTTTCGACGATATCGGGCACCCCGGCTGCCGCCAGCAAAGTCGGCAGCCAGTCTTCATGCGAAATGATCTCATGGCTTTTCGTGCCGGCTGCGACTGTACCGGGCCACCGGACGAGCATCGGGACACGATACCCGCCTTCCCAGGTTGATCCTTTTTCACCGTGGAACGGTGAGGCGGCCCCGTCGAACCAGGTCTTTGTCTCGGCACCGTTGTCCGTGCTGTAGATGACGATGGTATTGTCGGTGATACCCAGATCGTCCAGCTTGCCCAGTAATTGCCCGACCTCACCGTCGTGCTCCACCATGGCTTCCGCATAGTTGCCTGCGCCGTTAACTCCGCCTGATTCCTGGTTCAGATCGGCCCGGACCTGGATCCGCGTTGCGTTGTGCCAGACGAAAAACGGTGTGTTCTCGCTATGCGCTCTATCGATAAAGTCGAGCGATGCGGCGAGGAACTCTGCGTTTGCGGTCTTCATGCGCTCCCGCGTCATCGGCCCCGTGTCGTCGATCTCGCCGTCTGCATTGGAGCGGATCAGGCCACGCAAGCGGGGCCTTTGACGGACTGTGGGATCTTCGGACCCGCTTTCCGCCGATTCCTCGGCAGCTCGCGCGTAGAGATTGCCAAAGAACTCGTCGAAGCCGTGCGAAGTCGGCAGGTGCCTGTCCCGGTCACCCAGGCGGTGCATGCCAAACTGCGCCGTCGCGTAACCCTGTTGTTTAAGGAGGTCGGCAATCGTCGGCGCCCAGTCGGGAATGCCGTGGTCCGAGCCGGGCATGCCGATCGTCAGCAAGCCGGTGCGGAACGGATGTTGTCCGAGGACGAATGCGGCGCGACCGGCCGTAGAGCCTTGTTGCGCGTAGGCATGGGTGAACATCGCACCCTCTTTGGCCAGTCGGTCAATGTTGGGCGTCTGGTAGCCCATCATGCCGTGGTTGTAGGCACTGACGTCGTGCACGCCAGTGTCATCGCCCCAGATGACCAGGACGTTTGGCCAGTCCTCAGCGCCAGCGACGCCGGCGAGACACAGCGCGACGACCATTGAAATACTACGTACTGTTTTGACCATGTGTGACCACTCCCCGGCTCGATTACTCGTGACCCGCGAGTCACGCAAATCAGCCCGCCCGCAACCTGTTTGCAGGAGGCGATTACGGCAAGTGTTCCGTCACTCGCCTGAAGCCTGTTACTGAGCTTTTACTGAGGGTGAAATGGTCGGTCTAGGATGCCCGTCACACTATGGGTACCGAAGTCACGACAGGCAGCCGGTCGACTTTGACGGCTTATGCAACATGGACCCGGACAGCGCCGATGGACAGACGCATGCGGAATCCATACAGTGGACATCGTCTGCGACATCCCGGTCGGTTACCGCGCCACCGCGAAGTCACCGCCGAGCGCCTTGAACAGCGCAGCCAGGGCCGTTGCGCGATCCGTTCTACCTTGTGCCAGCAAGTCGTCGAGCTCAATGCGTGTCCGCTCGGCGTCGAGTACATCGAGATAACTGTCGACGCCGGCTTGATAGCGGAGATTTGCGAGGCGCGCCGCTTCGCCTGCCTCGTCGAGCGCGAGTTCGAGGCGCGCCGCCCGTTCGGTCGTCGCCCGGTAATTCGCCAGGGCATTCTCGGTTTCTTCCAGCGCGACGAGCCACGCTTCGTCAAACGCCGCAAGTGCGCGAGCAGCCCGTGCCCGGGCCGCTTTGACTTCCCGGTTGACCCGACCGGCGTCGAGTATTCGCCAGGACAATGCGGGAGCAACGCGCCAACGCTCGGCGTCGGAGTCGCCAATGGAGGATGATTCCAGCCCCGTCCAGCCAAAATCGCCGACCAGGTTGAGTTTCGGATAATACTCGGCGACGGCAACACCGATGTCCGCCGTGGCAGACGCGAGCCGAAGTTCCGCGGCGCGCACGTCCGGACGGCGCACCAGCCAGTCTTCGGGTGTACCGACCGCGACCAGCGGTGGCAACGACGTTGGGCCGGTCGGCGTCGTGAGCTCGGCCCGCAAGACATCGACGGGCGTGCGCGTCAGCACACCCAGTCGCTGCAGTGCAGCCGATACGGCGGCCTCCGCGGTGGGCACTGACGAAGCGATCTGGTATTCGATCGCGCGCGCACGAGCGACATCAAAGGCCGTTCCGCGACCGGCGTCGAGGCCTGCGTCGAGAATCGCGACACTGTCGGCCTGGTTCTTCAGGTTGGCGCGCAGGATTTCGAGCCGCAGGCTTTCGCCCTGCCATTCGAAATACGCCTGCGCAACTTCGGCGACGATGGCGATCCGGACCGCGTGCGCGTCCGCCGCGTCGGCGTCGACGAGGTAGCGGAAAGATTCCGCCTGCCGACGCAGAGAGCCGAACAGGTCGATTTCCCACGTAGCGTCGAAACCGGCGCGGTAGCGCTCGACCAGTCCCTGGTCCGGGAACGCAAATGGATCCTCGGTGCTTGCGCGGCTGCGATCGACTTCGCCGTTGACCGTGACCGTCGGGAACAGGCTATAGACGGCGAGGCCGCTGAGCGCCCGTGTCTCGTCGAGCGTCGCGAGCGCCTGCAGGATCGTCGTATTGCCGGCGAGCGCTCGTTCGATCAGCAGGTTCAACTCCTCGTTGCCGAGACTCTGCCACATGGCAGCGGCCGGCAAGACAGCCTCTGCCTGCGCCGCCGGCGCATTGTCGAACGATTCGGGCAGGTCGACGTCGGCCGGCACGACGTCCGGGCCGACGCTGCAGCCACATAAAACCAACAGGACGGCGAAACCGCTAAGTCGCATGGCTCACCTCCGCCGCCGGCGCGCGGCGGGCTTCCAGCTTGCGAATCAGCACGTAGAAGACCGGGGTGAAGATCAAACCAAAGAACGTCACACCGAGCATGCCGAAGAACACCGTCACACCCATGACATGACGCACCTCGGACCCGGGACCGGACGCCAGCACGAGCGGCACGACACCGGCAATGAATGCGAAACTGGTCATCAGGATCGGTCGCAGCCGGATGCGGCTCGCCTCGATCGCAGCTTCCACGATCGCCCGCCCCTCGCGTTCCAGGTCGCGTGCGAACTCGACGATCAGGATCGCGTTCTTGCAGGCCAGGCCCATCAGCACAACCAACCCGATCTGCGTGAAGATGTTGTTGTCGATGACTACCGGCGGCACGGACATTGGCGGCGGCGGTATCGCCCCGGACGCGATCTGCATGCCGAAGATCAGGCCACGTACCGTGTTGATGCACCAGATGCCGGCGATCGCCGACAGCAGGCACAGCGGTACGATCAGAATGACGGCCAGCGGCAGCGACCAGCTTTCATACAGCGCGGCCAGGATCAGGAAGACAAACAGGATGCACAAGGGAAATACGATCAACGCGGTGTTGCCCTGGGTTGCCTCCTGGTAGGTGAGCCCTGTCCATTCGAAACCCATTCCCTGCGGCAACTGGCTGGAGGCGACGGCACTCACGATGTCGAGCGCTTCGGCAGACGACATTTGCGCAGGGTCGATGCCGGCCGACAGGTCTGCAGCAGGATATCCGTTGTAGCGGATAACCGGGTCCGGGCCGTAGCTCTCGTCGACCCTCATGACGCTCGTGACCGGAATCATGCGGCCGTCTGCATTGCGCACCTTGAGCAGGGATACGTCGCTGACTTCGTCACGGAACTGCGCGTCGGCCTGTACGTAGACACTGTAGGTGCGTCCGAACAGGTTGAAGTCGTTGACGTAAGCTGAACCGAGATAAGTCTGCAGCGCTTCGAACACGTCGGTCAGCTGGACGTTCTGTTCCTTGACCTTGCGCCGATCGACGACGGCTTCGAGCTGCGGCACATTCGACTGGTAGGAACTCAGCACGGCATACGGGTCGAAGCCGGGCGTTTGCCGCAGCGTCGCTGCAAGCGCCTGCGTTTGCCGGTTCAACTCACCGAAACCGAGCGCACGTTTGTCTTGCAGGTAAATCTCCACGCCGGATGCATTGCCCAGCCCGAGAATCGGCGGCGGCATCAGCGCAAATGCCAGGCCCTCCTCCAGGGTCGAGAATGCTCCCGACAATTGCGCGGCTATCTCTTCTGCGCTGGCCTCGCGCTCGTCGGGTGGATCGATACCGAAGAACACGGTGCCAATGTTCGGTGTATTGACGAAATGCACGGCGTTGAGCCCGGGAAAGGCAACCGCGGTCGCGACGCCGGGCGTGTTCATCGCTATCGCACTCATCTCCTGCAGCATGGCGTCGGTACGATCGATCGTGGCGCCTTCCGGCAACAGCGCGACGCCAAACAGGTACTGCTTGTCCTGCGTCGGGATGAAGCCGCCCGGCACGGCGCGGAAGCCCATCACTGCAACACCGATCAGCAACACGTAGATGACACTGAGTCGCATACCGCGACCCAGGTTCTTCTGCGTGTGCCGGCCGTAGCTCTCGGCACCGCGGGCAAATACGCGATTGAACGGCCGGAATACCCAGCCGAACAGCAGATTGATGACCTTGCCGGTCGTGCCGACCGGCGCATCTTTCGGCTTCAGCAACACGGCGGCCAGTGCCGGCGACAACGTCAAAGAGTTGAAGCCGGAGATCAGTACCGCCGCCGCGATGGAAACCGCGAACTGGCGGTAAAACTCGCCGGTAACGCCGCCCAGGAATGCCAGTGGGACAAATACGGCCGACAGCACCAGCGTGATGGCGACAATCGGCCCGGCTACCTCTTTCATTGCATCGTGGGCGGCCGTCTGCGGCGTCTTGCCCATTTCGATGTGACGTTCCACGTTTTCGACGACGACAATCGCGTCGTCAACGACGATGCCGATTGCCAGCACCAGCCCGAACAGCGTCAGCACATTGATCGAGAAGCCAAGCAGCAAGAGCACGGCGAAGGCGCCGATAATCGAGACAGGCACGGCCAGCAGCGGAATGATCGACGCGCGCCAGGTTTGCAGGAACAGCACGACGACGATGACGACAAGCAGCACCGCTTCGAGCAATGTCGCTACGACGGAGTTGATCGACTCGCGCACGAAAACGGTCGGATCGTAGGCGATCTCCCAGCTGACGCCCGGCGGAAAATCCTGCGCGAGCTCCGTCATCTTGTCGCGTACGGAGTCCGACAGCGCGATAGCATTGGCGCCCGGGCTCTGGAAAATCGGCAGCGCCGCCGCTGTCTGGTTGTTCAGCCGCGACCTCAGCGAGTAGGACTGCGAGCCGAGTTCGACGCGCGCCACGTCGCCAAGTGTCGTTACGGATCCGGGCGCCTGGCCGGTTTTCAGTACGATCGACTCGAACTCTTCGGCAGTCTGCAGCCGGCCTTGCGCGCTGAGTGAATACTGCGTGCCCGAGTCGGACGGTTGCGGCGGACCGCCGATCGTACCGGCAGACACCTGCACATTCTGTTCCCGGATGGCGCGGATGACGTCACCGGCGGTCATGTCCCGCGACGCGACCTTGGCCGGGTCGAGCCAGACGCGCATCGAGTAGTTGCCTGCACCGAATATCAGTACCTGGCCCACGCCGGTCAGGCGTACAATCTCGTCCTTGACGTTGAGATTGGCATAGTTGGCGAGGTAGGCGCCGTCGTATTCGCCGTTCGGTGACGTCAGGTGAACGACCATCGTGAGATTCGGCGACGCCTTGGCGGTTGAAACGCCAAGTTCGCGCACCGCTTCCGGCAACCGCGGCAGGGCCGTCGCGACACGGTTTTGCACCTGCACCGAGGCGAGATCGATGTCGGTGCCGCCTTTGAAGGTGACCTGTAGCATGAGTTGCCCGTCGGAGCTTGCAACGGACTTCATGTAGATCATGTTTTCGACGCCGTTGATGGCTTCCTCGAGCGGCGCGGCAACCGTTTCCGAAATCGTCTTCGGATTGGCGCCGGGATAGCTGGCGGTCACCTGGATCGTCGGCGGCACGACCTCGGGGTACTCGCCCACGGGCAGGTTCGGGATGGCGAGCAACCCGGCAATCAGGATGAATATCGACAGGACGCTGGCAAAGATCGGCCTGTCGACAAAAGTATCGGACAGGTTCATTGGCCGGCGAGCGGTTCTGAAGCGACCGGGTTACGCATGTCGACGACCGACGGGGCTACAGGCGCTCCGGAAAAGAAGATCTTGCGCACGCCATTGACGACCACCCGATCGCCGGGCTCGAGACCGTCATCGACGACACGCAGGCCTTCGAACTCGCGTCCGAGAACGACATCGCGACGAACCGCAGCGTTGTCATCGGTGACCACGTAGACAAACTTGCGGTCCTGGTCGGTCAGCACAGCGGCTTCGTTGATCAGCACAGCTTCGTATTCCCCGCTACCGAGCAGGCGCACCCTCGCAAACAGGCCTGGAATCAGGAAACCGTCCGGGTTGTCGATCAGGGCACGGCCCTGGATCGTGCCGGTCGCCGGATCGATCTGGTTGTCCACGAAATCCATCTCACCGCTGAACGGAAACGCCGTGTCCGACGCCAGCCCGACCTGCACCGGGTTTGCCGCGTCACGGGAGCTTGGTCGCTCCCCGGTGCGCGCCTTCGCGGCGTATTTGAGGTAGATGTTTTCGTCACCCTCGAACACGACGTGTATCGGATCGATGGAGACGACCGTGGTCAGGACGGACCCAGCGGGGGTAACGAGGTTGCCGGGCTTCACCAGCGCCTCGCCGACGCGACCGGCAATCGGAGCCTCGATTCGCGTGAACTCGAGATTCAGTTCCGCGGCATCCAGCGCGGCCCGGGTGGCACGCAGGTCCGCGTCGGCCTGTGTCAGCTCGGCGCGGCGTTGCTCCAGTTCCTCGACAGACACAGCACGTGCGCTCGCCAGCTTTTCTGCGCGCTCGAGATCCTGTTTGGCGAGCGACATGCGCGCCTCTGCCCGCGCAACCTCGGCGCGTTGCGACGCAACGGCGGCCTGGTATTCGCGGTCGTCGATCGTGAACAGCAAGGCACCCTCTTCGACGATGGCGCCCTCCTCGAAATGCACGGCATCGAGATAGCCGGTAATCCTCGGCTGCAGCTCGACGGTGTTCACTGCCTGGATGCGACCGGAGAAGTCGTCCCATTCAACGATGGGTTTGGCGACCACTTCGGCCACGCCGACGCCGGCCGGCGGTAACTGCGGCGGACCCTGCGCAGCATCGCTGCCACAGGCAACCAGGCCGACGGTCACCATGCTCAACAAAACCTGGCGTCTGCCACCGTGCAGGCGCGCCTTGATCAATTGCATCGAATTGTTTCCCTTCAGAGCAAGGGTTGAAGGACAGCGACCGTCGAAAGGTCGCTATCGGAAGCCACTCAGCGAACCCTGCTGACGAGGGTTCACAAACAGTATAGATCGTACCGCATGTTCAGGACATCCGTGTTGTATCTTTGTAACAGAACTTTTCCGAATACATACCGATGGCAAATTCCTGACCGATCGCACTGCGATCAATGCAGGCGCATGTATTCGATCATCGATCGATTTTCCCGACCGACTTGCACGGCGCATCCTGATGAAGCTTCAAATCGCCGCCTTGCTGCACGGCATCCTGTCTCGCCCGCGGATACTCAGCGTGTGCCGGCTCCGTTGGACTCCGTAATCAGCCGCCGCTCGAGTGCATCGAGCGCGGATTGAGCGTAAGTGGCGCACGCACCTTCAGTAACGAACGGGTTGCTGTCGCCCTCGGCATCCAGCTTTTCCTGCATGTCGAAGAAAAACGGGTGCGGTGACAGGAACACGTCGCAATCGAGCGTAGCGATTCGCTCGATGCTCGAGCGCAGCGCCGCGGCGGGTTCGCCGCTGAAACGGAAGCCGGGAGCCGTCACCGGTGTGAGGCTGTCAGCGTAGACCATCGCCTTGCATTCACCGCCGTCGCAGCTTTGCCAGGTGAAGCTCGTACCGCCGGGCGTATGTCCCGGCGTGTACAAGACTTCGAGATTCACGTCACCGAGTGAAACAGTCTCGCCATCGCCGACAACGCTCACTTTTGCGACCGCCGGGAATCCCGTATTGGAGTGCCCGTAGGCAAACTGCGGATCATCGTCCGCGAGCTCGCCGCTTCGCAGCGCTTCCGCCGCATGCGGGCTTGCGATGACCTGTGCGCCACTGATTCTTTGTAGTGCGGCGATACCGCCAGCGTGGTCGTAGTGCGCGTGCGACAGGCCGATGATGCGAATGTCCGTCGCGTCGAATCCGAGGTTTTCAATGTTGTCGACGATGCGTGGCGCCGACTGCGGCAATCCGCCGTCGAGCAGGATCAGTCCGTCGCCGGTTTCGATCAGTATGGCGGACAGGCCTTGAACGCCGACATACCAGGTGTTCCCATGGATCCGGAATGCATCTTGCGGCTGATTCCAGCTATCACAGTTGCGACAGTCGATCGCCGTGTCGAACTCGGTCGCCGCTGCGACAGACGCGACGAGGACCAGGATGACTGCGACTCCTCTCATGCAAGCGATCCTCTGTAAATATCAGGTCGCTGCGGGCTGTGCCAGGCCCGGCTTCTTCCGTCCTCGCCACTCCAGCACCGCGATCGTCAGTGCCGGCAGCATTGTGACCGAAACGATGGCGGCACCGAGAATGCCGAAGAGCACAATTGCACCGACACCGCGGTACAACTCGGTACCGGCACCCGGTATCAGCACCAGCGGCGACAGGCCGCAGATCGTCGTCAATGTCGACATTGCAATGGGCCGTAGCCGCGCGGAAATGGCCTCGCGCACGGCGTCCGTTGCCGACATCTCCCCGGCCTGCATCCGCCGCATCGCGAGATCGACGATCAGGATGGGGTTGTTGACGACGGTGCCGATCAGGATCAGGAAACCGAGCATCGATATCATGTCGAACGACTGGTGGAAACCTCCCAGGCCCACCCAGCCGAGCACCGTGCCAACGCCGTTGAACAGCGCCAGCCCGACGATGCCACCTGCGATCCCGAGAGGAATCGTCGTCATGATCAATATCGGGTAGCCCCAGTGACGGAAGATAGCCACGAGCAGCAGGAAAATGATGACCAGGGCCACCGGGTAATTTGCAGCCAGTGCCGCCTTGGTGGCATCGAGTTGGTCACTCGCACCGGAGATATCGACGCTGACGTTGGCCGGCAGCGCGCCGGAGTCGCGCAGGTAACCCAGGACATCCTGGCGAACGATCTCAACGCCTTCCTCCAGCGCTACGGTGGCGGGCGGGATGATATTCAGAGTCACGGTCCGTTGCCCGTTGATGCGCCGGATCGAATTCGTGTCGACCGTTTCGGTGATCGTCGCAATCGCATCGAGCGGCAGGACACTGCCTTGCGGCGTGTAGACCGGCAAACCGCCGAGGCTGTCGAGGTCCGTACGCCCCCCGGTCGTGCTGTAAAGGTACATGTCGATCTTGTCGTCGGCATCGAAAAACTCGTCGACGAACGCGCCGTCGGTCAGCGCCGCAACGGTATAGCCGACCTCCCCGGCCGCCATGCCGAGCTCGGCGGCCCTGGCCCAGTCCGGACGTACTTCGACGAGTGGTTGCGACAGTGCAAGCGACGACGGGCTCGACTGTATGCGCGGATTCTCGAATACCTCTTCAGCGCGTCGATACGCGGCCAGCGCCGCATCATAAATGACGCTCAGAGTCGGTCCCGACACATCAAGGTTGATACTGCGGGTGCCGCCGTCGTTGCTGGAGATGATCGAGCC
>JAAUYI010081776.1_pt1 | contig 10546 bp, 2 predicted proteins | sample 7278041 | NCBI WGS metagenome assembly JAAUYI01 (sample SAMN14350216, study PRJNA611818) | marine sediment metagenome | isolation source: surface marine sediment (0.6m) | place: French Polynesia: Moorea | collected 2018-08
ATGAAGATTTATCTGGAGATTCATAGATCCACTGACCTTCCTTTCTTCGTACGAGGTTCCATCCATATACTTCCAAGCCTTCAGCCACTTGAGGTGCTGACAGCTTCCCTAGGTCTTGAGTACGGATAGGTATTTTTGATAGTCCATCGGGATCAGTAAATGTAAGAGGATTGTTGTTGACATATTTATATGAGCCCTCAGTAAAGTGGTTTTCGTTAATTGGATCTGCATTTATCCATCTTCCTAAATAAGGTGTATAGTACCTAGCTTCATGGTAATTTAATCCTGTTTCCTCATCTTTCTCCTTGCCCGTGTAGCGATATCGCTTCAAACTCACTTCAGCTATACTTCGCCCTGCCTGATACGAGGTGCTGCCATAGGGATAGTACTCCTCATAAGAAATCACCTCTCCATTGGCATCCAATTCCACACTGGCCGACCCTAAATGGTTGCCCAATTGATATCGAATCAGTGGTACGTTTAAATCCGTCGGTGGGTTCACTCCGTCCCCCACCTCCAACGTCTTCGTTTCCACCAACGCAATTCGCTGCTGGTCATCCATCACATGCAGCATTTCCCGCTCCAGCTTCACCGTTGTCCCATCGCTGTTGTACTCGCGATACACCTCAAACCCACCCAGGTAGATCCGCTCCTTCATCCTTCTCGGGGTGCCGTTTTGAGGAGCATAGCTTTCCGTGACCTTGCGCACTCGCTGCCCACTGGTGTCGTACACGTAGTAAGTAGTTTCAGTTGTGCCACCGTTCGTCACCAGTTGCTTCGCCGATGCCTGTAGCTGGTCTTTATAGTCCCACTGCATCAACGTCAGGTGGGGCATCAGCGTCATATTGCCGTGGGTATCATGCTCATAGCGAGCGGAGAAAGTGCCTGATGAATCTCCTGGCAGGCTGGTCCCTAGCAGCCGGTTACTGGTGATGTCATAGTCGTAATCTCGCGTCCAGTTGCCGTTATTCGCTGTATGGGCCATCTGCATGATGTTGCCCACGGCATCGTAACCATAGCGGCGGGTGTAGTTCCGCATGGCGTCGGCCTGGTGGGGGTGGGCCAGGTTGCGGCGGGTAATGTCATTAGAGTCATAGTGGGGTTTCAGTTCTGGGCGATGTTCGGGCTGGTTATTGGCTGCCTGACCAACGTGTTCCCGTCCCTCAGCTTCAATCAGGCGATACAGGGCATCGTAGCGGTACTTATTCGTGGGGGAGACCACCTCACCGTTAAAGAAAATGGTTTGCTGGGCCTGGTCTTTGATCTGGGTGATGTTGCCCACCGGATCGTAGGTGTAGTGCAGATTTTGCAGACCGCAGGGCTGATCTGGAGGCGGCTCAGCCGGGGCAACGAATCGGGGAGGCGGGGGTTCACCACCGCAGTCTTCAGTAAAGGTAGCCCCCCGGCGGGTGTAAAGATGGGTCAGCCAAAAAGTTTCGGGGTCGTAGGTGTAGCGGGTGGTCACCCCATTGCCATACTCAATCAGCGTCCGCTGGCCTTTTTCGTTGTAATCAATATTCTGTACAGCCATCAGGTTAGCGGTTTGCAGGTCCAGCAGGGCGGTAGGATCACCACTGTGCTTCAGCCACACCGGCATCTGCTCCAGCAAATTCGCCTCGTTATAAACCGGCTGAAACACATCCGTCTCCACCGTTGACTTGGTGACATCGTGGGGAGCCACCATCTGGATCGGGCGATTCAGGGCGTCATACACCGTGCGGCTGCCGTAAACTTCTGGCTCCAGGGCAGGGCTACCGGACCAATCCGGCAAAGTTTTATAGTCCACCACCAGCTGACGGGTACTACTCAGCAGATTCCCCTTAAAGTCGTAGGCGTCGCTGGTCACCACCCCGGCAGCATCATAGACCTGATATACCTGCCCCCGGTGGTTGGTGACTGTGGGAGTTGGTAACTCTTCCCCATAAACCGTCCGTTCCGCCAGAAACTCCGGCTCGTTTTCCGGTTGCACATAGAGCTGGGTGGGGCGCTGCAGGGCATCGTAGGTGGGGCGAGTGCGGTGGCCCCGGCTATCCCAGCCGCGGATGGGGTTCCCCGCCACATTGTTCAGCATCCAGCGGTCCCCGGCATCCATGCTGTGGGTAAACAGGCTATTGCCCAGCAGGTCGTAGCCCCGCACCCCCAACACCGGCAAGCCCTTGCCGTCCTTAACTAAATTTCCTGACCCATCCCGACTCACCGTGGCATACACCATCACCGCATTCCGGCGGGCATCCTGAACAATCAGCTGCTGCCCTTCAATGTCCTGCACCACGCGGGTTTCGTAGAACTCATCCACCAGGGTGCCGTTGTCCTGTACCCGGTTATGGGCCACGGTCAAAAACGGACGACCCAGGGTATCCAGATGCACAGTGCTGGGGGTGTCAGCATGGGCGATAGCTTTGACATCAGCGTTCTGCTCCTCAGAGGTGCCGGTACTGTAGCGGCTGTACCAGCTGGGCAAATAATCAGCCTCCGCTAACCCAGCAAAGTAGCCCCCCACATCAGCATCGGCTTTAAAGTCCTCGCGGGTTTCCGGGGTCAGGGTGTCGTTCATATCCCAGGTGGTCTGCTGCCAGGGGTCGAACGCCACCTTGTCGTAGGTATGGTTGGGGTGCAGGGTGGCGATTACCCGCTGCAGGGGGTCGTAAAACAGGATGGGGGTGACACCGGTTTCCGTTAGTTCCACCTCGGCTTCGTAGCGGTGGGTAGCACTAAAGAAAGGCTCATACTGTTTAACTGGCTTGCCCTTGTTGTTATAGACGGTGCGTCCGGTACCTACCCAGCGGGGGGCGGTTTGTTCCAGCACCAGCTCATTGTTGAGATCCCGCTTCAGGTCGCCATTACTGTCCCGTCCGGGGGCCAGCCCCGGTTCCGCCTGAATCTTGGTCTGCAGCTCTCGGCCAAAGCCATCGGAATACTGCACGCTCACCTGAATCTTCAGCCCGTCGGTGTGTAGGGGATCGCTCTGGTGGGTCTCCCGGGCCAGGGTGGTGGCAAACACCGGCTGGCCTTCCCGCCGATAGCGATCCAGGTCGTAGAGAATGCGGGTGGTGGCCGTGCCCAAAAGTCCCGGTGCGGCACCAAAGGGATCGGTCCAGAAGGCATTCAGGTCGTCCACGGTCAGTTCCGCCGGGAAGGTATTCAGGGAATCCCCTTCGCCTGCTTTGCCTATTACGGCTGTTCCCGCCACCATGCCCAGCACATCAAAGGCCACCGCCGCCTGGTTACCGTTGGGGTCGGTGAGCTGGCGCGGCTGCAGCACCCGGTAGTCGTTCTCCACCTGCACCTGGTTACCGAGGGGATCCGTGGTACGCTCCACCAGTAGACTGTGGGGGTCGTAGACCATGTGGTAGCTCTGGCCAAAGGGATCCTTCGTTACCGGTGACAGGTAGAACTGTGTCGGGTCAAAAGCCTGTCGCCCGGAGGGGATCCACCAGTTGCCATCCAGCTCCACATAGCGCCCTTCATCCTGCAACAGGGTGGTCAGGTCCACTGGCGTCAGTTTGTCGCCATAAATGGCCTGTAGCAGCCCGGGCGTAAAGGCCAGGCGGAAACTCTCACAGGGCAGCGCCAGGGATTCCACGTTCCCCAGGGGCAGTCGCACCGGGTCGGTGGTATTCGCGTCAGCATTGGGGCGATAGTAGGTGCGGGCCTGCTCCACCAGTCGCCGCTGTGGGGTGCGGCCATCGGCAAAGTTTTCGTAGGGAATATTGGCGGCAGAATCGTTCGCCAGAGCTTCCAGCTCGTTTCGTAGGGTCTCCAGGTTGGCCGGAAAGGCTGGGGACAGCCCGGTGATTTCGTAGGTGGAGGCGGCTAACGGCAGTCCGAGGTGATACCAGGTGGCTTCCTGGGGTTTATGGATTACCTGATTTTCGGTGTAGGTAATGTAGGTCTGGGCCTGCTCGTTATAGGCGGACTGGCGACGGGGATAGGCGATGGCTACAGACTTCAGGACAGTACCAAATTCATCCACCTCCAGGGTCAGCTGGTGGGCAATGCGCGGATCCGCCGGGTTGCGCTCATAGTGGTAGGCCAGGCTCTCCCGGGCATGGGTAAAGAACACCCCATAGCGGTTTTCCCCCACCGGCTGCACCGGACGAATCTCGTAGTTAGATTCTGTTACCGTGTAGGGAAAGGGCTCCTGGTCACTGCCATCCAGGGCATACACTTCCTGACGCAGGGCCTGGCCCCGCAGGGCGCGACAGGCTTCGCGGGCTTCCTGGGGGGTGAGGTCGGGGGGCAGCAGGGTGTCGGGCAGGAGTACCGCATCAGGGTCCGCCGCAAAATACTCGGGAATGTATTGCTGGGAGATATGCTCCCGGTCTTCATAGGCCCCGGTATGGAACCAGGTTTTGGTCAGCACCGGCGGCACATGCAGGGGAGATTCGTTGATATTCGTGCTTTCGGTTTGCTGAAATTTTGCAAAGGATTCCGTATCCAACTGCTCCACATACCCAAAGCCCCTAAACTCCCGTTCTTCCCCATCGAAATAGCCATGGCGATAGCGATAGGTGCTTACAAAGCGATTGCCGGAGATATGGTCCAGGGTTTCCACCTGCTCCAGCACCTGCACCGGAAAGGGGATTTTGGTAATCCAGGGCGTCCCAGCCTGTTTATCCGCCAGGTAAAACTGAATCGCCGAAACGTAGGTGAGTTTTGTCTCCGCCCCCATGTTGTTTTTAGTGGCCTGCAACAGATGAGGCTTTTGGTCCCCCATCAGGTCGATGTAGCGCATGGGCTGTCGCCGCTGCCCCGGCAACGGCGACGACCACACCAAACAGGCCGTACCATTACCCAGTAGATCCACCGTCTGCACCGAGGCCAGGTTATCCACCCGGGGAAAGCTTGTAAGGGTCTGGGGTTCACTCCAGCGATTGCCCGCCTGGTTAAACCAAATGTGAACGGCAGCACGGCCCAGGTAAAGGATGTCCGTCGTACCAGAGCCATCGATATCCGCCAGGCGAATGCGTCGCTGCTCAAACAGTTCCGGATGGTCAAATCGAGGAGCCTGGCCCATGGTGACTTTTGCCCCAAAGCGGCCATAGCCCCGGTTGGGCCAATAACACACCTGCCCGTTGCGAATCCGCAGAATATCGTTGAGGCCATCCCCGCTCATGTCCGCCAGGTAAACGGACTGGTCGGCATCGGCAAATACCAGGGTTGGGCCGTTCTCTTCGTCCATTCCTTTAGGAACTCGGGTAGATGGGCCAAAACCCGCTTCGGACTGGGAGGCATACCAGGTGAATACCCGTTCTTCTGTGATCAAGATATCGGTATGGCCATCCCCATTCAGGTCGATGAACCGCAGGTTAGGGTCTGTCCAATCCACATTGGGGACGGATTTAAAGGGTTTAAACCGGGTCCAGGTTTCATCGTGCTCCCGTTCATAAAACCCCGGACTGCCTTTGTCCAGCACAGCCAGGTCCAGCTTGCCATCCCCCGCCAGATCTAGAAGCCGCTGCTGACTACTCTGCAAAGTGGAGATAGAGGGTTTCGTAGCCACGGTCTGCAAGGTGCCAAACTGTCCAGCTCCCAGGTTGGGCTTATAGAACCAGCCACCACCCTGCTCGGTGAGGATGCCGGAAATGCCCTCCCCATCCAGATCTACCCACTGATAGGCGGCACCATCCAGCCCCACCGGCAAGTTCTCCAGACTCTCTGAATCCAGGGCGTGAACGGTGTCGTCCAGGACGGGGCGGTTGTAGGTCAGCTCTAACGGCGGATAGGCGCGTCGCTGGTAGCCCTGGGCATTGGCATCCCACAGGTAGCCGGTCTGGGTAGCGGCGATCAGGTAGGTGGCGACCGGATCCTGCTCGTAGCGTAAATCTGTGGAACGCACCAGGTACCAGGTCTCCGAGTTTGCATCAATCTTGCCGTCGGCATCGAAGCGATGGAACATCAACGCTCGGCGACATAACCGCTGAGTGCGAATCTCAAACCCGGATCGATAGCTAGAGAACGCATCTGGGCGATGGCTCCAGGGATGAATTTCATCGGGGGTGGGATTATCCGCAGTCAACAGTTCTTCTGGGGAGGGCAGTGCCTGGGTGCCGTCTGCCAGTCGCGGATTATCACTGCCATGTTCCCCATAATCAAACACCACCTGGAACAACCAGTTGTCCCGCTCGTAGGGGTTCTGATTGCCGTAGAAAATTCGCTTCAGATACTGGTTGCTGTAGCTGAGGCCGTTGGCTAACCGGTTCTTTTCTTCTGGGTGGGCCGGGTTAACCTGGTCCGCATTCTCCTGTTTATATTCGTAGACAATGACATTGCCCTTATCGTCATAGCTTTCGCACAGCAACCATTCAAAAATATGGGTCGGCTGAGCCGGGTCGGCAATGCGGCTGTGAGAGTCTTTGCCATAAACACTGGTAATGTTGTCCTTCGTCACCGACCGCCAGTGGACATCCCCAGTGTCTCGATGGTGCCACCGCTCGATGCGGGCAAAGAGACCTTCGGTTCTAGGCCGATAGCGCTCAACGGTATAGGTCCCCGTATCGGGATAGCTACTCAGGTGCTCAGCCAATACCTGAGGCACCGACACCATGATTTCGAAAGGTTGCCGGGTCCACCCCTGATCCGGGTCTAGCACGGGGACCAGATCTTCCGCCCCCGAGAGCAGGTAAATATCGGAATCTTCGGCATCGCGGTATTGGGGCAGCCCCTTCTGGGTTTTACGCCTCACCGAGGGCACACTTAGATTCCATCCCAGACCAAAAGGGCCGTTGCCTGCCCCAGAGTCATAGCTGAGGGTAAGCTGCGGCGAAAACCCTGCACGTCCGGGGGACACGGCAATGGGGATACTGATGGAGCCGGTTCCCGTGACCGGATTCACATCAAACTTTTCGCCAATGCCCTGAATGGCTCCACCACCCTTTGGTAACGACACGGCAGCAGGAACGGAGACATAGCCAGTGTCTTGCTCAGCGGTATCCGAACCCTGGGTGAAAGCGGATGAATCTAACATCAATGCCCTGCAAAGCTTTTATTAGAAAGCGCAGATCAATGGAAAATTCGTAACCTCAGACAAAGCAGTTGTCCTATGGTCCGTAGTACTTAAGACTATGGGTACCTACCTACAGAATTCCAGACTTGAAAATTATGCAAATCTGGGCATCACTGGGCATCAATTACGATATTCTCAGTATTCTTACCTGAGAATCAAGTAAAAATCAAAAAGCGTCAAATTTCAGTAATTCTTTTTGACAAAAAGTTGTTTCTTTTTGTGAATTTACATAATTTGGATCATACGAATTGCAGCTTTGCACGATTCTCCAGAATCATTTGCTTGGTCTACAGAAGAAGTAACAGCTCGTTCGTCAGCCTAAATGTGCAATGCCCTTCCACGTTCAAGAAATACTGCTTCAACTTTGAGGTTTTCTGTTTCGCTCCTCTATAGTTTGGTTGGAGTGGCCCAGTAAAATCTCTTTTGAGATGCTTTTGCTTCGAGGGCTCATGAGCAGAAGTAATCTAATCTCACAACTCAATCTGAATCTGATTCCGGAGCCTTTGGCCATGCTCCTCCCGTTGGGCAAGCTGTCTAACTGTCTGATTGACATAGGTTACAGCTTGTTGCTGCCCTGTCTGTTCATAAAGCTGCCTGACGTGGCTGCTGCCTGCTGTCAACATCAACCCAATCTTCTTTGGATCCAGGCCACTTGCAAATGCCCTGTGAGCCACTCGGTAATCTAGCTCGCGTGGATTCTGAGTCTGGATACCCTGACTGTAGTGAGCCCATAGCTTCTGGTAATGGCGTTTCTTGCGCAGCTTCTTCAGGGTACCGGCTGATTCAAGTCGACTAAGGAGTTCATTAGCTGCTGTTGTAAGTTGCTGTTGTCGGTCAAGTTGGTGCTCAAGCTGTTTAAACTCTGGGCCAACTGCGCCAAGGATGGCTGTAGCTTTTCCAGATTGTTGGTCTGGGAGGATGCCGTCCACTGGTTCAGGGTTTGCTGTAACTGCAGCTGCTGAGCGATCAAGTTCAAGACCTGCTTGCTCAAGCTGTCTAATAAGGTTTGAGTATCCGTTTGTGCTGTGATGGAGTTGGTCAACTGCTGCTGTAGTCTGCTGTTCTCTTGTCGCAGGGTGGCGATCTCGCCATAGAGTGGCTGCAAGGTTTTTAGCAAGACGGTCTCCAAGAGACTCCCCGACATTTCTACGGTCAGAGGCTGGGGCATTGGTTTGGTAAGAGCTTTTCTGGGTCTGGGCATGGGTCACTTGAAATAGAGGAATATAGTCACTGGCGTTTTCGTTGGCCTGGGACCGTAACACTCGCTGAGCCAGTTCGGCGGTGTTGGCAGTGTAGATGCAGAGCTGATGTTTGGCGCGGGATGCGGCGACATAAAATGATTCTTGACTGATGCTGCTGTCCATCAGAGCCAGTACCCGGTCGGCGGTTTTTCCCTGGCTGCTGTAGGTGGTGCTCACCAGGGCATAGTCGATGTATTGGTGTCCCTGAAGATTGACTTGGGTGTGGTTGCCATTGTTATCAACAATTTGGGCATTGCCCGCCTGGTCGATGGCTGTAATGGTAAACCGCTGGCCATTGCGGATTTTGGCATCGCGGTTATTGCGGGTCCAGCGGAGCTGATCACCCCTGGCAATGGGAATCTGTTGAATGGCGTAGACGGTCTTGCGCTGACAGCGAGTTGGGTTGATGATGAGCAGTTGACCCTGGGGTGTTTCGACGGTGATGCGGTTGGTTTCTCTATTTGTTTGGATTACTCGATACTGCTGATATTTGACCAGCCCCTGGCTTTTGTATGTGTGACTGGGGACAATCACATCCCCTGGTTGGTAGTGGCTGGCATAGGTGGCCTGGGCTGTGGTCAGGTTTCGAGATCTCAGAGAGGTCAAGGTGAAGGTGTCTTCTCCTAATATATTTTGTTGTTGGAGTGCCTGACGAATCTGGGTGGTGAGGGCTAATCGCTCGGTATGGTTGCCTGCTAACAACAACGTATTACGCTGTTCTTTGGGGGACAGATTGAGGTAATCCTGGGTGATTTTCTGGAAGCGCTGGTCTTGTTGTGGGATGACCTGAATGGCACCTGTTTGATCTAAATGGTGGATGGCTTGTTCTAGCTGCCCGGCTTCGAGCATAGCTACCGCTGCTTTTAAATTTTGGGTCTTCTGCCGTCGGGATTCTTCCAGGTAGGCGGTTTGAATGCCTCCGGCTTGCAGACTTTTGAAGGGGTTTCCGGCTTCTACGGCTGAGAGTTGTCGGGTGTCTCCTACTAGAATTACTCTGGCCTGTTGAGTGGTTGCTCGCTGGAGTAAGGCATGGGCATCTTTGGCGCTGAGCAATCCGGCTTCGTCCACAATCCAGATGGTTTTGTCGGTGGGTGAGGTCTCAACCTGGCGCGACAGCAGACTGGCGACGGTGTCGCTAGGAATCTGGGCGGCTTTGGCCAGGGTATGGGCGGCTTCTGCACTGGGGGCAAAGCCTTGAATGGTGTAGCCTTTGGTTTCAGCCAGGTCTTTGAGGAGTTTCAGGCTGTAGGTTTTACCGGAACCGGCGACGCCTTGCCAGGCGAGGATGCGATCGCAACTCCCCCCAGACAGTTCAATCGCCCCTCGCTGTCCATGAGTCAAGGTACTCTCCTGGGCCAGGTGCCGTTCAATCTCGTCTGGTGAGGCAATGGCGGCCACCTGGCCTTTGCCGGTCTGCATCAGTCGGATGGTGTCCAACTCTTGCTGGATGGCAGTCTGGGTGGTGTACTTATTGGGACCGGCCTGGATCAGTTCCTGGTTATTCTGGATGGCCTGTTGCAGGTCGGCAAAGCTTTGCTGGCCCAGATGGTTTTCTAGCGCAAACCGTTCAACTTTGCTACGGTGCCCATTCCAAACTGACCCAAAATGGTCCAAAAAGACCCAACCGTTTGAGCCAGTTCCAAAAACGCCAAAAAAGACAACTCGATCTACAGTGAATCTAGCAAAGGCGTAACACAATCATGACCAACTACAGCTCAAATACATCAACGGTTCTAACAGTTCGTGTCGCCAACGAAGACCTGCCCCTATCCCGTCTATTAGCCAAACGCAAACAACAACCCTTGCGCACCCTAATGCGACAGGTCTGGCGAGACTACTTGCACACCGAACTAGCCAAACTCGGCCTTAACCCCGCAAGTGCTTCCCAGGAAGACACCCCCACCGGTTAAGAGCCTCCTGAAAGTTCTCTTTTCTCAAGCAGACTGTCATTTCCACTTCCATCCACCGATCACCCTCTCGCGAGGGATAGAATCATGCGTTCAATTTTCGGAGGAACCATGCCCATGCCAAAAACAAAACCCCTCGGAGGTCCAGCTCCCAGGGGTTCACATCAAAGTCTTCACATCAGAAGAATCTTTCTCCCATACTACCTGAATTCAATATTCTTGACCACCTCTCCACCTTAGAGATTGTTAAAGAACTCCCCGGAGAATACCACTGTCTCTGTCCCGTCTGCGGCGACGGCGGTCTTAAGATCAACAAACGCACCCGCAAATTCAATGCCTTTAAATGCGGTTGCAGTGTTCCCGACATTCGCGAAGCCATTCGCCCACTAGAC
>JAAUYI010138053.1_pt1 | contig 10541 bp, 10 predicted proteins | sample 7278041 | NCBI WGS metagenome assembly JAAUYI01 (sample SAMN14350216, study PRJNA611818) | marine sediment metagenome | isolation source: surface marine sediment (0.6m) | place: French Polynesia: Moorea | collected 2018-08
ACGAGCGCATCGGCGACCACGCCGTCAACATCGCCGAGCGGACCCGCTACATCGTCGACGGGTGGGTGCCCGAGCACCCGTACCCCGAGAGCGACAACGACATCCCGGCCGTGTCCGCCGACACGGCCGCTTCCACGGAATCGACCTGAGTCGTGCTCGTCGCGGTGCTGATCATCGGCGTCGCCGTCGGGGTCATCACGACACTGCTGGTCGTGCGCGCTCGGTCGGCTGACACCCCGGCGTCGCGCGTCGAGCCGGCGGCACCGGTCCCGGCACCGGCGCCGGAGCCCGATACCGATCTCGAGCGGCTCCTGAGCCTTGCCATCGATCAGCTCGAACGGTCGGTCGTCGTCATCGATGCCGACGGCGAGATCCGTTTCAGCAACACCGCGGCGACGGTGCTCTCGGGGACACACGTCGGTGTGCTCGTCGACTCGGCCGTCGACGAGATCGCCGCCGAGGCACGCCGCAACGGGCCGGTCGAACGCCGCGTCGACCTGCACGGACCGCCCCGGTCGTCCCTGCTGTTGGTCGCGCGGCCGGTCGCCGACGGTGTCGTCGTGATCATCGAGGACGTCAGCGAGCGCGAACGGATCGCCAAGATGCGGACCGACTTCGTCGCCAACATCTCCCACGAGTTGAAGACGCCGGTGGGTGCGATCGCCGTCCTCGCCGACGCGTTGCTCGACGAGGAGGATCCGGCGGTCGTCGCCCGCGTTGCGGCCCGCATCGTGGACGAGTCGGGTCGAGCGGTGACGACGATCGACGATCTCCTCGAGCTGTCGCGGATCGAGTCCGCTCCGCTGGCCGGTGATCTGATCGACATCCACGAGATCGTCGAGGCGGCGCTCGCCCGCGGGCGGACCGTCGAGAGCGACAAGGCGGTGCAGCTGTCGGCGTTCGAGGCCCGCGAGCCGATCTGGATCCGCGGCGACAGCCGCCAGCTCATGTCGGCGGTCGGGAACCTGGTCGAGAACGCGGTGAAGTACAGCGAGCCCGAGGGCGTCGTCCAGATCCGGACGCGCCGGGACGATCGCTGGATCGAGATCATGGTCGCCGATCAAGGCGTCGGCATCCCCGCGCGGGACCGGGACCGGATCTTCGAGCGCTTCTACCGGGTGGACCGTGCGCGGAGCCGGACGACCGGGGGCACCGGCCTCGGGTTGGCGATCGTGCGCCACGTGGCGACCAATCACGGCGGCGACGTCCAGGTGTCGTCGACCGAGGGTGAGGGCTCGACGTTCGTGTTGCGCCTCCCGTCGTCGTTGGCGACGGCGCCACCGGGTGACGGGCGCTTCGAGGCGGACGGCGGTGAATCCGGCACTGACCAGATCGGCAGCGATGAAGCGATGAGTGAGGGAACGTGAGCGAAGGAAAGGTGCTGGTCGTCGAGGACGAGCCGAGTTTCGTCGAGGCACTGACGATCGGACTCGAGCGTGAAGGGTTCGACATCGCGGTCGCCGAGGACGGTGCGGAAGCGCTGCAGGCGTTCGATCGCGAGCTGCCGGATCTCGTGCTGCTCGACGTGATGCTGCCCAAGGTCAGCGGCATCGACGTGTGCCGTCAGATCCGCAAGAAGTCACAGGTGCCGATCATCATGGTGACGGCCAAGGGGTCGGAGATCGACACCGTGGTCGGCCTGGAGGTCGGCGCCGACGACTACGTGACGAAGCCCTATCGGCTGCGGGAGTTGATCGCCCGGATGCGTGCGGTGATGCGCCGGATCCCCGAGGCGGGAGGGCCCGGTGCGGTGTCGCTGATGACCCCCGACGCCGTCGTGGTCGGTGAGGTCCAGCTCGATCCGGCCGAGCATCGCGTCGAGGTCGACGGGACCGAGGTGACCCTGCCGCTCAAGGAGTTCGAGCTGCTCCACCTGCTCCTGGCCAACGCCGGTCGGGTGCTGCCCCGCGACGTCCTGATCGATCGGGTGTGGGGGTCGGACTACGTCGGCGACACGAAGACGCTCGACGTCCACATCAAGCGGCTGCGCAGCAAGATCGAACCCGACCCCGCCAACCCCGAGCGGATCACGACCATCCGCGGCCTCGGCTACAAGTACACCCGCTGACGGGTCCATCGGCCGGACAGGTGTGCCCTGAACCCGGCATCGCCGGGCGACGGCCGCGAGTTGCCGTGGCATGCTGGGGGTGAGATGACCGAGGCCGAGGCGAATCACGCACACCAGCTCGTCCACGACGACTGGATGAGCGAGAGCGACGCACTGATCTGGCGCATCGAGCGGAACCCGCTGCTGCGTTCGACGATCGTCGCCGTCTGGTTGCTCGACGAGGTCCCCGAACGCGAGCGGATGGACGCCGCCGTCGAGCGAGCGGTCTCGCGTCTCCCGCGGCTCAGCCAGCGGGTCGTCGACGACCCCGTCACCACCCCCCGCTGGGTCGCCGACGAGTACTTCGATCTCGAGACGCACTACTCCTGGCTCCGCCTCTCGGCCGACCGGGTCCGCCGCGACGACGTGCTCGCGTTCGCCCGCCGTCTCGGCGATCGAGCCTTCGACAAGGATCGTCCGCCCTGGGAACTCGTCGTCATCGACGGTCTCACCAAGGGCCGCGCGGCGATCGTGATGAAGGTGCACCACGCCATCGCCGACGGGCTCGGCATGGTCGAGATGCTCGCCCACATGGTCGACCTCGGCGCCGACGGCTCCGAGGACGGCGGCGACGAGGACGAGGCCCGCGTCCTCGAGGAGGCGCGGGAGTCGGCGCTCAGCCGGATGCCGGGCCAGGCCGTGCTCCATCGGGCGGCCCAGGAGGCCTCGACCGGTCGGCGCATCGGTGAGGCCACGCTGCGCGCGGCCGCCGAGTTCGCCAAGCGTCCGCTCGATTCGATCCAGCAGCTCAGCAAGACGACGGGCTCGGTGGCACGCATCATCAAGCCCACCACGACACCGTTGAGCCCGCTGATGACGGGCCGTTCCATGTCGGGCCGTTTCGACACGATCCGGCGTCCGTTCGCCGATGTCCGCGGAGCGGCGAAGGCCGTCGACGGCACGCTGAACGACGCGTTCATCGCCATCGTGCTCGAGGGGCTGTGGCGCTATCACGACGCACACGGCGAGTCGTGTGATCGGCTCCGCCTCCACATGCCGATCAGCGTCCGGCGCGCCGACGAGATCGGCGAGGCGACCAATCGGATCGTCCCGATGCGGTTCGAGGTCGAGGTCGGCCCGGCCGAGCCGCTCGAGCGGGTGGAGTCCGTGCAGGCGACGCTCCGGGCGGCACGTGAGGAACCGGCCCTCCAGTACGTCAACGACATCTCGGCGGGGATCGCCCGGCTCGGCCAGTCGGCGGCCCTCTCGCTGATCGGCTCGATGATGCTCGGCTGCGACGTGACCGCGTCGAACGTGCCGGGGCCGCCGTTCCCGGTGTGGATGGCCGGGTCGCGCATCGACCAGTTCTATGCGTTCGGGCCGCCGGTCGGGACCGCGGTGAACGTCACGCTCTTCAGCTACGACGGCACCGTGCACCTCGCGGTGCACTCCGACCGCGCCGCGGTCACCGACGGCGACCTGCTCGTCGAGTGCCTGGAGTCCGCAGCGGATGACGTGATCGCCGCGGCATCCTGACGATCGACGTCGGGCGCGGGGCGGTCGGGCGTCAGTCGGCGAGGATCTCGTCGAGTGCGGCGAGCAGCGCGGTGACGTTGCGCTGACGCGCCGTGTGGCCCATCGTGCCGACGCGCCACACCTGGCCGGCGACCGGACCCAGGCCACCGCCGATCTCGATGCCGAACTCGGCGAGGAGCCGGCGGCGCACCTCCGCCTCCGTCTGCTCGCCGAGGCGCCCGTCGGGAATCCGGATGGAACTGAGCGGGGCGAGCCGGTGGCCCTCCTGGGCGAACAGCTCGAAACCGCGATCGACCATCCCGGCCTTGACCGCGTCACCCGCCGCCTGGTGGCGAGCCTGCACGGCGTCGAGGCCCTCGGCGAGGACGGCACCCAGGCCGGCGTGCAGCGACATGATCATCGAGATCGGCGCGGTGTGGTGGTAGGCCCGAGCGCCGTCTCCCATCACGTACGCGGCGATCATGTTGAGGTCGAGATACCAGGACTGTGGCGTGGGTCGGAGGCGTTCGATCGCGCGCGGGGAGACGGTGACGGGCGACAGGCCTGGCGCCACGCCCAGGCACTTCTGCGTGCCGCTGTAGGCGAGGTCCACGCCCCAGTCGTCGATACGCAGCTCGACGCCGCCGAGCGACGTCACGCAGTCGACGAGCAAGAGGGCGTCGCCCTTCGCGGCGCCCATGGCGGCGACGTCGCTCTGCGCGCCCGTCGACGTCTCCGCGTGCACCATCGCGTACACGGCGGGGGACGGGTGGGCGGCGAGCATGCGCTCGACGTCGACCGGGTGGCCCCACTCGTGGTCGACCGCGACGACGTCCGCGCCGGCGCGCCGCGCCACGTCGACCATCCGACCGCCGAACACTCCGTTCACTGCGATGACGACCGTGTCGCCGGGACCGACCACGTTCACGAACGTCGCCTCCATGCCGGCCGAGCCGGTCGCTGAGAGCGGGAAGGTCAAGGCGTTCTCGGTGCGGAACACCTGGCGCAGGCGGTCGTTGGTCTCGTCGAGCAACGCGAGGAACTCGGGGTCGAGATGCCCGAGCATCGGCCGGCCGAGCGCCTGGACCGCCTCGGGGTAGGGATTACACGGCCCGGGGCCCATCAGGATGCGATCGGTCAGGACACCGGAGCTCGACATGGCCATCGATCGTACGTCGCCCCTGGCCCGACGACGCCGCCGTACACTCCGGGCGTGGCAGCCGGCCGAGAGCGGACGAACGACGTGCTCCGCCGTCGGGCCCCGGCGCCCCCCGACCACCGACCGCCGCGCCCGCCGACGTCGAAGTTCACCCGGTTGGCGATCACCCACGCGCTGATGATGGGTGGCGACGCAGCGATGGTCGTCGCCCTCGCCGACTCCTTCTTCTTCTCGGTCGATCTCGACGCCGCCCGCACCCAGGTGATGTTGTTCCTGGCGATCAGCTTCGCGCCGTTCCTGTTCGTCGCGCCGTTGATCGGGCCCCTGATCGACCGGGTGGCCGGTGGGCGCCGATTCGTGATCCAGGTCGTCGCGATCCTGCGCATCGTCCTGCTGCTGCTGATGACGCAGTACATCGACGCCCTCGCGTTGTTCCCGCTCGTCTTCGCCTCGCTCGTCCTCCAGAAGACGTACACCGTGTCGAAGTCGGCGCTCGTTCCGTCCACCGTTCGCAGTGACGACGAGCTCGTCGAGGCGAACGCCAAGCTCGGCCTCGTCGCCGGCATCGTCGGCGCGGTCATGGTCGCACCCGCCGCGCTGCTCCTGGCGATCGCCGGGCCGACCGGAGCGCTCGTGTACGGGGCGCTGTTGTTCGGGCTGGCCTTCGCGTCGTCGACGCGGCTCGCCGCCGAGGTCATCGCCGACCACGCAGCCGACGCCGAGGAGACGACACAGCTCCGCTCCGGCCGCCTGCAACTCGCCGCCGTCGTGATGACGGTGCTCCGGGCGAACGTCGGCTTCCTGTTCTTCCACCTCGCCTTCTACCTCCGTCAGCTCGACGAGGGAACGTTGCTCTTCGGCGCCGCGGTCGGTCTCTCGGCGTTGGCCACCATGTGCGGCAACGCACTCGCCCCGCGCCTGCGCGGCCGGCTGGGCGAGGAGACGATGTTGTCCGTCGCGCTGATCATCAGCTGCGTCGCCGCGTTGTCCCTCGCGCTGCTGAGCGGTCCGGTCGCCGGGATCGTCCTCGCCTGTGTCGTCAACTTCTGCGCGGCGATCGGGCGACTGGGCTTCGAGAGCATCGTCCAGAGCGACGCGCCCGGGGCCAACCGCGGCCGCGCCTTCGCCACCTTCGAGACGCGATTCCAGCTCGCCTGGGCGGTCGCCGCGTTCGTCGCCGTCGCGATCCAGGTGGCCGGCGACGTCGGCTACCTCATCGTGGGATGGATGTCGTTCGGCACGCTCATGTACGTGCGTTCGGAGGCGTCGGGCCTGCGCCGCAGCGGTAGCTCGACGGACGAGACCGTCCCACCGGCACCACCGGACCCACCGGACGTCGACGCGAAGCGTCCGGTCGACTCGGTCGACTCAGTCGAGTGAATCGGGGCTGACCCGCGCCAGCCAGAGGCCCGGCGCCTCGATCTCGTTCGGCGTCGGCATCGACTCGGGTCGTGTGAACAGCGGGTCGAGTCCCCGTTCGCCGGCTCGGTCGACGACACCCTGGACGAACGCCTTGCCACGAGCGGTCTGGTCGGCGCCCAGCCGGATCCCGAGCAGGCGGTGGACGAACACGTCGTCGGGGGACGTGTCCGCCCGGCGCCGGCGCACCGCCTCCGCGATCTGGAGCGCGTTCCCGCCGATCAGTCGCACGGCGACGGCGTCGACCACCCAGTCGATCGCACCGATGGTCGTCGCCACCGCGGCGTCCAGCTGTGGCTCCATCGCGATCTGCTCCTCGGAGCGCACCGCCCCGAGCAGGACCTCCGGATCACCGAACGCTTCCTGGATCGCCTCGAACGGGTTGCCCGACGACGGGTCGACGTCGAGCGACGTCAGCTTGTCGCCGAGGGCGTTGGGGTCGGGCCGGAACGCACCGACGTGTCGCTGCACCAGGCCGCGCAGGTGGTCCGCCACGTGATCGATCGAGAACAGGGTGAGGCCGGCGAGCTCGTGCGCGAGCACCCACAGCCGCATCTCGTCGAGCGAGATCGACCACTCCTCGGCGAACGCGTCGATCGTCGGTGGCACGAGCACCAGGGCCGGCGTGGCTCGCGGGATCGGCAGGTCGTACACCCCGAAGGCTCGGCGGGCGAGGCTGCCGACCATCGACCCGACCGACATGCCCATCATCGCCGGCGCCATCATCTTCGAGAGCCCGGCCATCATCTGCGCCATCGGATCGGAGGCCAACTCGTCGGGCAGGTTGTCGTCACCGCCGCCGAGGGAGGTCGCCAGTTCGGTGAAGAGCGGCCGGTACGCCTCGAGCGTCTCGGTCGCCCACTGCTCGGGCGTGGCGACCTTCGTCTCGACGATCGGCACCTCGATGCCCATGACGTCGCCGACATGGGGGCGGGCGATGCCGGCGAGCTCGTCGTACTTGATGCGTGTCGTCGGATCGACGTTGGGCGTGGCTCGAACGGCCGGCTGGCCGCCCATGATCCCCGCCAGTCCGGCCTCCGGGTCACCCGAGGCGGACAGCAGCGCGAACTGCCGGGCCGCGTCCCAGTTCAGCGGGCCCTGGCCCGCCATCATCTTGGACAGATCGCCGAACATCGGCATGCCGAACATCCCGAAGCCCTCGAGCGGGTTGCCGTCGTCGTCATGGTCGTCTGCCATGTGAGAAGGCTACGGGCGTGGCGGCCCCACACCTGCCGCCCAGCGGTGGATCCGCCCTCATCCTCCCGGTGGACCCACCCACCCGAACCCCACCCACCCGTTCTCGTGATCATTCGCGCAGGCTGTGTACGCGACAGATCACGAGAACGGTGGGGGCGTATCGTGGGGGTGTGACGACGGCGGTGTTGACCGGTGGCGACAGTGCGCTCTCCCAGCGGGTGACCGAGCTGCTGGCCGCGGGCGGGGACGTGCGGGTCGTCCGCCTCGATGCGCCGATGCACCCGTCTGCCACCGGTGCCGATGACCCGGACGTCGACTTCGATCTCGAGGTCGACGTCGCCGACGTCGTGGTCGACCTGGGGGCCAGCGATCACGACACCCGCGCCCGCCAGCGCGAGAGCGCCAGCGAGTTCGCCACGATCACCCTCGCCGCGGCCGACCAGCTGCATGCCGACCACGTGGTGTTCGTGTCGTCCGCCATGGTCTACGGCGCCTCGCCGAACAACCCCAAGCCGCTGACCGAGGACGCCGTGCTCCGGCCCGACGTCGAGTTCGTCTTCGCACGGCAGCTCGCCTCGGCCGAGGAGCTGGTCGAGCAGTGGCGGCGGGCGCGACCAGGTCGGGTGTCGAGCGTGTTGCGCCCCTGTCTGACCCTCGCCGCCGGGCGCTCGTCCACGCTGGCCGCAGCCCTGGTCTCCGGGCTCGGCCGTCGCGTCGCCGATGCCGATCCGCCCGCGCAGTTCCTGCACCTCGACGACCTGGCCGCCGCCATCGTCCTGTCCGTCCGCCGGCGACTCGACGGCGTGTTCAACGTCGCACCGGACGGGTGGGTCCCCGGCGAACGCGTCCGAGCGCTGTCGGGGGAGCGGCCGCGGCTGCCGATGCCCGATCGGCTGCAGGAGGTCGGTGCCGGCTTGCGGTGGCGATTCCTGCGCGGCCCGATCCCGCCCGGGCTCGGCTCCTACACCCGCGAACCCTGGATCGTCGCCAACGGCCGTCTGCGCCGTGAGGGCTGGGACCCGGTCGTCACGAACGAGCAGGCATACGTCGAGGCGACCGAAGCGCCGTGGTGGACCCTCGTGTCACCGAAGCGGCGACAGGAACTCTCCCTCGGCGCCGGGGCAGTCCTCGCCGTCCTCGGCCTCCTGGGCGCGTCGACGATCCTGCGGCGCTGGTGGCGCAGCCGGCAGTGACGTGACTGCGGTCGGTCGGCGTCCGTCAGCGTCAGTCGGCGACGAACCGGCCGTCGACGAAGGACCCGACGATGTGACCGCGGTCGTCGACGACGAGCGTGCCGTCGGGGGCGATCGTCCGATCGAGGTCGGCTCGAGCGAGCCGGTACACGTGTGAGGCCGTGACGAGGTGGACGACGGCGTCGGCCGGGAGCTCACCGGCCGGGGGCTCCTCCGCGGCGACGACCGGCACCGCGATCGAGCGAGGCGCCCCGGTCAGGGCGAGACCGGTCGGCGAGGCGAGCGCCGTCTGCTCGAGACGGACCTGGTCGAGCGTGTTCGACCGTTCCACCGACGACTCGCCCGCAGCGACCGACGCAGCGGCCGACACCTCGAACGGCGGCAGCGTGGTGGCCGACACGGCGACCGGCGCCGGCGCCCGACGCGGCAGGATCGTGATGGCGAGCACGACCACGAGTGTCGCGGCGACCGCGCCCGTGGCGACGGCGATGAGCCGTCCCGACGAGCCGTGCGGCTCGGGTGTCGCGATCGACGAGTGGAGCTCGGAGGGATGCCGCCACGATCGTTCGTGGGGTGGGATCGGTGCTCGCTCCACGAGCATCGAACACTAACCAGTCGCGACCTGGTTCGGTTCGCGAGGAGGGCAGATCACGTGCACTCGGCGCGGCGCCACGGTGTTGTGTGACGGCTGGTTGCGCACGACGTTGCAAAGCTGCGAAAAAGTGTCGGGATGACGTGACATGCAGAAATCCGTCCCGCGCCGGGGCGGTACGCTCGCCGGTCGTGGAGGCACCGACCGACGGCGACGAGTGGTTCGCGATCACCGAACTCGAGTTGCCCGTCGCCGCCGCCTACGAGTGGGCGGTCCTCCCGCGTTGTGGCGCGGTCGTGCTCTTCAGCGGCACCGTGCGGGATCACGCCGACGGCCGGGACGACGTGCAGTACCTGACGTACGAGGCCTACGAGGAACAGGTCGTCCCGGTGTTCAGCTCGATCGCCGAGGAGGTTCGGCGTCGCTGGCCCGACACCGGGCGGGTCGTGCTGCACCACCGCATCGGACGGCTGGAACTCGGCGAGTCGTCGGTCATCGCGGTCGTGTCGGCGCCGCACCGGCCGGGTGCGTTCGAGGCGGCCCGCTACGCCATCGACGCACTCAAGGAGGCGGCGCCGATCTGGAAACACGAGGTGTGGGCCGACGGTGCCGACTGGGGGACCGACGCCCACGACCTGGTCGACCCGTCGACGGTCGCCTCCGCCGACGGTGGCCCGAGCGGCGGTTCTTCGTGATCGTCGTCATCGTCGTGCTCGCGATCGCGGTCGTGATCGCGGTGATCGTCGGGATGCGGCTGCGTCGCCGAACCGATCCCGTCGACTCGTTTCGGCGCCAGATCGATGCCCTGGGCCCCGAGGCGCGCCGACCGGTGGTCGATCAGGTCCGCCGCGTGGACGACGATCCCGACCAGACTGGTCCGGATGCGCCCTGACGCACCGATCCAACCGAGCGCGGTACGCCGAGCCGGTGTCCCGCGCGCGGGGTGCGGCGAGCACGGCCTGCGTGGCCGGGGAACGCCGATCGAGACGGCCGGCCGCCCGCGCACAGGGTGCGGCGAGAACGGCCTGCGTGGCCGGGGAACGCCGATCTGAATGGCACGCGACCTCGCCATCGATCTCGGGACGGCGAACACGCTCGTCTACATGAAGGGTCGCGGCATCGTCCTGAACGAGCCGTCGGTCATCGCCCTCAACCGGCAGACCGGTGAGGTGCTGGCCACCGGCCGCGAGGCGTGGCAGATGATCGGTCGCACCCCCGGCTACATCGTGGCGGTCCGTCCGCTGCGCGGCGGTGCGATCACGGACTTCGAGATCACGGAGCGGATGATCCGCCTCCTGCTCCAACGGGTCGGAGTGAGTCGGTTCACGCGACCCAAGGTCGTCATCTGCGTGCCGTCGGCGATCACGGAGGTCGAGCGGCGCGCGGTGACCGACGCTGCTCGCCGGGCCGGAGCCGCCG
>JAAUYI010114348.1_pt1 | contig 10540 bp, 13 predicted proteins | sample 7278041 | NCBI WGS metagenome assembly JAAUYI01 (sample SAMN14350216, study PRJNA611818) | marine sediment metagenome | isolation source: surface marine sediment (0.6m) | place: French Polynesia: Moorea | collected 2018-08
CACGCTCGAGAAGGCGCGCCAATACGGCTTCGACCAGGCATTTCTTGAGGCGTGCCTGTAAGTTGGAAGAATGACCGGCTTGGCGGCGAGCTAAACGACCGCCGTCACCTCGAGTTCGATTTTCAGGCCTTCGCCGCCGAGCATCGTTACGCCCAGAGCCGTAAACGTGGGCAGTGTGTTGCCCATATAGGCCCTTAGCGATGGTACGACTGCTGCAAAGTCGGACAGTTCCGGCTCGACGATGTACATTCTTATCGACGTAATGTTCTCCACGCCTGCGTCGACTGCCTCAAGCGCTCTTACGACATTGCCCATAGCTATTGCGGCCTGTTCGGACAGACTTTCCGGGACGGGGGAGCCGTCTGGACGCCAAGCCACCTGTCCCGAGATGAAGATCAACTTTCCCGGTTTGCACACCGAAATCTGGGAATATCCCATCGCTTGCGCATCTGGCAGGGTTGATGGATTTATCTTCTGAACGTGATTAAACATGACAGAACCTCATGTTGAGTGATTCTCTACATATGTAGAGCAATGGAGTGCGGGGATGCAAGACCGGCGGGAATTGATTCTTGATGCAGCGCTCACCCTGCTCGCACGCCACGGCTATTCTGGCCTGACCCACAGAGCGGTCGACGCAGAAGCGGGAATCCCCTCAGGGTCGACGACCTATTACTTTCCTCGAAAACTGGCCTTGGTGGAGGCAACCGCAGTTCATCTCGCCGAGCTTATGAGTGAGGATTGTGCATCGGTTAAGCTGCGCTTCGCCGACCTTATGGCAGCCGGCAAACGCGAAGAGGCAATTGACTATGTCGCTGAAGATCTTCTCGCTTTCTCCCAAGACAAAAGGGATTGGCTCCTAGCGAGATTCGAGTTGGCTCTGGTCGGTGCCCGCGACGAAAGTCTCGCTCCCATCGCTGAGCAGCTTGAAGCGGCGTCCCGGGAGCTAACCGAATTCTTCTTGAAGCTGCTGTCGGATGAAATGAACGACGAGCAAATCGATGCCTGCGTCGGCATTCTTGATGGACTTGCCATGATGCACGCCACCGGGAGGGGGCCGCCGCCAACCAAGGAACAAATAAAGCGACTCTTCCTGACTGTATGAGAGTTGCCCTGCTCACAAACTCCCAATCACAACCGGCAGGCTCATCGCCAGACAGCCGCCGCCGATAATCATGCACCCTACGAACAGGCTGGTCCAAGGGACCCAGCCGACCTTTTCGAGCCGTTCGACCGAACGGCTCTTGTTACGGCGACGCTCCATCAGTGCGCAAAACGCCGCCAGGACCCAGAAACCCGCGCCGACCAGCGCCAAGATCGCAGCGTCGCTCGAAAGCGCAATCTGGGTCAGCAAATCCATCACGCGAGCGATTTAGACCGCGACGCGGCTTGCGCAATCCCCTTGCCTGCGCCAAGCGCCGCCGCGATGGACGGTTCGATCGCCAATCCCCGCCCGATGCTCGCCATCGGTTTGCGCCTGGTCACGGCCGTGGTCTTCGCGACGATGGCGATGCTGGTGAAACTCGCAGGTGAGCGCGGCGTCCACCTGGTCGAGATGATCTTCTGGCGCCAGATCATCACGCTCGCGCTGATCGCGGGCGGACTTGCGCTGGTCGGGCGACTGGCGATCCTGCGGACCAAGCGTATCAAGAGCCACGCCGGTCGCGCGATCATGGGCGGCACCGGCATGTTCTTCACCTACGGTGCGGTGCTCCTGCTACCGCTCGCCGAAGCGACGACGCTGTCCTACACCGCCCCCTTCTTCGCTGTGGTCATCGCCGTGACGATGTTCGGCGAGAAGGTAGGCTTCTACCGTTCCGCAGCCGTATTGGTAGGTTTCGCGGGTGTGCTGGTAATCATGCAGCCGGGTAGCGGCGGCGAGGAGATCACGTTCATCGGGGTAGCCGTCGCGCTCATCGCGGCCGCAATGGTCGCGACGATCAGTTTTCAGATCCAGGACCTCAACACCACGGAGACTCCGTGGAGCATCATCTTCTGGTTCACGGCACTTTCGAGCCCGGTATTGCTCTTGGCAATGCCGTTCTTCGCTGGAAGTCACGACCGCGAAACCTGGCTCATCATCTTCGCCATGGCGCTGTGCGGTGCGCTCGCCCAGATTCTGCTCACATCATCACTGCGGTTCGGGTCGGCAGCTGTGGTTTTGCTGATCGATTACACCAGCCTCCTTTGGGCGATCTACTATGGCTGGCGCATCTTTGATCGCGCCCCGCCTCCAACCCTATGGCTCGGTGCCCCCTTGATTATTGGCGCGGGGGTGCTCATCGCGTATCGAGAACGCTTGCTCGCACGCGAAAAGCTTGGTTCAGGACCAGTGCGTTAAGGGCCTGAGGATGAAAGGAACCACCATGATCCGGAAAACCATGATTGCCGCAGCCCTGGCCGCGCTTACGCTCACCAGCACGGCCTGCAATACCGTCAAAGGCCTGGGCGAAGACATCAAGTCGGTCGGCGAAACCGGCGAGGAAGTGATCAACGACTGACTCTGGGGCTCAACCCCGCCGATAGACCAGCGTAAGGTTGTTGGCGGGCATCTGGTGACGCGCAGTGCGGGTGAAAGCGCTGGCGTGCGCGAGCTCGTCCATCGCTTCGAGCGTACGGATACCCCACTCTGGGTTGCGCGCCCTAAGGCCCTCGTCGAACTGCAGGTTCGAGGCAGCGGGCTCGGTGCCCGCCTCGAAATAGGGGCCGTACAGGACCAGCGGCGCGCCCTCATCGAGCAATCCCGCTGCACCCGCAAACAGGCTCTCGGTCGCCGGCCACGGGCTGATATGCACCATATTGCAGCATAGCACCGCATCGGAACGCTCGAGTTTCCAGCTTTCCGGTCGGCTCGCATCGAGGACGATCGGCTGGCGCAGGTTCACACCTTCGTACTCGGTCCGGTAGGCCTCGATCGAAGCAATCGCCTCCGCGTCGGAATCGCTCGGTTGCCACGCAATTGCAGGCATGTGCTCGGCAAAATAGACAGCGTGTTCTCCCGAACCGCTGGCCACTTCCAACACGGTGCCCCATTCGGGCAATTCGTGCTTCAGGATAGCGAGGATCGCCTCGCGATTGCGCAGGGTTGCCGGGGCGTGCTTCTTCACCTCAGGAGACTTGCCGTTCCTGGCCTTCCCAATAGGGCGCGCGCAGCTGGCGTCGGAGAATCTTGCCCGATGCATTGCGCGGCATCTCCGGGATCACGTCGACGCTCTTTGGAGCCTTGAACGCAGCGACCCGCTCGCGGGTGTAGGCGATCACTTCGCCTTCATCGATTTCGTGGCCCGGCTTGCAGACAACGCAGGCTTTCACCTCCTCACCCCAGCGTTCCGAAGGGATACCGATCACGGCGACTTCGGCAATCGCCGGATGGCCGAAGATCGCGTTCTCGACTTCGGCTGGGTATACATTCTCGCCGCCGGAGATGATCATGTCCTTGATCCGGTCCTGGATGTAGACATAACCGTCCGCATCCATGATCCCCGCATCGCCCGTGTGCAGCCAGCCATCCTCGTCGATCGTTTGGGCCGTCGCATCCGGAAGCTTCCAGTACCCCGCTGTGTTGGAGGGCGACTTGATGCAAATCTCGCCGATCTCACCGAGCGGACATTCCGAGTTGTCGGATCCACGAATCTGCACCTCCACCCCTGGCACTGCCTTACCGGCCGAGCGCATGCGCTCATTGCCTTCGAGCGAGTGATCTTCGGGCGGAAGAATGGTGACCGTGCCGGTCGTCTCGGTCATGCCATAGACCTGCAGGAAGCCGGTTTGCGGCATAGTCTTGACCGCCAGCTTCAGCAGTTCGAGCGGCATCGGCGCAGCGCCGTAGAGCATGTAGCGCAGGTTCGAGAAATCGGTCTCCGCTGCCTGTGGGTGCGTCACCACCATCTGGATCGCAGCTGGAACAAGGAACAGGATCGTCGCCCCGCCCTCGATCGCTTCGAGAACGCCTGTCGGAGTGAATTCGGATTGGATCAGGATGCGTATCCCGTTCGCAACCCCTGTCGGGGCCGAACCTGTGCCGCCAATATGCGCGCACGGCATGACCATCAGGATGCAGTCGTCGGCTTCGAGGTTCTGCCATGGCATCTGCTCCTCCAGCCCCGGCTTGCGCAGGCTGAAGAGGTTGGAGTTGGATAGCTGCACGCCCTTTGGATTGCCGGTGGTGCCCGAGGTGTAGAGCTGAAGCACAGGGTCATCGGGCGATGGCGTTTCGTAAGCGGTCGGTTCGGTCTTGGCAGATTCTGTGAAGAAAACGTCCCCCGTCACAACTTGCGGCCCGTTTTTCATACTCTCGGCAACTTGCGCGGCGGTTTCGTAGAATTCCTCGGATGCCACGACTAGCTTGGAGCCGGTGTCCGACAGGATATATCCGATCTCGGGGGCAGCAAGACGCCAGCCGATCGGCGCCATCACCGCGCCCATCCGGGCTGCGGCATAAAGCAGCAGGAAATAGCGGTCGGAATTCTTGCCCAGCCAGGCGATCCGGTCTCCATGGCCGATCCCGCGCGCTTGCAGGCTGGCAATCAGCTTCCGGCTGAGTATGTCAGCCTCTGCATAGGTGGTGACGCGTTCGCCTTCCTCCAGCGCGATCCCGTCGGGCCGCTCGGCGGCCCAGTATGTCAGGAACTGGTCGAAGGTGTTGTAATCGTGGTGGGCTGTTTGCGCCATGTGCGTTGTCTCTCCGGGATCCTCTTTCCGGAAAGACTAAGCAGCTTGGAGCCGCAAGGTCCACGAATTTACGTTACTGGAAGCGCCCCTTGCTGCGGGCTCGTGGCTCTCTGACCAACAGCCAAACCAGCAATCCTATCGGACCAGCCAAGAACGTCGCCAGCAGGATCGGTGCCTGCACCCAGCGGGAGAAAAACTTCGCATCGGCATCGCGCGCGATCCAGATTCCGACAAACAGGTCAAAGGCCAGGTAGTGCGTCCATCCGATCGTCACACCAGCGTCGTTGTCGAAGATCGCCCTAACCCCCTCAATAGTCGCGAAGTTGGCCGCCTCACCGCCATCGTTCGGGATCAAGCCCGAGAGGATGCCGATCATCGCAATCGTGTAGACAAGGCAGAGCAACCCGACTCCAAGATATGTGAGCGCCGAGAGCAAAGCGGGCCAGCGTGGCAACGCGATCAGGGCGATCCACGCAATCAGCGCGAGCACATTAACTGCGCTGAAGACCATGCCCCAATCCACTGCTTAGTCTTCGTCCTTCGGAGCATGTCGTTCGACGGCGTTGCGCCATTCGCGTGCGGCACGTTTCATGCCTTCATTGTCGTGCGTGAACCGCCCAGCCGCACGGCGCATACCCAGGCCCAGTGCAGCCTCGGCAACGATGTCGGCGTCAATCGAACGGTACATCGCATATTTCTGCGGCATCAAAGGATCTATCACCGGGCTGGCAATCATCGCCATCTTCTCGACCAGCCGGAAATCGTCCTCGCGCACGCCGCGTAGCAATCCGGGGCGAAGAATATCGAGCCGCTTCAGCCCGACCTTGGAGACCAGCTTCTCGGTCTCGCCCTTAACGCGCAGGTAGAAGTTCTTGGACATCGGATCGGCCCCAGCAGAACTGACCAACACCATGTTGGGCACCCCGGCAGCGACGGCCGCTTCGGCGGTTGCCACGATGAGGTCCTGATCGACCGCCTTGAAGGCTTCCTCGTCGCCGCCGACCTTGTTCATCGTTGTCCCCAGAGCGCATATCAGCGAGCGCGGCTGGACGGCTTCAAGCACTTCCACCCACTTTTCCGATTCTGCGACGAACATCTCCATCCGCGCTCCGTCAGGCAAGCGCCGCTCGCGGCGGGCAATACCGACAATCCGCGCCTCATCGCTCGCGCTGGCGATCTGGATCACCCGTGTGCCGATCAGGCCCGTCGCCCCGACCAATCCGATCCGGGTCGGGCCGTGCTTGACTGCGGGCGTGCTCGGTTCGGCCTGCGTTTTCGGGCCGTAGCCTCTCACCCGGCGACGATCAGACATTGGTCAGCCCCTCAGGTTCCTTGCCAAATATCTGCTCGCAGGATCGCATCGCGAACCGATCGCTCATCCCGGCGATGAAATCGGCAATCATCCTCGCGCGCGCCGGTCGCTCTTCAGGCAATTGCGCGTGCCACTCGTCGGGCATCAGCGATCCATCCTGCCAGTAGGCGTCGAACAGCTTCGCGACCACATCGCCCGCGCGGTCCGCCGCTTCAACCTGCTCGGGGTGGTAATAGAGCTTGTCGTACATGAACTTCTTGAGCGCCCGTTCGTGTTCTTCCATCGTCGGCGAGAAGCCCGCCAACTGCTTGCCGGCCGCGCGCACTTCGGCGACCGACGCACACTCTGCGACCTCGGCACGCGTATGCTCCAACACGTCATTGACCATCAAGCCGATCTGATCGCGCACGAGCTCTCGCAATTGGCGATCTCGCGGCGCGTTGGGAAAGCGTTTTTCGACCGTCCGCCACTGATCCGCGAGGAAATCCAGCTCCATGAGGTCGTCGAGGCCCAGAAAGCCCGCGCGCAGGCCATCGTCGATGTCGTGATTGTCGTAAGCGATGTCGTCCGAAATCGCCGCAATCTGCGCTTCGAGCGAAGGCCATGTGGTAAGATCAAGCGGGAAATCGGCATCGAGTTCGGCCAGCGCCCATCCCGGCTTGGCCACAGGCCCATTGTGTTTGGCCAGCCCTTCCAGCAGGTCCCATGTCAGGTTTAGGCCGGGATGCTCGGGATAAGGCGATTCCAGCCGCATAACCGTGCGCATCGCCTGTTCGTTGTGGCAGAAGCCGCCATGCTCGTTCATCGCTGCCGTCAGGGCCTCTTCACCCGCATGGCCGAACGGCGGGTGGCCGAGATCATGTGCGAGGCAAAGCGCTTCGGTCAGGTCCTCGTCCAGTCCCAGAGCCCGCGCCATCACCCGGCCGATCTGAGCCACTTCGAGGCTGTGCGTGAGACGAGTGCGATAGTGATCCCCGTCGGGCGCGATGAAGACCTGCGTTTTCGATTTCAGTCGGCGAAAGCTCATTGAATGGATGATGCGGTCGCGGTCACGCTGGAACTCGCTCCGCGGGCCGCGCTGCTCGGCGCCCGCCTCGCTGCGCTGCGCACCGAACTCGCGACCGCCATGGTGAGCGGGATCGGCAGCGTAGGAGGCGCGGGTCATGCGCTCAGAGGTAGGTCAGCGCCGCGGCGCTCTCAACAGGAACAGATCGGCAACCCCGTATGATTGCGGGGGACAGAATGACGGAGATGTGTGCCAAGGGGATTCGAGGTCGTTCTCCGGGTGCTTGTGGGGTTGGAGAACGACCCCGATGACCATCGGAGCGACCCGAGGGCCCGAAACCCGCCTGTTAGAGTTTGAAGGCAGATTTCAGGCTCGGCGTTAGGCCGCGGCAGCGCAGCGATGCACTAGCAGAAAAGCTATCATGCGGCAGACCGGTGTTAGCAGCCGACGAGACGCGGACTAATTCACCAGTTCCTGTTCGAGTATCCAATCGGCCGCAGCTTCGCAATGTATCCGGGTGGAGTCGAACACCGGCAGGACGTTGGCATCGACGTCCACCACCAGCGCCAGTTCGGTCGAGGCGAGCACGATGGATTCCGCGCCTTCCTGCGCCTTGTTGGTGATGATCGTCTTCATCGCCCGCTCGGCATCGCGGGTTACCTTGCCGACCATCAACTCATCATAGATGATCTTGTCGAGCATCTCGACATTGGCCATGTTGGGCGGCAACAGGTTGATCCCGTGAGCGACCAGCCGCTTGCGGTAGAAGCTTTCGGTCATGACGTTGCGCGTGCCAATCAGCGCGGCGCTTTTGTGCCCCGCTTGCTTGAGCGCCAACCCGACGCATTCGGCGATATGGATGATCGGGATGTCGATGGCCGCGGCGATGTCGTCATGGAGTTTGTGCATCGAATTCGCGCCAATGATCAGACCTTCGGCCCCCGCTCCTTCGAGCCTTCGGGCGCTGTCGCATAGGACCTCGGAGGCCCGCTTCCAGTCCTTGTCCTCGCGGATTGCATAGAGCTGGCAGAAGTCGAGGCTCTCAATCAGCAGCGGCGCGCTCGCCATCGGGGCCGAGCGCTTTTGCACGAGGCGGTTGATCCGCTCGTAATACATGCCGGTAGAGACCCAGCTCATGCCGCCGATCAGTCCCAGTTTGCGCACAGTCTGTCCTCGAATCCGGAAAGGAGGGGGGAGCGAGAGGTGTAGCCACCAATCGCGACAAAGGTCCATAGGGGTCAAATTATTCTTGGCTTTGAGCGGCTTGGTTAGTTAACTCGAGGTTAGCGAGCCATTTCGTGAGGTCTGCGGTCGTCTCTGGTGCCTCTTCATGCGGAAGGTGCCCAATGCCCTCATAGACCACCAGCTGACTGTCGGGCAGCGTCGCATCATACCACTCGCCTGCCGCGAGCGAGATCAGGCGATCCTCGTCACCCCAGATGACCAAGGCCGGTACATCGATGCTCGCCACCTGTTCTTTGGTGTACCCCGTCCAGCCGCGCGAGAACCGTGTGATCGAAGCCTGTCGGTTACCGGGGTAGCGCAGCATTTCCCAGTAGCGGTCCACAGTGGCCTCGGTGACGATCGACTGGTTGCTGACGCTCTGGCGAAGGCTGCGCTCGACCAGCGAACGCGGCGTAACGTGCTTCATCAGCTGGTTGAGAACCGGCGTACGGGCGATGGTGAAGCCGATATTGCCACCACCTTCACTCTTCACAGGAGCCCCTCCGGCATCGACGAGAACAATCCCGTGGAGCCGATCGGGATGTGCCAGCGCGTATCCGACAGTGTGACTGCCGCCCATCGAATTGCCGCCGAGGACAAACTTCTCCAGACCAAGCGCGTCGGCGACCTGGTCGATATCCTCCACGAACGTGTCGAGCGAATAGTCGCCATTGGTATCGGGTCCGGTGAGCCCGTGCCCCACCTGGTCGAAGCGGATCACCCGATACGTCTCGTCGAGCGCATCGGCCCACAATTCCCAGGTGTGCAGATCGGCATTCGAGCCGTGCAACAGGATGATAGGCAGCCCGTCGCGCGGCCCGGTATCGCGCAGATGCACTGTCACGCCATCGCCGATCTCGACAAACTGCGACGGCTCGCCGCCATACTTGGCGCGCATCTCGGCAGTGTCCGTGTCCGGGGTGCGGAATACGAGGAACAACACCACCAGCACAGCCATCAGTATTCCGAGAATGCGGAGCAACCACTTCACGAGGTGTACATCCCTTCAATCCAGTCGCGCAGCAGCGCTACTGCTTCTTCATCGACCGTGCCCTTGCCCAACTCGGGCATAGCCACACCCGGCTCGGTAGAGCTCATCCTGTGGATCATGATCGATGCATCGGGATCGCCCGGAGCGATGCTGACGAGGTGGCCGCCCGACCCGCGCCCGGCTGCGACCGGAGGCTTGCCAATGCCGATCGCGTGCGGATCGCCCTGCTCCCAGCGCAGGTCGAGGCCCGAATTCGACGCGCTTCCGCCAGGTCTGTGGCAATGCGCGCAGTTCACATCGAGATAGGCGCGCGCCAGTCTTGCGGTGTCTCCGCTGCCGCGCATAGACCAATCAGGAAGGCTATCGGCACCCACCGGGATGGCATCGAGCTGCCCGCGCTCGACCCACTGCGTCAGCCAGTCGCTAGACAGGTTCCTCGCCTGCGGGCCGATCGGCACGACCTCGCCATCCTTGCTGTGGCACGTCTTGCACTGGTTCTTGTTGGGAATGCGGTAGCTGATTTCGCTTCCGTCGGGCCGCGTGATCGGGAGCCGCGCCCCCGCCAGCGCGAGCCTGGCTTCGGTCTGCTCATCATTCCAGCGATAGGGCAGCGCCAGCCAGCCATCGGCGCGGTGGAGCAGGACGCGGGTCTCGATCAGGCGTCGGTCCTCGCCCTCCCCGAACGCGAAGGTCTTGATTATTGCGCTGCCGACCGGGAACTGCAGCAAGCCCTCCCCGTCCGCCTCGATCCGCTCGCCGACAGGCACATAAACGAAGCGCAGCTTGTCCGCGCCATCCGAATAGAGCGGCGTGTTGAGTTCGTAGCGATAAACCCCGACTGTCGGGATCTGCGCGTCGGCGTGGACGAAGAATCCGAATTCTTCGAGCGTACGCGGCAAGCCCTTGCCCTGGATCGCGAAGTCCGAAACTGTGGGAGCGACCAGCCGTGCCTGCGACACCGTGCCCGCAAGCAGGGCCAGCGACGCGGCAAGGATGATTAGAGGAGTCTTCAATTGAGGCGCGCTTCCATGCCTTCGGGCAGCTCGACCTTTGCTAGGTCAACAGACCCAGCGATCGGCGGAGGGGTCCAAATCGACGGCTGGCCCTCGGTAAACGGCTGTCCAACTTCAGAGAGTCCGAGCGTGACCACCGGCACCTCGTCGCGCTTCACCAAGTTTGTATGGAGCCCGTCGGTAAGCACCGGGGGTAGAGCGCCACCCATCGCCGCGGCAACAAGATCGCCGCCTTGAAAATCGGGCGCAAAACCGCCCGAGCCATAGATATTGCCTTCAAGCAGCACATCGACCGGGCGCGGCTGGTAGCGCTCGTCATTGTA
>JAAUYI010058755.1_pt1 | contig 10536 bp, 7 predicted proteins | sample 7278041 | NCBI WGS metagenome assembly JAAUYI01 (sample SAMN14350216, study PRJNA611818) | marine sediment metagenome | isolation source: surface marine sediment (0.6m) | place: French Polynesia: Moorea | collected 2018-08
CGCGCATACCCTGAGCGAGGAGGACGACGGTACGGCGGACGACTGGACCCTCGGGGGCGAGCAGCTGGCCTGGCTGCAGACGACCCTCGAGCACTCCCGAGAACGATTCAAACTGCTCTTCATCCACCATCCGGTGGGCGGCCGCGGCGGCGACGAGCGCAACTCCGCCTATGGCCGCGGGGGCGGACGAGCGGCGGCGGTCGGCGAGCAGGCACTGGTCCATGCCCTGATGCGTCAACACGGCGTGCAGGCGTTCTTCTATGGCCACGACCATGTCTTCACCGACATGATCGTCGACGGCATCCATTACACCCTGCCCGGAAGCGCCGGCGCACCCTGGAAGTTCCCGGCCGAGGAGACCGGCTACGATGACTTCGACGAACGCTCGGGATTCGCCCTGGTTCATGTCTCACCGCGAGGTCTCGAGATCGAGTTCCTCGACCTGGCCGGCAAGGTCTTCCGCACCTTCCAGACGGATTGATCGGCAGACGGATTGATCGGCAGCCGTTGAGCCACTGCCGGGTATGATGCAGAGGTGCAGGATCCCAGCCAGCCCATCGCATCGCTGCTCGAGGAATCTTCCGAACAGCTGAAGCTGCCGGCCGAGCTACGCGGTATCGAGCTCGACGCGAACCGGGCCGCGCGAGACAAGGCACGGCGCCTTCACCGGCTGAACACCGTCACCATCCCGGCACTGCGCTTCGTCGGCTTCGCTACCCTGAGCGCCGGGATTTATGGCTACCTGCGGTTTTTCGAGCACTCGCCCGACGCGCTAAGCGTTACTCTGACCTACGCCGCCCTGACAGCCGCCTACTGTGTCCTCGCCGCGGTCGTGCTGAGGACGTACTACCGCCGCACGGGTGATCGGGTCGATCTAGCCGTCGTCTTCCTGGCTCTCGACGTCGTTCTCCACGCCATTGCCATCTACATGACCGGTGGTGAAGATAGCTGGCTGGTCGCTCTGCTTCTACTACGAGTGGCGGACCAGGCGACCACCGGTCAAAAGCGTGCACTCTTCTTTGCCCATTTCAATGTCCTGTGCTTCCTGGGACTGACGGTCTATCTCGGCTTCGGTGAAGGTCGCCCCCTCGACTGGCCACGAGAGCTGACCAAGGCCGGTCTGCTCTATGGCGCGGGCTGGTGGATCGCGGTCAGTGCTGCCGGCGGCGACCGCCGAAGACGTCAGGTCTCGGCGGCGATCGACGCCACGCGCCGCCTGATTCTCGGTCTGAAACGGCAGGCTCGGCGCCTGGATGACGCCAAGGCCCTCGCCGAGGCGGCCAACGAGGCCAAGAGTCAGTTCTTGGCCAATATGAGCCATGAGTTGAGAACGCCTTTGAGCGGCGTGATCGGTATCGCAGAGCTGCTAGCAGACGAAGACCTTGCCGAAGACCAGAGTGGGCTCGTCGCCCAACTTGTGACCAGCGCCGGCTCTCTGCTACGGATCGTCGACGACATCCTGGACTTCGCCCGAATCGAGGCCGGTAAACTTTCCGTAGAAATGAAACCATGCCATCTGACGGAAGTCGCCGACGACGTCGTCGGGCTGCTCGAACATCGAGCTCGTGAGCAGGGGGTCGACCTCCGCCAGACGATTCCTGCTCACCTGCCGCTGGTGGCCACCGATCCGGCACGCCTGCGCCAGATCTTGCTGAATCTCCTGGGCAACGCCATCAAGTTCTCGCCCCAGGGCTCAGTCGAGCTTCGATTGAGCGAGCTTCAGCGCGACGATGAGCGTCTTCGACTCCGATTCGAAGTCGAGGACAACGGCATCGGAATCTCCGAGCAGGATCAGGCCCGTCTCTTCGAGCCCTTTACCCAGGCCGATTTTTCGGCCAGCCGCCGTTACGGTGGGACCGGGCTGGGTCTGGCCATCGTCAAGAGCCTGGTGGAGCTCATGGACGGCAGCATCGGGGTCGAGAGCCGCCCGGGTGAAGGATCGATCTTTGCGTTCGAGCTGCCGATGCGCCTCGTCGCGGAGCAAGAAGTCAAAGTCCCAGCCGTCGATCAGCGGGCTCGGTTCTCCGACGAGAAGCAACTTCGGGTCCTGCTGGTGGAAGACAATCCGGTGTCCAGTGTCGTGGCGGAGGGTATCCTCCGCTACCTCGGCGCTGCCGTGGACACCGCCGCCAACGGCCATGAGGCTGTGATCAAGGCCAGCCAGCAGACTTTCGACCTCATTCTCATGGACTGCCAAATGCCGGAAATGGACGGCTTTGAGGCCACCCGCGAGATCCGCCGCCTGGAACGGCAGTCAGGGATCGGTCACACAGCCATCGTGGCGCTCACCGCCCACGCTCTCGCCGAAGATCGCGAACGCTGTCTGGCCGTGGGAATGGACGACCACCTGGCAAAACCTGTCCGTCGTGAGGCCTTGGCCAATGTGCTGGCCGGTCTGCGATCCCACCCGGAGTGACTACTCTTTCCGCAACGATTCTCCAACCCACCTCAAGACGCTCCTAGCCCAGGCCAGCGGCCAGACCCGGCGTCGTCTGAGCGCCGAGTCTGGTGACCTCTCCTCCGACTCTGCGACGACCTTATCGACCTCTGGCGCCGGGTCAGCAGCAGGGATGTCGAATGGGCTGTGCCCGCTCGCAGCGGGTACTTCGTCCGCGGCGATCTCGCCGCGGACGATCGAATCGACCAGGCGAGTGCTCGACGGATCCAGATGGATGACGTGCAGATGGAGTCCATCCTCACCGATCTTCTCAGGGGCGTCAGCAACCTTCGCCACCCCTCGGATCAGGGCACCCTTGCGAGCCGTGCCGATCTCCAGGCGTACACGGGTGCCTTCAGCGACCGCATCGTCCGTGCGGTCTTGCGCCCGAAGCGCGATCAGCGGAACCACGAGGCGAGTGCGGGAAAGTCCCGGCTCGATCCCTGCGACCAGGTTGTCGAGGGAGTCGAACGTCACCTTCAACTGCCGAAGGTTCGACATCACTCGGGCAACTCCCGGACCGTCGGCTAGCTCGTATCCCGCTTACCGGGACACTAAACGCCGCTCTCTTGGACGATTCGCCAATCGCCCGCTTCACGCCGCCAGTACTGGTGCTTCCACCTTCGAGCCTGATAGTTGTTGCTCTTGTAGCTCTGCTCGAAGGTCACCAGAAAAAGGCCTTCTTCGCCGGGATAAGCATAGATTCCGACATCATCGACCCCGACCCGAATGAAGCTTTTGGCCGAGTTGACCCGCCGCTTGTAAGCGGTCCAGGCTCTCATATTCATAGAGTCGGTACGGAAATCTGCGGAGTAATGCCGCAGGTAGGCATCCGTATTGAGACTTTCCCAGTCACCGCGCCAGGTTTCAACGGCGTTAGCCAGGCTGGTGCGGTCGACCTCAAGTTCGGCCGGCGATGTCCAGGCAACCGTGTCGGAGACGATCACCGGCGTCTGCCGGATGCGGACGAACTGCGACAGGGTCATGAAGTCGGCATTGCGAAGCGTCAGACAACCGCGGCTGGACAGGGGCAGCAGGCTCTCATCGTCTTTGTCGGTACCGTGAATCCAGATTCCGCTGCCGGTGCGGCCCAACCTGCGGTCCCAGGCATTCGGATAAGAAATCGGAAACGCTCCGACGCCGTAGATCGCCGGTAGGCTATCGCCCGGAATGTAAGACGAGACGAAGTAGATACCGACCGGCGTCTTCTCGTCTCCTTCCCGAAGCTTCCTGATGCCTTTCTTGCCGACCGCGACGAAATAGTCACCGATAGAGAGCGTTTGCCCGCCGCTCGCCTCATAGACGTGCATCCGGTTGTCTTCGAGATCGAAGACCAATGCATTCTTGACCGAGCGTGGCAATTGAAACAGGTTGGATGGATGCCGGCCCGTGGATCGGAGCGATATATCGGCCGCTCGAATCGCAGCGGGTGAAGTCGGGGTTGCTCGAGTCGCGGCCAGCGCAGAAGTGTTGGCGCCGGCATCTCCTCGAGCGGGCAGCGGGTCACGCACTTCATGGACCGGGCGGTTATTGACGTCCTCGCCGGCCACTGGCGGCACCGACCTTGAGTCATGATCTCCGGTATCCTCCGATCCGATCAGCGATACCCCCACGATTGCAGCCGCGACCACCAGCCCTCCGGCGTCCGCGGAGCTGAGCCATTTCAGTCTCGCCAGGGCCTGTGCTCGAAAGATCCGGATCTGTACCATCAGCACAAGCTCACCGTCACCGGGAAGCGTGGGTCGCGGGCTCGGCCGGCAGGCGCTTCTTCAACCACGACACCAGGTCCAGCCAGATGCGTTTCTGCTCCTCGACCGGAGGCATGATTCCAGCGCTCGGCAACTCGATCGTGACCACCGGGATCTCTTTGTAGACACCCGCGTAGCGACCGAGCGATCCCGGATAGGTACCCAGAAGATTGAGATGCAGCGAGCCGAAACGCTCCGGTGCGTCGGGCGGCCCGTCGAAGTCCAGCACCTCGAGGGGCGCGTGAATCGAGACGATGACGTCGGGGCGAAAGCTCTTGATCTCGTCGTCGAGCCACTGGCTTTCGGGCTCCGACAACGGCCCCGTCCCGGGATAACGCCGCGGGTTGCTCGACGTCCGTCGCACCCAGTAGTCGCGCGTCGCCTCGTGCCAATTGGGGCATGGAAAGTTGCGATTCAGATCGACGCCGTTGGCGTTCATGCGCTGAGAACGCGGTCGCAACAGACCGTCGGGGTTCATCAGCGGACTGATACGCCAGTGGAACAGGCCGGAGTGAAAACGGTCGAGGATCGCCATCCACTTGAAGACGATGGTGACGCTGGAGTACTCGTCGCCGTGGATACCGCCGACCAGCAAGACCCGACCCCGGGCCTGTCGATTCAACAGCGGTGGATACTCCTTGAGCAGGATCGGCGTCCCGGAGACCGACACCGCCCCGGACGGACCGAGGTCGCGCGCCAGACATTCCTCGAAGTTGACACTCGCCAGCTTGTTGCCGATGCGCCGGCAGGTCGCGGTGACCGGATCGACGCCATTGGACGGCTCGGCGAGCTCGATCTCATTGGCGGCGACAGCCGCGCCGAGGGCCACGACCGCCAGCAAGCCCACTGCCGCGACGGCAGCAAGGCGGCGTTTCGACCCGAAGGATACCCGGCGCTGAGTCATGGGTCGCACATTATACAGCAACCCGCGAAAGCCGCTCACCGCGTGTCTTCAGGCAACACTGGGTCATGTTGCAGGCCGGTGCCTGCTGACCAGAGGCTGCGCTGTGAAAAGCAACATGACCCAGTGTTCTTCAGGCTGTTTGAGTCTTGGAGCGTCGCTCGTAGAGTCCCAGCAGAAGGTCGTAGAGCACCGGAACCAAGACCAGTGTCAGGAAAGTGGCGAAGGTCAGTCCGAAGATGACCGCCACCCCCATCGATCGCCAGTATTGGCTGCTCTCGCTGCCGGTGGCGAAAGCCAGCGACCGGAAGTCGAATTCGACGCCGGTGGTCAACGGCAAGAGCCCGAGGATGGTGGTCGCCGCGGTGAGCAGCACCGGCCGCATGCGCCTCAGGCCGGTCCGGATGACGACCTCCCGGCGTGCCAGCCCCTGGGCTCTGAGCCTTTCACCGTAGTCGAGCAAGACGATGGCATTGTTGACCACGATGCCGGCGAGGGAAATCACCCCGACGCCGGTCATGATGATCGAGAACGGTAATCGGGTGGTCAACAGCCCCAAGAGCACGCCGACCATCGACATCGCCACCGAGGTGAGGATGATCAACGGAATCGCCAGCGAGTCGAACTTACCCACCATCAAAGCCAAGACGATGATCAAGGCGTAGAGGAATGCTCGACTCAGGAACTCCTTGTTCTCTTCCTCGTCCTCGTTCTGGCCGCCGAAGCTCAAGGTGTACCCGGACGGCAAGAGATCGGAAATCTCGGCCAGGCGCCGTTCCGCCTCGAGGCGTACCGGCTCGGCTAGCTTGGGTTCGGTCACCTTGCCGGAGACCGTGACCCGGCGGCGGCGGGCTTCGTGACGAATCGCGGTCACCGACGACGCGCGCTCGACGGTGGCGACCGCGCCGAGGGGAATCTGTTCGCCGCCCTCAGCCACGATCACCAAGCGCTCGAGATCGGCAATCTCGCTACGGGCTGCTTCCCTCAGCCGAACGGTGATTTCGATCTCCTCGTCGCCTCGTCGGTAGGTCGAGGCCTCTGATCCGTTGATCGCGGTCCGAAGGGTCGACGCGATGCCGGCGGTGGTCAATCCCAGGCGAGCCGCCTCGACCCGATCGACGGTCACCACCACCTCAGGACGGGCGAGGTCGTAGTCGTCGTCGAGGGAAACCAGACCCGGGATGCCCTCGACCGCTTGCCGGACGCGACCGGCGATCCGACCCAGGGTCTCGAAATCATCCCCCGAGATCTCGATCGCCAACGGCGCGCCCACAGGCGGACCGTCGTCGGGTTTATCGACATCGAGGGTTACGCCGGGCAAACCGGAGCTGAGCCGGCGCGCGTCCTCGAGGGTCAGAAATGAGCCCTGCTCGCGCACCTTTCGATCGGTGAGATCGAGCGACAGACGCCCGAGATGAGGATCGCCACCGACCGAAAAACCGTCGTCACGGCTGCCCTCGCCGACGCCGGCCGCCAGCACCCGCAGGTCCGTGAGCTCCGCGAGCCGGCTTTCGAGCTCACGCACCACGACATCGGTCTTCTCGAGCCGAGTGCCCGACGGCAGGTCGACATTGACGAAGATCTGATTCGGCTCCTGCTCCGGTAGAAGCTCGATTCCAGTGGAGTAGGTGGTGAAGATCGCCAGCACGACGACGAATACCGTTCCGGTCGCGCCGACCACGACCAGGCGGTGGTCCAGGGCCCAGGTGAGCAATCGGCGATAGCCGTTGACGAAGCCCTCACCCAAGCGGTCGCGAAGTCCCGCTGTCGCGTCAGGGTCCGCCGGACGAATCGGGTCGGCACGCATGAAGGCCGAACACATCACCGGGTTGATGGTGAACGCCACCGTCAGTGAGGCGAACAACGCTATCGACACCGTCCACGGCAGGTACTTCATGAAGTCGCCGATCACCCCCGGCCAGGTGAAGAGCGGCGCAAACGCGCCCAGGGTGGTCAACGTCGACACCGTGATCGCGGCTCCCACTTCACCGGTCGCGGCGCTGGCCGCGGCCATCCGGCCGGCCCCTTCCTGCATATGGCGGTAGATGTTCTCGATCACCACCACGGCATTGTCGACCAGCATGCCGACGGCGAGCACCAGGGAGAAAAGCACGATCATGTTGAGAGTCACGCCGGTCATCTGGATGGCCAGAAAGGTCAACAGCATCGAGAATGGAATCGCCAGACCGACGAAGAGCGCGTTGCGCAGTCCGAGGGCGAACATCAAGACGATCACCACCAGAAACAGCCCCGACAGAATCGAGTTCTCGAGATCCCGGACCTGCTGCCGGGTATCCTTGGACACATCTCCGAGAATCTCGGCTCGCACGCCTTCGGGCCAGCTTCGCGACGACTCTTCGACGATCGCTTTGACCTGATCGGCGACCTCGATGATGTTGGCGCCCACCCGCTTCTGGACCGAGACCGCTACCGACTCACGGCCATTGATGCGCGCGTAGGAGGTGCGGTCCTCGAATCCGAACGTCACCTCGGCCACGTCGCGCACGGCGACCGGCCGCCCGTCCTCCGCCCGCACCACGAAGTCGGCCACCGCCAGCGGATCTTCCACCTCACCGGGGACCCGTACGGCGTAGGTCACGTCACCCAGATCCATGTCGCCGGAGGGAATCGATACGTTCTCATCCGCGACCGCGTCGACCACGTCGTCGAGGGACAGGCCATAGAGCCGCAGGCGCTCGGGATCGACGTCGACTTTGACCTCGCGCTCCAAGCCTCCCACCAGGGTCGCGCGCAACACCCCGGAGACCGTCTCGACCTCGTCCTGCAGATCCTCCGCCAAACGCTTGAGGATCACCGGTCCGACATCGCCATGGAGATTGACCTGCAGAATCGGAAACTCCGAGAAGCTGATTTCCCGCAACACCGACTCCTCGGCGTCGTCCGGAAAGTCGATCTCGGCCTGATCGACCCGGTCGCGGACCTTCTGCCGGGCGACATCGATGTCGGTGCCGGTGACGAATTCGGCGGTCACCAGGGCGACGCTTTCCCGCGACTCCGAGGTCAGCTTGTCGAGACCGGCGAGGCCGGTGAGCTCGCGCTCCAGGGGCTGAGTGATCTGGGATTCGATCTCCTCCGGCGAAGCGCCTGGATACTGCACGATCACGACGATCAGAGGAATGTCGACGTCGGGGAAGAGCTCCCGTGGCAGGGTGGCGTAGGCCAGCGAACCGAGAATCACCATCGCGGTCATCAGGAAGAAGACCGTCGACCGATTGGCGAGCGAGGCGTCTACCAGGCGTTTCAAACTACCTCCTCAGCCCACGTTCGGGGTCACACGCTGGCCGGGACTGACCTGCTGCTGACCTTCGACGATCAGCAGCTCACCGGCGGCCAGACCGCTGGCGATCACCACCTCGCCACCGAGCACCGCGCCGAGCTCGACCGTCCGCCGCACCGCCCGCTCGTCTTCGACGACATAGACCACTCGCTCGTCCTCGAGCTCGACGACCGCGGCAAGCGGGATCAACACCGCGTCCTCAAGAGTCCGGCGCGGAAACTCGAGCCGCGCGAACATGCCGGGGCGCAGACGACCGTCCGGATTCGGGATCTCGACGTCGACGTCAAGGGTGCGGGCCGTGGCCGCCAGCTCCGCCGCCAACCGGGTGATCTCGCCCCGGAAGACCTCACCGGGATAGATGTCGAGCCGCACCTCGGCGGCGAGGCCGAGACGCAGGTAGGGCACGTCTGAAGCCGGAGCCGGCGCTCGCACTTTGAGTCGGCGCACGTCGAGTAGCTCGATCACCGGCTGTCCGGGCACCACGTAGTCGCCGACCTCGACCCGTTTCACCGCCACCGTGCCGGACCACGGCGCCGCGATCCGCGCCTTGGCCAGTTCCAGCTGGACGGTCTCGAGTTGCGCCACCGCCACATCGCGTTCGGTCACCGCGTCCAGGAATTGCTGTTCGGTGATCGACTTCTTGGCCAGCAACCTCTCGGCCCGCTCGTATAAAGCCTCACGGTGCCGGTGCACCGCCTCGGCTTCTGCCAGGCGCTGGCGCAGGGAACGCGTGTCGATCTCCACCAGCACACGCCCGCTCGCGGCCCGATTTCCCTCCTCGACATGAATCTTTTCGACCGTCCCCGCCACCTCCGCGGCCAGCAGCGCCCGGCGCAGCGGCAAAAGATCCGCGGGCAGGCTGATCTTCTCGACCACCTCACGCGAGGTGGTCGAGAGCGTCGCCACCGGCAACACTTTCTCGGAGGCATTGATGGAGGACGACGCCGGAGTCGTCGGCGCGGCCATGACATCGGAGGTATCACCGCCCCCGCAGGCGAGCAAAGGAACGACGAGTATGGCCAGAAAGGCACCCACAAAAACCCCGGGCCAACGGCAGCGGAACCCGTCTGAGCTCCAAGACGTCCGGAGCTCGGCGTTGCCAATGGGCCGCCGCCAGCGGCCCTCCCCCCTCTCCCGGGAGGGGGTGTGGGTGGGTGGGAGAGGGGGGCCAGGGGGGGTGAGGGGCCCCCAGCAAGCTAGTAGATCGATTGTAGTCTTCATCACTTAATCCCAAGGAACCCGGCGTTGCCGCTGGGCAGCCGCCAGCGGTCCTCCCCCCTCTCCCGGGAGGGAGGAAGGGTGGGGCCAGGCGGGGTGAGGGGTCCCCAGCCGGCTAATCGATCACTGGTCATCACTCGTCCTCCCAAGTTTCCGTCGGCAATCTGCCGATCGCCCGCAACAGCCTGGCAGCTTGAATCCAACCGTCGTATAGCGCCTCGATGCTCGCCAGCTCAGCCTGGGTTTCTTCTTCCTGGGCGTCGAGCAGATCGGCCTGGATTGCCACCCCTTCGCGGTAGCTCTCTTCGGCGACCCGCGACGCCTCCTGCGCGGCCTGCGCCGCGACCAGCGTCGCCCGGCGGCGCTCGAGCGACGTGCGGTACTCGGCCAATGCCTCTTCGAGCTCGCTGGCGATTTCGTTCTCGAGATCTTCGAGCTGCCACTCGAGCTGCCGGCGTTGGCTCTCGAGCTGCGCCAGCTGGCCCTTGCGACGCCCGCCGTCGAACAGGCTCCAGGTCAGACCGACCGACAGCGCCCAATTGTCGAACAGCGGCTTGCTGAAGTCGTCGAGCAGACGCACCTGCCGGCCATAGATACCCGCGAGCTCGACCTGCGGTCGCCCGTCGGCGGCGGTCACCACTCGCTGGCGGCCCAGAGCCTGGCTCTGAAAACGAAGATCTTCGAGCTCCGGCCGTTCGCGACCGGCGAGCGATCGAACCAGATCGAAGGCCGGCGGCTCGGGCAGCTCGCCGGCAGCCGCGGATACTTCGACCTCGGACCCGACGTCGAGCCCCAGAATCACCCGCAGACGGCTCCTCGCCACCTCGACCTGACCGCGGATATTGGCCACCGTCGGCTCGACCGAGGCCAACGCCGAACGGGCACGCAACAGCTCGAGCCGGGTCGCCGATCCCAGCTCGTAGCGAACCTCGAC
>JAAUYI010240921.1_pt1 | contig 10535 bp, 12 predicted proteins | sample 7278041 | NCBI WGS metagenome assembly JAAUYI01 (sample SAMN14350216, study PRJNA611818) | marine sediment metagenome | isolation source: surface marine sediment (0.6m) | place: French Polynesia: Moorea | collected 2018-08
AACAAATGGACCATGCCCATTCCTAACTGGAAATCTGCTCTCAACTGGTTTGCTATTCATTTTCATGATAGATTTCCTTTCTCTTTTACACACTTCTCTTGACAGACTCAACAAGACTGAATCATCCAACAATGTTATTGAAATTGACCAATTTATATGGGGCTTAGCCATGAAATCCTTTTCTGTTGCGTGTTTTGTCGTTTTTGCTGGTTCCCTGATGGGTTATTTTGAGATATTGGATAATTGGTATTTGAAAGATTTGTTTTATCTTAGTTGGAATCCGGTTTCTGTTTCTTCTATTTTTGTGTGAAAGTTTCAGTATTTTGAGGGGTATTTTTATGAAAAGATGGAAAGTATGGTTGGGGGTGCTCATCATTTTTTTTGCAGGCTTGGCCGTTGGAGGAGTTGGAACCGCCATTGTTGTAAGGAAAATTGTTAGAGAAGTAATTACTGGTAAGGCTAGACTTTCTAAAGGGCCTTTCTTTGATAAGTTGAGTAGAGAATTGAGCTTATCAGGGGCTCAAAAGAAAGAAATAAGCTTAATTCTTTCCAATACAGATGAAGAGTTGATTTTGTTGAGACAGCAGCATAGGCCAAAACTAATAAAAATTTATAAAAAAACAGTTTCAAAAGTCTCTTCGAAGTTAAATCAAGCTCAAAAAAACAAGTTTAATAAATTTGTAAAAAAGCAAAGTGATCTTTGGAAGGATGAGTAATTATTTCAAAGCAAACTAATGAAATGCAGGCTATAAATTGAAGGAAACTCAAGACAAAAACAACTTTTTTTTCATTCCATCCACTCAATTCTAAATGATGATGAAAAGGTGTCATTTTGAAAGGTCTCAAGTCTTTTCCAAGAAATTTCTTTGAGAGCTTACAGGAAATAATTTGAGAGATAACGGTAATTGTTTCCCAAATTGGAACAATAGCTAATATCAGCAAATACCATTCAAGGTTATTTGCTAAAGAGATTATTGCTAAACCTCCTCCTAAAAAGAAGCTTCCAGTGTCTCCCATGAAAACCTTGGCCGGATGGCCATTGATTTTCAAGAACCCAAAACACAATCCCGCAAGACTTAGCGAAAGAATAATGGATTCTATAGAAGGATTCTCTCTAAGAAGAATCAATCCGGCTAAACCGATGAATGACCAGCCTAATATCGAAGAAGCTAAACCATCCAATCCGTCAGTTAAGTTTGCAGCGTTCATTGTCCCAGAAATAACCAGGAATACAAGTATCGGAAATATGAAGATACTGATATCAATCTCTTGGCCAAAGAAGTTGGAGGATGTTCTCTGAAGAACCAACGATACAATCAAGGAAATCAGTAATTGTGTTAGAAACTTTTGTTTTGGTCTAAGGCCTTCGTTTTTCTTTTTTACTTTCATTAAGTAGTCATCACTAAACCCAATAGCCCCTGCCATCAGTGTTATGAAAAATATTAGTAATGTTCTTCCCCAATTGATTTCAACCGATAAACTTGAAATTAAACAGACCAATAATCCCGACAAAAGAGAAATTGGAAATATTATGCCTCCTGCTGTTGGAATAAATTGCTTCGAATGGTGAGATGAAGGCCCCTCTTCTCTAATTATTTGTCTGAAACCAAGTTTGTTTAAAATATTCAGTAGAGCATCTTCTAACAAAGCGACAAGTAAGCTACTGAAAAGGAATGCACCTAAAAATGTAATTATCAAAATGAATTATGAGTTTAGTATGAATTATTAAAGATGCTAGTAATTTTTCCATTTTTAGATTTTGCGATCAATCGTTATGTTCATTCAGTAAATTATCAACAGGGAGTTCAGAATTGAGAGCCTGTCTTGTGGCTTCGTTATCTAGTATTTTGTTGAGTATACTTTCATGGGCATAAGGTATGGTTTTGGAGCATGCAATTAAAGAAAATAAATTATCAAAGAAGCCAAATTTTTTTTCTTCTTTTACAATCTGGTCGTTGTCTTCAATCCATTGCGTGATACGGGTGCCTTCGCATAGAGAGCAGCTTGTGTTTTTCTTAGAGTCTTCACTGTCTTCTAAATTGAGAATGAATTTTGCTACTTTGATTACTGATTTTATTCCTGGAAATATATTTTTTTCTCTGCCCAGAAGATAGAATTTAACAATTTTCTCCTCTGTGCTTTGTCCTGGTCCCAAGGTAATGTGTGATACTCCCCCTATATTAACGCCATTTAATACATCCTTAGAGCTAATATGCACAGTATTATGGTTTGCTTGATCACCAGTTTTTTGTTTTATAATTATTTTTGCGATAGGACTTAAAGCGCCAATCATGTTTAATTAAGATTCACAGAAGATTAGAGATTTATAATAAAACGATCGCAAACCCCTGTTAATACTCTTTTTGTTGTAAATTAATATTTAAAAATTTTAATGTGTCTTCCTAAACTATATTAAATTTATGATTCGCTTTCTTTTTAATTCTTTCAAACTTTATAACTAATTAATCAAATTTTTTAGATGGTCTCTTGCAGTTATAGTAATTGTGCTTTTGTATTTAACTTTTAATACTATCAATTTATGTCCCAATATAAAACAGCTTATCTAGCTTTAGGCTCAAACCTTGGGGATAAGTTCTTTAATATTTATACCGCTTTGAAAATGCTCAAGGGGCCTTATGCTTCTTCGATATTAATCGAAAAGGTTTCAAACGTTTATTTGAGTCTTCCTTTTCAAATGACAGTTGAAAATAGTGCCAATTTTCTAAACATTGTTTCTAGAGTCAAAACAACTTTATCTCCCGAAGAACTGATACAACAAACTAGATCAGTAGAAGAAAGCTTGGGGAAAAATATAAATCCACTCCTAAACCAAGTATTACCAAGGGTTATTGACATTGACTTGCTTTTCTATGAAGGAGTAGTTTCTACAAAAGAAGACTTGTTAATTCCCCACCCTAGAATTTTTGAAAGAGACTTTGTTTTTGTACCACTAGGGGAAATAATTGATCGAGATTGGAAAGATCCTGTTGATGGATTGAGCTTTATTCAAAATCTCGAAAGAAGGAATCTGTCAAGGAAAATGAATTTTGATTTAAAACGTATTTTTTCTTTGTCTCTTCAAGATATTATTTGCTTGAATTGAATATACTCATAAAAGAAGTTTAATATCTAGATTTGAAAATTGAAAATTTTAGATGTAAAAGATTTAGAGATAAGCTTCAAAGATAAAAAAGTTGTCAAAGGGATTTCTTTTGATATTGGAGAAGGAGACACCTTTGCTCTTGTTGGAGAATCAGGTTCTGGTAAATCTGTAACCTGTTCTTCTATATTGAGACTTTTGCCGTCCTCTGCTCAAATAAAAGGGTCAATAAAATACAAAAATATTGAAATTAACTGGGAGCAATTTAATAAACTCAAAGAAATCAGAGGTAAAGAGATTGGCTACATTCCTCAGAATCCAATAACTTCCCTCAATCCCGTTAAATCAATTTATTCTCAAATTAAAGAAACGGTTGAATTATATAATCCCCAGCTGGACAAACTCGAGCTTTTTATATTCTGCAAAAATCTGTTGGCAGATGTTCAGTTATATGACTTTGAAAAGGTTTTTCAATCTTATCCTTTTGAATTATCCGGTGGAATGTGCCAAAGAATAATGATTGCAATGGCGTTAGCCGGGAAACCCAAGTTACTTCTTGCCGATGAGCCAACAACAGCCTTGGATGTAACCATTCAAGCTGAAATAATGACTTTGTTACTAGAAACAACAAAGAAAAAAGGACTTTCGCTATTACTGATAACCCACGACTTACCGCTAGTTGCTCAAACCTGTAAACGAGTAGCCGTAATTAAAGATGGTGAGATTCAGGAGTATGGTTCTGTTCAAGATATTTTCACTCAGCCCCAAAATGCTTATACAAAGAGCTTGTTGGACAGTATTAAACTGTAGTTCACAATAATCTCAAACATATAAACAAAAGTTCGTAGTACAAAAATGAAATGCAATCAAAACTTGTATTGCGATTTTTCTTTTGTGCTTTATAATTGCAAACAAGTTGCATTAGTCAAACTGTGGTTCAAGTTCTTCAAATTCCTAAACATGTACAGAGAAAGCCTCTGGTAATGAGAAGTGATCACCAACAGGATCACACATGTACAGATGCTAATTGTAGTATTCATGGACATAAAAATGTTTCTCCTCCGTCTGATGGAAAGAATGGCCGTACTAAGGCTCATTATGAACAAACTCAACAAGGTCAATCAGGGAAGAAAGGTCTTTCCTCCGGGGTGGTTTTAGGAATTATAGCTTCATTAGGAGTCCTAGCTTCTTTAGCGTGGCTTGCAGTGCAAAATACTTTTAATAAACATCAAGAAAAACAAACTGCATAAGTTATTCAAGTTAACTTCTATCAAAAAAAATTAATGATATGAAAACGCTTTAAGATTGTTGGTCATGTACTATCATTCTTTGGCTTATGTTCAAATTGTTCACAAATTACGCCTAAATTAATAATGAAATTCGATTAAAGATGTTTTGCTAAAGAAGCTGGTGAAAACATAAGTTGAGAACATAAATTAAAATATATTTCTAATGCAATTTGATGTAATAACCCTCTTCCCAGAAGTAATTGAATCCTATTGTTCAGTAGGTATTATAGGAAGAGCCTTTAATAACAAGTTAGTTGAGCTCAATCTAATTGACTTGCGAGAATTTGGAATTGGAAAATATAAAAAGGTTGATGATGAAATATATGGTGGTGGGACTGGAATGCTCTTGAAGCCTGAACCTGTTTTCAGTGCTTATGAATCAATTCAGAAATTCAGCAACTCAAGAACGGTTCTTTTAACTCCGAGTGGAAATCCTTTAAAACAAACTTTTATTAGAGACGAATTATTGAAATTAGATCAACTAATAATATTTTGTGGAAGATACGAAGGTTTTGACGAGAGAATTATGACTTTGGTTGATTATCAGTTAAGTGTTGGTAATTATGTTCTGTCTGGCGGTGAAATTGGAGCCATGATCTTGATAGACTCTATTAGTCGGCTGGTTGATGGAGTATTGCCAAAGGGAGAAGAATCGCATGGAAAAGATAGCTTTTCAGATCCAGAAGGTATTATTTTAGAAGCACCTCAATATACAAGACCGGCTGAGTTCAATGGGATGAAAGTACCGGATGTTCTAATTAGCGGTAATCATAGTGAAATTGCAAAATGGAGAAAGGAAAATTCGAAGCAAATATATGAAGAAAAATAAAACAAAAAACACACATTATTTTGCTGGTTTAATGGCTTTTGCAGTGGTTTTGGTAACTGCAATTGTTATAACTTCTTTCTTTAATTTTGATACGGTTGCTGAAAAAGAGCCCGAATTTGAGCAGAAAATAGAGAACCTCATGAATTCAGGTGGTTTAAATAGTGCTCTTTGGTCAATTACCGTTAGGGATAAAAATAACAAAAAGGTCTATGAAATTAATTCCAATAAATTAATGACACCAGCCTCCAATCTTAAGTTGGTTAGTAGCGCTGCGATATTGAATGTTTTAGGTCCAAAATACAAATATAAAACCAATATCTACGGAAAGGGAGCCTTGAAAGATGGAATCTGGAAGGGGGATATTTATGTTGTTGGCTCTGGAGATCCAACTATCAGTGGTACTGAATACGGTGGAGAGCGTTTTTATGTTTTTAGAAAATTAACTGAGCAATTGAAAGAATATGGAATAGAAAAAATAGAGGGTGATTTAATTTTTAACGATGGACTCTTCGATCGACAGCTTATTCCCAAAGGTTGGTTGTGGGATGATTTATCTTATTATTATGCTGTTCCGTTGAGTGCACTGTCTTTTAACAATAACTGTGTAGATCTCGAAGTGAGAGCAAAAGGGCCAGTTGGCTCTCGTCCGTCTATTTCGTGGTTTCCATTTGACACGGATTATGTAAGCTTTGTCAATGAACAGTTGATTACGAATAAGAGTTTCGGATTTGACGAGAGCTACCAAAGAGAACTAGGAAGTAACACTTACGTTTTAAGAAGCAATTTGCCTAGAGGATTCGTTGAGGGAGAATCTTTATCGGTTAATGATCCAACCGAATTTTTTGCTGACACATTCAAAAAATATATAGAATCTCAAAATATTTTAGTTTCTGGAAATTGGTTAACAGATCACAATCTAAAATCCTTTAACGAGAAATACACTCTTTTAGCTTCTCATAAGTCCAAGCCGGTTTCCGAATTACTCAAGAGGGTTAATAAGAAAAGCGATAATTTTTATACTGAACAACTTTTCAAAACCGCTTCAGCAAAACGATATCAAGCTCAAGGCAGTACTGAATTGGGAATTGCAATGGTTAAAGATTTATTCGGGAAACTAAATGTTGATTCTGATGAATTACATTTGATGGATGGTTCTGGATTGTCTCCCAATAACTTAATCAGTACAAGTCAAATGACAGAAATGCTAATTCAAATGAAAAATCATAAGCATTTTGATGCTTACGAAGACAGTTTATCCGTTGCTGGTATTGATGGTAGTTTGAATGGAAGATTTTCAAGAAGTATTATTAAAAATAAATTCAAAGGAAAATCAGGATATATCGAAGGAACAAGAGCCATTAGTGGTTATTTGACAACTTCCAAAGGAAAAAAACTTGCAGTGAGCATTATTACTAATCACTTTATTGGCAAACCTTATACTGTGGATAGAATTCATAAAGGAATTCTAGAAACCATTTATAGAAAGTTTTGAATTCCCTAATTTTATGAAATCAATTAGTGCTCTCATAAAATTCACTATCCATCAATTTAATATCCATGGGGAAAATAACTAAAGATTTCTACCTTAGAGATAATGTTGTTTTCATTGCTCAAGAATTAATTGGTCAATATGTCCTTTCCAATATTAATGGAGTAACTACTGGTGGAATGATAGTTGAGACTGAAGCTTATAAAGGACCCGAAGATAGGGCTTCACATGCCTATCAAAATAAAAGATCTAAGCGTACTGAAATTATGTTTGCAGAAGGTGGTGTTGCTTACATTTACTTGTGTTATGGAATACATTCTTTATTCAATATTGTGACTAATATGCAGGGAATACCTCATGCAGTTCTCATTCGTGCAATTGAGCCTACTATTGGTGTTGAAGAGATGATGGAAAGAAGAAAGCAAAATAAACTCAGCTATAATTTGTCTAGAGGGCCAGGTACAGTGTCTCAAGCTTTGGGTGTGAATACAAGTCATTCTGGTACAAATTTAAGTGAGAATTTACTGTGGCTGGAATACGGTCAAAAGAATATTTCAATAAATGATTTATTAGCTTCACCTCGTGTTGGAATTGATTATGCAGGAGAAGATGCAAAACTTCCTTGGAGGTTCAGATTGAAAGGCAATAAATGGATTGGAAAATAGCAAATAGTTAAGAGAGGATTTTGAAAGCGGGTTGATTTGAGTTCCGAAAGGTAAATAAGAAAAACTAAATAAAAGGTGCTAGTAAAATAATAGGATTTTCATTAAATGATTAATAGGTGAGTGTTAATACTCCGTAAGGCAAAAGCGTAAGTTTTGTTAAGTATGAGATAAACATTTAGGTGTTTTTTGTAAAAAAGGGAAACATTTATATTAGATGCAATGTTTTTTTGTTAGACGTTTTCTTGATATGTTGTTTGGCTTTGGCATTAATCAAGAAATTTGGCTAATATATGGGAGACAGTCATTTAATCGGTGGGTACATTAATAAAGGAAGTTTTAGATTAACAAATATGGAGTGTAGGCAAAGCTCATCAACTAAAAAATTAAGCAAATTATTCAGTATCGTTATAATTTGCATTTTATTGTCTACTTTTTTATGTGTAAGTACAAGCACTGCTAAAGATCCAGCCGAAAGTAATACTCATCTAGCTCTAAATTCTTACCATTCGAAACTTAATAAATTAAAGCAAAATACTGAAAATATAAGAAGAAAAGTAAATAACGCGAGAAAAAAAGAGAAATTAGCTTTAGCTAAACTTCAAAAAACTCAGAGAGAACTATATAGAATTCAGTCTAATTACCTTAATACTCAAAGGAAGTTAATAGGTCTTGAGCGTGATATTAGAAGTGCTCAACAAGGTATTAGAGACATTGATGGTGAGATTTTTGGACAAACAGATTTATTGAAGCAAAATCTCAGAAATATTTACATTCACAAATCGGATGTTCTTTCCTCTCTGGCTGAAGCTTTATTCACTTCCGATAGCATTGTCGAGTTCTTTAACACTCTTTATTATCAAAGAAGACTCATAAACCATGAACTTGTATTCATCGGCAACATTAGAGATAGACAACAGGAACTTAGAGAACTTCAAGAAGTTTGGAGAAAAAAACAAAATAGTTTATCTTCAGTCATGGATGAATCTGAAAAGCTCAAGAGAGTGGTTTCTGTAAAAAAACAAGAACAATACAATCTTGTGGATCGCTTAAGAAGAGAGAGGTTTGCTTATGAATCAGCTGAAAGACAGTTGGAGAAGGAGTCTAATAAATTAACTAAAACTATTTTGGAACTTTCTGATGGAGAAGGAATTGATGTAAAAGACTTAATCAGAAGTTATTACAATTATCCGGTAAGAGCTGCCATTACATCTCCTTATGGATATAGAAGGCACCCAATTTTTGGAGTTCGCTCTTTCCACAGTGGTATAGATTTAGGCGCTAGATATGGAACTCCTATTAAAGCATCTAATGGTGGAATAGTAATATACTCAGGTTGGTATAGTGGCTATGGTAAAACAGTTATTGTTTCGCATGGTTCTGGCAAGACAACTTTATATGCCCATGCAGAGAGAATTGTAGTTAAGAATGGTGATAAAGTTGCTCAAGATCAAATTTTAGCCTATGTCGGTTCAACCGGTTATTCTACAGGACCTCATTTACACTTTGAGTATAGATTGAGTGGAAAACCACAAAATCCTTTGAGAATTCTTCGATAATTTGGAGATTTTACTTAAAATCTAATAAGATGACAGCCTTCATTTATGGTAAATATCCTGTTGCTTCATTTATTGAAAGATATCCCAGCGAAATTAATAAACTATGGTATTCCGAAGAGAATCATTTGAGTTTTTTCTCCAATAATTCGTTTTTTGAGCAAATATCAAAACAAAAACTCAGTAATAAAGAACTTAGGCATAAATTTGCATTGAAGGAATATGAAAGTCATCAAGGCCTAGTTCTAGAAATAAACACAAATCTCAAAGAATTGTTATTTTGCTCGGTTGAAGAGTTAATTATTGAAAGTAGCCACTTAGGAAAAATATTATTGTGGTTACCATCAATTCAAGATACCCATAACTTAGGGGCTGTTATTAGAAGTTGTGTTGCTTTAAATCTAATTCATGGAATTATCCTTCCTTCCTCCAAATCAGTGAATATAACCCCCGCTGTTGCCAAAGTTAGTGCCGGTTCACTCTTTAACATGAAGTTTGCAAATTTCAGTTCTTTTAATTCTGTTACGAATAGTTTGAAAGATAATGGTATTAACCTTGTTTGTATGGAAAAAAGGGGACAAAGTGAAAATCTATGGAGTGTAAATTTTAAAAATTTAGAGCCTTTTGTTTTAGTTATTGGCAGTGAAGATAGAGGAATTCCAGAAGCAATAAGAAGGTCATCGGATTATCAAATTAAAATTCCCCAAAGTGACAAAGTGGAATCTTTAAATCTTTCAGTTGCTACAGGAATCGTACTTTATGAAATTCTTAAACAATATGATTCACCTTCTTTACATTCTCTTTAATCTTGATAAAGCAAAAGAATAGAAAGAATTTTCGTACAAAAGTCTTTCTCTGTACAAAGTCAAATAAACATTAATACTTGCTTACTGTTTGAGTGGTTTAATCTGAAATAGAGTAGTATTTACGTCTCAATTTGATCTGCCATAAAATTATTTATTAATTTGAAAGTAATATCAAAAACTTTTCATAGTTCACATAAGAACAAGACTTCTCCAGAGATTCAAACTAAAACTAATAAAGGAATTACTGATTCAGCAAAACCAGAGAGACGTTACTCTGCACCTAAATCTTTATTGAACGAGGTGGTGAATAATTTCCATGAATTAAATAAGAAAGAAACGTTTTGGGGATCTGTTAAAACACAATGTAATAAAGCTTGGCAGATGCTTATTGGAAATAACGAAAATAAAAGTTACTCTTTTGCATTTGCTTTAAAGAGGAAGAAAGAATTTTTGGATTATGACAAAGCGAAGGAGTTGATTAATAAACTTACTTCTCGCGGAATTAATTTGAGTTCTCATATAAGATATACAAAATTTATAAAAGAGTTAAATAATTTACCTTCTAATGCAAAGTCTTTGAAATATGAGGGTGTGAATTTAGACGAAGAAATGCTTGAAAAGTGCAAAAAACTTCCATCTACTCCCGATCGTGATTATAAAGGTAAGGGCTGGAAAGGTTATGGAGATTTTTTAGGTATAGTAAACTAAAGATATAAATGCGTAATAGTTTCAAAGTTTATGACATACGGATATAGCAACGATTTACGAGATAAAGCGCTCTCATACTATGACAGAAGCGGAAAG
>JAAUYI010214785.1_pt1 | contig 10533 bp, 5 predicted proteins | sample 7278041 | NCBI WGS metagenome assembly JAAUYI01 (sample SAMN14350216, study PRJNA611818) | marine sediment metagenome | isolation source: surface marine sediment (0.6m) | place: French Polynesia: Moorea | collected 2018-08
CCCTCGCCGAACTCGCTCGGCGAGACGTCGGTCTGAGTCGCGAAGACCCCGAAGGTGACGCCGTTGTTGAAGGTCCTGGACAGCTCAAGGGTCGCGCCCCAGTCCTCAGCCAGGTAGCGTCCGGCGCGCACGGTCGCCAGGATCTCATACCAGGGCAGCCGGTGATAGTAGCTGACGTGGCCGGTGACCACGTCATAGCCCTGCAGCCCGAAGAGGCCGTCGAAGTCCCGTTGCCTGACATAGTTGACGTCGAGTCCGACCGCCCAGCGCTTGCCCTGCGGCCGGTAGAGCACCTCGCCGCCGATTCCGGCGAACATCAGCTCGAAGATACCGACCGAGGCGCGGCCGTAGACCTCGGGCGCCAGCTTGGTCACGTAGTCGAGGTGCAGGTCGTCGATCCAGAGATCGCCCTCCTTCAGGTAGCGGGCGATGTCGCTGCGCACTCGCGGCAGGCGGCTGTCCGACCTGAGCTTCAGGTTGTCGTAGTTGTTGTAGATGTTCTTGCCGAGCGCGCCGCTGACCGAGAGGCCTTGACTGAGCTGGACCTGCGCCGAAGCCCGGCCGTAGAACTGGAAGAAGAAGAACTCGTCCGGGCCGCCGATCTGCTGGCGCATCTTCGGCATCAGCGACCAGGTAAAGGCCGGATAGCGATCCTCGTTCGCGACCCCCTGCTCGGACTCTTCGAGCGAGGGTGCCTCGAGCACGGCGTTCTGCCAGATTTCCTCGGTGCTGCCGGCGTTCTGGAGCGCGTTCTCGAGATCCCGGCGCATGATCGTGGTCTTGGTGATCGGAACCCCGAGCTCGGTCAGGACGACGCTGATCTCCTCGATATGGCGCGGCACATGAGCGGCCACGGCACGCGCCCCGCGGCCGACCGCGCGCGCCGGATTCCGGTAGCGGTCCTGGGAGAAATGCACCGTCGCCCGGTGGCCCTGCATGTCGAAGCGCTCGCCCTGGAAGCCCTGGCGCTCCAGTTCCGCGAAGACCTGCTCGGCGACACGGCGCAGCTGGTCCTTGGGATCGGCCGGCTCGGCGTCCTGGAAGAAGGCCTCGGTGCTCGGGTCCGGCTCTGGGAAAAGGCCCAGCCAGGTCGGATCCGGCGGCTCGACCAGGGCGATGGGGCTGCCGGTCAGGCTGATGGAGCGCAGCAGGTCCTGCTTCTCGAGGGCGATCTCCCAATAGTCCTCGTCCTCGCGGGTGGCGACGATCCTGACCCGGTCGACCGGTCCGTTCAGCTCCGCCCGGGCGACCTGCAGGGCCGCGGTCGCCAGCGCCGAGGCGCTTGGCCGCGGCGATTCGATCGGCACCCTGAGGATCGCGTCCGCGTCTTCGTACTCTATGTCCGACACGGTGACGCCAAGCCTCTCGAAGTCCTTGAACAGTCGCTCCACGGTCAGCGTCCGGTCCATGGCCTCCGGCATGGTTAGGATCGCCTGCTGCGCGGCGACCGGCCCATCCATGCCATAGGTCGGTTCCACTCGTGGCTCGACCTTTGGCGCCGCCACGTCGATCTTCGGGAATCCCTTGTCGTTCATGAAGTTGGCGCTGATGCTGGTACGCACCATGAACTGGTTGCCGCGCTCGAGGCCCGCGGACAGCCGCCACCAGGGGAAGAGATCGTATTCCGCGGAGAAGTTCAGCGGGAAGGTCACGTCGAACTCGTTGCCGAGCGGCTCTTTCTGGTAGCTGTTGCTGTCGTACTCGAGCTTGAACCGGAGGCCGTCGATCGGCGCGAGGTATTCGATGCCGCCGAAGAAGGCGATGTCCTCGCCGCGGAAGAAGTCGAGTCCGAGACCGCCCGCGCCCCCCGATTCGCCCCGGTCCTTCGCGCTGTCCGAGATCAGGCCAAAGGGATTGGGAGCATGGGCGCGGCTACCAGCATTGCCCCAGGCCACGCCCAGGGTGAAGTCCCAGTTGTAGTAGCGCCGGCTGGCGACCAAGAACTCGCTGCCGAAGAGATCGGTCCCGCCGATGTCGCGCAGGCCGACCGCAATCTGGGGGAAGTTCTGGGTTTCCTCCAGCATCAGGATCTTGAGGTCGACGCTCCGGTCCTTATAGCTTTGATCGCCGCTGAAATCCCGACTGCCGCTGTAGAGGCGGTTTCTGACATCGGTGTAGCGGAAGGTCCCTTCCAGCCAGTCGAAGATCTGAAGGGTGAAGAAGCCGCGGGTGTAGGGATCGACGTAGGAAACGCCCATATGCATCTCGCCTTCCGGATGGAAGCGGGCATTGGGCATCTGCATCAGGCCGGTGCCGCCGAAATCGCTGACCGAGGGCGAGTACTCCAGGTACTCGGCGTCGCTCAGCGCGTTCTCCTCCTCGTCCGGCCACTCGATGGGCTCGGCCTGGTCCTGCTGTTCGTCCTGCACCGGGTCGAGGGCGACCGAAGCCGGCTCCGCCCGGAGGCCGGTCGCATGCAGTCCGACGAGAATGACGAACGTGACGCCTAAGGCTTCAAGAAGCCGCCTCAGGCCAGGGCTGAATCCCCCCATCGCCCATTGAGTCCCCCCTGCGAGAACAGTTTTTCTGTCTTCTGTCCGTCTAGTTGCTTATCACCGCCAGCGAAGCCGCCGAGATCGCCAGCTTGCTCATGATGTCCACCAAGGTCACCGAGAACGCCGTCAGATCGAAGGGTTTCGGATCGCGTGGCACGACGATGGTGCTGCCGGGGGGAACCTGCACCGCGTCGTAGTTCCAGGACGAAACCGAAACCGGCTGCGCCTCTCCGTTCGGCAGGACCACGAAGATCCGACCCTCGTCGGCGGCCTGCTGGGTGCCGCCGGCCGCCCGGATATAGGCGTCTGCCGCCTTGCCGGAGCGGAACTGGATGGTTCCCGGGTTCAGCACCTCGCCGCTGACCGTCACGTGGTTCGGCCGCTTGGGCACGTGCAGGCGATCGCCCGGTTCCAGGATCGTGTCCAGTTCGGGACGCGCGTCCAGCACGGTCGGATCGGCTTCCACCACGACCCGGCCGACGGCCTCGGTCTGGCGCAGCCGGGCGGCCAAGTCGCGGACCGCCAGGACCACGGCCTGCGGGTTGGCGTCGCTCTTCTGCTGGATGTTGCCGCTGGCCAAGGCCTCGGCCAGGCCCGACTCGAGGTCGAGCGCCGCGCGCTGGAAGGCCTGCTGCTCCTGCTCCTTGACCCGGGCCCGGGTGAAGACGGAGCCTTCGGGATAGGATTCCGTGGTCAGGCCGCCGGCCCGCTCGACGATCTCCGAAAGCTTCTCGCCGCGGCGGATCGTGTAGACCCCGGGGCGCTTGAACTCGCCGGACAGGAAGACGCTGCCGGCGTCACGCTGGGAAAAGCGCGGGTTGAAGCGGACGATGTCGCCCGGCTGCAAGGGTACTCTGGCGAGCGACTCCTTGCGGGCATCGATGGTGTTGCGAACCGAGGACTGGCTCCCGCCGTCTTCCGTCACCTCGAAGCGCGACAGCTCGATCTGGCCGAGATCGACCTCGGGGGTCAGGCCCCCGACCACCGGCACCAGGGCGCCGGCCGAGGTGCCCGGCGCGACCGGGTAGACACCGGGGATCCTGACCTCGCCCTGGACCGCCACGACGTAGTCGAGCACGAAGGGCAGCAGGTTCGGATAGCGGTCGAAGATCTCGGGGCAGCGGCCGCTGGTCGGGACCGCGGCCTCGGTTTCGGGATTGAGGAACAGCCGGGCCTTTGCGAAGCGCTCTGAGCGGCTGCGCGAGACCACCGAGGCGAGCGCGTAGAGGCCCTTGCAGGCGGACAGGCCCGAGGTCGAGGTCTCGTCGACCAGGGGCGACCCCGCGGTCAGGCCGACCGGCCGGGCCAGCCCGCTGCGCGGGTCCGCCGCTCTCGGCCCCAGGGCCGAGGGAGCGAAGCCCAAGCGCTCGCTTTCCATCAGGTCGCGGGCCGAGAGGCCGCCGCCGTCGCCGGCTTCGCCGCGCATGCCGACACCGCCGAACATCTCGCCGGCGATCACCTCATCCGGGTTTTCGCCATCGATCACCGCCTGCACGGCCGCGGAGGAAAGGAAGCGGATATCGTCCATCCCGAGGACAATGAGGCGATCGTTCGGCTTCAGCGGAACGTCCGACTCCCCGGCCGCCACGCGGCCAAGATCGACCGGCACCAGGTGCCTGGCCTTGGTCACCGGATCCGTGGTCTCCAGCGCCGCGAAGAGCAGGTAGGGATTTTCCTTCAGGATGTCGGAGGCGTTGACCACGCTGCCGATTGTGCGATCCCAGCGCAGCGAGCGCGGGCCGGGCACCGAGACGTGGCCGTCGACGAAGAAGGCCCCTTCCCAGGAATAGCCCATCTTGGCGACCAGGATCATGTCGCCGCGCCGCACCGGCGCAGCCTGGGGATCGTCGACCTCGAGCACGGTGTCGCCGCCACCCTCGTCGGAGGTCATCACCAGGTAGCGATAGCCCGAGGGGCGCAGCGTGCCGCCGGCCATGTCGACGGCCTCGCCGACGCTCATGTCGTCGGCCCGGCCGTTGACCTCGTAGATGCCCGGACGCTGGACGTCGCCGGCGACGCCGATGGTCTTGCCGATCGGCGGCACGAAGACCCTGTCGCCCTCCATCAGGGCGAGGTCGTCGTCGAGCTGTCCGGTCAGCAGCAGATCGTAGAGGTCGACCCCGAAGGAGCGCCCGCCGCGGATCAGCTGAATGTGCCGCATCGAGCCGGATTTCTGGACGCCGCCGGCCGAGGCGATGGATACGAACACGCTGGCCACGCCGGTCATGCGGTGGACGCCCGGCTGCCTGACCTGCCCCAGCACCATGACCGGGAAGTTGCGCACCCGGCCCAGGGACACGAAGACCTCGGTGCGCAGCAGAGAGGCCTCGGCCTGGCGCTCCAGCTCGTCGCGGAACTGCCCGAAGCTGAGGCCGGCCGCCGGGACCGGCGGCATGTTCGGAAGGAAGATCTGGCCTTCGCGGTCGACCGCCGTGCGGTAGCTCTCGTTGCTCTGGCCGCGGAAGGTGACGACCAGCTCGTCGCCGATGCCCAGACGATAGCTGTCGTTGATCGCCCCGCCGGTGCCGGGCTGCTGGAGGCCCGCCATGCTGCCCAGAAGGCCGTAGCCGAACTGCTCCAGGGGCCGCTTGCCGAATTCCGGCGCCTGCTCCGCGATCCGCTCGGCGTAGTCTTCTTCAAGACGGGAGGCTTCCTCGGGCTGCATGGGATAGCCCTGCTGCGTAGCGAACCGGCCCTCCAGTTCCATGGAATCGATCGGCGAGACGATTTCGCGGGTCGTTTCGTTGAGCAGAGGCGGCTGCAAGCCGTCGAGGCGCTGCTGCAAGCTCGGATCCAGGCGCCGCAAATCCTCGCTGATCGACTGCGCGATCGCATGGTCGACAGGCGGTAGCAAGGCCGCCAAAATGGCCAGGCCAAGCAATAGTTTCGTTACCGGGGCAAAGACGTTGCCTTCACCCGTGCGCAAGACCTTCGGACCATGTGGAAACATGACGACTTCCCCCCATTTCCCTTTATCCCGACGCCTTGCCTTGTTGACCGCTTCGAGCTTTATTTTGTCGGCCTGCTCGGAAACAGTTGATTCTGCGAGCGAAAGTTTCGGCCTAATCGTTGGCGGTCAAGAAGGCCCTCCTATAAGTCGAGATAAAGTCAATTCTATACCATATGCTTCCATCGCCGCCAAGATCGGCAAGGGGCCTAGATCACTAATTATTTTAGGAAAAGTTAACGGCAACGATCTTCATTGGATTACGGCGGATCGAAAAGGCCTTATTACCCGCAGCGGCCGCCTGGTGCAGACGGCAGGCCTGCAGAGCAACCTGCGGCGAAGCCAGCTCCTGGATGACGATCCCCTCGCCGGCCTCGGCACCGGCGCCCAGGCCGCGCCGGCGGCGGAGCTGCGCCGAGTGCTCGACTTCGATCAGCCCCAGCGCTATGGAATCATGATCGCGTCCCGCTTCGAGGACCTCGGGCCGGAGCCCGTGATCGTCACCGAGCTCGAATGGGACACCCGGCATATCCGGGAGACCTGCAAGGCCCGCGAGATCGACTGGAGCTTCGTGAACGACTATTGGATCGACCGGCAGTACGGGCTGGTGTGGAAGAGCGTCCAGCACTTTCACCCGGACATGCCGCCGGTCGTGATCGAGCTGCTCAAGCCCCCGGCCCAGTAATCCGCCGCCCGGCGCTGTCGGCCCGGACCGTCGGCCTGCGGGGTCAGCCAAACCTCTGGTTGAGACCGTCGATACCGCCGCCCGAGGACGCCGGCACCCCCTCCTTCGCGGCGTGGCGCCGCCGGTGAAGCTCGAGCGCGGCGGCCAACTCCGGCTCGCCGAAGTCCGGCCAAAGGCAGTCGACGAAGACCAGCTCGCTGTGCGCGGCCTGCCACGGCAGGAAGTTCGACAGGCGCTGCTCGCCGCTGGTCCTTATGATCAGGTCGGGGTCCGGTACGTCCGGAAGCTGGAGCGCCCCTCGAAAGCGCGCCTCGTCGATCTGCCCGGGCGTCAGGGCGCCATCTCGGGCCGCCGCGGCCAGGCGCCGCACCGCCGTCAGCAGCTCCTGCCGGCCGCCGTAGCTGAGGGCGACGATCAGGTCCAGCCGCACCTCGGCGGCCGTGGCCGCCTCCGCATCGTCGAGGAGCCGGGCGATGTCACGCGGCAGGCGCGCGCGGTCGCCGAGGGTTCGAAGCCGAACCCCTTGCTGCCGAAGCGCCTCCACCTCGCTGCGCAAGAAGCGGCGCAGCAGGGCCATGAGGTGCCCGACCTCCTCCGGCGGGCGCCGCCAGTTCTCGGTCGAGAAGCCATATACGGTCAGATAGCGAAGCCCCAGCCCCGCCGCGGCGCGGACACAGCGGCGCAGCGCCTCGACGCCCTGGCGGTGACCGGCGAACCGGGGCAGGCCCCTGGCCTGCGCCCAGCGGCCGTTGCCATCCATGATCACGCCGAGATGGCGCACCACGCCGCGGCCTGTGCCACTGGCCGATACCCCAGTGTCACCGGGATCTGGCCGAGAAAGCTCGGTCGCCAGCGCGCCCTTCATCTTCGGTGGCGTTGATGTCACCCGTTGTCCCCCGTTGCCCTCAAGGCTTCATGGCCGGCGTTAACAAGGGATTAAGGCCGGGAGGAAAAGACGGGGCTGCGGAACCGGTGGCCACCGGATCGGCAGACCGATCCAAGGTCGCACCACACGGCAAGACGAAGGGCCGGGCTGCCGCTTTCGGCGCCCGGCCCCGAGCCATCTATGCAGAGACCGCTGTTTAGTCGGCTGTCTGGGTCGCCGTCGTAGTGCTTGACGAATTGCTGCCGTCGCCGCTGAGTAGCACGGCCGCCGCCGCGCCAGCGCCAGCCACGAAGGGAAGCGCGATCAAGGCGCCTTCGAATTCACCGTCCGAGGTGTCCTGGGCCTGCTGTACAGTCGCCGTGGACCCGGATCCGGCCGCCTCCAGGCTGCCCTTCTTGACCGTCGTATCCTGTGCCAAGGCGAAGGCCGGGCCGAGCAACAAAGCCGCCGTCGCCACGCCAGCCAAAACCGATTTGTTAGACATAATCTTGAGCCCCCTCCAAAGCTTTCTCAGCAGCTAAAGTGCCCACAATTTGATCGGATTTCAAGTGAAAACGTTAACCAGAGGTAAATATTTATTGTCGCCAAGAAGTATGGTTAATCGCTCGCGCAGGGCTTTCAGGGCTTTAGAGCCTGCAGACCCGAACGAAAACGCTCATGATTCGGCCAAGGATCAACTGGACCAAAGTCCATGGCCAAAAACACTAGCCGTCGAGGGTGCCGGAAAAGCCTCTGGCAGTTCAGCAACTTGGAATGCTTCAAAACTGCCGCCCATCAACCAGGGATCGACAGCGGCCTTCCGATCCACAACACAAGCGTTCAATGCGGCCCGGCCCACTGCCGTTGTATCGTATCTGCGCTCAGAAATAATCTTCACGAAACAACAAGATTCGATGGAGACAAGGCCAAACATTAGTGCTAATTTTCCGTAAAAGAGGAACAAGGCTCTTCTGGGGGATGAGACTTTGCACAGGGAGGGGCTCGGACGATGGCCGAGTTGCGAAGGACTCTGGCGGGGGTGGCTTCTGCCACCAGCCTTCGCAGAGCGCCGAAGGGGTCGGTAAGCACAAAGAGTGCTCACTTCGATTGGCAGATCCTGGCGGTAGACTTTGCGATCATTGCGTTGGGCCTGGGCTTGGCCCGCCCGGCGCTTCTGACGATTGACTGGACCGGATTGGGCACTTGGGCGGCCGCGCTGCCCGCAACCTTACCGGCATCGGGCCAGGCCCTCGTGCCGGCCCTGGCTGTCGCCGGCGCCGCGGTGGCGGTTTGGTACTTCTGGCTACGCGGTCACTATCTTCGGCGCCGATCGTCATGGGACCGGCTCGGCGATCTCGCCTTCATCTTCGGCTGCCTGACCGCTGCGGAAATCCTGGCCGCTTGGCAGGGTTTGCCCGGCGCCCTGCCGCTGCCGGCCTTGCTGCTGATGTGGACGGCGGTCGGCGGGCTCCTCCTCGCCGGTCGGCTTCAGCTGCGTTGTCACCTCGAACGTCAGGGCGCCTGGCGCCGTCCCGCCGTGATCCTTGGCAACGGCCAGCGGGCCCGCGAGGTCGCCCAGGCCGTCGCCGAGGACGACGACCTCGGCCTGCGCGTGACTCACATTCTCCAGCTTTCGGGACCCGAGCCCAAGGACGACGCCGACGCGGTCACGGTCGGCGGGCGGGAGGTCCCCGTTCTGACGAGCCAGGACCCCTTGGCCGCCCTGTTTCTGAGGTTTCGCGACCACGTGATCGTGATCGCCCCGCCGCCCGAGCAGTTCGCAGCGGTCGACAAACTGGTGCCGACCCTGACCAGCCTCTGCTCGGCGGTCGGCGTGGCGCTGCCGACGGCCGGCCTGGCGGTCGAGGGTGCCGCGACCCAGGTGCTGCTGCGCCGCGACGTAGCGCTGGTTTGGATGCAGAACCGGCTGATGCGGACGGAGTGGCGGGTGCTGAAGCGCTGCTTCGACGTTCTCGCGGCGGCGGGGATCCTGCTCGTCACCGCGCCGCTTCTCCTGGCCGTGGCCCTGCTCATACTCTGCCTGGAGGGCGGGCCGGTCTTCTTCGCGCAAGAGCGGGTCGGCCGCAACGGCAAGATTTTCCGGATGCTCAAGTTCCGCACCATGGTCAACGATGCCGAGGAGGTCCTGACGCGGTGGAAGGCCGAAAATCCGGAGCGCTGGGCCGCCCACCATGACAACAACTTCAAGCCCAGCGACGACCCCCGGGTGACGCCGCTCGGGCGCCTGCTGCGGCAGACGAGCATCGACGAGTTGCCGCAACTCTGGAATGCCCTCAGGGGCGACATGAGCCTCGTCGGTCCGCGGCCGCTCCTGCGCCGCGAGGTCGGCGACTACGGCGGCAACATTCAGCTCTACCTGACCGCGCGGCCCGGCCTGTCCGGCCTCTGGCAGGTCAGCGGCCGGAGCGAGACCGAGTTCTCGGACCGGGCGCAGCTGGACGGCTGGTATGTCCGCAATTGGAGCTTCTGGTCCGACATCGTGATTCTGTTCAAGACGGTCCGGATGGTGCTCGGCCGCGGCGGGGCCCACTGAGGACGGGTCGGCGCTTCCTGGAACGGCGCGCCCCGCCGCCCACAGCTTTCCCGGCGGCCTGAGAGATGCCGCAGGCCTCCCGGAGTGTTGCCGCATCGATTCTCGCAGGGATCTTAACCCTAGCGTTATTTGGGATCTAACTTAGGCCTTACTTGGGCCGCCCAGTTTTTGCTATATTTTACATTGCACCTTTCTTCTACATGATTGAGGATCTCGGGAAGCTTTTGTCGAACGTCGCCGCAACCGCAGCTCCAGGACGGGAAGCACATGGCCATTGAACCCTTGAAGGCAGGCAAACCAAGCGTCGCCGCTCCGCCGCCGCCCGCCCGGCCGAAGCCCAAGCCGATGCCCAGCCAGGGTGTGCGGCTCGATCTGGTCCTCAAGGACCTGCTGAGGAACTGGCACTTCGTCCTGGCCGGCGGCGCCCTGGCCCTGCTCGCGGCGCTGGCGATCGTTCATCTCAAGGGTCCGACCTACCGGGCCACCATGATCGTCGCCCCGGTCACGGACGATGCCCTGAACAAGGTGCAGTTCTACGGCAACAGCTACAGTTTCTCCGACGAGAGCCCGCTGCTGGGCCGCTTCGGCGGCGGCCAGCCGAAGGAGTTCGAGCAATTCATCGTCCTGCTGAAGACCCATCGCCTGGCCGAGGTCCTCGAGCAACGCCACCAGGTCAGCCGGGTCCTCTTCGCCAAGCTCTGGGACCAGGAACGTCAGGCCTGGAACCGGCCGACTGGCTTGTTGTTCTGGATCAAGGACTTCGCCCGCGGGCTCTTCGGGTATCCCGAGTGGCAGCCACCCGGGGCCAAGCAGGTTCAGACCTATCTGCGGAAGAACCTGGACATCGCACCCTTGAGCCAGGGCACCATGCGGACGGTCTCGCTCTCCGGCAAGACCCCGGAGGGACTGGCGCAGGTCCTGATCTGGCTCTTCGAGGACACCAGTGCCCTAATGCGCGAGGAGCGCAACGCGGCCCTCAGCAACAAC
>JAAUYI010031296.1_pt1 | contig 10531 bp, 10 predicted proteins | sample 7278041 | NCBI WGS metagenome assembly JAAUYI01 (sample SAMN14350216, study PRJNA611818) | marine sediment metagenome | isolation source: surface marine sediment (0.6m) | place: French Polynesia: Moorea | collected 2018-08
CCCTCTATCTTCGTCTATGGCGGCTCGATCCTGCCGGGCGTCTACCACGGCAAGGACGTCACTGTGGTCGACGTGTTCGAAGCTGTTGGGCAGCACGCGGCAGGCAATTGCCCGCTCCAGGAACTGATTGCGCTCGAAAAAGTAGCCTGCCCCGGCCATGGTGCGTGTGGCGGACAATTCACCGCCAACACGATGGCCTGCGTCGGCGAGGCTATCGGTTTGTCGCTGCCAAACAGCAATATGTCACCCGCTCCTTACAAATCGCGCGAAGAGATTGCGCGCGCTGCTGGCGCGCAGGTGATGAAGCTGCTCAAGGCCAATCTACGCCCGCGCGACATCTGCACCAGGCCTGCGTTCGAAAACGCCGCCCGCGTTGTCGCCGCCACCGGCGGCTCGACCAACGCTGCGCTGCACCTGCCCGCGATGGCGAGCGAATGCGGCATCGATTTCGACCTGTTCGACGTTGCCGAGATCTTCAAGTCGACCCCCTACATCGCCGACCTCAAGCCCGGCGGGAAATATGTCGCCAAGGACATGCACGAGGCTGGCGGGGTCTATATGGCGATGAAGACGCTGCTCGATGGCGGTTTTCTCGATCCCAGCCCGATCACGGTGAGTGGCAAGACGCTCGGCGAGAACCTCGAAGAGATCACTTGGAACCCCGATCAGAGAGTCTTCTACGAGGTATCCAACCCGATCACGCCAACCGGCGGGGTTGTCGGCCTCAAGGGCTCGCTCGCGCCCGACGGGGCTATCGTGAAGGTCGCCGGAATGGAGCGGCTGCAATTCTCCGGCCCTGCGCGCGTTTTCGAATGCGAGGAAGATGCCTTCGAAGCCGTCGAGAACCGCGACATTGCCGAGGGCAGCGTCATTGTCATCCGCTTTGAAGGCCCCAAGGGCGGTCCCGGCATGCGTGAAATGCTCGCCACGACTGCCGCGCTCTATGGTCAGGGCATGGGCGAGAAGGTCGCGCTCATCACCGACGGCCGCTTTTCTGGCGCGACGCGCGGCTTCTGCATCGGCCATGTCGGCCCTGAAGCTGCCGATTGCGGACCGATCGCGCTGGTCGAGGATGGCGACATCATCAGCATCGACGCGGAGGTGGGCACGATTGATCTGGAAGTGGAAGAAGCGGTCTTGGCAGAGCGCAAGGCCACATGGCAGCCGCGCACCAACGATTACCAATCGGGCGCACTCTGGCGCTACGCTCAGAATGTCGGCCCGGCGAGCAAGGGAGCGCTCACCCATCCGGGCGCGAAAAGCGAACGCCATGTCTTCGCGGATATCTAGCTCGATATTTTTCGCTGCATTTGCAGTTGGTTGCACCACGGAAAGCCCTGCACCCGAGGGCGAGATGATCGACTGTGCGATTGGTCCGGGAGCGGAATACTCCAAGGTTTGCACGCTGGAATGGCGGGGAGAAGAACTCGATAGCGAGTTCATAATCCATCACCCTGACGGGAGCTTCCGAAGATTTGCCTTTGACGACGACCATAGGATCACGACCACGGATGGGGCTGATCACGCCGAGACGATTTCGATAATCTTTCACGCATTCTGGGAATTCTCGGTCGGACAGGATCGCTACAAACTGCCGCTGCCATCTGACGCCGAACGATTCGGATCATGAGCAACTCGCAAATCCTCAATGTAGCCCAGATGCAGGCTGCCGAGCGGGCGATCTTCGATGCCGGGACCAGCATCGAAGAATTGATGGAGATCGCTGCAGGCGGGGCAGCTGAGTGGATCCGCCGGGTCGCTGCAGGGCGCTCGGTCACGGTGCTGTGTGGACCCGGCAACAATGGCGGCGACGGCTATGTGATCGCCCGGCGCCTGCGCGAGTTCGGCAATGCGGTGCAGGTGATCGCTCCGATGCCGACTGCAACCGATGCGGCGAAGACCGCGCGTGCGAAGTGGAACGCAAAGGTCCACACTTCAGGCAATGGAACGACGGGCGACGTCTTCGTCGATTGCCTGTTCGGATCGGGTCTGACCCGAGGACTGTCGCCCGAACATGCCGTTTTGTTGCTTGATCTCGCGGAACGCCATTCGATACGGATCGCCGTCGATATGCCGTCGGGGATCGCGAGCGACAGCGGCGAACTGCTCAACGATCGCCTGCCGAAATACGACCTGACGCTTGCCTTGGGTGCGTGGAAATACGCGCATTGCGTGCTGCCCGGTCGCGCGCAGATGGGGACCTTGCGGCTTGTCCCGATCGGTGTCGGGGCGACGGAAGGGGCGGCTCGGTTGATCACGCGGCCGCACCTGAAGGTGCCCGCGCTGGATTCACACAAGTACCGCCGGGGCCTCGCTGCGGTGGTCGGCGGTGCAATGCCCGGAGCGGGCGTGCTGGCGGCTCGGGCGGCGCAACACGGTGGCGCAGGATACGTGAAGCTGTTTTCGCAAGCCTCGCATCCGGCGGTGAGTGCAGGGCTGGTCGTCGACGACCGTCCGGTTGCCGAGGCGCTTGGCGACGAGCGGATCGAGGCCGTGCTGGTTGGTCCGGGACTGGGGCGCGACGGTCCTGCGAGAGACATCCTTGGTCCTGCGGCCAGCCTCGCGTCAGCGCTGGTGCTCGACGCCGATGCGCTGGTGCTGCTTACGCCCAGCATCCTCAATCGCGATATCCCGATCCTCGCCACCCCGCACGACGGCGAACTCGACGCGCTGTGTCGAGGCTTTTCGATAATCGCCGAAGGACGGAAAGACCGCGCGCTGGCGCTCGCAAAGACCACCGGCATGGTAATCTGTGCCAAGGGTCCGGACACATTCATCGCTGCGCCTGACGGGAGGCTCGCGATCGCACCACCCGCGCCGAGTTGGCTTTCGATCGCCGGGACGGGGGACGTTCTCGCCGGGATCGCCGTCAGCCGGATGGCGAATGGACGCGATCCGTTCGCCGCTGCTTGCGAGGCAGTGTGGTTGCATGGCGAAGCGGCACGGCAATGCGGTCCGGCTTTCACGGCGGACGAATTGGCGGGAGCCGTTTCGCAAGCTCTCGCCGCCTGCCTGTGAGCGATCCGCAGGAAATCGTCCGTATCGCCGCAAAGGGCGATGGTGTGACCGCCGATGGGACGCATCTGTCGGGCTCGCTTCCAGGCGACAAGGTGGCCGATGGCCGGATCGTCGAGCGCGGACCGCTCCATGTTGACCCACCCTGTCGTCATTTCGGGACATGCGGTGGGTGCCAGTTGCAGCATGCGGATGAAGAGGCGCTGGCGGCGTTTGTTCGCGACCGCGTCGTCAACGCCGCGACCGGGCAAGGGCTGGAAGTCGGGGATTTATTGCCCACACACCTTTCGCCACCTTACTCGCGCCGCCGCGCTACTCTTCACGCGATGCGGACGCAGAGCGGCGCGGTGATCGGATTTCGCGAGGCCGCGTCACATCGGATCGTCGATCTGGCGGAATGCTCCGTCATTGTACCCGAACTCGCCTTCTTGATCGCGCCCTTGCGCCAATTTGTGGCGGCCTATGCTCCATCAGGTGCGGTGGACGTACAAATGACGCTCGCCGACCAGGGCGTGGGCGTTGGCTTGAGCAACTTCTCCCTCGATGGGCTCGCCGCAGTTGAAGCCGCAACGGAATTTGCGCGGGACTACGGGCTGGCACGATTGACGGTCGATCAGGGTTATGGCCCTGAAGTGCAGTGGGAACCGGAGCCGGTCACGATCAGCTTGTCGGGTGTGCCCGTTGCGATGCCCGCTGGTGCGTTTCTGCAGGCCACCGCGGACGCCGAAGCGCAGATGGTGGAAGATGTGTTGGCATGGACAGAGGGCAGGGGGCTTCTGGCGGACCTGTTTTCGGGTCTGGGCACGTTCGCCTTTGCCTTGCGACAAGGCCGCAAAGTACTGGCCGCAGAAGCGGATCAAGCCGCTCACCTCGCCTGCAAGGCAGCCTGCACTCGGGCTGGAGGATCGGTCTATCCGATCCACCGCGACCTCTTCCGCAATCCGGTGCAGGCGGAGGAATTGGACCGGTTCGACGGGGTGCTGCTCGATCCACCGCGCGCCGGGGCGAAATCGCAGATTGCGGAAATTGCGACCAGCGAAGTCGGCTGCGTGGTCTACATAAGCTGCAATCCTTCAAGCTGGGCGCGCGATGCGGCCAAACTGGTGGAGGCGGGCTTCAGGCTAGCGAAGCTGCGTCCCATCGGCCAGTTCCGCTGGTCCACCCATGTGGAGCTGACCAGCTTGTTCCTGCGCTAGCTCCTGAGGGCCGCGAGGATTTGCGCGTCCAGCCAGTCGCGATGCTCCGGCTCGATATAGGCGTGGCCAGCTCCTTTGCACCGCGCAATCCGCAGGTCGGCCTTGTCCCAGCTTTCCTCAAACATCTGGGCGGTTCGATCACCTGTGGCGACGAGGATACGCACCGGACCTTCGAATGTCGCGAGGCCCGCGCGCATTTCGTCAGCCAAGGTCGAAGGCGGCGGGGCAGGGCGAAGCGACCTGGTCAGCCCGCGCGCGAGCTTTCGCAAATCGACACCGCCGCGCAGCAATCGGGCGACTTCTTTCGGGTTCTTGAGCTTCTCGGCGTAACGCGCACGGATCGCTGACGGAGGCGGGGTGGAGTCTTCCTCCCCGCTCTCGTTCTCTTCGATCGTCCATGGGTTAGATAGGACGAGCCCGTCGCATCCCGCTCCACCAAAGAGCATCAGCGCCGACGCCGCGTCGCAGTTCCCGAATCCGATGACACGCTCGACCTGCGGGGCGATGGCGCGGAAAGCCTCCAGAGCCGATATGATATCACCTTCGCTGCTGCGAAAACCCCGGTTCTCACCTTCGCTGTCTCCCACGCCGCGGCGGTCGAAGCGGAACACCGAGAAGCCCGCTTTCGAGATACGAGCGGCGAGTTGGGATTGTCCGGAGAAGGCACCGGAGCGCACTTCGTTGCCACCGCTTACCAGCAGCAATCCGGTGGTTCCGGGCGCGGTATCTAGCGTCCCGCACAGCTTGAGGCTGCCGCAGCCAAAATCGAGCTGGAGCCGGCTCATGTCTTGTCGCTCACGGCGAGCGCGATGATGGCCGCAAGCGCATCGGCTTGGGCGGGGTTCTCATCTGGCTCGGCTCGCAGCCAGAGGCCGGCACCGCCGAGCGTTTTCTGGGCAATCTCGACTTGGGTTTCCGATGCCTCAGGCTCCGCCGATTCCAGTTCGCCGAACATCGCGCTGCCGACGGTCCAGCCGGCGAGGTCCAGCCCATCGCTCTGTCCCATCTCGATCAACTGATCGGTCGTCTCTTCGATACCTTGCTCGCGCGCAGCGATTGTCCGCGCCCGTATCATACCGCGCAGCTGCTTCGGCCCGGACTGCGGGGCATACCGCCAGCCGGACAGTTCAGGTGGAGCAATCAGTGCTCCTGCTCGGACAGTGAATATGTGGGTAGCACGCACGGCTTGCGCTGCGGCGGCTGCAGCCCTGCGCCAGGCGTCGATGGTTTGCCCGGCGAGCGGTGCGAGGCTTTCATTGCAGCCGGGAAGGTCGGGCAGGAAGCTGTCGATGCCCGACGCATCCAAACGTCGCATCACCTCTACGGTAAATCGGCGCAGCTTGTTCGCTTCGTCGAACCACGCGGGGAGAACGAGTATCCGCACAGCCCGATCTCCATCAAAGGAGAGAAGCAGCTCTTCGCTGGATTCTCCGTCGGATAAAGGGGCTTTCCAGGTACCGATCACGAGGCGGGTTCCTGCGCCCTGCGCCTAGCCTTCGATGATCTTGGCTTCGGCGAATGCCAGCAGCCCGCCATAGGTTTCGAGCATTTCGCCATCCACATCGTCATCCTCGATGATGATGTCGAGCCGATCTTCCATCTCCGTTAGCAATCCCGCTACGGCCATCGAATCGAGTTCGGGAAGGTGGCCAAAAAGTCCGCTGTCTGGCGTCAGCGCCTCTGCCTGCTTGGCATCGATTCCGAGGACATCGGCGATCACCGATTTGAGCTCGCGATCAATCTGCGCGCGGCTCATGCCCAGGCTTGACTGTTCGGTCGCTTCGCTTTCGGCAGGATTGGTGCTCATTGCGCAATGGTCCTCAGTGGCGCCCCGTATCAGGTCGCGGGCCTTAGCCAGCCCGGGTTTCCGGTGCAAGTTCGGGCAGCGCGTCGTCGGATCGCAGCCTGCGCCATGCAAGCTTCCCGAGATCGAACCATGAACGTGGCTGGGCCATGTCGAGGCAGTCGATCCGGTAGCGTGGGCGCGTCGAGCCCATCCAATCGCGCTTGTAAGGCTGGTCCCCCGTGCCAAAGTCGACCATATCGACGTTGTCCCGGTCGATGACATGCTCGAACAGAGCCGCCGTGAGAGTGGTCCCCGCCGAGAGTTTGCGGTGACGTTCAAGATGCGCGAGCTTGTGGATGTAGGCGATACCTTTCTCCACCGTCCAGAATTGCGCGGCGATCGGCTCACCTTCGGCGAGGGCGAGGCCAAAGCGGAGCCGGCCTGCCTCGGCCTCCGACTTCGCAAAGGCGCGTAGCATATCCGGGTGGTCCTCCTCAGGCTTCCAGCTAGCCGCGTAGATGCGTTCGTAGTGATCCCACGCCATATCGTCGAACCGGGTGGATAGCTTCACCTCCACCTTCTTGGCCTTGCGCTTGAGCGTGGTTCGTAGCGGGCCGGGCCTTGAGGCCCAGTATTCGGCGAAGCTAAGCCCACTTACTTCGATGATGTGATTGAGGTCGCATTTCGTGACTTCGACGCGCCAGCCTGCGGCCTCGAATGCGCTCGCGAGCCGCGCGGAAGAACCGTCCTCCGCCGGCACCGGCTCAAGCGTGACGCGGTGACCGCGAGATTTGAGCTGTTTGGCGATTTCCGCGAGTAAGCGGTCACCGTCATGACCTTCCGGAGCTAGCTGTCGCCAGGTGAAGCTGTACCAGTTCCGGAGTGGAGAAATCCGTCCGTTGTCCTCGATTAGCGCCAGCGCCGCGCAGGATTCGGCATCGCTCGCAATGGCGATCAACGGCGTAAGACCTGTCTGGGCCAGAAGGGCGTACCATTCCGCCCGGTCGAAAGGCGAAGGCGCAGGCACAGCGCTGTGATCGGAAAACAGCTCTTGCAAGACGTTAACGCTATCGTGATACCGCGCTTCGATCACGTGAGAGTGCTCCTCAGGAATTCCATGCCAAGCCATTCCAATTCAACGCCTAGACCGCTTGATCACCTTGCCGAACTGGCAGGCGAGAAGGGCTACGACGAGGCGCCTGCGCTGGTGCTGCGCGACCGCGTGCTTAACCACGATCAGTTAAGACAGCGTGTCGATTGGCTTGCGGGCTGGCTTGCTCGTGAGGTTTCTCAGCAAGGTGCCCGTGTGGCTACTTGGGCAGCGAAGGGAGAGCTCACTTGCCTGATGCCGCTCGCAGCGGCGCGCGCAGGGCTGGTGCATGTCCCGATCAATCCGCTGCTCAAGCGGGCACAGGTCGCGCACATCCTCGCCGATAGCGGGGCGGAAATGCTGATTGGAACGCCCTCGAGGTTGAAGTCGCTGGAAGGCGGCGATTTCTCGGGCGAATGCGCGGTTATCGAGGAAGGCGACACGCTGTCAAAAGCGTATGAGGTGGCATTGCCACACGGACTATCCCGTGCCGACACAGACGATCTGACCGCCATACTTTACACCAGCGGTTCGACCGGACGTCCCAAGGGCGTGATGCTGAGCCATGCCAATCTCTGGCTGGGGGCGGTGAGTGTCGCGGGCTATCTCAAGCTGGCGACAGACGACGTGACGCTGGCTGTCTTGCCACTATCATTCGACTACGGTCAGAACCAATTGCTTTCGACCTGGTTTGCCGGAGGCAGCGTGGTGCCGCTCGATTTCCTGTTCCCAAAGGACGTCGCCAAGGCCTGCGCCAAACACTCGATTACGACCTTGGCGGCAGTGCCGCCGTTGTGGGTGCAACTGACCGAACTGGACTGGCCGGAAGAGGCAAGCGCGCCGCTGCGGCGCCTCACCAATAGCGGCGGTGCGCTCACAACTGATCTGGTGAGAGACTTGCAAGGTATTTTCCCGCAGGCCGATCTCTATCCGATGTATGGTCTCACCGAAGCGTTTCGGTCGACGTTTCTTGATCCCGCCTTGGTGGATAAGCACCCAACTTCAATGGGTAAGGCCATACCCTTTGCAGAGATTCTTGTCATCGACGACGAAGGAAATATTGCCGATCCGGACGAAGAGGGGGAACTGGTCCATTGCGGTCCGTTGGTCGCCCAGGGTTACTGGCAGGATCAGGAGCGCACCGCCGAACGCTTCAAGCCCGCGCCCGCAGAGTCCAGCTATGGAGGAACGGCGGTCTGGTCGGGCGATCGGGTCAAGCGCGACGACAAGGGACTGCTCTATTTCGTCGGGCGACGCGACGCGATGATCAAGAGTGCGGGCAACCGCATCAGCCCACAAGAAATCGAAGAGGCAGCGATCGCGACCGACCTGGTGCAGGAGGCTGTAGCGCTTGGAATTCCCGATGAAAGGCTCGGTCATGCGGTGCATCTCGTGGTGCGCGGCACCGGGGATGCCAAGAAACGCGAGCAGCTCCCCAAGCTGCTCAAGGCCGAACTGCCCAACTTCATGCAGCCGCAGGTAATCCATTGGCGAGAAGCCATGCCGCTGAACCCGAATGGCAAGATCGATCGCACAGCGCTCTACAGGGAACTCGTCAAATGAAGACCGAAGTGAAGACGAAGCCGGTCGGACCAATTCCCCAAGGCTATGAAGCACTTGGCGGCGAGCTTGCGATTGGCGGCCGAATGGTTGGCGAGCTCGTTGCCGAGGCGGGCCGTACTCCGCTCTTCGTCTATTCGCGCGCGCTGATCGATGCACGGGTTGCGCAATTGCGAGCGGCTCTGCCCGAGCGCGTGGGACTGAATTACGCGATAAAGGCCAATCCTCACGCCGATGTGCTGAAGCATATGGAACCGCTCGTGGATGGCTTTGACATTGCCTCTGCGGGAGAACTGGCGATGACGCAGGCGGCCGGTATCGACCCGGCGCGGGTTAGCTTTGCAGGCCCGGGGAAGCGCGATGACGAACTCGAACCGGCAATCGCCGCCGGGGTAACGCTGAATTGTGAATCTGCAGGGGAGGCCGAACGCTCGCTCGCAATCGGGCAGCGGATCGGCAGGCCTCCACGCATAGCGATCCGGGTAAACCCTTCCTTCGAGCTCAAAGGTTCCGGGATGAAGATGGGTGGTGGAGCGAAGCAATTCGGTGTCGACGCCGACAAGGTACCTGCGCTTGCCAGGCATGTGATTGCGGAGGGTGCGGATTGGCGGGGTCTTCACATCTTCACTGGCAGTCAAGCGCTGAGCGCAGACGCGATCATCGAAGCCCAGGCCAATGTCCTGAATTTGGCAGCCGAATTGAGCGACTCGATCGGCGCTCGCCTGCCCAAGCTCAATATGGGTGGTGGCTTTGGCATTCCGTACTTCCCCGCCGACGAACCGCTCGATCTCAATGCTGTCGGTGTAGCGCTGCAAGAGCGCCTGGCCGACTTGCCCGAAGCTCTTGCAGAGACGGACCTGTGCGTTGAACTGGGACGCTACCTGGTTGGAGAGGCCGGGGTCTATCTGTGTCGTGTGGTAGATCGCAAAGTCAGCCACGGCACGACCTACCTCGTGACAGACGGCGGGCTTCATCACCAGCTCGCCGCGTCGGGCAATTTCGGCACGGCCGTGCGCCGTAACTATCCGGTCGCAATCGCTTCTCGCTACGGTGCTGAGGCAGACGACGTGGTTAACGTGGTAGGCTGTTTGTGCACTCCGCTCGATCGGCTCGCCGACCAGGCGCTGATGCCGCGCGCGGATGTAGGAGACATCGTTGCGGTGTTCTGTGCAGGCGCATACGGAGCGACCGCCAGCCCCTCGGCGTTTCTTGGTCATGGCCCGGCAGCCGAAATGCTGGTTTAGGGTCTCGTTAACCTGCTGGAAAAGCGCTGTCCCGGAACGGGATGGCGCCCGATTTCAGGGGTTATTCCTAACAATATGTTCACCATTATCGGCGAGAAACATGGCGTTCTTCGCGGACCCGGTGTGGCAGGTCGCTCCTGCATCCAGCATCGCACTCCGCTTGGTCAGACCAAGGATACGCATAGATGCTCAACTCGCTGTCTCTTCCCCGTCTTGCCGGGACTATTGCCGCAACTGCCTTTCTGGCTTCCTGTGGTGGTGGACCCAGCACCCAGCTTCCGCCCGCCACTTTCAACTCGACTAGCGCTGAAGCGCCCACCGAAGATTACATCCTCGGTCCGCTTGACGAAGTAACAATCCATGTCTGGCGCAATCCGGAACTGAGCGCGGAGAAGATCCAGGTTCGCCCCGACGGTCGGATCACCATCCCGCTCGTCCGCGACATGGTGGCAGTAGGCAAGACCCCGACCCAGCTGGAAGAGGACATTCGCGAGCAACTGAGCGAGTATATCGAGCAGCCGATCGTCTCGGTGATCGTCAACCAGTTCAACGGCGCTTTACCGCAGCAGATTCGCATCACCGGCGCGGGAGCCGAGCCGGCTGCGCTGGCCTATCGCGCCAACATGACCGTGCTCGACGC
>JAAUYI010041923.1_pt1 | contig 10530 bp, 8 predicted proteins | sample 7278041 | NCBI WGS metagenome assembly JAAUYI01 (sample SAMN14350216, study PRJNA611818) | marine sediment metagenome | isolation source: surface marine sediment (0.6m) | place: French Polynesia: Moorea | collected 2018-08
GCACTTCTAGCCTACGGCAATGCTTACGCATACTCTAAGCCATGACCTGTCTTGCGCGTCTACATGCTACCCCTCCGCTTAAGCAAGCTACAACCCAACCTACATCAAAAAGATTTGTCACTCAATCAGATTTGTCCCCTCAAGCTAAAATTGCCAATAGAATGGACAATAAATAATCCCTGTTGCAGTTAGCAGAGGCTAGTTTTTGCTCCCTCCCCTACTTACACCTACAGCTTTAACCAAATTTTTCAGGTGAGTGCGCTGTGCTGTTAACAGCTAAGGGAAATTTTAGCTTACTCCCTTCTCGTTCTAAGATTACCCATAAAAATCTCTCCCCCTCTTCCCCCTCTTCCTCCTCTTCCTCCTCTTCCCCCTCTTCCCCCTCTTCCCCCTCTTCCCCCTCTTCCCCCTATGAATGGGTCTGACTCAATTCGGTAATCTTCTAGCTCGACAGGAGTAATCGTCCTTTCCCAAGGCAGAAAAACTACCGTTGGTCACATCCCTTGGGATGTATGTCAAGTTTTATTGAGTGCTTAGAGGCGGTCTGGTAAATATTTCTTCACACAGCTTTATAAAGCCTTTATGTCCCCATAAACTATATAAAGAAGTGCTGCTACTTGAACAAGATGAGTTAAATATTTTACAGTTTGACTATGGTAATCTTTTTGCTACCTTACTTTGATTTACAGGCAAGCAATGATCCTGGAATGTAATTTTGTATTTTGCTATGCTGTTTTACTCTAAGTAGGTTAATATCGATGATCTTGACTGTCAAATCTTTTCTGGATTGATTAAAATATCCTTGTATAGAACTAAGAACTGCTTGTCAAGTTTCACCGACTGTTGAATTTTATTTAAGTGCGCTAACGTGAGAACAACAGCAAATTAATTAAATCTAAATCCATTTGCCATCTGGCAGATAGCACCAATACCTCAACTTCCCAGTTAAGGTATTCAAAACAACAGCATTGAGCGTCAGTATCAGGAGTATCACTATTTTTCAATTTCCTTCTCCAGTGATTATGCCATATATCATCTCAGATAACGGCAAACTTCCAACCGCAATTTCCCAGATGCTTTTGCTGTCTAGCTTTTTTTGCCAGATTGGCACTCATTTATTTGTTTTGGCAACAAACACCTAATTTATACTGAGTAAAGAGATGAAGAAAATGTAAAAATAGCTGCTCTACAGTATATTGCCCAAGCAAAATAGAGATCCAGTTTATCAGCATCATGTTTCTGAAAATACCGGATACTACATACAAACAACTGTACTCAAATATTAAGGTATTGAAAATGTCACCAAAATTCCAAGAAGTTTTGGAGAAAAAATCAGACTCCGACTACCATCCCCCTTATCTTTTTGCTACAACAGGCTGTACAGTACCGAATTACTTCATGATTAGGATATAAAAGGGGTGCAATTTCTGTGAAACAGGCTACAATCGGAACAGTCTTTACAAAAAAATATGCCCGTAGTCATAGTTTTTTTGTATGGAATGGTAATTTTTTCACCAGATGAGTCTGAATTAAATTACAGACAAATCGGTCAAAATATATCTGCACAAGCAACATTATGGCGTTGTCAAAGTTCAGGAAGTTAGATTCACTTGCGTAGGTTAGCACCTCAGGTCTAAGCCAAGACCTAATTAGGAAATAAACTTCCAAACTACAAAAGACAAGCTTAACAAAACCCTCTTAACTAGCTTTGTTATTAGCTCAGTTCATTTAAGAGCGGTAAAAACATCTTGAGTAATTGATTCTGCAAGGAGCATGAGGAACGCGGCATGAACCAGGCTAACAACGTACTCGAAAATATTTATCAGCCTGACCTGGGAATGATTAATCAGCCTGAAATAGAGTTAGAAGAACTCTTAATCGAGTCAGAAGAGGACTTACTGATTAGCGATGAAGGTGAAGTCGATGAATTTTTAGAACCCCAGTCTGATGAAGACGACGCAAAGTCTGAAAAAGCCGCAAAATCGCGTCGTCGGACACAAACTAAAAAGAAACACTATACTGAGGATTCAATTCGCCTTTATTTGCAAGAAATTGGTCGAATTCGCCTTTTAAGAGCTGACGAAGAAATTGAACTGGCAAGAAAAATTGCCGATTTGCTGGAAATGGAACGAGTGCGCGAAAGACTGTCACACCAGTTAGCACGAGATCCTCGGGACAATGAATGGGCAGAAGCAGTAAAACTACCTTTACCACAATTTCGCTATCGCCTCCATGTAGGACGCAGAGCAAAAGACAAGATGGTACAGTCCAACCTGCGGCTTGTGGTTTCAATTGCTAAGAAGTACATGAATCGGGGTCTATCTTTCCAAGATTTAATCCAGGAAGGCAGTCTCGGTTTGATTCGTGCCGCTGAGAAATTTGACCACGAAAAAGGTTATAAGTTTTCTACTTATGCTACTTGGTGGATTCGTCAGGCAATTACTAGAGCGATCGCCGACCAATCCCGCACCATTCGTCTTCCAGTTCACCTCTACGAAACAATATCACGAATCAAGAAAACTACCAAGCTACTTTCTCAGGAAATGGGTCGTAAACCTACAGAGGAAGAAATTGCTACTAGAATGGAAATGACCATCGAGAAGCTCAGGTTTATTGCCAAGTCAGCCCAGCTACCAATCTCCTTAGAAACGCCCATTGGTAAAGAAGAAGATTCCCGATTGGGCGATTTTATTGAATCCGATGGTGAAACACCAGAAGACCAAGTTTCTAAGAATCTTCTGCGGGAAGACTTAGAAAAAGTACTTGATAGTCTTAGTCCTCGGGAGAGGGATGTTCTTAGACTACGTTATGGTTTGGATGACGGTCGCATGAAAACCTTAGAGGAAATTGGACAGATTTTCAATGTTACCCGGGAACGCATCCGCCAAATTGAAGCAAAAGCACTCCGCAAGTTACGTCACCCAAATCGTAACAGTGTCTTAAAGGAGTATATCCGCTAGGACATCAAATTTTCCATCCGAGATTTCCCTGATTTCACTCGGCAATCAAGATTAAGAAGTCAGTAATAATATTTAATTCTGGCTTCTTATTCTCCCGTATAACCCGTATAAATAGAGCTTAGGTGGTAGGGTAACTGCTCCTGGCAATCATGATACTGTTGGCGAATTAATGAATGGTCTAGCCCCTCATTTCTCGTTCCTTGCCTCTTTTCAGGAATGCAGCGATTGAGGCTCCCGCCTCAAATCCTAGCGGTCGCTGGGAGCCTCTTGTGAGTGTATTTCCAGGCGGTCGCCTGGAAACGAGAGAGACACTCAAAGTTGGGGGTGAAACCCATCACTAATTGACCAACAGCATCAATCATTTGGGGGTGAAAATTCTCCCTAACCTTAGCACTGGTGTAAACTTCCCCAACCCCAAGCATTACAAGAAACATTACCAGTAAATAACACATCAGTAGTATGCTTAGAGTCAAGCAATCAAAGCTCAACCGCATCAACTAAACTTAGTCCCAAACCTTTTTGTGAAACACAGCAAGGCTTTTTGACAATAGTAGAAGTACATTCGTTTTTACCATATAGCGGTATCAGCACCACGAGCAAGGTTATTTTTCACACCATTGAGGTTTACCCCTATAGTACACCGAGAGATTCTAGGAGGTGTCCTCTTACCACTTTTTTTGTATTTTGTCAAATGCAGATATTTATGAGGTGATTTGGCAGATTGAAAATTGGTCTTTCTTGATGTTATGAAAATTTGACTTTTAGGTTAGCTGCAACGATAAAAATAGGCTTGTAGCTGTTTTGGCTGAGCAATGGTCAGGGAAAGCCCAAAATCACTTTTTTCTAATATAGCACCAAACAACGTAAATAGGTGAATAATTTTTTGAGAAAAATTCCACAAAAAATGATTAGCTATTTGAATTGCAAAACTAAATTAATTTGCATATAAATTTTGATTATAAGGGTTGAGGCTGACTTGATGCAGATCCTGAATGATCAACAAAAAGCCCGATTTGTGAAATAAACCGGACTTTTTGTGATTAGAGGTGTAAATTTTAACTGAGAACTGTTGATTTATGGAACTCCTGTTTTCATGTAAAATTACAAGATTCCCCAGAAATGCAGGAAGCCTTCACCTGTAAACAATTCGATCAGAGCCGCAGCTAAAAAGCCAATCATTGCTAAGCGACCATTCCAAATTTCTGCTTGTGGGGTAAAGCCCCAGCGCCAAGCATTGCGATCTTCAACTGCAGAAGCGTTAATTTTTGTTACGTCTTGCATAATTAGTACTCCAAAATGAGTTTCTTTACTAAGAATTATTACCTTATGTAAATAAATATAACAATTATTATTGATATTTGCAACAGAATATGTACTTATGTTGCTTTATGTTGACTTTGGATATATTTTCAAGTTAATTCAAAATTTATTTTTTGTCGGATTGCAATATTTGGCGCATTACACGGGATAAACTTGACCGAAGGTCTTCGACCTTCAAGGAAGAAGGAAGAAGGAAGAAGGAAGAACCAAGAGTGCTAAAATATAGCTAGTTACAAATCTTCTAACAACTCAATTGGATACAGGTTAAGCGTCGTAAAAGACGGGTAAAGTTTGGTAAGAGTGCAAGCTTCAACACAAACATAAAACCGCTCAAACCCTCTTGTGCTCAAACCCTCTTCCTTCCCTTTAACACTTGTGTAAATCCTGTTAAATGTACCGGGTTGATTGAAAATTACTAATGGTAAAAGCTTAAATTTTGTGTTTATAAACCCGTTTTTTTTGCTCTTGTTAATAATAGTGCAAGATATAAATAAACTTTAACAATTATCTATTACCGCAACGGGGTAACTTTCCTCTACACCCACAAGAGGTTTAGCATCCCCGTCGCTTTGGTAAATTTTTCTTGAATATGCGAAAAATTTTCACAAAAACTAATTGTCTTTGGCGATATAAAAAGAAGAATTAACCGTAAAATAGCATTTATAATTCTATTATCTGCTATCCAAAAAACTACCACATAAAATTCACAATTCATCAAAAAATGTTAGATAAAAACCATTTTGATTCTCCCTGGCAACCCATGAGTTTATCTCCAGTATTTCCCTATATAGCTTTGCTATTATGGACAATTCCATTATTGCTATTTAGTTCTGGAAATAATAGCTTGATGGCACATGATGAAGGGCTTTACGCTTGGAGGGCACGCAGGATGTTTGAGTCTGGTGATTGGATACATCCCTGGGAAAATGCTCATCATAAAACCCCTGGTTTCTATTGGTTAATCGCTACTTGTTATCGGATTTTTGGTATTAATGAAATAAGTGTGAGATTCCCAAGTATGATTCTTGGTATTTTCAGCATATTACTATTATATGAAATTGGTAAACTTCTGCTTGGCAACAAAATTGGATGGCTGGCAGCTGTAATTTTCACTGTAGAATTTCTCTGGCTACAATATTGCCGTTTGGGTACACCAGATGTGACCATGATTTTTTTGATTCTGTTAGCTATTTTATCTTTGATTCAAGCAGAATTAAATTTTAAATATCGCTATATCTGGGGCTTGATTGTTGGTATTAGTTTTGGTTTAGGTTTCCTAGTCAGAAGCTTTATGATTTTTTTGCCAATGATAGCTTTATTCCCATACTTATTTAGAGAAAATACTCGTCATCGTCATCTGCTAAACCCAATGTTATATTTAGGATTTATCATTGGTTTAATCCCTACATTTATCTGGCTATGGCAAAGCTTTTTACACTATGGTAATGATAGCATTAGCGAATTATTTAACTTTGTCTATCGTTTAAGTTCTAATCAACGTCAAGGAAATGGTATTTTATTCTATTTTTGGAATGTGCCCATCAAATCTTTTCCTTGGTCATGTTTAGCAATTTTAGGCTTAATTTTGACTATCCGTCGTCCCCTTACTCCCCACCGATTAATATTAGTAGGATTTCCAATCACTTTATTTTTTGAACTCACGATTTTCTCCACACGACTATCTCACTATAGTCTTTCTTTATATCCATTTATTGCTTTACTCGCAGCGGTCGGTTTAGACTGGCTGGGTAAAAAAATTACAGGAAAAACTAAAAGTAAACTCCTGGGGAATATTAGTTATTTATTTTCCATCTTAGGTATTGTACTTTTGTTAGCAGCTATAATTGCTATAGGTAATGATGAAATTCGCAAATATACAACTATTGCTTTAGTAACAGGATTAGCTTGGTTAATTTTACCTATAGTGTGGATTTTGCGTTATCACTGGAATAAAAATTTTATTACATCTGATGACTGGATAGCAGGTTGGTTAATTCCCCCATGGTTGGCTTTAGCTGTAGCAGGTAGTAGTGGTTTAATTGGTGACTATAACCCAGAAGTCAAAGCCTTGTTTACACAGCCAGAAATTCAGCACATTTTGCAAAATAATCAAGTTCAATTTGTTGATGTCGGTGGTAAAACTGGAGTCTTGTTAAACTTTTACACACCTAAACTTGGGAAACATGTGAATACGGTTGCAGAACTTTCTACTAATAGCTATGCTTGGATATCTAGTCAGCAAGGGGCTAATTTATCTACTCCCTATCGTCTTTTAGGAAAAGTGAAAAATTATCAACTAATTCAACTGTTGTCAAAGCGAAGGAAGAGGGTTTGAGCACAAGAGGGTTTGAGCGGTTTTATGTTTGTGTTGAAGCTTGTACTCCTACCAAACTTTACCCGTCTTTTACGACGCTTAACTTGAATCCAATTGAGTTGTTAGAAGATTGGTAAAATCATGATTAAATCAATAGAACAACTCAATACAATATAAACCCTCATGAAAAAGAATTCTAAATTGTCAGCATGACTCTATTCATTGTTTAGCTAAAATGGGTTTGTCAAACCTTCGTGCCTAACCATTAACTAAAATGATATATAACCACAGCGATTACTATATTGCACCACAAGACTATTTAGAATCGGAAAAAATAAGTCTGATTAAACATGAGTATACTGATGGACAAGTATATCAAATTTCTGCTGGCAGAAGTGATGCCCATGTTACTATTGCTTTAAATTTATCTGTAACTCTCCGATACCATTTACGGGGTACTAAATATCGGGTTTTTATGGCGGATATGAAAGCCCAAATTGAAGATATCAACCGCTATTTTTATCCCGATATCATGGTAACTAATAATCCCAGAGATAAAGAGTATAAATATTTTAAACGCTATCCTTGTTTGATTGTAGAAGTGTTATCTGATGCAACAGAAGCTTATGACAGGGGTAAAAAATTTTCAGATTATAGAGAATTAGATTCGCTACAAGAATATGTACTCATTTCTCAAGATGTAATGAGTGTAGATTGTTTTCGTCGCAACGAAAAGGGACGTTGGGAACTTTTCCCTTATGTCAGAGGTGATGAAGTCTATTTAGAAAGTGTTGATTTACGGTTTGATATTGCAGATATTTATGAAGATGTACCCTTGATAGTTGATAGTATGCCTTAAAGCTTGGTTGGTAAATGGTAAATGGTAAATGGTAAAACTATTACCCAATAATAAGTAATAAGTAATAAGTAATAAGTATTTTGGTTCTCCCACACATTTTTCCCTTCACCCCCCATTACCGATTACCGATTACCGATTACCCAATAATAAGTAATAAGTATTTTGGTTCTCCCACACATTTTTTCCTTCACCCCCCATTACCGATTACCCATTACCAATTACCCATTACCAATTACCTATTACCCATTACCTATTACCTATTACCCATTACCTATTACCCATTACCTATTACCCATTACCGATTACCCAATCAAATTGCACTTGTACCTGTCATGACTGTTTCTCCAGTAGGTAATGATAACCCTTCCTTTGGTTCAATAGTAACAAAAACATTAGTAGTAGTTCCCCATCTTTTCAAGGGAATTTGCAGCATAACTCTACCTTCCAAATCCGGTGTAAATTTAGCACATTTTATCTTTTTACTGCCCACAAATGCCCAAAGTCGATAAACTTTATCTTCAGGTATGGGAGGTAAATTTTGCAGAGTTAACACCGCTACTTGGGAGTTAGGTGCAATCACTAAACTACCAGATGAAGCTATATTAGGAGTTGTACCCTTGAGAGTTAGCAACCGATTGTTGGGCTGTTTTAATAGGTCTATAGTTTGTTGATAGCGAGATAATTCATTCCTGGTTTGTGCGAGTTCTTTTTGTAACTCAGATAATGCAATTTCCTGACGGTAATGCGATAAGTCTGCTTGGGCGATCGCTAATTGCTTTTGTAATTGATAATTGTATAATCCTAAAGTGGCGATAAACACCGCTGCTACACCACCCGCTAACCCCAACCAAGTAAAAGTAATTCCCTGGGGTAGTCTTTTGTGCCAACGGGGAGTAGAGATACGTCTCGGGGCATTCCTGGGAAGATGTAAGCTATGGGGGGCTGTCGATAATTCTTTTTTAGCCACTGACAAGATTTGCGATCGCAACTTCGGAGGTGGTGAAGACTTGGGTAAAGATAGGGGAAACAATGCTAGGGTTGCCTGCAAGCTGTTTACTTCATCCGCTAACTCAGGATATAATTCCAAATATTGCTTAACTGTGACCACATCTTCTGGGGTTAAATCACCCAAAACGTACCCTGCTAGTAGTGCTTCCCAGTCTTCGGGTAGTTTAAGACGTTCCATAATTAATCTACTAAGTCCTTCAATAATTTTCTGAGCTTTAAAAGTCCTTGGCGCGTCCGTGTTTTCACGGTTCCCAAAGGTATATTTAATTCGTAAGTAATTTCCGATTGGCTGAGTCCTTGATAGTAAGCCATCTTTAGAACTTGACGCTGATTCTCTGGTAGTTCTTGTAGTGCTTCACTAACTATATGGGAGATTTCTGTTACAGAAACCTTGTCCATCAGAGTGTTTTCAGAATCAGTGGGGATACTACGTTGACATCTTTGTAGAAGTTGCTGTTGCGATCGCTTCTGACGCAGACGATTAATTGCTCTGGATCTAGTCATTGTCAACAGAAACACAATCATCGACCCCCTATTTGGATCGTACTTAGAATTGCGCCAAAAGGCGAGAAAAATCTCTTGTGTTAAATCTTCAGCTTCGGTAGCATCCCCCAAAATTCGCAAAGCCAGACGGTACACAGCTTCACCGTAGCGATCATATACAACACCCAGTGCTGATAAATCCCCCAATTGCAAAGCTTGAAATAGTTTTATATCAGTCTGATTTGATACGCTCATTTTTAAAACTTGTTCACCGATTGCAAGTCCCATTAAATAAACCAGCGAATGCCAGTAACCAAGTAATACCCTCCTGCGAGAATCAAAAATGCACTTCCCAAGCGAATTATCCAATCAGATTTAGTTAATAATAAGCGGCTTTGTTTTACCAATCCGGTGAACAAACTGGCAAGAAAAATTACGGCAGTATAACCTATTGCATAAGTAATCATTGTCATTGTACTCAGGATTTGAGAACCCGTAGCTGCCGCAGCTGCTAACACTGCAAATAATACCGGACTAGCACAGGGAGAAGTTACCAAGGCAAAGGTTAAACCTACACCATAGGGACCAGCAACTGGTATAGAAAATTGTTTTTGAGGCAAAGGTAAATGAATTAAGCCTGCAAAACTCAAACCCATCAATAAAATCACCACACCAACAACTATATTCACATGTCCCCGAAATTCCACCATAATTCCTGATGCCAAAGATGCAAATAATCCAAACATACTAAATACGGTTATTGACCCCAAAACAAATAATCCGGCTTTGACAAATGCATCGCGACGAGAAGCAATTTTCAGGGTGCCAATGTAACTGAGGTTAACTGGTAGTAAAGATAAAATGCAGGGAGAAATACTCGCAATTAAACCACCAACAAAAGCCACAGGAATTAGAACTAAGGGATTATTCTTATTCTGACTTTCTAACCATTTATGGAAAGGATTTTCGATGACAGATACAAGGTTTTCCATGTTGTCATACCAGCTTTGAAACTGATTGCCGAACACTATTAAGATAATAGTGCCAATAAATAAAAAACCGGGTAATAGGAACTTTTGCAGTTTCACTTTAGCTTTATTTGGTGTTGGTTGGTATTGTTGTTCCTGTGCAACAATACTTTTTTGTTCGTAATTTGGTTCCGAATTCAACGTATTTCTCCTCTATAATCAACTATTAATAATTCATGAACAATGAAGGATAAATTTAAAAATTGTAGTTTGACAATTCATCCTTAAGCTTTTTCCTAACTCGCATCAGGTACATCAATTCTAGCGACTCCAATAGGGATAAATTGACCGAAAGTCTTCGACCTTCAACGAAGAAGGAAGAGGGAAGAAGCAAGAAGGAAGATTGCTAAAATATAGCTAGTTACTTCAAACATCGCATCAGGTTATGGACGAAGAATGAAGGAACAATGAGTATTTTCGTTTTCTTCAAATAGCTTTAGCCAGCTTCAGAGAACTTGATACACAACGCTCTAATTGCACGCATGAGTTGGTTTAGAAGCGTGAACCTCAACTATTTTCGCTCAGCAATGAATGAAGTTGATCAAATGCAAAGAATAA
>JAAUYI010028921.1_pt1 | contig 10529 bp, 11 predicted proteins | sample 7278041 | NCBI WGS metagenome assembly JAAUYI01 (sample SAMN14350216, study PRJNA611818) | marine sediment metagenome | isolation source: surface marine sediment (0.6m) | place: French Polynesia: Moorea | collected 2018-08
GGATCCTGGTCGCCGCCGTGGGCCTCCGGCTCAGTCAGGGTTTTGTGGCGGTCGACATCTTTCCGATCCTCTTTGCCCTGGCCGCGGCCGGCATCCAGATCTTCGCGCTCTTCAACGCGCGCCCGGCCGACGTCGAAGCGACGGCTCGGGACTGACGGAACGCAAAGAGCTGGGCGCGCAGCCGTCTCGCCTGCTGATCCCAAGGCGCAGTCGACCGCCGTCTCGTCGATCGCCCGAGAACGCAAAGAGCTGGGCGCGCAGGCGTCTCGCCTGCTGCAGATCGGCGAAGTCGAAGTCGCCTGCCTTCTAGTCGCTCGTCCGAGAGCGCAAAGAGCTGGGAGCGCAGGCGTCTCGCCTGCCTAGCCGGGGCACGAAGTGCCCGACGGAGTGGTGAGCTCGTGCATCCTCGAGAAACTGACAGGTGAGAGCCTCTTGAGCCTCAGGCCCCTTGGTGAAGATCTCGACGGTTAGTCGGGTCAGGCTCGGCGAGCGTGAATATGCGTCTTGACCTATAAAACTGCGCAAAAAAACTTGACGGCAGCGCTGGCGCGGCGTACATTCACCGGAGTGCTAAGCAGAAGAAGATGGTGCGATCGTCCAACGCAGGCGTCCCGCGAGCGTTGAGGCGCGCAGCGTTTTCCCCCGCCGGTCGGCAGTGCGGATCGGTTGGAAGGAGAGCACTGCTGCGTCCGGCGAAGTCCGCCGGCAGGCAAGAATTAACAACAAACCAAGAGGTGCGATGATGATTGATCGGCAAAAGAAACGCTTCTTCATGACTTTACTGGCTGTTGCAATTGCATTAGTTACGGCCAATACTGCGTTATCCCAGCCGCCGACGTGTGAAGATACATGCGATTGCACAATACCGTGTTGGTACCTCTGTTACTCTCCATGGGATCCGAGTATCACCCTTACATGTGGATCCTATGGCGTATGTCAGGGTGGCTTGGACTGTTATGAGGATCCTCTCTATACCGGAACTTTGGACTTGGGGCAGACGGCCATAATGCAACGCTTACAAGAGAATGCTATGCCGTCAAATGTGGCAGAGATACCTTCCTCGGAAAGTGATCCGGCCACAGGAACCAAGACAGAGGCCGAAATGAGTGAGGATCGAGTCGAATCCAAGTCAAGGCAGCACCTGGGTATTCTCCCCACTCTCCAAGAGAATAAATAGTCTGTTATTGGCGGAGGCTCGGCGGCCTCGGGCAACTCCGGCAAGCTCAACGCGACCGCACCCGCTGGTCGATCCGCGTCTGGAACGGCCGGTGTAGAACCAGCCGAGCACCGCCAACACCACGAGCTCGATCAGCACGATGACGATGCCGATCTTGAAGGCGAGCCGGTGGAAGAAGCGTCCGCTCATCGGCTCGTAGCAGGCGAGGAAGCCTCGGGGGGCATAGCGGGCGCGGCGGCGATGAAATACTGGCTGGGGTGGGTCGGCGCGGGATTGGGATAGACCCAGGCCAGCACCATCAACTCCGGCACGTTACGGACGTGCTCCCCGACGACGCCCCACCCTGCGGGCGGTCGCGTCACGCCGATGACGTAGAAGGCGTCGGCGGCGAGATCGAGGATCTGCCGCATCAGCACCTTCTGCCGGGCGGTGTCGGCGGTGGCTTTGAGGGCATCGTAGAGCGTCATCTGCCGCCGGGCGGTGGCGGGCGGCTCTTCGGCTTCCGGGTGCGTGCGGTCCGCATACCATTGCGCCCAGGCGACGGCAAAGTTCGATTCATGACTGTAGGGGAAATAGTACCGCGGGTCGAGCATTACTCCGAGGCCGCCGCTGCCGACCCACAAGGTGGCGTCGTGCAGGTTGGCCCCCCGTCGGCGGTCGTAGGTGGTGCGGTCCAGCCAGCGCAGCCGGACGTCGAGATCCAGGGCCCGCCAGTAGCCCATGATCCGCGAAGCAACCTCACGATATCTGGCGGCGTCCCAGACCTCCAGATGCAGCACCAGCCGCCGGCCGTCGGCCGCCAGCCGGAAGCCCTCGGCATCGCGCTGCGTCAGGCCCGCGCGCTCGAGATGGGTCGTAGCGAGCTCGGGGTCGTAGGCGGTGTACTGCCGCGCCAGCCGCTCGTGATACAACGGCGATCCCGGCGGCGGAGCCACCTGATAGGGCTCGCCGTCACCGCCGAAGACGTCGTCGATGATCGCCTGCCGGTCGAGCGCGTGCGACAGGGCGATGCGAAAGCTCTTGTCCTGAAACAAGGCGCGGCGGATCGGGTCGCGATGGGTCAGGTTCAGCGATATGGCAAAGCTGTTGGCGGCTGAGGACAGGGTCGCGAACAGTCGATAACCCCCGGACCGCTGCTGCTCTTCGAGCCAGACGCGGTGCTGCTCGGTCGCGTCTTCGATATATCGGCTCTGCATGTCGATCCTACCGGCGATCGCGAGCTCGAGCACGCCCGCCGCGTCGGGCACCAGGCGGTAGACCAGGCGGTCGATGTAGGGCAGCTGGCGGCCCGCTGGATCGATCTTCCAGTAATAGGGGTTGCGCTCCGCCACCAGCCGTCCTTCGTCGGGGGCGGCGGTGAGACGCCAGGCGAAGAGGGTGGGCGCCTCAGGATGGGGCCAGAGCCGGCGCGTTAAGAGCTCCTGCCAATTCCGCAGCCCGTGAGCCGCGACCAGGCGGTCGAGATCGGGGTTGTAGCGCGGGTGAAATCGGCTCAGATAGTGACGCGGATACATCGTCGGTAGGCGGCTCAAAGGGTGGGCCAGGTGCCGCAGGAGCAGCCCCTGAGCGGTGCGAAAGCGGAAGATGACGGTGGCGTCGTCCACTTTCTCGACCGCCACTGGGTCGTCGTCGTCGGTCAGCCAGGGGATGGTGCTGGCCCTCAGCGCCGTGTAGGGCAGGACATCTTGATACCAGAAGAGGATGTCGTCGGCGGAAAAAGGCGCGCCGTCCGACCAGCGGAGGCCTTTCCGGAGATGGAAGGTGAAAACGGTGGCGTCGTCCGAGACCTCGACGGACTGCGCCAGGTTGGGGATGACGCGGCGCCACTGCGGATCCCAGCGCACCAGGTTCTCATAGCCCAAAGTGCGCACCAGCATCCAGACGTCGGGCTCGCCGTCGCTGCCGACCATCGCCATGCGCCAGGTTCCGCCGTAACGCCCCAGGCGCTCGACCGGCGTGACCACCGCGGGGTTGCGCGGCAGCCGTTGCACGACCGGTGGAAGCTCGCCCGCAGCGACCCTGGCTGCCAGCATCGGGGCTTGCCGATAGCCGGCTGGCGAGGGTCGCGCCACCGGTCCGTCCGCTGGATCGTCAGCCGCCGGGCGGCACCCAGCTACCCACAGCAGGCAACAGACCGTCAGGAGCCGACCCAGCTCGGATGCTGGTTGCTGATGGATCATGGGCTTCCGATTGATCCAGGGAGTATAGAAGACCACAGCCTAACTGATCGGGCCTTCGGCCGCGACGGCTCGGGACTGACGGGGCGGCTGAACCTCCGGCGTCGGGCCACTCATCGCGCTCAGCTCAAGGACCAGTACTTCTGGGCGCTGGGAGCGCCGGCATCTTGCCGGCCTAGCCGGGGCACGAAGTGCTCGGGCGGAGCAGCTCGCCATCAGCGGACCATCAGAGCATTAGCGTGCCCAAGCATCAGCGTACCAGCCACCTCGGTCACGCTCAAACCGCTATCGTTCACAACTTCCGGGCGCTGGGAGCGCCGGCATCTTGCCGGCCTAGCCGGGGCCCGAAGTGCCCCGGCGAGCGGAGAGCTCGTGCATCTTCGAGACCTGACACCGTGAAGATGGCGCCGGGCTGTAACGCAGCAGTGTTATGATCCTCAATCTTGATACCTTCGCGCGTTCGCGAGTCGCGCAAGCACTGGCGGAAAGCGAAATGGACGCCCATTTCGAGCAGCTCATCTGAGGCTGGCCAACAAACGGCCGGCTCGAGAACGCCAGGAGCCCGAGGAGTAGCAAAATGGACAGTTGGATCGTCTCAAGGCCCGATCTGCTTGGCGGCAAGCCCTGCATACGCGACACGAGGATCAGTGTTGAGTTCATACTGGAGCTCTTGGCGAGCGGAATGACCCACGAGGAGATCCTCGATAGCTACCCCCACGTCTCTGCCGAAGGCCTGGCGGCCGCCCTTCGGCACGCCGCCGAGGCGGTGAAGAACGAAACAGTCTGGGACGTCAAGATCTCGGCATGAAGCTCTTCGAGCTTCCACTTCTCGCCGACGAGAACATCCATCCTCTGGTCATCCGAGACCTCGCCGCCCGAGGCAGAGACGTCTGTTCCGTCTTTGATCGCGGTCTTCAGGGCCAGGATGATACCGAGGTGCTTCGCGAAGCCCATCGCGAGCAACGGGTGGTCACAGTTTGAAACGGATTAAGGGCGCAGAACCCCCACTGCGTGTCGGCTTGCCCGAAACAGGGCGATGATAGGAAGCCGTCCGCCGTCAGGTCTTGGCCCGCATCGCCGATCGTCGGACGATTTCGATCGTCACCTACGGGAAGAAGATCATGGATACGGCCGTCTAGACCGTGACTGAAGTTCTTCAAGCGTCGCGAATAACGGTCATAAAGACCAATGGGGAATCCCCATCATCGAGAATAGCGATCATTGGAGCCATGGGGAGATTCACAAATGGCGCATCCAACGTCGAGCCCGGGCGCGGGGAGTTCTCACAATCGTTCCGGCTCGTCGAGGATGAGGTTGGGAGTTCTCCAAGCTCGCTCTAGACCGACCAACAGCCGCATGGAGATTCCCCAGTCACGAGCAGAGCGGTTTTGCCCGTGATGTTAATTCCCCCGGACTCGTAGATGACGGTAATGAAGACCAATTCGGCTCGTCGACGCTTTCTGGCAGCCAGATCGTCCAAAGACGAGACCGGACTTCATGGGATCTAGCTTGCCATTCGTAAGTCCTCGCCCTGGCCCGTGTTCAGGCCGAAGCTACTCCTTTGGTCAAGCCAGGAACAGGCCCTCAGCCTGGGATGACCGCGTGACCTTGTGACGCCTTCGTCCTCCTACCGACAAGTTGCCGATCTGGCTTGAACCGTAGGGGCGAGGCTACCTCACCTCGGATCTCGCTGGCGAGTCCCGTGCCATCGCTGCCATCGCCGTGCCAGCCCCTCGGTCAGCCCGCAAGAGCCAATACTTCTGGGCGCTGGGAGCGCCGGCATCTTGCCGGCCTAGCCGGGGCACGAAGTGCCCAGGCGGAGCGGCTGGCCATCAGCTGGCCATCAGCGCATCAGCGCGCCAGCCACCTCGGTCACGTTCGAGCAACTGACACCGAGAAGACGCGCTATCGTTCACAACTTCCGGGCGCTGGGAGCGCTGGCATCTTGCCGGCCTAGCGCCCCAGAAACTCGAGCAGCAAGCTCGACTCTCTGGCCCAACCCATCCGCACTAAGAGGCGTTGCGCTATGCGCAACAGCCTCCGAGCCGGGGCACGAAGTGCCCGGGCTCGCCTCGGATCACGCTGGCGAGATCCGTTCCACAGCAGGCGACGCAGGCGTCGCCCTACACACCTCTGTGCAGAAGCGGGATCTGAGAGATTTCTGGTGCCGTGGCCTTGCCTCCACAGCTTTCGAATCGCGGCGCCGCCCGGTAGCCCGGCCGCCACGGCGTCCAGGATCCTCGCGCCACTTAGGCTGCAATGCCTGCGGGGATGGCCTTCGCCTGCGTGTAGAAGCGCTTACGGACTCGCTGTAGCAGTCGGTCGTCGACGGCGTCGGCCTGGTGCCAAAGAGTGAGAGCCTCCTGGGCCTTGGGCTCGACTTCAAGCTTGGTGAAGATCTCGACGGTTTGCCGGGTCAGGGTTTTGAGGTCTTCACGTCGGCCTTGTCGCAAGAAGATGCGAGCGAGGTCGATCGACAGCCAACCGACTTCGATCGTCAGGCCGAGATCGGCCAAGCGTCTTCGCACGTTAAGCAGCTCAAACTCGGCGTGGCGCTCGGCGCCGAGGTGGTCGTCAATGAGCGCGATGGCCCAGCGAGATTTGAGCGCGGCAAACAGGCGGGTCGAGAGAAAGGACTTCAGGCCCCTCTGGGCAGATTCGAGGTTATCTCTCGCAACCTTCAGTAGTTCCCGGTCAGTGTCGTGCTCGAGGGCGTTGAGGGCGAGGCTGTGGATGGCGCAATACCAGGGCTTGGGGTCGAGTTTGACGTCGATATGGTGCAGCGCCGCTGTCCAGTCGTCAAAGGCGCGGTCGTGTTGGCCGAAGGCGGTGTAAGCGAGGCCCCGGCACAGAAGCATTTCACCGATCCCGTGGCGTTTGACGAGGTTGCCAAGCTTGTAGATGGCGAGTCCTTCCTCGATCAGAGGAAAGCACTGAGGGTTGTGTGTGACGATGCGGAAGTAGGCCAGGCGCCGGAGATAGAGGGCGAGTACCGAAGGTGAGGCGCTATGGCGGTAACGGGCAGCCTCTTCCCAAACGACTGCCGCTGTCTTGAGATCGGCATTGCGGCGGTACGCGGCTGCAACCGCAGAGTGAGCCTGAATCATCAGATCGGGTGCGCTGACTTCAGTGGGATGCCGTCTGCAGATGATCGCTGCGAGTTCCGGGGCAGGCTGAGTGAAGGCCAGACCGGCGATGGGATTGTCAAAAAGAATGTCGGAGCAACGACGGTGATAGTGGGGCCAGAAAGCTGGCTTCCAGAATTTTGGCCGTGCGAGTAGGGTGCTCGGGGCCGCCTGAGCTTCGCGCAAGAGGCGATTGCGGGTGCTGTCGCTGAGTTCCTTCATGAGTTGTTAAGGATAGTGTAGACGAATCGTTACAGTTGAGAAAAGCGGAATAGGCGAAATTTCGTCTATTCCGCAAAGAGTCAACACATGGGCTGCTTGGCGACTATCCGCCAGGCTCGGTATGTAATCCGTCAGGGATCAGGTGAGCGCCGACACCGGCGATATCACTACCGGTAGGCGTCTGTAACCCGCTGGGGATCAGGTGGGCACTGACGCCGGGCGGCTGCGTCATCGTGGCAGGCGCCAGGATCAGGGGTAGAACAAGGAGTGCGGTCTGTCGGGCCATAAGGGCCTCCTTTCGAGTGCATCGTGCCCCAGCTGAAATGCTAGCGCTCGTGCACTCCAGGGGCCATTCTGTCTTGAGCGGAGATCGGGCGTTATGCAGTCAGAAACGGTCTACATGGCCCATCTTTGGTCGAGAATCGGGGAGATTTGGTGCAAGTCGAGTCTGGTCGGTATTGTTTTGGCTCTTGTGGCGGAGCGAGACGGCGAGACTCCAGCCAATGATTGCCATCCACTTCTTCAAGGGTTCGATGTGATCCGGGACAACGATGAGGCAGTGATCACGGCGCTGGAACTGGTCGCTAGCGAGTACAGTGAATTGGTGGTCTGGATGATCGACATCCTGGCGAATTCGCCGGCACGGCATTCTGTCCTGGGCCTTGTGCGCAAGTGGGGCGCATCTGAGCCGGAGGGCTTGGCACCCATCGCGATACATGGGGTAGGCAACCTGGATCGGCTCGAGAGGAAGCGGCACTGGAGAGAGGTCGAGGACGTCGTCAGTCATCCGCATCTTGCGGCCCTCTGCGATTTGTCGTGCTGTCGTGCCAAGAGGGTAGATGGCATTGCCAGACGTCGACGGCTCGACGCAGCCCATCGCAAGATCAAGCGCATCCTGGCCAGAAAGCAAACACGGAAGCGGCTAGACGCGTTTCTACGTGAGCCTGCGGCGACGTTGGAGATTGATCCAGACTGGGTCGAAGGATTCATCAGGGGCGAATAATGCGCGCGGGCGAGATATGTCTAGTGACGCCTTCGCCCTCCAGCCGACGAGGTGGCCGATCTGGCTCGAACCGTAGGGGCCTGCCATCCGAGGTGAAACGAAACGCTGCCAAGGACCATGAAACGGAACACCCGGGCCTCGGACTAGCCAGTCGGCACCGAAAGCGGCCCTCCGCCCGCCTGCCATCTTGTCTTGACGGTCACCTCGTACCTCCTCGGAAGCGGCTGCAGTCCGGCTGAATTACCGATCCTGCGCTTTTCGCTTCAGGTAGAGATTATCCGCCGACCGCTGGGTCGAAGACACTTCTTGGCTGACGCGCAGAATCTTTTGACGCCGGCGGCCTATCGGTTGGTGCCCGCGAGGCCGAGTAAAGCCCGCCGTTTTGCGGTTTGACGCCTCTCAACACTTCTGGCGTGAAACGTGTAAAAGAATGGCGAAGACGCGACGAAAGTCCTTTACCGCTAGGAGGTTGGCGATGAGGAGAAAGACAATACTGGGACCTTGTCCCTACTGTGGCCGGCGGCACAGCCGCCGGTATCGGTGCGAACCGGAGCTCGAGTCCTGGAAGATCGACTACGAACTCCGCGAGAAGGAAGACTACGCGGGCCTGGTCGCCCACTGCGAGGCGGTTGCCGAGTGGTCGGGCGGTGACGCCTACGCGCTCCATCGGCTGGGAGAAGCCTACGTGCTGAACGGCCAACCCGAGAAGGCCGTCGAGCTGTTGACCGAACCGCATCGGCGGCAGCCATGGAACGAAGACTTCCAACATGTGATTCTCGACGCCCTCTTCGCCCTCGGCAAGAACGAGAAGGATTTCGACTGGGTCGAGTGCTTACCGGTCCATCGCCTGGATTCGAGCATGCTCGACCACTGCCACGCCTACCTCAAGCCCAAGCGCAAGCCGCGGACCGTCTACGAGCTGCACACGGACCTCGTGCTCCAGGGCTATTGCGTGTTCACGCCCGAGGAACTGCTCGAAGCTGTCAAGGGTGACCCGCGTTTTGTGGTCGAGGAAGAGGAGGATTTCTGGAGCCCCGGAATTCGCGCTCGAAGGAAGCGCGATGTAACAACGAAGCCAGGACCGAGCGATGAGCGGTAAGGGCCAGAAGCCGACCAAGCTCCTCGCGGCGGCATCACCTCAGCCTTCGTACGATACAGCGGCGGCCGCAGAAGACAGTCGCTCAAGCTGGAATCGAAAAACCTGTCAATTGTGCAAGTCTGAGGCGCAGCTTTGGCTTCGGGGATGATTTCATGTGGCCGCCGAAAAGCTGCAGGTAGTCGTCCACCGCATCACGAGCAAGCTCTGTCATCGGCCGGGAAAGCTTCCTCTCTATAAAATAGCTCCATCCGGGTTTAGTGTGGGTCAAGATCGAGCCCACCACAGTAGAAGTAGATGGCGATCTTAAAGTGTTCCGGATTTCGATAGCCACCCGCTCGGCGTTTGATCGACATGATCTTGCTGTTGATCCCCTCGGACATCGAGTTGGTGATGCGATGCTCACAGTAGGTCAAGATGTTGGCCAGGTTTCGTTTCAGCAGCTTCGCGACATCTTGTATCGGCTTGAGCTTCGACGCCATCGCCTGGGCGTACCAATCCTTGAAGAACTTCCGCGCCCAGTGGATGCTCAGGTAGTCCCACATTTTGCGCAGACTTTCCTTCAGAGCCCAAGCCTGCGCGACTTTCAGGTTCAGCTCCTGAAGCTCCTGCAACGTCGGCAAGTAGGCGCCCGGCAGGTTCTCCCGGCTGAACAACCACAGCTGCCTCGTCCCCTTAAGCGTCTCGTTTCCTCGCTTCAGCAACTCCTTGTGCTCTTCGCGCCTGACCTTGTCCACGGCATCGACCACGTAGCGCATGATGTGAAAGCGGTCGAAGACGATCTTGGTCGAGGCGCCTGGGATCTGATTCTTTGTGGCCGTCACGTAGGCCTGCCACATATCCATCGCCACCGTCTCGATACCCTCCCGCTGTTCCACTGTCAGACCCTCCCAGAACGTCTCCAAGCTCTCGATCTCCCGATCTTCGCCGACATACTCCACCGTCCCGCGATCCACGTCGCAGACCACGGTCATGTAGCGGTGACCCTTGCGGAACGCCTTCTCGTCCACCCCGTAGCGGGGGACGATCAGCACCTGCTTGCGCTCTTGCCCGCGCAGCACCGCGCGCCGCAGCACGCCCCAGACCTCATCCCAGCTCAGGCCGAGCAAGCGACACGCCCCTTGCACCGTGGCGCACTGCAACAACACGTTGATGATCCAGCCTTCCATCAACGCGGTGAACCGCGATCGCGCCAGTGCCCACGGCACTTCGGTCTGACGCACTCCGTGCATCGGGCACTCCACCCGCGGAATCCGAGCATGCAGGTAGGTCTGAAACTGGCACGAGTCCAGATGCCGCCAGCTCCGCTCACGAGCATGGTCGCGACACGCCAGACACTCACCGCACTCAGGACACTGCCACTTCAAACGTCGCGGGTGCTCCACCCACACGTCCACGCGGCCAACCTCGACGTCCAACTCGACCCGCGCCACCGACCACGGCTTCTCCAGTCCCAGAAGGCTCTCGTAAAGCTTGGTGTCTTGCATCAGGCTCCGCTCCTTTCGGCAGCGAAGTCTATCGCCCGAGCCCCTCTGACTCGAAGCCACAACGCCGCGAGCCGCCGCTGGAGGTGCCCGACGGCGAGAACCCCCACATGACCACCTTAAGTGAAATTCTGCTCTCGCTACTCGATCAGAAACCATGCTCAATCCCGACAGTCGAGACTTTTCCAGGAAGGATTCCGGGACTAACCTTCATGTATCTGACCCACGGAAAACCCGGAAGGACC